>Ga0255338_1000977_pt1 | contig 64404 bp, 57 predicted proteins | sample MeOH1_35cm_T4_19_FD_203715 | JGI IMG/M metagenome (GOLD analysis project Ga0255338, IMG submission 203715) | Sandy soil microbial communities from University of British Columbia, Vancouver, Canada - MeOH1_35cm_T4_195 | ecosystem: Engineered > Artificial ecosystem > Sand microcosm > Unclassified ... | reverse complement strand
TCGCGGTGGCGTCGTTGCACACAATCATGCAGTCCACGCCATTGACGCGGCCGATGCCGGTGATGACGCCGGCGCACGGTGCGCTGTCGCTGCCGTCCCTGTCGGGGTACATGGCGTAGGCCGCCAGCGGCCCCAGCTCAAGGAAAGGCGTGCCCGGGTCCAGCAGCATCTGCACGCGGTCGCGCGGCAGCAGCTTGCCCCGCGCCACATGCCGCGCCCGCGTGACCTCGCCGCCACCCAGGGCGACTTTGGCCAGCATGGCATTCAGGTCGTCTACCTGCGCGCGCATGGCGGCGGCATTGGCCTGGAAGTCGGCGGAGCGGGCGTTGAGTTTTGTCTCCAGAGCGGGCATAAGTCATTCCTGATGAAAAGGCACGGGCAGGCGCCAAGCAGCAACGCGGCCATACATCGGCCACACGTCAACCTGGCGGGCCATACGTGGACCCTACCTTAGCGCCAAACCGCTAGCTTAAGGAAAACCCGGCCCCTGCGGGCTGTCACCGAGGTTGCAAATAGTGCCACCTATGCCGAAAATAAGGGTATGCCCATCCCTGCCCCGCCCGACCGCTCCAGCCAGCCCGCCGCTGCGACGCCCATGGCCTTTGCCAGAAGCATTGTGGCGGCCTACAAACGCTACGGCCGCAGCCCCGCCGAGGCGCTGAAACTGGCACAGATCACGCCAGCCAGCCTGCTGCAAGCGCAGGGCCACATCACCGCCCGGCAGATGGAGGTGCTGTCCGGCGCCGCCATGCAGGCGCTGGACGACGAAGGCCTGGGCGCCTTTTCGCGCAGGCTGCCCTGGGGCAGCTACGGCATGCTGGCGCGCGCGTCCATCAGCTCGCCCGACCTGGGCGTCGCCCTGAAGCGGTGGTGCCGCCACCATGCATTGCTGACCGGCGACATCCGGTTGAGGCTGACGACCAGCGATGACAGCGCCAGCATCGCCATTGACGAGCATGCCGATCTGGGCGCGGCGCGGGAGTTCTGCCTGGTGCATGTGCTGCGCAACATCCATGGCCTGGCCTGCTGGTACATCGACTCACGCATTGCGCTGCAGGGCGCCCGCTTTCCGTTCGCCATGCCGCCACATGTCGACGCCTATCGGCACATGTTTCCCGGCCCGCTGCGCTTTGACGCGCCGCAGGCCGAGATCCGCTTCGACGCCCGCTATCTGGCCTTGCCCCTGCGCCGCGATGAAAAGGCGCTCCAGCAGATGCTGCAGCGCGCCTTGCCGCTCACCGTGCTGCAGTACCGGCGCGACCGTTTGCTGGTGCAGCAGGTGCGCCAGGCGTTGACAACGAACCCGGCCGAAACCCACAGCGCCGACGGCATCTCCGGCTTGCTGCACATGTCTGCGCGCACGCTGCATCGGCAACTGAAGGAGGAAGGCGCGTCGCTCCAGGCCTTGAAAGACGAAGTGCGATTCGAGCGCGCGAAGGAGTTGCTGAACCGCAGCGACAAGCCGGTGAAGCAGGTGGCGGCAGCCTCCGGGTTTCAAAATGAGAAGAGTTTTATTCGGGCGTTTCGGGAATGGACGGGGCTGTCACCGGGGGAGTTTCGGCGAAGAGCGCAGGAATGAATGAAGGAAGCTTGTTTGCAATGACTGTCCTGTGCGGCCGGACCACCGGTTAGCCTCGCCTGCGCGCCTGCCGGGCAGCCGGTCAGGTCCGGTCGCCGGCGACTGCCCCTCCCTTAACCGGCCCGAAAAAACCGCCGCCTCAGCGCTCTGCAATGTAGTGCGACATGCGCGCGCTTTCGCCAGGCACCAGGAAGGCGCGCACCTCGGCTTCAAGCGTGTGATCGGCCACGGTGGCACGAGCGCGCTGGCGCAGGTAATCGACCCATGAGGTCACCAGGAAACGCTCCACATAGCGGGACGGTTCGCCGAGGTCCTTGTAGACGCGCCAGAAGGTGGCGCCATCGCGCCGGCGCGGCGCTTTCATCTGGCCAATGGTGTCGAGAAAGGCGTGGTCTTCGCCGGGGCGGATGCGGTAGGCCACCTCCACCGCCACCGGGCCGGCCTCGGGGTTGGGTTCGGCCGCCACGAACAACTCCTCCCAGGGCGTGCCCTGTGTGACTTCGTGGTCCGCGCCCACGCGCAGCGGAAACGGGCGCGCCAGCAGCAGGCCTGCGGCCATCAGCAGACCGGCCGCGACCAGCGCGGCGGTCAGCCCGGCGATGTCGGACACCGCGCCCCAGAACGCCGAGCCGAAGGCAAAGGCGCCCAGCGCGGCCACGATATGCAGCGCCACCGCGCGCGAGCGCACCCACGGCGGCGCGCTGGACTGCGTGGCGGTGTTGAAGGTCGACATGGCCGCCATCCACGCGGCGCCGCCCACCGCCATGGCGCCATAGACCAGCAGCGGCACACGGACCCACGCGGTGAGCAGCATGACCGCAGAAAATGCCACGCAGCTGGCGCCAACGACAGCATCGAGTCCGAAACGCACACGCATACGACCGATGACCAGACCGGCGGCCACCGCTCCCGTGCCCATGCAACCCATCAACAGGCCGAAGCCTTGCGCGCCGGCGCCCAGCTGGCGCTGTGCAATCACAGGCAGCAGCGCCCACAGGGCCGAGCCAGCCGCACCAAAGGCCATGGCCCGCACCAGTTGCGCCAGGATCATGCGCGAGTGCCAGGCAAAGCGCAGCCCGCTGAGCGTGCCGCTCCACAGGCGCTCGGCCGGCAGGCGCGACGGCGGGTGAGCGCGTGGCGGCCAGCGGCGGATCGACTCCCACATGACCAGCGTCGTGAATACCGTGACCGCAAACACCCAGCTCGCACCCAGGCGTGCGAACAGCACGCCGGCGAGCGTGGGGCCTATGGCGCGCGCCACGTTGTAGGCAATGCTGACGGCGGTGATGGCCTGCGGCCATTCATCCCGGGGAACCGGGTCCACAACGGACGAATTCCAGGCCGGCGTCAGCACCGCCGTGCAGCAGCCGCACACAAACACCAGAAAAAGTACCGAGGCCGGCCCCCCCCAGCCACCCAGCGCCAGCAAGGCCAGCAGCGCACAGGCGGCCACCTGCGCCAGCAGCGCGCTGGAGATCAGGCGCCGGCGATCGCTGGTGTCGGCCAGCACGCCCGCCGGCAACGCCAGCAGGAACATCGGCAGGAAAACCGCGGTCTGCACGAGCGCCGCAAGAAAGGACGAACCGGTCAGCTCGACCATGAGCCAGGCAGCCACCATGGACTGCATGCCGTTGCCAATGAAATAGACGCCGCCACAAAACCAGAGCCCGCGAAAGGCGGGCTGGCGCAGGGGACTCCAGATAGAGGGGGCGATCGGCAGGGGATCATTCATGGGATCATTATTTCCCAGAACGGGTAGCCGCAAACGACGCTGCGCCGTGATCCGTGGTGAATTCCGGACGGACCGCAATGGGTCTATTCTGTTGAAAGCCCCGGTTGCGTCCCTGTCCAGACCCGCCAGGAATCAAATGCTGGAAAATGGATGCAGATTCGCGTTAACTGACAAAAGACACCCATGAACGAAGCCACTCCCCCTCCTCCTACTCCCACTTCATTGCCCCCGCTGCCCGACCGCCTGTCGATTGACCCGCGCAGCCCCCATCACGTCGCAGCCGTGTTCGAACATGACATTGGCATTCGATTGAATGACAAGGAGCGTCTGGATGTCGGGGAATACTGCATCAGCGAAGGCTGGGTCAAGGTGCCCGCCGGCAAGACGCTGGACCGCAAGGGCCATCCGCTGATGATCAAGCTGAAGGGCAAGGTCGAAGCGTTCTACCGATAGCGGCTTCACCTCGCCAGGGCCGCCGCCCCCGCCGCTTCGGCGGCGAAGCGCCGCGCGGCAAGGTATGGCGGCTGATTCGCCTGCTTACTGCGGCTCGATCTTGGCGTCGCGGATGGCCTTGGCCCACTTGGCGGTTTCGAGGCGGCTGCGTTGGGCCAGGGCTTCAGGCGTTCCGGGCTCGACCACAAAGCCAATCGGCGCAAATTTTTCCTGCAGGTCCTTGCTCTGGGCCGCGGCATTGATGGCATGGTTGAGCTTGGCGATGATCTCGGGCGGCGTTCCCGCTGGCGCAAACATCGCAAAGTAGGCGATCAGCTCATAGTCCTTCAGCCCCAGCGCCTCGTTGACCGTTGGCAGCTCCGGAATCGCGGGCGAGCGCTTGGTCGACGTCACCGCCAGGCCGCGGATCTTGCCCGCCTTGACCTGTGGCAGGGTCACCGCGAAATCAGCGGTGAACATCATCACCTGCCCGCCGAGGAGGTCGGTCATGGCCGCAGGACCGCTCTTGTAGGGCACGTTGGTCATTTCGACGCCCGCCATGTTGGCCAGCATTTCAGAGGACACCAGTTGAGAGGTGCTGGCACTGGCAAAGGTGACATGGCCGGGCTTGGTCTTGCCCAGGTTGACCAGCTCGCGCAGGGTCTTGGCAGGCACATCGTTATTGACGGCCACGATGAGCGGCACCGAGCCCATGTAGCCCAGAGGCGCAAAGGCCGTGTCCTGGTCGTAGGGCAGCTTTTTCATCAGACTCTTGAGGGCGGCGTTGGTGCTGTTGGTGCCGATCAGGATGGTGTAGCCGTCGGGTGCGGCCTTGGCGACGGCATCGGCCCCCAGCATGCCGTTGACGCCGGCCCTGTTGTCCACCACGATGACCTGCCCCAGCGTTTCCGACATCTTGGCCGCGAAAGCGCGTCCAATCTGGTCCGTGGCGCTACCCGCGGCAAACGGCACGATGGCCTTGATGGGCTTGTTCGGGTAGGCCTGGCCGAAGGCGGCGAGCGAGAAACTCGCCACCGCAAGGAAAAGAATCGACTTGCACTTCATGTTCATGTCTCCTGTTAAAAAATTGAAAATTGAAATTTGTTGAATGCGCCAAGCTTATTCGATGGCCATGCCGAGGATGGCGGAGCTCAGGCATTTGCCATGCGCATCCAGCGCGAGAGACCGGGTGACCCCCCCGCCCAGCGAGTCGTGCAGGACGAAGTTCAGGGCCCCCAGGTGCGGCACAACGTAGCGGTCTACCTCGCCTTTGACGATGTCCGCGTACAGCTCGCGCACACGTTCCGCCGTCACGGAACGCTCAATCGCCGGGAAGTCCCGAAGATCGTAGGCAATGACGGAGATGGTCGACCGGTTTCCCTTGTCTCCGGTGCGGGAATGGGCAATTTCTCGCAATAGCATTTAAAGCTCCATTGTGGTGACAGTTGGCTGGACAAGGTCGCGCGGGACCAGCGTGGAAGCCGCTGCGATCACCTCGCGGACCGACTTGGTGACACCTCCGCCACCGGCAGGCCCGTTGAGGTACATGGCCTCCACCTCATTGGCCACCCGCTCGGCGTCTTTTCTGCTTGCCACGCGCATGGCCACGCGTGCCCGGACTTCATAGGGCTGGTAGCCGCGAGCCAGGGTTTGGCCATGGATGGAGTCCACCCCGATGAGTTCATAGCGGCTATCGAGCGCCTCAATGCCTGAGCTCTCCAGGCGCTGCCGCAGCACATCCAGCGCCAGCCGGCCCCGCGCCTCGGCCCCCAGGCCAGCGTAGGAAATCTGGCCTTCGCCTATGAAGCCGTCGCGGTGTCCCACGGTCACCTTCAAGGTCGCCGGGCGTGGATGGCCGTTGGCGCCGGCTATGCGTACCCGGTCGGGCCCGACCTGGGTCAGCGTGACACCCGAGAAGTCCGCGACCACATCCGGCTGCAGGTATCGCGCGGGGTTTTCGACCTCGTACAAGAGCTGCGCCGCGCAGGTGGCGGTCGTGACGCAACCGCCCGAACCCTGCACTTTAGTGATGATCACGCCCCCATCCGCGGACACTTCCGCGAGGGGAAAGCCCAGCCTGGCCAGATCGGGCACATCGCGATAACCCGGATCGGCGAAATACCCGCCGGTGATTTGCCCGGCGCACTCCAGAAGATGCCCGACCACCGTGCCCTGGCCCATCATTTTCCAGTCCGACATGGACCAGTCGAACTCATGGATGAGCGGGGCGAGAAACAGGGCCGGATCGGCGACACGCCCGGTGACGACCACATCGGCCCCGAGGCGCAGCGCCCTCACCAGGGCCTCGGCGCCGATGTAGGCGTTCGCTGAAAGCACGGAGCTCCCGAGAGAGCGCAGCGGCGCGCCACTGTCGAGCAGGGTCAGCTCGTGCTCATGGAGGCGCGGCAACACGTCGTCGCCCTCGACCACCGCCACCTTCAGACGGTCCAGGCCCAGCTCCCGCGCGATGTTGATGATTTCCTGCCCAGCCGCCCGGGGGTTGGCGGCCCCCATGTTGGTGATGATCTTCACCCCCCGGCCGACGCAGGACAGCAGCACCGCCTCCATGCGGTCCCTGAGCAGGGGGTCAAAGCCCAGGCGGGCATCCCTGCTCCGCTCCAGCTGGGCCAGGGCAATCGTGCGCTCCGCCAGGCACTCGAACACCAGATAGTCCAGATCGCCCTTTTCCGCCAGCTCGATGGCGGGGGGAATGCGGTCCCCCGAATAGCCGGCACCAGCGCCGATGCGTATGGTTTTCATGGAATGGTCTTTCAGCAGGTATCCCGGTTTCAAAGTACAGCGTGACAACGTAACACCTTACCAACGTACCAAGGTGACACGGTCGCGCCAGACGAACTATGGATGATGCAAAGGCCCCTGTAAATTCGAAACTTTGGATGGGACTCAAAGAAAAATCGAATGACTCCCCGTCCCAGAGGCGTTGCCGCCCGCGGGCTCCGGCCTCACTGGATATCATCGTCACAGATGAACCTGTCCACACGTCAACTTCGTGCCTTTCTGGCACTTTCTGATCTTCGCAGCTTCACGCGCGCAGCGGAGCAGATGCATTTATCGCAGCCGGCCTTCAGCTCCCTGATCCGTTCGCTGGAAGACACGCTGGCGGCCAAGCTGTTTGACAGGGACACCCGGAAAGTTGACCTCACGGCCGCGGGTCGGCGCTTTGACCGCGCGGCGCGTGAGGTGATTGCACACTTTGACGAGGTGATGGGCGGCGTCTGCCGCGATCTGAGCATTGTTGATCGCATCGCGGTAGCGGGTATCCCCTCGCTCTGCGCCCGCTTCCTGCCCGTCGTCGTGGCAGGTTTCCGGCGCAGGCATCCGGCCATCGACATCGAGATCGTCGACGCGCTCCCGCCGCAATGCGTGGATCTGGTTCGTGACGGGAAGGTCGATCTGGCGCTGTCGACCGTTGATGCGAAGGACGCTGACGTTCACAAGGAATTGCTCTGTCTTGACCGCTTTTACGTCGTCTGCAGGCAGGACCACGAACTCGCCGGCAAGGCGACGATAGACATTGAAGAGCTCGCCCGCTTTCCGTTTATTCACTTCACGCGCCCGACCCGCCTTCGCCATCAGATTGACGCCGCATTGCGGCCACACAAACCCAACATCGTCCTGGAAGTCGAAAGGGTCGAGGCGGTCAAGGGGCTGGTGGAGAGCGGCGTGGGCATCAGCCTGGTCCCCAGCCTCACCCTGTTTCATTTCATGAGCAGCCAGATTGCGATCAAGCCCCTCGCCCCTCCGGGTGCCGTTCGTGAGATTTTTCTATTGCGCGCGCAGGGGCGCGCGCCCTCCGCCGCAGCCGATGCCCTGGCCGAACCCATCAGGGCCCAGATGCGGGCGCTGCTGCAGCCTGGCAGCCTGGAACTCGACCATGAAAAACTGGCCGCCCTGGTACCGGATCTGCAGGCATAGCGCCGAAAAACGCCATTCCACATCGCCGCGATCCGGAGGGGCGCACTTGATCGCCGGCCGGCGAGCGGCCCCCGCCAATTTGCCGCGACCGCTGAACCACCGCGCCCAAAGCCGGAGTGGTTTCCTCGCGACACACAGGGCGCCTTCCGGCAGGCGGGGCCTTACCATTGGGGCATGAAAACAACCTACATCCTTGGCGCCATTTTGGCCTGCAGCGTAACCGGAACATTGGTCGGCGCCCGCTCCGCAAAGACCGCACTCCTGCTGGTATCCGCAATACTTGCGCTCTATGGCCTGGTGCGCCTGCTGGGCTGAGCGCATGAGAGGGCTGGTCTGGCGCCCAGCGTTAATACGTTGATACGTTGACGGGCAAGCGCCCGGCATTCAACTCACTGGCCGGGATTCTGCCGCTCGCCCAAAGCGATGTCGACCATCATCTCGCGGGCCAGCGTGCCGAGTTCCTGTCGCAACGCATCGACGGACAGGGCGGCAGGCACCAGCAGGTGCGCTTCGATCTTGAAGGTCTGTTTGCCGGACACGCCACTGCGGACAATCTCGGTATGAATGCTTTCGATGCTGATGGCGCGCTCGGCCAGTATCTTCGTCAGCTGGCTGACGATCCCGACCCTGTCCTCGCCGACCAATTCAAGCTCGACCACGCGCAGCGAGCTGGGCGTGTGGGCGCCGTCACTCCTGGCGATGACCACCTGCAGGCCGCTGGACTCCAGTCCGCGCAGCGCAGCCGCCAGTGCGTCTGCGTTCCCGCGCGGCACCTCGAAGTGAACCGTGCCGGCAAATTCATTGGCCAGTTTTGTCATGCGGCTCGCCGCCCAGTTGGCGCCGAAACGCTCCGCCCGCTCCGCCAGCGAACTCACGATGCCATGGCGGTCAGCCCCCACGATCGAGACGACGAGCGAGGTGGTCGCGGGCGAAACTTCCTCGGTCAACACGACAGACTTGCGGATCATGGGGGCCTTGGTGGCAAAACCCGGATCCTGCGGGTAGGCCGGAACGGAGCCCTGCAAGCGGGCGTGATGAACCACCTTGCGCAAGAGGGCCAGGCCCATCGGCGCCAGGGCGCGCTCCCATAATTCGCGCGCCGTCTCGCCCTTGGCGACAAAGCACCAGTCCTGGGCGGCGATGGCGCCCGCATCCCATCCGTCGGCCAGGTGATAGATCGAGCCGCCAGCGATCGGATCGCCTTCCAGAATCGTCCATTCGACGGCCGCAATGCCACGATGCCGCGGCAGCAGCGACGGGTGATAACCGATGCCGCCCAGGCGCGAACGCGCGAGCGCCTCGTCGCTCACCCGTGCGTGCGTGTGCGCCGCGAGGATGAGGTCGGTGCCCTCGGCAATCGCGTTGCCCGGAACAAACCTGGGGTTCTCAAGCACATGCACCGCGATGCCGGCCGCCTGCGCGGCCAGCGCCAGCCGGTCATCCGCAGCGGGCGCGACGATGCTTGTGAACTCGATCCCCTCTTCCTGGCGCAGCGCCTCGAAGACCGAGGCGGCGAAGAAACGGGAGCCCACCAATGCGCATTTCATAGACACAGCTCTTCATTCATCTGAAAGGGGAGAAAAGAAAAAGGGAAAAGGAAAAAAGAGGGCCGCCGGAGCCGGCCGGCCTTCAGCCGGTCTTCAACCGGTAACGGTCTCGGCAGCCGCCGCTGTCAGGCCAATGCGGTCCAGCGCCGCCGCCAACTGCCCCACCGTGCGATCCGACTGGTGCCACTTCTCAAGCCCGAACAGCCCGACGCGAAAAGTCATGAAGTCGGCGCCTTCGTCGCACTGCAGCGGCACACCGGCGGCCGTCTGCAGCCCCTGGGCCATGAATTTTTTGCCGGACTGGATCTCGGGGTCGGTGGTGTAGCTGACGACCACGCCAGGCGCCTTGAAGCCTTCGGCGGCGACGCTGGGCAGGCCACGGCTTTCGAACAGTGCGCGCACCTTGCCACCCAGCGCCTCCTGCTCGGCACGCACCCTGGCAAAGCCGTAGGCTTGCGTTTCCTTCATGGCGGCGCGCAGGCGTGTGAGGGCATCGGTGGGCAGGGTGGCGTGGTAGGCGTGGCCGCCTTTTTCATAGGTTTCCATGATCTGCAGCCACTTCTTCAGATCGCAGGCAAAGCTGGTGCTGGTGGTGCCGTCGATGGCCGCGCGGGCGCGCTCGCTGAGCATGACCATGGCACAGCAGGGTGAGCTGCTCCAGCCTTTTTGCGGCGCGGAAATCAGCACGTCCACGCCCGTGGCTTTCATGTCCACCCACATGGCGCCCGAGGCGATGCAGTCGAGCACGAACAGGCCGCCCACGGCATGCACGGCATCGGCCACGGCGCGCAGGTAGCTGTCGGGCAGGATCATGCCGGAAGCGGTCTCCACATGCGGGGCGAAGACGACGGCAGGCTTTTCTTTCGCAATGGCGGCCTGCACCTCGGCGATGGGGGCGGGCGCCCAGGGTGCCTGCGCACCGGGGCCGGTCTGGCGGGCCTTGAGCACGGTGGACGCAGCGGGGATGCTGCCCATGTCAAATATCTGCGTCCAGCGGTAGCTGAACCAGCCGTTGCGAATGACCAGCACCTGTTTGCCCGTGGCGAACTGGCGCGCGACGGCCTCCATGCCATAGGTGCCGCTGCCGGGCACCAGCACGGCCGAAGGCGCGTTGTACACCTCCTTCAGGATGCTGGAGATGTCGGTCATCACACCCTGGAAGCTGCGCGACATGTGGTTCAGTGCGCGGTCGGTGTACACCACCGAAAATTCAAGCAGGCCATCAGGGTCGACGTTGGGCAGCAGTCCGGACATAGGGTTTTCTCGGGGTAGTTTGAAAAAAACGACTTGGCAGCTTAGCATGCCGGGCCGTTTTTTTGGCTCCCGAGGTTTTGCGCAGCGCCGCCGGGCTGTAGCCAAACACCGCACAACCCGCAGCTATCCCCGCCATCACTCCGGTGACCGTACCTTCTTTGCCGCCGCCTTGCCGCAATGACCTACTGGTTAAATGCCTGCTCAAAAAACCCAATAGGGTGCAGCTCGATCGCCCAGCCGACGTTTTCGCCCAGGGTGGCCGCCGGATGCAGCGAAGCCACCCGCACCGCCTCGTCCCGGTCAGCCGCCTCAATGATGAAAAAGCCGCCAACCATTTCTTTGGCCTCGGCATAGGGGCCGTCGGTCACCTGTGGTTTGCCCCCGCGCGGGCGCAAGGCGAAGGCGGCCTGCGGGCCCTTGAGCGAGGCGCTTACCATCAGGCGGCCGGTCTTCTTCAGCTCGGCGTCTTTGGGTGGGCACTGGCTCACCAGGGCCTGGACCTCGCCAGGGGTCAGTGCGGCGAATTTTTCGGGGTTGTAGTAGGCAAGGCAGAGGTATTTCATGGGGAAGTCCTTTCAGATTTTGAACGTTAGAACCTGTTTACGATCTAAACGGGGCCGCGCAAGCACCTTCTCGGGATGGGATGCAAGGCGCGGTGCGCCGCCCATAGCTTGGGCTATGGGCAAGCGCCGCAACGCCGCAGACCGCCCGAGAAGGCGCTTGCCCTTCGGGTTGGGGTGAAATCGGGCGAGTGAGCCACCCAAGCCCTTGCATGGGCATTAGCCCATGCGGCGGACCCGAGCGCCCCACTCATCCCGATTGCACCCCAACGCGGCCTCGTTTAGATCGTAAACAGGTTCTTACACCCCTACGACGAACGACAAACCTGCATTTCGACACCCGATCCGCAAACCTTGAAAAAAAGAGTTCGCTCCCCTGCAAATGTCCGGCTCTCAAACTGGCAGCGCGACAGCCATGCGCCGGGACAGAGCCGAGCCGCGCTGCTGCAGGAAGGTGTGCAGCAGTTCAGGATACTCGGGCCGGACGGCCTTGCGCACCGACTCCCGTTGCGCCAGCGCATGCCGCCAGGCATTCAACTTGCGCGTATCAGCGAAAACACCGAAATCACCAATCTCGTCGAACACGTCGAAGTACCGGAAGACCGGGCCAAAGACCGCATCCACCATGCTGAACTGTTCACCAGCGAACCAGGGGCCGCTTCCGCTTTCCAGGGCGGCTTCAACCTGCCGGAACCTTGCGCGCAGCTCGGCGGCGCGGGCCGCCAGGGCTTCTTCACTGGGCGCGTTATAGAAGGCGCCGATGATGTCGAGGATCGCCGAACCGAACGCTATCCAGCTGCGGTGCCGGGCACGTTGCAGCGCGTCTTCGGGGTGCAGGCGGGGTGCGGCTGTTTCGTCGAGGTATTCGCAGATGACGGCGGATTCAAAAATCGCTTCGCCGTCCACCCGCAGCACGGGCGTCTTGCCCAGCGGCGAGATCTTCAGGAACCAGTCGGGCTTGCGGGCCAGGTCAATGTCCTGCCGCTCAAAGCGGATGCCCTTCTCGGCCAGGACAATCGCCGCGCGCTGGACGTAAGGGCACAGCGTGTGGCTGATCAATGCAAGTTGGGAGGCCATGGTGCTCCCTCACAAAGCGGGCACAAAACGCTCGCTGCGGCGCAGGGCGAAGGCGCCGTCGCCGGCCAGCCAAAGCGCCACGGAGGCCACGGTCAGGAACACGGGGTACTCCCAGCCGCCACCCTGGCTGGTGTGGACCCAGCCGTTGCCAAAGTGCACCGTCGCGGCCACGGCCATGATGGGCGCCAGCGCCAGCGACACCTGGCGGGCATACAGCCCGAGCAGGATGGCCAGGCCGCCCAGCAGCTCCGCGGCGAACACGGGGTAGGCCAGCACGCCGGGGAAGCCCACGCTCGCAAAAAACTGCGCCGTTCCCGGCAAGGTGAAAACCAGCCATTTCAACAGGGCGTGGGCCATCCACATCACGCCCAGGCTGATACGAAGCAGGGCCACGCCGTAAGGGGCGGTGTTGTTGGCGTCCGGTTGCCGCATTGCATTGCTCCATTGAGTTGATTGAGGAGGATTGAGGAGGATTGATGGGTAATGTACGATTGCAATGAAGCAATGAAAATAGGCGAACACGCAATCCATGAATGCAGCAACGCAATACAAGCTCAGCGCCCCGGATATCGAGGTCGTGCTCGCGCTGGTGCGGGCCAACACCCTGGCCGAAGCGGGCGAGCGGCTCGCGGTGGATGCGTCGACGGTTTTCCGTTCGCTGCAGCGCATCGAGAAGGGTTTGGGCCAGCGCCTGTTTGAACGCTCCAGGACTGGCTACCAGCCGCTGGAGCTGGCGCAGGTGCTGGCAAGCCACGGGGAGCAACTGGAGGTGCAGCTGGAGTCGGCCCGCTCGGCCGCGCAGGCCAGTCCCGAACAGGTCTCCGGCAGTGTGCGCCTGACCACCACCGATACCGTGCTGCATGGCCTGGTCGCGCCAGCGCTCAAGTTGCTGCAGTCAACCCACCCGCTGCTGGTCTATGAGCTGCACACGGGGAACGAGCTGGCCAGCCTCACGCGGCGCGATGCCGACATTGCCGTGCGTGCGACCCGGCGGCCGCCGCAGCACCTGGTGGGCAAGCATGTCGGTCCGATCCGGGTGGCGCTGTTTGCCGCAAAAAAAGGAGGCCCCAGGCGCTTCGATGCCGATGTGGCCGGGAAAGTCGACTGGATCGCCCCGGACGACGCCTTGCCGGAGCACCCGTCGGTCGTCTGGCGCAAAAAGCATTTTCCCAGGGTGTCACCGCGCTATCGGGTCGGCAGCATCCTCACCGTCGCGGAAATGGTGGCGCAAGGCATGGGCATCGGGTTGCTGCCGCTTTTTCTTGCGCAAGGCCGAACCGACCTCGTGGCCTTGACCGGCGCGCTGGATGAGTGCCAGACCGAACTCTGGCTTCTGACGCATACCGAATCGCGGCACCTGCGGCGGGTCTCCACGGTGTTCAGCCATCTGGCCAAACACCTGGCGCTGACCTGAATTGAATAGGGCTGCGCCAGCTCAGTTCAGCTCAGTTCAGTTCAGCAACGCCGGCAGCCCGCTCATGTCCACAAAGATCCGGGCGGCTCCAGCTTGCGTCAACGCGCCTGGCGCGTCATGCCCTGCTTCGGGCGGACTGTAGCCAAACACGGTCGCTGCGGCCGCCACACCCGCAGTCACGCCGGTCACCGTGTCCTCCACCACCGCACACCGTTTGGGGTCGATGCCCAGCGCCGCAGCAGCCGCCAGGTAAACGTCCGGTGCCGGCTTGGAGCGAGGCATCTCATGCCCGCTGAAAATGCGCCCCTTGAAGTAGGGCATCAGCCCGCACTTCTCCAGTTGCAGCTCCACCTTGAAGCGGTCGGCTCCCGACGCGCAGGCGATGCGGCCCTGGTACAGCGCATGAATTTTCGCCACAGCCTCCACCGCGCCGCGAATGGGCTTGATGCCCTCCATCAGCCCCATGTTGCGCCGCTCGCGAAAACGCACCATCCAGTCCTCGGTCAGCGGCCGGCCCGTGTGGGCTTCGATGGTGGCGACCTCGTCCTTGACGGCCTTGCCGACAAAGATGCGCATGCATTCCTCGCGTGTGAGCTTCCAGCCCCGCTCTTGCAGCATGTCGCGCAACACGTCGTTGGTGATGGTTTCACTATCTACGAGCACGCCGTCGCAGTCAAATAACACAGCGTCGAATTTCAACCAAAGCCTTTCAACGCTACTTATTTGATAGCTTGTTGCCCAGATATTACTTATTGCTCGAGGTCTAGAGCTGGTCGCCATCCAGATAGTACCAACGGCCGGCCTCATGCACGAAGCGGCTGCGCTCGCGCAGGCGCACAGCCGGGCTGCCGGGGCTTTTCTGGCGGGCAACGAATTCGACCTCGGCGTGGGAGCCATCCAGCGCGCGGTGTTGCCGCACGTCCAGGCCCAGCCATTTGACGCCCGGATCAAAATCAATCGACGGCGGACGGTGACTGGCATGCCAGGTGGCCAGCAGGTAGTCGGCCCGCTCCCGCACAAAGGCGGTGTAACGCGAGCGCATCAGCGACTCGGCGTCGGGTGCGGGCGTGCCCGCAAAATCATCCAGGTAGCGGCCGCAACACTGTGAAAAAGCGAGGGGCTTTCCGGAGGCGGCCAGGCGACCGCAGGGGCAAGGCTGCGACGGCAGCAACGGGGGCTGGGGCATCAGCGGTATCAGCTTTTGCCGGCCTTGCGCTTTTGGCGGTCGTCCAGCGCTTCAATCGGTCCGCCCTGCTTCACCCACTCGGCGTACCCGCCGTCGATGTGGGCAACGTTGGTCATGCCCATGTCCTGCAGGGCTTTGGCGGCCAGCGCACTGCGCCAGCCGGCGCCGCAGAACAGGATGAACTCCTTGCCCTCATCGGCAAACAGCGGCTTGTGGTAGGGCGAGGCGGGGTCGACCCAGAACTCGAGCATGCCGCGAGGCGCGTGGTAGGCGCCCACCACCGTGCCGCCCGCCAGCTCGCGCACATCGCGGATGTCGACAACCTGCACGTTGGGGTTGTTGAGCTTCGCCTTGACGTCTTCCACGCTGTAGGTCTTGACCTGCGCCATGGCTTCGTCAACGAGGGCGCGGAATCCTTTGGTGATGGGCATTTTCTGGCTGACTCCTGCTGTATGGTTTGCGGGCATGGATTGCGGATCGAGTCCGCAATGACAAGTTTACGGCGTGCTTTCCACGTGGCTAAGGCAAGGCCCTTACCCAAAACCAGCAGGGGCCGCGGAACCGGCTTTGCCGGGCCACAGGCGCAGCGGCCCCCGAGGGGCTGGAGCCTGCGGCTCCAAAGCTGCTTGAGCAGCTTTGGACAGGCGACAGAGGCGAAGCGTCTCGCGAGCCGCGGCCTGCAAGGCCTCGGGAGTTACACGCAGTGAACGACCGTGGGGGCCTAAAGCGCTCTCTGGATGATGATTTTCTGCACGTCCGAGGTGCCTTCGTAGATCTGGCAAACCCGCACGTCACGGTAAATGCGTTCCACCGGAAAGTCGCTTACATAGCCATAGCCGCCCAGTGTCTGGATGGCCGCGCTGCAGACTTCTTCGGCCATCTCGCTCGCAAACAGCTTGGCCATGGCGGCTTCCTTCAGGCAGGGCCGGCCGGCATCGCGCAGGCTGGCGGCGTGCCAGATCAGCTGGCGCGCGGCTTCCAGTTTGGTGGCGCACTCCGCCAGCCGGAAGCCGACCGCCTGGTGGTTGAAGATGGCGGTACCGAAGCTCTGGCGCTCCTTGGCGTAGCCCAGCGCAAACTCAAACGCGCTGCGAGCCATGCCCACGCTTTGCGCGGCGATACCAATGCGCCCGCCTTCGAGCGCGCCCAAGGCAATTTTGTAGCCCTCGCCTTCGGCGCCGATCAGGTTTTCTGCCGGGACGCGGCAGTTGTCAAAGTTGATTTGCGCGGTGTCGCTGGAGTGCTGGCCGAGCTTGTCTTCCAGCCGGGCCACCACATAGCCCGGTGCATCGGTGGGCACGATGAAGGCGCTCATGCCCTTTTTGCCGGCGCCCTTGTCGGTCACGGCAATGACGATGGCCGCGTGGCCGTTCTTGCCGCTGGTGATGAACTGCTTGACGCCGTTGATCACGTAGCTGTCGCCGTCTTTCACGGCGGTGGTTTTGAGCGATGAGGCATCGCTGCCGACATGCGGCTCGGTCAGGCAGAACACGCCCAGCATCTGGCCCTGCGCCAGCGGGGTCAGCCACTGCTTTTTCTGCGCCGCATTGCCGTAGCGCATCAGGATGGCATTGACCGGGCAGTTGGTCACGCTGATGGCGGTGCTGGTGCCGCCGTCGCCCGCGGCGATTTCTTCCAGCACCAGCGCCAGCGTCACATAGTCGAGGTGGGCGCCGCCAAATTCCTCGGGCACGCAAATGCCGTAGGCGCCGAGCTCGGCCAAGCCCTTGTGCGCTTCCGTCGGGAAATGGTGCTCCTTGTCCCAGCGGGCGGCGTGGGGCCAGAGCTGCTCCTGCGCAAAGGCGCGCACGGCGTCACGGATCATTTCCTGGTCTTGTGTCAACAGCATGTGGTCACCATGATTCGAATGCGCGTCCGTCGTAGTCGAGGAACGCGCCTTTGTGTGGGGCCTTCAGAGAGGCCATGGTTTTGCGCATGGCGGCCACGCTGTCGCTGACCGCCAGCGGCGCGCCCGGGCCGCCCATGTCGGTCCGCACCCAGCCGGGCGACAGCGCCACCAGGATGGCTTTGGGGTAGTCGTGCTGGGCCGCCACCACGGCCATGTTGAGTGCGGCTTTGCTGACGCGGTAAGTCCAGCCAAAGCTGGAGCCCACCCCGCCGATCCGCCCCATGCCGCTGGTGATGAAGGCAAACTTGCCGCCCGCCGCCTCCACCAGCGGCGCGACCTGCGGGATGACCTGCATCGCGCCCAGCACGTTGGTGTGCAGGGTACGGTCAAATTCCTCGCGTGTGGGCGGCATGGTAGCGCCCGCCGTGGTGTACACGCCGGCCACGTAGAAGGCGATGTCGATCTGCTCGCCGTCCAGCTGCCAGGCCAGGCCGCTGACGCTGGCCGGGTCGGCCACGTCCACCTTCAGGGCCTGGGCATTGAGCGCGCGCAGCCGCTGCAGGCCGCCATCGTCGCGCGCCGTGGCGATCACGCGATCGCCGGCCTCGCGGTACTGGCGCACCAGTTCCAGGCCGATACCGCGGGAGGCGCCAATGACCAGCACCGTGCTCATGCGAAAGATCTCCCGTAGAAGCCCGTCCGGGCCACCGCGCGCGGATGCGGCCAGCGGCCCCGACGACAAAACATTACATCAGCTCAACCGCCAGCGCCGTGCCTTCGCCGCCGCCGATGCACAGCGTCGCCACGCCTTTTTTCAGGCCGCGGGCTTTCAGCGCATGGATCAGCGTCACGATGATGCGGGCGCCGCTGGCGCCAATCGGATGGCCCAGCGCGCAGGCGCCGCCATTCACATTCACGATGTCGTGGCTGATGCCAAGTTCTTTCATCGCGGCCATGGGCACCACGGCAAAGGCTTCGTTGACTTCCCACAGGTCCACGTCCTTCACGCTCCAGCCGATCTTCTTGAGCAGCTTTTGCACCGCGCCCACCGGTGCGGTGGTGAACCACTCGGGCGCCTGGGCAAAGGTGGCGTGGCCGACGATGCGGGCAATAGGCGTGGCGCCCAGCTCTTTCGCGGTGGATTCGCGGGTCAGCACCAGCGCCGCGGCGCCGTCATTGATCGACGAGCTGGATGCGGCGGTGATGGTGCCGTCTTTCTTGAAGGCGGGCCGCAGCGTCGCGATCTTGTCGAGCTTGACCTTGCCCGGGCCTTCATCGATGGAGATCACGGTATCGCCGGAGCGGCCTTTCACGGTGACGGGCGTGATCTCGGCCTTGAAGGCGCCGGACTCCGTGGCCGCCTTGGCGCGCTGCACGCTGGCCACGGCGAAAGCGTCCTGCGCTTCGCGGGTGAACTGGTATTTTTCGGCGCACTGCTCGCCAAAGGTGCCCATGGCGCGGCCGGGCTCGTAGGCGTCTTCCAGGCCGTCGAGCATCATGTGGTCATAGATGCGGTCGTGGCCGATGCGGATGCCGCTGCGCCCCTTGAGCAGCAAATGCGGTGCGTTGGTCATGCTTTCCATGCCGCCGGCCACCATCACGTCACGGCTGCCCACCAGCAACTGGTCGTGCGCCAGCATGGTGGCTTCCATGCCGGAGCCGCACATCTTGGACAGCGTCACGGCGCCCGCGCTGGCAGGCAGGCCGCCCTTGAAGCCGGCTTGCCGCGCCGGCGCCTGGCCCTGGCCCGCCATCAGGCAGTTGCCGAACAGGACTTCGTCGACTTTTTCAGGTGCGATGCCCGCGCGCTCAACGGCGGCCTTGATGGCGGCGCCGCCGAGGTCGTGTGCGGCGAGGGCACTAAAGTCGCCCTGGAAGCCGCCCATGGGCGTGCGGGCGGCGCCGAGAATAACGATGGAATCCGACATGATGTGTGTCCTTTCAGGGTTGAATGAAAACTGTGGTGCTGCTCTTGCGCGCTTGCCAGGTTGTTGTCGCGCTCAGGGGGTCATGCCACTGAGGCCGGTCAGCATCGGCTCGGGCGGCAGGTGTGTCAATAATTCGTCGTCATGGCGGCCGGGCGCATGGCGCCGGGTGAAGCGCTTTTCCCGTTCGTAGGGGAAGACATCGTGCACATGGCCGGCCTGAATGCGGGCCTGGTGGCTTTGCCAGAACTCGGCATCCAGCAAGTCGCCGTGGTGCTTCATAAAAACCTCGCGCACGGCGTCATTGCCCAGCAGGAAGGGCGCGAAGGTTTCCGGGAAAACGTCTTTGGATCCGACGGAATACCAGACCTCGCCGCTCATTTCTTCTTCGTCATTGCGCGGCGCCGGCACGCGGCGGAAATTGCAGTCGGTGATGTATTCGATCTCGTCGTAGTCGTAGAACACCACCTTGCCGTGGCGGGTGATGCCGAAGTTCTTCCACAGCATGTCGCCCGGAAAGATGTTGGCCGCCACCAGGTCCTTGATGGCGTTGCCGTATTCGACCACGGCGCGCTCGATCTGGTCTTTGGCGGCGGGCTCGGTGACGCCGGCGTCAAACGCTTCCTGCAGGTAGATGTTGAGCGGGATCATGCGCCGCTCGATGTAGACGTGCTTGATGATCACTTCGGTGTTGCCGTCGCCGTCGCGGTCGCTGATTTCGAGCTGGCTGGGCGCAAATTTCCTGAGCTCGGCGATCAGTTCGTCATCAAAACGGGCGCGCGGAAAGGCCACCTCACTGTACTCCTGGGTATCAGCCATGCGGCCCACGCGGTCATGCTGCTTGACCAGCAGGTACTTGCCCTTGATCTGCTCGCGGGTGGTGTCTTTTTGCGGCGGATAGTAGTCCTTGATGACCTTGAAGACATAGGGGAACGACGGCAGGTCGAACACCAGCATCACCATGCCCTTGATACCGGGCGCAATGCGGAACTTGTCGGTCGAGTGCCGCAGGTGGTGGAGGAAGTCACGGTAAAAAAGCGTCTTGCCCTGCTTGGCCAGGCCGAGCGCGTTGTAAATTTCCGCGCGCGGCATGTGCGGCATCATGCTGCGCAAAAACTGCACATAGGCCGACGGGATGCCCATGTCCACCATGAAGTAGGCGCGCGCAAAGCTGAACAGGATGAGCAGGTCGTCCTCGCCAAACAGCGCGGCGTCTATCACCAGCTTGCCGGCCTTGTTGTGAAGGATGGGCAGGGCAAACGGCACTTCATTGAAGCCGTTGATGATCTTGCCGACGACGTAAGCGCCCTTGTTGCGGAAAAACAGGCCCGACAGCACCTGGATCTGGAAATTGGCGCGCAGCTTGACCTCGCTGAGCCGCTCGCTCATGGCCTCCAGCACATAGCCGGCATCGCGCTCCAGGTCTTCAAAATCCAGGCGCAGATCGAAGTCGCGCACCAGCCGGGCGATGATCTCGTGCAGGTTGTCGCGGGTCGGGTAGTAGGCCCGGTAGGTGGGCCGCGCCGTCGGCTCCTCGTTCTCGATGTACTCGGTACTGACCGCCGGCCGGACAAAGATGAAGTCGTTCTGGAAATAACTGCGGTGCAGTATCTTGGTGGTGACCGAGTTGAAAAAGGTCTCGGCCAGCTCGGGCTGGTGGTGGTTGACCAGCAGCCCGATGTAATGCAGCTTGACCTGGTGCCAGACATCCATCGACTGCTCGCCCGCCTTGAACTCACGCTCCAGCCGCGTCGACGCTTCGCGCACGCGCAGGTCGTAGAACTCGATACGCTCACGCTGGGCGCGCTGCTGGCCGTGCCAGTCGGCGGTTTCAAAGCGGTGCTTGGCGCGCGCTGACTCGGTGCGAAACAGCTGGTAGTGGCGGTTGAACCCGTCCATCATCGCTTTCGCAATGTCGTAGGCAATGGTGGAGTCAAGGCGCTGGGGAAACACGGCGAGTCCTGGTTCTAGTACTATCCGGCGCGATCTGGCGCCATCTGGCGTGATCTGGCTTTAACGGCTGCTCCAGAGATCCCAGACGCGGTCCACCGCCTGGCGGTAGCGGGCGTCCAGCTCCTCGGGGCCGGAAACGCTCATCTGCAGGTCCTGCAGCAGGCCGTCATGCACGCCGAAGGCCCAGCCGTGCACGGTCACATCCTGGTTGCGGGCCCAGGCGTCCACCATCACGGTGCTGACCGACACGTTCACCACCTGCTCGATCACGTTGATGTCGCACAGGGCATTGGCCCGCACGTCCTCACGCAGGCTGTCGAGCAGTTGCCGGTGCCGGTGGCGCACATCCTGGATGTGGCGTATCCAGTTGTCGGCCAGGCCAATGCGCGCGCCTTCCAGCGCGGCCTGCACGCCGGAGCAGCCATAGTGGCCCACCACCATGATGTCCTTGACCTTGAGCCGCTCCACGGCAAACTGGATCGCCGACAAGGCGTTGAGGTCGGAGTGCACGACGATGTTGGCCACATTGCGGTGAACAAACACCTCGCCCGGCTCCAGCCCGGTGATCTGGTTGGCCGGCACGCGGCTGTCGGAGCAGCCAATCCACATGTACTTGGGGGTCTGCTGCTTGACCAGGCTGGTGAAAAAGCCCGGCCGCTCGGCTTCCATTTGTGCCGCCCAGGCGCGGTTGTGGCTAAAAAGGTTTTCAAGTGATGCTGTCATGGGAACAATCTTAATCAGTTGCCGGCCGTTCGGCGCCCCAGGGGCACCGATTGGCCATTCGTTGCGTCAGGGTACGGGCCTCAGCAGGTTTCGGCAAACAGCTCACGGCCTATCAGCATGCGGCGGATTTCGCTGGTGCCGGCGCCGATTTCATAGAGTTTGGCGTCGCGCCAGAGGCGTCCGAGCGGGTAGTCGTTGATGTAGCCGTTGCCGCCAAAAATCTGCACGCCCTCGCCCGCCATCCAGGTGGCCTTTTCGGCGCACCAGAGAATAACGGAGGCGCAGTCCTTGCGGACCTGGCGGGCATGCTCGGCGCCCCGCATGTCCAGGTTTTTGGCCACGGTATAGGCAAAGGAGCGTCCGGCCTGCAGCACGGTGTACATGTCGGCGACCTTGCCCTGGATCAGCTGGAATTCGCCGATGCTCTGGCCAAACTGCTTGCGGTCGTGGATGTAGGGCACCACGTTGTCCATCACCGACTGCATGATGCCCAACGGCCCGCCGGTGAGCACGGCGCGTTCGTAATCGAGGCCGCTCATGAGCACCTTGGCGCCGCTGTTCAGGCCGCCCAGGATGTTTTGCGCCGGCACTTCGACATTGCTGAACACCAGCTCGCCGGTGTGGCTGCCGCGCATGCCAAGCTTGTCGAGCTTTTGCGCCACCGAAAAGCCCTTCATGCCCTTTTCGATCAGGAAGGCGGTCACGCCGCGAGCCCCGAGTTCGGGCTCGGTTTTGGCATAGACCACCAGGGTATCGGCGTCGGGGCCGTTGGTGATCCACATCTTGCTGCCGTTGAGCAGGTAGTAGCCGCCCTTCTCCTCGGCCTTGAGCTTCATCGAGATCACGTCGCTGCCGGCGCCGGGCTCGCTCATGGCCAACGCGCCGACATGCTCGCCGGAAATCAGCTTGGGCAGGTATTTCTGGCGCTGCGCGTCGGTGCCGTTGCGCTTGATCTGGTTGACACACAGATTGCTGTGCGCCCCGTAGGACAGCCCCACGGAAGCGCTGGCCCGGCTGATCTCTTCCATGGCCACCATGTGGGCCAGATAACCCATGCCGGCACCGCCATATTCTTCGCCGACGGTGATGCCGAGCACGCCCAGCGCGCCCATTTTTTGCCACAGGTCCATCGGGAACTGGTCGTTGCGGTCAAGCTCGGCAGCGCGCGGCGCGATTTCCGCTTGCGCAAATTCACGCACGGCGTCACGCAGGGCGTCGGTCTCTTCGCCGAGCTGGAAGTCAAGTCCTGGCAGGTTGGTCATGATGGCATCTTTCGCGGGAGGTTACAGAGGGTAGCCAGGCGCACTGGCGGCGACCGGGCCGGTTCTTGGCGGGTGGTCAGTAGGTCTTGGGTACGGGAACGAGCGTCTGCTGCATCAGCGCACAGGCGCTTTCCTTCCCGCTGGCGTCGACGTGCACCACGTCGGCGGTGGTCACGATGACGCGCTTGCCGGCCCGGGCGACGCGGCCGGTCGCCCGGAGCTCGCCATCCCTGAAGGCGGCCAGAAAATTGATCTTGTATTCGACCGTGGTGACCTCGGCCTCGGGAGGCGCCACCGTCAGCGCGGCATAGCCGCCGGCAATGTCGGCCAGCGCGCCCATGGCGCCGCCATGGAACCCGCCCTGCTGCTGGGTAACGCGCTCCGAGTAGGGCAGTGCAATTTCACACAGTCCGGCCTCGACCCGCAGCAGCCGCGCACCGAGGTGCTGCATCATGCCCTGGCGTAAAAAACTCGCTTCGATGCGCTGGAAAAGCGCTGACGGCGCGGAAAGTGCATCCATGAAAAAGGCCCTTCTGTCGGGAGTTTTGCGGGGGTGGACGGGGTCACGCCTCAATTGACGTTTACGTAAACGTCAATTATGAACCATTTGACCTGTGCACTACAAGCCTCCCGTCAATTGCTGAGACCACTGAAATGGTTGAAAGGGTTGAGCGGGTTGAAGCCGTCGACCAGCGCAGAAACCGGGGACTCACGCCTGGCCGGCTTTGGTGCTGGTTTTTTCTTTGGCCTTGACGGTCTTGTCGAGCAGCGCCTTGGCCTCTTTTTCGTGGGTCCGGATCTCGTCCAGATTGGCCTGCAGGTCCAGCATTTGCGCTTCCAGCTTCTTGCGGTGCTCGCTCAGCACGGCCAGGAATTTTTTCAGTTGCGGGGCGGTGTCGCGCGGGCTGTCGTAGGAATCGATGATTTCCTTGGCCTCCACCAGCGACAGGCCCAGCCGCTTGGCGCGCAGGGTGAGCTTGAGCCGGGTGCGGTCCCGCGCCGTGTAGACGCGGTTGCGCCCGCCGGGGCCGATGCGCTGGGGCTGCAGCAGGCCCATGTCTTCGTAAAACCGCATGGCGCGGGTGGTCAGGTCAAACTCTTTGGCAAGATCGCTGATGGTGTAAGTCGTGGCCATGATGAATTGGGTAAGTACGAAACAGGGGCAAAAAAGCAAACAAGGCAAACCAGCCACACCAGGCAACAGGCGAGAACACGAGCAAGGGCGCGGGCCAGGCTGGAGCCAGGGCCAGCGCGCGGCAGGCGTCATCACTACAATGACCTGACATGACGTTTACGTAAACGTCAAATATAGCGCGAATATTACATGAACCACCTTGAACAGCAGCTCGAGTATCCGTTTGCAGACACCCTGCCCGAGGCCGGTACGGCGCTCGAAGTCGCACCAGGCGTCAAGTGGCTGCGCATGGCGCTGCCGTTCGCACTGGACCACATCAACCTGTGGCTGCTGCGCGATGAGCTGGATGATCCGCACAACGCCGGCGCAACCATCCAGGGCTGGAGCGTGGTCGACTGCTGCATCAGCAGGGAGGAGTCCAGGGCGCAGTGGGAAACCATTTTTGCGACCCAGCTGGAGGGCCTGCCCATCCTGCGCGTCATCGTGACCCATATGCACCCGGATCACATGGGACTGGCGCACTGGCTTTGCCAGCGCTGGACGACCGCAACCCACGTGTGCCGCCTGTGGATGAGCGCCACCGACTACCACAGCGCCCGCATCGGCGCCCACAGCACCACCGGTTTTGGCGGAGACAGTGCCGCCCTCTTTTTCGCCTCCCACGGGCTGACCGATCCGGACTCCGTCGAGAAAATCAGGGGCCGGACCGGCTACTACGCCAGCATGGTGCCCGAAGTGCCGGGCAGCTTTTGCCGCCTGTCCGACGGGCAGGTGATCCGCATCGGCGGGCGGGACTGGCGCTGTATCAGCGGTTATGGCCATGCGCCCGAGCACATGGCGCTGTACTGCGCCGATGTCTCCTCGACCACCTTGTCCGCCCCGTCCACCTCGTCCCCGGGAGCGGCACCGGTGCTGATTTCCGGCGACATGGTGCTGCCGCGCATTTCCACCAACGTGAGCGTTTACGACATGGAGCCCGAATCCAACGCACTCAGCCAGTTTCTGGCGTCCATCGACAAATTCATTCCGCTGGACCAGGCCACGCTCACTCTGCCGTCGCACGGAAAGCCTTTTCGCGGCCTGCACACACGCATCCGGCAGCTTCACGACCACCACCGGGACCGGCTTGAAGAGGTGATGCAGGCCTGCCAGGCAAGCCCCTGCAGCGCCGCGGACATCCTGCCCGTCATGTTCAAACGCAAGCTGGATCTGCACCAGACGACCTTCGCGATCGGCGAGTCGATCGCCCATCTGCATTTGCTGTGGTTTGGCGGGCAGCTCAGGCGCTCGCTGGACCCCGACGGGATTTACCGCTTCAGCGCAGCCTGACCTGCTGCGCGGGCGCTACCGCGGTGTGTCCAACGCCGGTTTCGAACCATCAGGCTTTCGGGCGGCCATCAGGCGCTCTGCGCAGCGTGCGGTAGCGCCAGGAAAAAACTGGCCCCGGCCTGGCCGGTGGTTTCGGCCCAGACCTTGCCGCCGTGCCGGGCGGCAACCCGCTTGACGATAGCCAGACCCAGGCCGTTGCCGGGAAAGTCGGCGGACGAGTGCAGCCGCTGGAAAGCGGTGAAAAGCTTGCTGCTGTAGGCCGCATCAAAGCCCGCGCCATTGTCGGACACCAGCAGGACCAGCTCGCCGGGAACGCTGCCGGGTATCAGCCCGACCTTGATCCAGGCCTCGGCTTTTTTGGAAGTGAATTTCCAGGCGTTTTCCAGCAGGCAGGCGAGCGCCGTCGCCAGCAGCCCCTTGTCGCCGACCAGCGGCAGGCTGGCGTCCATCTCGATGGCCACGTTACGGCCCGGCTCGCGTTTGCGCAAATCGTCGACCAGTGCGCGGCAGACCGGCACCAGGTCAAATTTTTCAGGATGGCCAGAGAATTCGGGCAGCTGGACCAGGGTTCGCAGGTCATCCACCAGCTTGGCCAGCTGACGGGTGCTGGCCTGAATGCGCTCCACATAATGCCGCCCGGACGCATCGAGCGCCGCCGAGTGGTTTTTGGCCAGCATCTTCGCGAACCCGTTGACGGCATGCAACGGCCCCTGCAGGTCGTGGGACACCGCACGGGTGAAAGCGGCGACATCGCGCCTGGTCTTGTCCAGTTCCGTGCGGCAGCTGGCCAGCTCCTGCTCCAGCTCGGCATTGACCCGCCGCAGGACGCCATCGGCCAGGTGCCGCTGCGAGACATCCGCCAGGCTCACGAAAACAGCCTGCTGGCCATTCCAGCTAACGGGGCCGCAAGCCAGCTCCACCAGCACCTGCTGCCCATCCGCCTTTTGCTGTTGACACAGCCGCAGTTCAAGCTGGCCGTCCCTGGCGGCTTTGCCCGCAGCGAGCGACTTGTGCAGTTCAGCGCCTTCTCCCTCCGGAAACAGCGCAGCCATATCCAGCGTCAGGAACTTCTTGCGCGCAATGCCGTAAAACTCGACGGCCGCCTGGTTGACGGCCAGGACGCGCATGGAGCCGTCGTCAAAGATCCACATCGGGTTGGGATTCGCCTCAAAAATCAGCTGGTTGTAGCGCTCGCTGTCTTCCAGCACCTGCAGCAGCCTTTGCGTGGACGAGACATCCCGCAGGCTGATGACGTAGCCGGAGGGCTGGCGCGTAAACGCGTACCGGACCCACTTGTCTTCAAACTTGTCGTGGGCGACAAAGGCATGCCGTGCGGCGAAGGTCAGGGCCTGGCCGGTGGCGCTCTGGTGCTGCTCGGTGATGTCTTCCGGCACGGCTTCCCAGAAATCGAGCCCGGCCAGGGCTGGCAGCGCGCAATGCAGGAGCTCCAACGCGCGGGCATTCGCCTCGGTGATGCGGCCTTGCCCGTCGAGCAACACCGTACCGTCGCCAGCCTGCTCCAGCGGCCCCCAGCCCAGCTCCGCCGGCGCGGCTGTCCGTGCTCCGGCCTGCGCACCCAGCCCGGGCATCTTGTCTGCCAGCTTCATCCCGAACAGGTTGAGGAATCGGCTCATGAGGATTGTCTGGCGGGCTCGCTGGCTTCAGAATCCGGTGCGGCCGTCAGTGCCACTTGCGGTTGGCTGTCACCAGTGCCGTGACATACCCGTGCAGCCAGTCGAAATTCACCGGCTTTTGCAGCCGGTGGGCATCCGGCGGCAGGCCGCCCCGCTCTTCAATGGCCTCGGGCGGCAAGCCACTGATCACAATGATCTGCATGTCGGCCAGCTGCTGGTTGCGCTTGAGGGCCTTGAGCATTTCAATGCCATCGACGCCGGGCATGGACAGGTCCGTGATCAGCAAATCCGGCCGCATGCTGGCAATGTCCATCAGGGCCTCGAGTGCCGATGGCATCCAGGTGCAATCGACCGGCAGGTCCCAGTCCTCAAACTGGAGCTGGTATAGCTCCCGGGTGGCCTCGTCGTCCTCGACCAGCAGCACGCGCAGACGGTGTTTCGGGTCGGTGTCTACCTTGGAGGTTTGCGGGTTGTTTTTGGCCAGATAGGCATTGATGGACTGCAGGGCAATCCGCCGGTGGCCCCCCAGGGTCTTCCAGGCGTCAATCTCTCCTTTTTCGACCAGGGACTGCACTGTGGCGACCGACAGCCCGAGCAGCTTGGCGGCATAGCTGGTGCCACAGTAGTCTTCACTGGAGAAGTCCGTCGCAGTGATGGCATCTTCAAAGGATTTGGGTTCACGCGACATGGAGGCCCGTAACAGAGGTAAAACTTGTCATTTTCAGCATTTTAATTACTTCAGCAATTTAAAACACGCGGGGAAAACCGGGGCCAGGCAAATAAAGAAGCGGGACGATGTGCGGTGCCTGGCGGGGGATGAGCGGAAAACGGGGTCGGGTCGGGCCATCCGCTCAGACCGAAATAGCGGTCCGCGGCAGGGTAAAGAAAAAAGTGGCCCCACGGCCGGGCTCGGATTGCGCCCACAGCCGGCCGCCGTGCCGGCCGATCACACGGCTGGCCGAGGCCAGCCCGATGCCGGTGCCGGCAAACTCCGACGCCGCATGCAAACGCTGGAACGGGTTGAACAGTTTGTCGGCATACGCCATGTTGAAACCGGCGCCGTTGTCCCCGACCAGGAACACCGGCAGCCCTGCCGCGTCGGCTTGCTGGCTGACGCGGATGCTCGCCTCGGCCTGGCGCGAGGTGAACTTCCAGGCATTGCTGAGCAGGTTTTCCATCACCACGCCCAACAGCCGCGGATCGCCATGTGCCTGCAGGCCATTTTCAATATCGACCACGACCCGGCGTTCGGGGTCGCGCGCCTGCCATTCAGCCAGAATCCGGTGGGACAGCGCCGAAAGGTCCACCAGCTCCACCCGCAGCTGCGCGCGCGATACCTGTGCCAGCGAGAGCAGGTCCTCAATCAGCTGCCCCATCTGCGCCACACCCGCCTGGATGCGCGACAGGTAGTGCCGGCCCTTTTCGTTGACGTTGCCCGGAAGCTGCTTGGACAGCAGGCGGCTGAAACCGTCAATCGTGTTGAGCGGTGAGCGCAGGTCGTGGGAGACAGAATACGAAAAGGCCTCCAGCTCCTGGTTTGACAGGCGCAAGGCGGCCTCGATGGCCTTGATTTCGGTGATGTCCGCATCAATGCCCACCCAGTAGGCCAGCTCGCCCCGCTCGTCCAGCACCGGCGTGGCGCGGGAAGACATGGTGTGATAACTGCCGTCCCTGGCGCGCAGGCGGCGGATGTTCTCATACTGCGACCGGCTGGCCAGAGCCAGCTGCCAGCTCGCCCTGACTTCGGGCAGATCTTCCGGATGGATCGCGGTCAGCCATCGCGAGCCGGCCCAGTCCTTGAAGCGCCCCCCTACCAGGTCAAACCAGGCCCGGTTGTAATACGTTGCGGCGCCATTCGGGTCGGCGGTCCACACCACCTGCGGCGCCCGTTCGGCCAGGGCGCGGAACAAGGCCTCCTGCCGGGTCAGCGCGGCTGTGCGCTCCGCAACCTTTTGCTCAAGCCCCGCATTGAGCCGGCCCACTTCTTCCAGCAACTGGGCATTTTCCATCGCGATGGAAGCGAGCTGCGCCAGCTCCATCGCCACATATTCATCCTGCTGGGTGAACTCGCCCTCGTATTTGTCCGAGAGCTGGAGCAGGCCCATGTTTTTTCCGCTCCTCGCCACCAGGGGTACCGCCAGCCAGCCGCGCATCGCGGGATGCCTGTCGGCATGGCGGCCAAAGCGGCGCCAGCGCGGGTGCGCTTCCAGCTCGGCCTGCGTCAGCCGTATCGAGCGGTTGGCTTCGCAGACCAGGGCGTAAATTCCGCTCCCGTCGGGCGGTTCCATCAGGTCGCGGTATGCCGCATATTTCTCGGACAGGGACAGCGCGTTGATGGCCTGCGCCCAGTCGCCGTCAATGGTCAGGCTCACCACGGACTGATGGGCACCAATCACGCCCCGGGCCTGCTCGGCAACTTCCTGCATGGTGCCGTCCAGCGTCTGATGCCAGGTGATGGCCGAGGCGGCGTCGGCGGCGCGCTGCAGCGTGAACAGGTATTCCCGGGCATCCTTTTCGGCCTTCACCTGCGCGCTCACATCGAACGCAACAACCAGCCGTGCCGCCCGACCCTCGTACTGGATCGCGCGGGAAACCGTCTCGACATGCAAGTCGGTGCCGTCCTTGGAGCAGTGCACGCGGCGGTTGACGGGCTTGTGCACGCCGCTGTCGATTTCGGCCTGCAGCCGCTGGGCCTCGATCTCCGAACGGATCCCGAAAATCGTCATGGTCAGCAGTTCTTCGCGCGTGTAGCCGTAGCGCTCGGTGCACGCGCCATTGACCGTCAAAAAGGCGTTGGTCAGGTCGTCAACGATCCACATCGGCACCGGTGCAGCCTCAAACAGCGCGGCATAACGCTGCTCGCTGTCGATGAGCGCCTGCCGGGCCAGCCTGCCCTGGGTGATGTCCCGCTCGACCGCCACCCAATGCGTGAACCGGCCCTGGGAATCCGCAACCGGAACAATGTCGAGGTCCAGCCAGAACGGCTCGCCGCCCTTGGTGTAATTGATCAGTTCAGCGTGGACGGGCTGCCACTTCCGCAGCGCGGCACCGATGCGATCCAGCTCGGCGCGCTGCGTCTCGGGGCCCTGCAAAATGCGCGGGGTTTTACCCAGCACCTCGTCACGGCTGTAGCCGGTGCGGCGCACGAAGGCGTCATTGACAAAGACAATGCGCGGCCCGGGCTCGTCAAAGGGCTCCGCTTCGGTGATGACCACCATGTCATTGAGGCGTGAGATGCTGGCCTCCAGCAGGTGCAGGTGCTCACGCGACGCATGCTGCGCCGTGATGTCCTGCAGGGCGCCAACCAGCCGCACCACCTTGCCATCCTGCATGACGGCCTGGCCCTGCGTGCGCACCCAGATGCGCCTGCCCGTCCGCGTGGTCAGGGGTGACTCCAGATCCCAGGGTGTCCCGTGATCGATTGCTGCCTGCACCACCGCCAGGAAAACCTCGCGCGCACCCGGCGGGTAGGCATTTTTGACCTCTTCCACATTCAGCAGAGTACCCGGCCTCAGATCAAGCAAGCGGTACAGCTGTTCAGAGTAGGTCAGGTGCAAGCCCTCCACCACCAGCTCCCATCCACCCACCCTGGCCATTTCACCGGTGCGCCGCAGCAGGTCGGAATTGGCGACCAGCGCCAGCTCCGACTGCTTGCGTGCCGTGATGTCCTGCACCATGCCGGAGAGGTAAGTCGCCTGCCCGTTTTCGTCCACATGGAGCTTGCCCAACTGGTAAATCCACAGGACATTCATGGCCGGAGTGATGACGCGGTACTCCACCACAAAATCGGAACGCCGCTGCAGGGACTCTTCACGGCTCAGCAGGTAATCGGCCCTGTCGTCGGGGTGAATCAGCTGCAGGAAGGTTTCGTAACGCCCGTCAAACGACTCAGGCGTGAGGCCCGTCAGTTCGTAGACCTCGTCCGACCACCAGATGCGCTGGGTCAGCGGATCAATCTCCCAGCTGCCCATGCGGCCCAGTCGTTGGGAATCCAGCAGCTTGCGCTGGGTTTCGCGCAGCTTTTCGTAGTTTTGTGCCTGCGCCAGCTGCAGCTGCTCCAGCTGCGTGATGTCGGCAAACACCATCAACCCGCCCACCAGCCCGGCACTGCCGTGCAGCGGCCGGTAACTGCAGCTGGTCAGGCGACCCGCAGGCGCGGCGGCGTTGCACACCAGAATGTGCTGCGGTCCGCCGCTTTGCCCCTGCAGAGCCTTGTACAGCGGCAATTGGTCAACGGCGAACAGGGTGTCGGTGCCGGGCACATACAGGCCGAGATGGCGCGGCCCTTCGGCCGACAGCACCGACTGGGCCGGATCCAGCACAAACAGCCGGGAAGCCGCCTCGTTGACCAGCAGCGGCCGGCCGGCAGCGTCCACGGCGATCAGGCCCTCCTGCATGCTGTTGACCGTCAGGTCCAGCGTGGCCCGCGCCTGCTGGCTGCGTGCCAGCTCGGCTTCAAGCTCCTGCTCGCGCTGCTGAAGCGACTCGGCCATGACGTTGAATCCGCGTGCAATTTTGGTGAACTCGCCGGCCCCGTCAATCGAGTGCATCGGGATGCGTACATCCAGCTGGCCCTTCTGAAGCAAGCGGGTCGCGTCAAGAATGTCCCGGGTGGGCTTCACGATGGTGCGCCCGCCCATCATCCAGGCAATCCAGCCCCCAAGAAACGCCACCAGCGCCAGCACGGCCAACTCCAGCCCCAGCTGGCGCTGGCCGGGCCCCACCACGAGTTCACGGTTGATGCTGATCGCAACGAAAAAGGCGGCGTCTGCCGACGGGCTGCTGGGCATAAAGGCCCAGAGCCTCGGCTCGCCCGCGGCATCCCGCCCCTCGCGCACGCCGGTGCTTCTGGTTTGTACGGCCTCCCGCAGCACCGTGCTGGCCACCTTTTGTCCCACCTTGATGGGCAGCGCAGGCTTGCTCGCCAGCAAAACGCCGCTGCGGTCGTGAATGCCCACCGCGGCGCCGGGAGGCAGCTGAATGGCGGCAACCGACTTCGCCATCTCGGTCAAATCGACCGCGACATAGACAACCCGCAAGACCTGCCCGTCCCCGCCGAGCACCGGTAATGCAAACGAGATGCTGGGTTTTCCCGAGAGGCGCCCCAGGATGTACTCGCCGGCAACAAAACCCCGGTGGGCCACGGCGGCGCGAAAATAATCGCGGTCACCCACGTAAGCCGGTTGGCGGTCGACTCCGTGGCAACGCGCATACCCGTCAGCGCCAATGATGCCCAGGTTGGCGTAGATGGAAAACTTTTCCCGCAAGGTCTGGAAATACCGCTGGCAGTCCAGGGATTTTTCGCTGCTCAGGCCAGGCATGTTGGCCATCGAAATCAGAAGCTGGTGCGCGGAGTCGACCATGCGCTCCTGGTTGGCGGCGACCAGCGAAGCGGCAAACTGCAGGTTGGCGGTGGCCCGCTTGATGGCCGCATCCGAGTTGACCCAGGCTTTGAATATCGACAGGCCGAACAACGGAACAATGGCGGCCACCACCAGCATGACCAGGCGCGCGCGAAGCGTCATCTGCCACTTCATCGCATCAGCCTGTCAATGGGCGTGACCGCCGCAGCGCACGATCGGGGGTGCCCGCTGATGCAGACACGACCCGCATCAAGCGGTGGAGCCTGGATGTGTGAAGCGGCGCAGGCCGTCATCCCGTCGCGGTTGACTCATTGACGTTCAGCCAATAGGCCTGCAGGCAATTGAGTTTTTCGGTGAAGTCCCCAAAGTCGACCGGCTTGCGCACAAAACCGTTGGCACCGCTCTGGTAGCAGGCCACGATGTCCGACTGCTCGCTGGAGGACGTCAACATCACCACCGGCACCAGGGCCGTCAGGGGGTTGCTGCGAACACTGCGCAGCACGTCCAGCCCGGACAGCTTGGGCAGCTTCATGTCCAGCAGAATCAGCGAAGGCTGCTTTTGGGTGTCGCGGCCAGCATGGGCACCCTGCCCAAACAGATAGTCCAGCGCCTGGGCCCCATCACGCGCGACGGCGATCTCGGCAGACACGCCTTGCTCTTCCAGCGTCAGCACGGTCAACTCCAGATGGTCGGGATTGTCTTCAACGACCAGTATCAGCTTGTGGTTCATGAGTTTTCCCGATTACGACTATCAACTTCCCTGTGATTTTATGGTTTTAATCAGATTAAGGGGTTAAACGCGACTGTTACGACTCCTTACTTTCGTGACTTACCGCATGGAAGCGTCGAATCATTGCTGCGGACCACCCTATGCCGGGCCCTGAATCACCAGCGGGGAATGGCCTCGTCCTTGAGTTGTCCACGCAACTCGGCGTAATCGGGTACGACCGCCCGCACAGTGTCCCAGAAACGCGGGCTGTGATCCATCACCCGCAGGTGGCTCAACTCGTGAACCACCACATAGTCGATCACCGACTGCTTGAAATGAATCAGCCGCCAGTTCAGCCGGATGGAGCCGTCAGCGCTGGCGCTGCCCCAGCGCGTGCCGGCACTGCTCAGGCTCAGCTTGCGCCACTGCACCCCCAGATGCGGCGCAAAGTGATCCAGCCGCTCGGTAAAAATGCGCTTGGCCTGGCGCATCAGCCAGGCCTGCACGGTGTCGCGGATCTGCTCGGGCGTGGCGCTGTGGGGCAGGCCCACGTGCAGGCTCAGCGGCGCCGCGCCAGACTGAGGGTCGTGGCACACCTCGTGGCCGGCATGGAGCGCAAGCCCCGCTGCGCGGGCTTTGAGCTCCGCGCCCACCCCGCCAAACGCATGGCGCGAATCAATCGCCACCATGACCGGCTCACCCAGGAAAGGAAGGGTGACGCCGTCTTTCCACTCGATGCGGGCAGACTCGAGCCGGTGGTGGCGCTCGCGGCTTTCGTGCAGCTTCTTGAGAATCCAGCCCGACTTCTCCAGCACGGCCTTGTCGATTTCATACAGCGGCACCCATTTGGGCGCACTGACCGCGAGTCCGTCGACGCCCACGGAAAACCCGATGGTGCGGCGTTTGCCCCGCCTGAATTCATAGGCCACCAACACGCCATCGAGCAGGGCCTCGCGCTTGGCGCGGGGATGGCGAAATGTGGCTGGCTCCAATGCCTGCTGCAGCGTCTGGGGGGAAAGCTGGTCAGCCGACGGACCGGCATTTGCCATTTTTTCAATCGCAGAACGCGCGGGGGTTTCGCGAACTTGCGGCGGTGCCTGGTTCAAGACCGGCGCCGTGTCAGAACCTGCGGCGTTCGCAGGAGGTGCTGGCTCCCGCTCAAAAAGGTCGAGAGTGAGCTGGACAAGCCTTTGCATCATGGCAGTTTAGCGGGCGCGGCGACCGGGCACCAGACCGATCCGGGCTTGCATGACTGAATCGCTCAGGCAGAGGGCGCGGTTGGCACGGCGCCGCCAACACTGGCGTAAGCCTCCGGGTCGAGCCGATGCATTTCGGCCTCAATCCACCGCTCCACTTCCCGCATCAGTTCGTCGGGCTTTCGGCCGGTGCTGTCAATCGGCTTGCCAATCGAGATGTCCACCACGCCCGGCCTCTTGATGAAGGCCTTGCGCGGCCAGCACCTGGCCGACGTCACGGCAATCGGAATCACCGGCGCGCCGGTTTCGATGGCCAGCCGTGTGCCGCCGGATTTGTAAACCCCTTTTTGCCCGCGCGGAATCCGCGTCCCCTCGGGAAACATGATCACCCAGGTCCCCTGGCTCATCAGCCGCTTGCCCTGCGCGACGACCTTGTTGAAGGCCTGCGCCCGCTGGCTGCGGTCGATGTGGATCATGTCCATGCGCGCCATGGCCCAGCCAAAAAACGGCACGTAGAGCAGTTCTTTCTTGAACACATAGGCCAGCGGATGCGGCATCAGCGTGGGCATGGAGAAGGTTTCCCAGGTGCTCTGGTGCTTGACCAGCAGCACGGCCGCGCTGGTTTTTCCGGTGGGCAGGTTTTCCCAACCCGTCACCCGGTTCTTGATGCCGAGAATCACCGTGCCACCGCTGACGGCCAGTCGCAGCCAGCCGGCGCACATCCAGTACATCGTGGTGCTGCTGACGAACATGGAGGCAATGATCACGAAAATGGCCCACGGAATCACCGTCAGGGCCATCCACAGCATGTGCAGGATGGATCGGATCAGGGGCATGTCAGTGTTCCGGGATTCGGGGTGAAGTTGAACATATTCTGAAAGCCTGCAACTGCTTGACGCCTGTTCCACCGGGCGCGGCAAACGCAGCAAGCGTGGCAAGAGCGGCAAGCCATCCTGCTTACAGCCCCGCCGACGAGGGCCGGGCGCTGCGTTCCAGGATGAAATCGGCAAACGCCGACAGGTCCTGGTGCACCAGCGTGCCTGGCGGCAAACCTTCAGGCGGCGGGCCGCCGCGGTACTGCGCCGACTTGCCGGTGAGCACCAGGTGCGGTTCGCAACCGGCCGCGGCACCTGCCATCAGATCACGCAGGGAATCACCGGCGGTCGGCACCCCCGAGAGCTGCACGCCAAAACGCGCACCGATCTGCTCGAACAGGCCCGGCAGGGGCTTGCGGCATTGGCAGGCTTCCTCGGGGCTGTGAGGGCAGTAAAACACGGCATCGACGCGCCCGCCCAAGGTGGCCAGCATCTTGTTCATTTTGGCGTGCATCGCATTGAGCGAGGCTACGTCAAACAGCCCGCGCCCCAGGCCCGACTGGTTGGACGCAATGACGACATGCCAGCCCGCATGGTTGAGCCGGGCAATCGCCTCCAGCGCACCGGGCAGTGGCATCCACTCCTCCGGCGTCTTGACGAAATCATCGCTGTCGCTGTTGATGGTGCCATCGCGGTCGAGGATGACAAGTTTCATGGTGCTTTGCATGGAAGGATCAGACGGCCAGCCGGCCCGCTCCAGGGTAAGCCAGCCCACACGGGGGCAGCAATGACACGAAGTGGTGCACGAGGAGGCTCATGTTGCCAGCTTGGACAGATCGGCCACGCGGTTCATGGCCTGGTGCAGCGTGGCCAGCAGGCCCAGTCGGTTGGCGCGCAAGGCCGGGTCTTCGGCATTGACCATGACGCCGTCGAAGAAGGCGTCGACGGGTGCTTTCAGGGCGGCAAGGGCTTGCAGCGATGCGGCGTAGTCACCAGAAGTAAACGCTGCATCGGCTTTCGGTCCGACGGATTGCAATGCTTCGGCCAGCGCCTGTTCAGCCGCTTCCTGCAGGAGTTCCTGCCTGATGCTGGCCTCGACCGTGCCATCGGCTTTCTTCAGGATGTTGCCGACGCGCTTGTTGGCGGCGGCGAGTGCCGGCGCTTCTGGCAATGCGGCAAAGGCGCGCACGGCAGCCAGGCGTTTGGCGACATCGCCCAGGCGTTGTGGACGCAGGGCCAGCACGGCATCCACCTCCTGCGCGCTATAGCCCTGCTCGCGCAGGGAACCGGCCAGGCGGTCGTAGATGAAATCGATCAGCGCCGTGGAGGCATCTTCAATCTTGTCGCCAAACACGGGCTGGCAGCCCTCGACCAGATCGGTCAGGCCCAAGGCCAGATCCTTTTCAACCAGCATGCGGATCACACCGAGCGCGTGACGGCGCAGCGCAAACGGATCCTTGTCACCGGTGGGCAGGTTGCCGATGCCGAACATGCCCACCAATGTTTCGAGTTTGTCGGCCAGCGCCACGATCACGCCAACGCTGTTGCGCGGCAGCTCGTCGCCGGCAAAACGCGGTTTGTAGTGGTCTTCAATGGCGTCGGCAATATCAGAAGGCAAGCCGTCATTTATCGCGTAATAGCGGCCCATGGTGCCCTGTAGTTCAGGGAACTCGCCGACCATGTCTGTCACCAGATCTGTCTTAGCAAGCTGCGCAGCTCTTTGAGCATGCACCGCCAAGGTGGAATCACCCGCAACCGCCAACATCATTCCAATTTCCGCAGCGATGCGACTCACACGAACAACTCGTTCGCCCTGACTTCCAAGCTTGTTGTGATAAACCACCTTGTCCAAACCTTCAACGCGCGAGGCCAGTGTCTTCTTGCGGTCCTGGTCGAAGAAGAATTTGGCATCAGCCAGGCGCGGGCGCACGACGCGCTCGTTGCCGCCAATCACCGCGCTCGCGTCGGTGGGGCTGATGTTGCTGACCACGAGGAACTTGTGGGTCAGCTTGCCTTGCGCGTCCAGCAACGGGAAGTATTTCTGGTTGGCCTTCATTGTGAGGATCAGGCATTCCTGCGGCACGTCGAGAAATTCCTTTTCGAACTCGCAGACCAGCACGTTGGGGCGCTCAACCAGTGCGGTCACCTCGTCGAGCAAGGCGTCGTCTTCAATCGCCCGGGCGCCACCGCCCACCTTGGCTGCCGCTGCGGCCAGCTGGCGGGCAATCTCGGCCTTGCGTTCGGCAAAGCTGGCGATCACCGCACCATCCTTTTGCAGCGTCTGCGCGTAGCTGTCCGCATCCGCCAGCACCACCGGGTCGACCGAGGCTTCGAAACGATGGCCCTGCGTCGTGTTGCCGGCCTTCAGGCCTAGGGCCTCGATGGCGACGACGTCACGGCCGTGCAGCGCGACCAGTCCGTGCGCGGGGCGCACAAATTTCACATCGCTCCAGCCATCGGCCAGCTGGTAGGTCATGACCTTGGGGATTGGCAATTTGGCGATCGCCTCGATGAGGGCTTTCTGCAGGCCTTCCGCCAACGTGGCGCCGATCACAGTGCTGTTGTAAAAAAGTGCTTCGGCTTTGCCATCCGGTACGCGCTTCAGGCCGGCCACAGCCAAGGCATCGGCGCCCAGTGCCTGCAGTTTTTTCAGCAACGCCGGTGTGGCCTGGCCCGACGCGTCGAGACCGACGGTCACCGGCATGAGCTTTTGCGAGACAGCCTTGTCGGCGGCCTGCGCAGCGACAGCCGTCACATGCGCGGCAAGGCGGCGTGGCGAGGCGAAAGACGTGAGCGCCGATTCAGCAGTCGCCAGGCCTTGCGCCTTGAGCTGCTCCAGCAGCACGCCAGCAAATGCATCGCCCAATTTCCTGAGCGCCTTGGGCGGCAGCTCTTCCACAAACAGTTCAACCAGAAGGTTTTGAGTAGTCATCGTCATCGCTCTCACGCCGCCTTCTTCGTCATCGGAGTCATCTGTTCCGCCCACTCGCGCGGCGCCATCGGGAAGCCGAGCCGTTCGCGGCTTTCGTAATAGCTTTGCGCCACGGCGCGCGCGAGGTTGCGAATGCGGCCGATGTAGGCGGCGCGCTCCGTCACCGAGATCGCGCCCCGCGCGTCCAGCAGGTTGAAGCTGTGCGCGGCCTTGAGCACCTGTTCGTACGCGGGCAGGGCCAGTTGCACGCCAATCAGGTGCTTGGCCTGCTTTTCATGCGCGGTGAAGGCGGTGAACAGGAAGTCGGCATCGCTGTGCTCGAAGTTGTAGGTGGACTGCTCCACCTCGTTTTGCTTGTAGACATCACCGTAGCTCAGCTTCGATCCATCGGGCCCTTCGGTCCACGTCAGGTTGTAGACGTTGTCCACGCCCTGCAGGTACATGGCCAGGCGCTCCAGTCCGTAGGTGATCTCGCCGGTGATGGGCTTGCAGTCGATGCCGCCGACCTGCTGGAAGTAGGTGAACTGCGTGACTTCCATGCCGTTGAGCCAGACTTCCCAGCCAAGCCCCCAGGCGCCGAGCGTGGGGTTTTCCCAGTCGTCCTCGACAAAACGGATGTCGTTTTTCTTCAGGTCAAAGCCGAGGGCCTCCAGCGAGCCGAGGTACAGCTCCAGGATATTGGCCGGTGCCGGCTTGAGCACCACCTGGTACTGGTAGTAATGCTGGAGGCGGTTGGGGTTCTCGCCATAGCGGCCGTCTTTTGGCCGGCGGCTCGGCTGCACATAGGCCGCCTTCCAGGGCTCGGGGCCCAGCGCTCGCAAAAACGTAGCAGTGTGTGATGTTCCGGCGCCGACTTCCATGTCATAGGGCTGCAACAGGGCGCAGCCCTGGGCATCCCAGTAGGACTGCAGCTTCAGGATAATTTGCTGGAAAGTGAGCATAGGAGTGTTGGTGACAAAGGCGCGGCGCCTGCTTTGGCGCCGCGGGTAGCGACGCCTGACGAGGCAATCGCTAAACCATTCATTTTACGCGGCGATGACGCGGCGCCCGGGCGGCCGCCTTCTCCGGCACGCCCGGGCCCGTCGGGACGTCCCACGGCGGGGCGGGCCGGAATGCCTCCACCAGAAAATCCACCATGACCCGGACCTTGGCGCTCAGGTGGCGGCGGCTGGGGTAAACGGCCAGCACGTCGATGTCGGGCATGCGGTAGCCGGGCATCAGGGCAATCAGCCGCCCGGCTTTCAGATCGTCCCCGATCAGGAAGGTCGGCTGCCAGATGATGCCCTGCCCGGCAATCGCCGCTTCACGCGCCGTATCGCCGTTATTGGCATGCATGACGTAATTCACCTTGACCATGTGCGGCCGACCCGCGTCATCCATGAAATGCCATTCGTTGGCGGTGGCCGCATAGGTGTAGCCGAGGCACCGGTGCCCCACCAGATCGGCGGGCTTTTCGGGCTGCCCGTGCGCTTTCAGGTAGGCCGGTGAAGCGCAGACAATGTTGCGGGACGTCGCCAGCTTGCGCGCCGCATGGGAGGCCGACCCGCTGCGCGAGATGCGAATGGCCAGGTCGTAGCCCTCTTCCACAATGTCCACCACGCGGTCGCTCAGCGCAATGTCGAGCTCCACGTCGGGATGGCTCTGCATGAAGCGCGGCCACAGCGGCGCCAGGTGCCGGATGCCAAAGCTCACCGGCGCATTGATGCGCAAGCGCCCGCGCGGCTGCAGGGTGGCCGACGAGGCCAGCGCCTCGGCATCGGCGACTTCTTCCAGGATGGATTTGCTGCGCTCATACAGCGCCTCGCCGCTTTCCGTCAGCGACAGCCTGCGCGAGCTGCGATTGAGAAGCCGCGTGCCCAGGTGGGCTTCCAGCTCATTGATGTAGCGCGTGACATTGGCCGGGGACGTGTCCAGGGCATCGGCGGCCCGCGTGAAGCTGCCCCGACTGACCACGGAGGCGAACACCTCGAAAGCGCGCAAACGGTCCATCCCACCCCTCAATATTCATGAAAACTGAACGATTAAACCACTTTTAAGGCCTTCTTCCCAGCGAAAGTAAACCCTACAGTTCATCCATCGGCGGGCACATCGCACGCCGACTTCCTCACCCCTACACAACCCAAGGAATCATCATGCAGAACTTTGACAACAAAACCGTACTCGTCACCGGCGGCAGCAGCGGTATCGGCCTGGCCACCGCATTGCAATTTTCCCAACAGGGCGCACGCGTCATCATCACGGGCCGCGACCAGGCCGCGCTGGACCAGGCCAGGGCACGGTTGGGCGCCGATGCCCTCGCCCTGCGCAATGATGCGGGCGCGACCGGCTCGGCCAAAGCGCTGGCCAGCACGCTCGCCGCCCTGGGCATCACGCTGGACGCGGTATTCATCAACGCGGGTGTCGCCAAATTTGCCTCGCTCGACGCGGTGGACGAAGACCTGTGGGACCAGACCTTCAACATCAACGTCAAGGGCGCCTTCTTCACCATCCAGGCGCTGTCACCGTTGCTGAACACGGGCGCGGCCATCATCCTCAATGGCTCCATCAATGCCCACATCGGCATGCCGAACTCCAGCGTGTACGCCGCCAGCAAGGCTGCGCTGATTTCGCTGGCCAAAACGCTGTCGGGTGAACTGATTGGCCGCGGCATCCGTGTCAACGTGGTGAGCCCCGGCCCGGTGCAAACGCCGCTCTACGGCAAGCTGGGCGTGCCTGCCGAGCAGCTCGATGCGCTGGCCGCCGGCATCCAGGCGCAGATTCCGGTCAAACGCTTCGGCACGCCCGATGAAGTGGCCAGCGCCGTGGTGTACCTGTCGTCGCCTGCGGCTGCCTTCATTGTCGGCACCGAGTTGATCGTGGACGGCGGGATGAGCCAGCTCTGAGCGTCTGAGCGCGGCGCGCAAAAAAAAGGCGGTGCCGCAAGGCCCGCCATTTTTCTTTTCTCATGACGTCATGACGTCATGGCGGCGTATGCCGCGACGCGTCAGTACTGCCAGAAAATCCGCTGCAGCTCCTTGCTGTCGAGGGTTTTGGTCATGGCCACCGCCGCCAGGATGCGCGCCTTCTGCGGGTTCAGGTCATGCGCCACCACCCAGTCGTACTTGTCGTCGGGCTGCTCGGCGTTGCGCAGCACAAAGCCGTCGGCCACGCGCGAGGAGCGAATCACCTGGATGCCCCTGGCGCGCACATCCTGCAGCGCCGGCACGATGCGGTCAGCCACCGAGCCATTGCCGGTGCCGCCGTGGATCAGCGCCTTGATGCCGGACTTGCCCACGGCGTCCAGCGCGGTGCGGGAGACATTGCCGTAGCCATAAACCACTTCCACCGGCGCCAGCGCGTCCATTTCGTCGATGTTGAACTCCGACTGCAGGGTGTGGCGCTTGACCGGCGCGCGGAACCAGTAGTTGTTGCCTTCCACCACCATGCCCAGCGGGCCCCACTGGCTCTTGAAGGCCTCGGTCTTGATGTTGATGGTTTTGCTGACGTCGCGCCCGCTCTGGATTTCATCGTTCATGGTGACGAGCACGCCTTTGCCGGCGGCGTCCTTGCTGGCCGCCACGCTGACGGCATCAAACAGGTTCAGCGCGCCGTCGGCCGACAGCGCCGTGCCGGGCCGCATGGAGCCGACCACGACGATGGGCTTGTTGGTGCGGATCACCAGGTTCAGGAAGTAAGCCGTTTCTTCGAGCGTGTCCGTGCCGTGGGTCACGACAATGCCGTCCACATCGGGCTGCTTCACCAGCGCCGAAATGCGCTTGCCGAGCTTGAGCAGGTTGTCGTTGGTAAAACTCTCAGACGCAATCTGCGAGACCTGCTCGCCCTTGATGTTGGCCACATTGGCCAGCTCGGGCAGGCCCGCCAGCAGTTTGTCGACCGGCACCTTGGCCGCGGCATAGGTGGCACTGTTGAGTGCAGACGCACCGGCGCCGGCAATGGTGCCGCCCGTGGCCAGAATCACCACATTGGGCTTGACAGCCTGCGCTGCGGCAAACGTGGACAGGACGGCCAGACCCATACCCGCCACCAGTTTCTGGATGTTTAACTTCACTTGCATTTCGGTTGTTTCCTGATCATTGAATGAAGGCCCACAAAGGCCAATTGACGGCAGCCCGCGCTTAAGGCCCGGGCTGTGCCACGATCTGTCCCCGGTCGCCGTGCGTCAGGGCGAAAGGTGGCTCATCGTAGCCACGGCAAGGTGATGCGGCGATGCATAATCAACCGCAGGGTATGAACAAAACTCACACCCCTCCCCCGCCATGAACCTACGGCAACTTGAAGTCTTCCAGGCCGTCATGCAGGCCGGCAACATGAGCGCTGCTGCGCGCCTGATCTGCATCACGCCTTCGGCCGTCAGCAAGACCATTGCACACACCGAGCTCCAGCTCGGCTACAAGCTGTTCACGCGCGGCAAGGGCACGCTGGCGCCCACGCCCGAGGCCCGGGTGCTGTTCGACGAGTCGACCCTGATCCACCGCAAGCTCGATGAACTCAAGCGCATTGCGCTCAATTTGCGCCAGCCTGATGACGGCCAGGTGCGGCTGGCCGCCATCCCCTCCATCTGCCATGAGTTTTTGCCGCTGGTGCTGGAAAAGCACCTGGCACGCTACCCGCGCGTCAAGGTTGAAGTGCGCACCCTGCACCAGGACCAGATGGTGCAGGCCCTGCTCACGCGCAGCGTCGATTTCGCGCTGGGCTACTACGAGCACCCGCACCCGCTGCTGACCAGCCAGATGCTGGTCAGTGGGCCGCTTTATCTGGCCGTGACGCGGGAAGTCTGGCTGCGCGCCGTGCGCACCCGGCGCCTGAATCCGATGTCGTTTCTGGCCAGCATGCCGCTGATCCGGCTGGTGGGCGAAGACCCCATGTGCCAGTCGATTGACGAGCTGGCCGGCCACCTGGGGCTCACGGCGCCCGCCGGCCTGCAGGTGCACACCTCCCGGCTGGCACTGGAACTGGTCAAGCGCGGCATGGGCTGGACGGTGGTTGACTTCCTCACGGCCAGCAATCTGGATCCGTCATCCATCAGTGCCGTGGCCCTGCATGACTTTGCACCGATCCCGCTGCAGATGTACTTTGCAACCAGCACGCCGCCGGGCCAGGACGCCTTGCGCATGCTGGACATGCTGCCGGACCTGCTGCGCGGGGTGATGGCGTCCAGCCATTGAACCGGCCGGCACCAGGGTGAACTGACTCAGCGGCGCCGCAGCACCAGCGCCAGCCCCACAATGCCCAGGCCCAGCGCCCACAGCGGCCACAGGCCGTAGCGCGACACCCACCAGGCGTAAGGTGTGATGCCATTGCGCCCCTGCACCTCGCCGACCAGCGCACCGCGCGTGTGGCGCGGCAGCGCATGGGTCACCTGACCGCGGTGGTCAATGATGACCGTGGCGCCGGTGTTGGTGGCGCGAAGCATGGGCCGGCTGAACTCCAGCGCCCGCATGCGCGAAATCTGCAGGTGCTGGTCTATCGCCACGGTGTTGCCAAACCAGGCAATGTTGCTGAGGTTGACAAACATGGTGGGCGCCAGCGCCGGATCGGTAAAGCGCGCGCCCAGCTCTTCGCCAAACAGGTCTTCGTAGCAGACATTGGGCGCCAGCCGCTGGCCCTTCCAGTCGAAGGAAGCCTGCACCACGGCGCCGCGGTTGAAGTCGCCCAGCGGGATGTTCATCATGTTGGTGAACCACCGGAACCCGGGCGGAATGAATTCGCCAAAAGGCACCAGGTGCTGCTTGTCATACCGGTAGGGCCCGGCGGGATGGGGCGATGAACCCGGTGATGCGCCCACGGGTGAAGCCGGCTTGAGCCCCACCACCGAGTTGGCGTAACCCGTCTGGGCATTGCCCAGCGGCATGCCGATCAGCGCGGCCTGCTCACCCGTGGCAAAACGCGCCTGCACGGCCCGCCAGTAGCCCTCGGGCAGCAGCTGCGGCAGCAGCGGAATGGCGGTTTCGGGCGCGACCACCAGCGCGGTTTTGGCGTCGCGCAACTGCTCGCCGTACCAGCGCAGCGACGTGACCACGCCGGTCCCTGGCTGGAATTTTTCGTTCTGGGGAATGTCGCCCTGCAGCAGGGTGACGGGCAGGATGGGGGGCTGATTCTGGCTGTAGACCGCGTCCGTGACTGGCAGCCACGCCACCGCAATGCCGGCAAAAGCAATGCTCAGCGCCGCCAGCCAGCGCGTCTTGCGCGCACGCAGGCACATGGCCAGCGAGGCCGCCACCAGCGCCGCCAGGAAGCTCAGCCCGTGCACGCCGACCCAGGCCGCCAGCGGCCGGGCCCAGCCGTCCACATGGGCGTAACCGCCTTCTCCCCATGGAAAACCGGTGAACAGCTTCACCCGGGCCAACTCGGCCAGCAGCCAGAGCGCGGCAAACACCAGCGCGCGCAGCGCCCGCTGCGCGGGAGCCAGCATCACGAACAGGGCAGCGGCGGCGGCATAGTACAGCCCCAGAAACGCCGCGAGCAACACAATGGCCAGCACCGTGAGCGGCGCGGCCAGGCCGCCGTAGTCATGCATGGAGATGAACAGCCACCAGAAGGTAGCGCACAGCATGACGGTGGAAAACATCCCGCCCAGCCAGGCGGCGCGCGCCCAGGACCGGCAGCCGTCCAGCTGCGCAGCCAGCAGCGTCAGCGCCAGCAGTTGCAGGCCCCACAAGGGCTGACCCTGGGTAAAGGCGAAAGGAAACGGCCAGGCCAGGCTGGCGGCATGCACGCCACCGGCCATCAACACAATGGCGACCTGGATCCAGGACATGCGACTGCGCGCGGGCGTCTGGCCAAAGTGCTGCAGCAGCGCCGGCAGGGTGGGCAGCGCAGACATCATGCTTTGAATTGAACTCGGCTCCATCGGTCTCTTTCTTCGGAGGGCTCAGGCCCGGGCCACAACAGGCGACACCTTGAACCAGCGCACGGCACCGCCTTTGGTGTGCAGCACCGTGAACTGCAGGCCGGCGAGCGCGTAATGCTCGCCGCGCTTGGGCACATGGCCCATCTCGTGCGCCACCAGGCCGCCAATGGTGTCGAAGTCGGTCTCAGGCAGGGTAACGCCAAACGCTTCATTGACGCGCTCGATCGAGGTGTCGCCACTGACCCGGTAGGTGTGGTCCGACAGCCCGAAGATGTCGCCCTCGTCCTCGGCGATGTCGAACTCGTCTTCGATCTCGCCCACGATCTGCTCCAGCACGTCTTCAATCGTGATGAGGCCGGCGACGCGGCCGAACTCGTCGATGACGATGGCCAGGTGGTTGCGGTTGCCGCGGAATTCGCGCAGCAAATCATTCAGGCCCTTGCTTTCCGGCACAAAGACGGCCGGACGCAGCAGCGCCTTGATGTTGAGTTCGGGCGCGCGCTGCAGCTTGAGCAGGTCCTTGGCCATCAGGATGCCCAGGATGTTTTCCTTCTCGCCCTCGTAGACCGGAAAGCGCGAGTGGGCGGTGTCGATCACCAGATGCAGCAGTTCGTCGAAGGGCGCGTCGATGTTGATCACATCCATGCGCGGGGCCGCCACCATCACGTCACCGGCCGTCATGTCGGCCATGCGGATCACGCCTTCCAGCATTTCGCGGCTCTGGGCGCCGATGACTTCGTTGTCCTGGGCTTCGACCAGGGTTTCGATCAACTCGTCCTTGGAGTCCGGACCAGGGTGAAGCATTTCAGCGAGCTTTTGCAGAAAGCCGCGCTTGTCTTCCGGCCTGGAAGATCGACTGGGGGGGGTGTCGGACACGAAGGTGTTCGGTAGTTGAGAAGCTGCCAAGGATAGCGCAATTCAACGTCGCATCGGGCCATTGCGCACCGCCGGCGTGTTCGGGCCACCGTGCCCGCGCCATGCGGCGCCGCCAAGGGTAACTTTCCCACAGAAAACCGGCCACCTTGTCACGCCAAAGTAGCCACCTTGTCACTTGAACCGAAAACCCGCCCGCAGGAACATCTAGCTCACCGGTCCGGCCTGTCCGCCGGTGCGGCTCAGTGATTGGTTCGGTGATTGGTTGTGCAGTGGTTCCAGCGGTTTTTGCAATAACGGGCGACAGCCCTTGTTTCTTTTGGAGGTGTTGAAATGAAAAACCTGCCCTTGCTCAGAATTGGATTTTTCCTCATGTCCTGCTCTTTAAGCGCCCACGGTCAAGCCGGCGGGGAGGCATTCGCCCGGCTTTCCCCCGACGCGCTCAAGACGACCTACCTGATGTGCGACAGACGGGCCACCCACGAGGTGCTCGGGTTTGGCGATGCCGTTGTTTGCTCCCAGGTCTCGGAGGCCCTCAAGCACCAGGTCTTTGGCGGTGACTTCGACAAGCTCATCGAATGGTGGCAGGCCCACAAGCTGTCGGAACCCTTCGCCGGCAATCCCACGGAAGAGACAAAAGCCGCATTGAACGAGTGATGCGGCGCGGAAAGCGGAAAACGGGAAAAGCGGGGTTCGAAGCGAAGGAAGCCCGGGCGGGTTGCCCCCGCCCTGGTGCAGTGTTGCACTGCTACATCGGCATGCGGTCGCGCGAATCCCGCACGCCCTGCCGGACCTCCTGAAGCACGCCAAGGATGTCCCAGAACTGCTTGGCCTGGACCTTGAGGCGGTAGTCGGTCTGGGCGATCTGCTCCTCGACCATTTCGGTCACACGCGAATCCAGGTCGGCCGGCGGCAACTTGAGATAGGCTTCACTCTCGGAGCCGTCGCGCTCAATCGTGGCGCCAGCCTTGCGGGCGATCGTGAGCATGGCCGTGTTCTCGCTCAGCGCATGGATGAACATCATGTTGACCCCTTCATTGCGGGCATGCATCACGGCGCGGTCAAACAGGCGCGCGCCATAACCCCTGCCCCGCGCCTGGGCCAGCACCGAAACGCCAAATTCCGCGCAGCTCTTGAGCTCCGGGTCGGTCGAAAATGCCAGGTGGGCCATGGCAATCAATTGCAGTTTGCGGTTGTAGATGCCAAAAATCTCGTCGCGCTCAAAGTCGAGCCCGTCCACGTAGCGGCGAATCTGCTCGTCATTGGCTGCATAGCCAAAGCGCAGGTAGCGGTCATGCGCACTGAGCGCCAGCAGGTGCGTGGCGATGCGTTCGCCATGGCTGGGGCCGATGGAGCGGATGGGCACCATGACCTGCGCCGCGGGAGAAGCGGCCGGCGGGCGCGCTGCGCCCTCGTCCACGGGAGGGCGAAAGAACTCCTTGCCCGCGTGGAGGGAAGCCTTCAAAAGTGCGCTGGGTGTAACCATGGCTTAAATATAAGGGTTTTCCCTAAATTTTCCAGTTGAAGGGGTATGGAAGCCCCCTCAATAGGGAGGCCCACCAAAAACCCACGTCAAACCCCGCTTTTCCCAATAAACACAATGGATGCTAGCTGCCAAATTAATAGCAAATCTCGCCGTTGACCCTGGAAACGTTGCTGCACTGCAACATTTCTCCAGCAACCATCGGCGCCAGACGGCTCACCTGGCTGATCTGACCGACCCGCGGGCCTGGCCCGCACTCCATGGATCCCGGATCAAGTCCGGGACGACAAACCAGGGGGCAAGGGCTTGACTGGACTGCATTGCCGCTACAGCGGCACGGCCGTCGTTGCCTTCACCCGGTCCAGCACGAAACTGGTTTTACAGTCCTGCACGCTGGGGTGCTTGAGCAGGGTGTCCATGATAAAGCGGCTGTAGTGCGCCATGTCCTGCACCACCACACGCAGCAGGTAATCCATCTCACCCGTCAGGGCCGCGCACTCCACCACTTCGGGCCAGGTTTGCACGCTGGCCCGAAACAGGTCCATGGGGTTGCGCTTGTGGCTTTCGGTGTGTTTTTCCAGTCGCACATTGAGGTAAGCGGTCAGCCCGAGGCCGACCGACTCGGGCTTGACCAGGGCCACGTAGCGGTCAATGACCCCAGCCTCCTCCAGCCGCTTCACGCGCCGCAGCACGGCACTGGGGGAGAGGCTGACCTGCTCGGCGAGCTGGTCGTAGGTCGCTCGCCCGTCAGCTTGCAGGCTGCGCAAAATATGTCGATCAAGCTTGTCCAGTGTTTCCATTGTCATAATTTTGCAGGTTTATTGCGTTAATAGCAATTTAGACGCCCCAGTTTGCAATAAAAAAGACAACCCGCGCCGCTAAAGTTGGTTGCCGAAGCTGGTCGGTGAAGTCGGGGCGTAAAACCAGCAAACCCGCAGCAGCCAATCGGCAACCGCCAAGCCAAGCCAAGCCAAGCCAAGCCAAGCAATAGTCAGTCAATACCTCACGGAGACACGCATGAATGCACCCTTATCTTTCGAAACAGGCGCGGCCTGGGACAACCCCATGGGCACCGACGGTTTCGAGTTCATCGAATACGCCGCGCCCGACCCCAAGGCCATGGGCGCGCTGTTCGAGCGCATGGGCTTCAAGCCGATTGCCAGGCACCGCCATAAAAATGTGACGCTGTACCGCCAGGGCGGCATCAACTTCATCCTCAACGCCGAGCCTGATTCATTTGCGCAGCGCTTTGCACGCCAGCACGGCCCCAGCGTGTGCGCCATCGCCTTCCGGGTGCAGGATGCCAAGGCCGCTTACGAACGCGCGATTGCGCTGGGCGCCTGGGGCTACGCCCACACCGCCGGCCCGGGCGAGCTGAACATCCCGGCCATCAAGGGCATTGGCGACTCCATCATCTACTTCATCGACCGCTGGCGCGGCAAGAACGGCGCCCGGGAGGGCGACATCGGCAACATCGGTTTTTACGATGTCGACTTCGAGCCGCTGCCCGGCGTGAGCGGCCCCGAGGCGCTGAACCCCGTGGGTCATGGGCTGACCTACATTGACCACCTCACGCACAACGTGCACCGCGGCCGCATGGACGAGTGGGCCGGCTTCTACGAGCGCCTGTTCAACTTCCGCGAGATCCGCTACTTCGACATCGAAGGACAGGTGACCGGCGTGAAGAGCAAGGCCATGACCAGCCCCTGCGGCAAGATCCGCATCCCGATCAACGAAGAAGGCAACGAGAAAGCTGGCCAGATCCAGGAGTACCTGGACCGCTACCAGGGCGAGGGCATCCAGCACATCGCCATGGGCAGCGGCAATTTGCCAGCCACCGTGGACAAGCTGCGCGCCAGCGGCATCAAGCTGCTGGACACCGTGGACACCTATTACGAGCTGATCGACAAGCGCATTCCCGGCCATGGCGAAAATGTGGACGAACTGCACAAGCGCAAAATCCTGGTGGACGGCAAGAAAGGCGCGCTGCTGCTGCAGATCTTCAGCGAAAACCAGCTCGGCCCGATCTTCTTTGAATTTATCCAGCGCAAGGGCGACGAGGGCTTTGGCGAAGGCAACTTCAAGGCGCTGTTTGAAAGCATCGAACTGGACCAGATGCGCCGCGGCGTTCTCGCCGCAGCCACTGATCCCGCCGCCGCACAAGGCGCAAAATAAAACCTCGCCACACAACCACCGGAGCCTGACCATGTCATTTCGCCATTCCTCAACAAGCCGCCTTCGCACGCTCGCCCAAAAAATGGCGCTGGCCGCAGCGGCCTGCGCGCCGCTGATCGCACCCCAAGCGTCGGCGCAAACGGTGCCGCCGGCGTCCAGCCTGGACGCCGTGCAAAAGGCGGGGGTGCTGCGCATCTGCACGCCGGGCGACTACAAGCCCTTCAGCTTCCAGAAACCCGATGGCGCCTTCGAAGGCATTGACGTGGACCTGATGGCGTCGCTGACCACCAGCCTGGGCGTGAAGCCCGAGTGGGTCAAGACCAGCTGGTCCAACCTGATGCCCGACATGGTGGCCGGCAAATGCGACCTGGCCGTGGGCGGCATCTCGGTGACGACCGAGCGGCAGAAAAAAGCCTTCTTCAGCACGGCCTACATGGTCAACGGCAAGACGCCGATTGCCCGCTGCGCCGATGTCGCCAAATACCAGACGGTGGCCGACATCGACAAGCCGGCGACGCGCGTGATCTTCAACCCCGGCGGCAGCAACGAGCGTTTTGCCCGCGCCAACTTCAAGCAGGCGCAGATGCGGCTGAATCCCGAGAACCTGACGATTTTTGACGAAATTCTGGCCAACCGCGCGGATGTGTTTGTCACGGAATCGGCCGAGGCCATCACCCAGCAAAGGCTCAAGCCCGGGCTGTGCGCCATCAACCCCGACAAGCCCCTGCAATACGGCGAAATGGCGTATCTGCTGCCGCGCGGCGATGTGACCTTCAAGGCCTATGTAGACCAGTGGCTGCACCTGGCCAAGGCCAGCGGCGAGTACCAGCGGGTGGAGGGTCAATGGCTGAAGTAGCAGGCGGTGCCCCCGAGCCGGTGGTGTACGGTCAATCCGACCGGCCACCGCGCGGTGACTATGCGCGCGATGGCCAGGTCAGGCCCGACTACACCTGCCCGCAAAACTACGCCGCCTACACCGCCGCAGACCACGACACCTACCACCGCCTGTATCAGCGCCAGTCGGCGCTGGTGCCGGGCCTGGCCTGCGATGAATTCATCGCGGCGCTGCCCTTGCTGGGGGCGAAAGAGCGGATTCCGCGTTTTGAGGAAATCAACGAGCGGCTGTACAAGGCCACCCGCTGGGAAATCGTCGCCGTGCCGGGGCTGATCCCGGAAGTGCCGTTTTTCACCCTGCTCGCCAACCGCAAGTTCCCGGTGACCGACTGGCTGCGCACGCCGGCGGAGTTTGACTACATCGTCGAGCCCGACGTGTTTCACGACCTGTTTGGCCATGTGCCGCTGCTGTTCAACCCGGTGTTTGCCGACCACATGCAGGCCTACGGCGCCGGCGGGCTGAAAGCCCACGCCCTCGGCGCCTGCGAGCAGCTGTCGCGCCTGTACTGGTACACGGTCGAGTTCGGGCTGATCCGGCAGGCGAACGGCCTGCGGGCCTATGGCGCTGGCATCTTGAGCTCGTCCGGCGAGCTGGCCTACGCCGTGCAAAGCCCCGAGCCCCAGCGGATTGCGCTGAACCTGCTGCGCACCATGCGCACGCGCTACAAAATAGACAGTTACCAGCAAACCTATTTCGTCATCGACAGCTTCCAGCAACTGTTTGACATGACGGCGCCCGACTTCACGCCGCTGTACGCCCAGCTCAAGACCCTGCCAGAGCTGGCGGCCAACGCGCTTTTGGCGGAAGATGTGGTAATTCAGCGCTGAAACAACAGTGAGTGGCACTCGGGAGACGCGGCCACCCATTCTCTGTTTCGTCTGAGCGGTTCCTCCTCCAAAATGAGGAGGCGAATAATTGTTACACCGCTTACGATGTCCTCCTCTCTGATTGAACTCCCCCCTTTCATGCAGCGCAGCACCAAGGTGCTGCTGGTGATGGATGTGGTGGAGTCGGTCAGGCTCATGGAGCAGGACGAACATGACTTTGTACAGCGGTGGCAGCAACTGGTGCAGCAGGCAGAGCAGCAAATCTTGCCGCTGCATGGCGGGCGCATTGTCAAAAGCCTGGGTGATGGCCTGATGCTGGAATTTGCCAGCGCACAAAGTGGCGTCCGGGCGGCCTTCGCCCTGCAGCAATTCAGCCAGCAGGCCAACGCCGGCCTGCGCCCTGAGCAGCAGATGCACCTGCGCATGGGTGGCCATCTGGCCAGCTTTGTGACCGACCAGCACGATATCTACGGCACCGATGTCAACCTGACGGCGCGGTTTTGCACCTTGGCCGGGCCCAGCGAGGTCGTTGTTTCCGCCGAGCTTCGCGATCAACTCGTTCCCGCGCTGGATGCTGACATTGAGGACATGGGGGAGTGCTACCTCAAGCATGTAGAAAAGCCCATCCACACCTATCGAGTGGCACCGCCAGGCAAGGCGCCGACGTTCGTCACCTTGCCAACCGACGACACCGAGCTGCGCCCCACCATTGCCGTGATTCCGTTCACCGCCCGCACCTCGGACCCCGACCATGCGGTGCTGGGTGAAATACTGGCCGAAGAAATCATTGCGGCCCTGTCGCGCACGCCGGACCTGAATGTCATTTCGCGCCTGTCGACCAGCGCCTTGCGCGGCCGTGACGCCAGTCTGCCCGAGGTGCAAAACCACCTGCATGCCAGCTATGTGCTGTCGGGCGCCTACCGGGTGCTGGGCCAGCAGCTGATTCTGGTGACCGAACTGATTGAAGCGCGCACCGGCCGGGCGGTGTGGGGCGACAGCCTGAGGAGCACGGTGCAGGAAGTATTGCAGGGCGAAGACCGGATCACCGCAGAAGTGGTGTCGCAGTTGGGAGCCCAAATCGTGCGCACTGAAATGCAGCGCGCGGCCAGTCGCCCCTTGCCCAACCTGGAAAGCTCCACGCTGTTGATGGGTGCGATTTCCCTGATGCACCGCTCCACCCGCAACGAATTTGACCGGGTGCGCGAGATGCTGGAATACCTGATCGACAGGCATCGCCGGTTGCCCACCCCGCGCGCCTGGCTGGCCAAATGGCATGTGCTACGGGTCACGCGCGGACTGTCTTCGGGAGGCGAGAACGAGACCAAACGGGCACTGGAACAAACCCAGCGGGCGCTGGATGTGGACCCGGGCTGTTCACTAGCGCTGGCGATTGAAGGTTTTGTGTATTGCCACATGCTCAAGGATCTCGATGGTGCCGCACAGCGCTACGAGTCTGCATTGGCTGCCAATCCGAATGATTCGCTGGCGTGGCTATTTTCCGGGGTTCTGCATTCATTTAAAGGCGAAGGCGCACAAGCAGTGGCGTCCAGCGAAAAGGCGTTGACCCTCTCGCCTCTCGACCCCCTACTTTATTTTTACCAGTCCCTCGCGGCGACAAGTGCATTGGCAGGTGGTGACTATGAGCGTGTGGTCCAGCTAGCCAGGGCGTCTCTTTATTCAAACAAGGCGCATACCTCAACATATCGCGCACTTGTAATTGGCCTGGCCCTGAGTGGCAGGATTCCAGAGGCTCAACAGGCGGTCAGATCGCTGCTTGAAATTGAGCCTCAGTTCAACATCCGGAATTTCCGTGAACGATCACCTAGCAGCGGCCACCCTATGGGGCAGGTCTTCATTGACGCCCTGAAGGTGGCCGGAGTACCGGATTAAGCGTCTTCAAACTTCGAAAGGTATACCGTGAGCTTTATTGGACTTTTAGGCGGGGTGGGAGGAGTAGGCGGCGTCGGCGGCGTGGGGGGAGTCGGCGGTGTCGGGGGAGTAGGAGGCGTTGGGGGCCTGCCTGCGATTCCCGCGACCAGCTTTCTGCAAAACCCCTACACCCTGATTTCCAGCAGAGATGCCACCATGGTCCCCCTGGATCTGGGGTCTTACCCCGTGGTTCTGCCAACGGTGGACGATCCTGCGGCCATGCAACGCTGGGAGCCTTGGGTACGTGCTTATGTTGCGCAAGCCGCGCTGCTGGAGCCGCTGGCGTTTTCTAAAGTCGGCACGCATGGCGCCGGGCTGTGGCATGTGGAGACCAATGTCGGCAGCCCTCCCGACGCCCCTCCCGCATTGAATGTGACGCCCAAGCCCGTCGTCAGGCTTAACCGCCCGGGCGTTCCGGCGTTCAAGGAACAGGTCAAAAAAGTCCTCTCCTGGGCGGACCTGCGTGAAGAGCGCGCAGCGGAGATCGTGGCGCAGATTGACCCGCAATTCGCATTCTGGGGTTCCGTCGTGTACCTGCACCCGTCGCGCACGCCGCGAACGCTGGAGCTCATGAACATCGCGCTGCTGCTGGCCGTGAATGTGGAAATGCAGTTCAAACATGCGCTGGCCTGCTGGCGCCCGATTGAGTACTCGGCGCAAATCCAGCCCCTCATCACCACGCCTGGCCATGGCGCCCTGCCCAGCGGGCACGCAACTCAAGCCTACATCGTGGCACATGTGCTGCAGCGCCTGCTGGACCTGCCCGACTCCCATCCGGTGAGCGAGCAATTGCAGCGCCAGTCCGCCCGCATTGCCACCAACCGTGTCGTCGCGGGCGTGCATTTCCCGGTAGACAGCATCGCCGGCCGCTTGCTGGGTGAAACGCTGGGCGAGTATTTTGTGGCGCGCTGCAAGACCGGGCGCAAATGGACACCACGTTTCTTTGACGGCACGGTGATGAACGGCCAGGAAGACCTGATGCCGCCCACCCAGCCGCTGGATGGGCCCAATGCCCCGCCGTTCTACAAAGCCTTTGGCACCAAGGACACGGCGGCAGCTACTGGCGTGCTCAAGTACATGTGGGACAAGGCGCTGAAAGAGTGGAAAGACGTGAAGTTCAAATGAGCTGGCAGCCCATAGCCCACGGGGCCCACGTCAACTGGGCCCAACCTGACCCCCTCAAGGGGCTGGACCCTTACCTGGTCTGGGCCGACGGCTCGGGCTTTGCGCCCTATGGCGGCCTGAAGCCGCCCGGCAAGATTGCCACGCTGATCGAGCTTAAAGCGGGCAAGACGGTCTCCGACCTGGTGGCACAGTCCGGCGGTGGCGTGCAACTCGCCGATATCCCGGGCGTTTATCGCGCGCCTGGTGCACAGCCGCGTTTTTTAACGGCCTGGCCGACGGCAGCCTTCTTCAAGAGACTGAAGACCACGCTGAAAGACGTCGTGGCGCGCGCGGAAATCAGCCTGCCCGTGGTACCCGAACGTCCGAAGTTCGCTCCGCCCGCCGCCCCGACCTGCGGCGCGGCCGTCGACCGGGGCATTCAGCGCAAAACGCTCATTGGGGTGATTGACGATGGCTGCGCATTTGCCCACTACCATTTGCGCGACTCGGCCGGCAACACGCGGGTCTGCCGGCTGTGGGACCAAGAGCAGCACGGGGCGTTTGCGCACCAGGGCGTGGTGCCCACCGACTTTGGCCGCGGCCATGAAGTCTCGGGGGCCCAATTGCAAAACCTCATCGACCAATTCACCCGGAACGATGCACTGGACGAAGACGCCTGTTACGCCACCGCCGATTACGACCGCCTGCGCCGCGCAGCCACGCATGGCGCGCACGTCAGCGATGTCTTCGCCGGCCAGGTGCCGGTGGGCTCACTGGTCGGCAGTGCCACCATGCCGCCCAGCTGGGCCGACGCCAACGACGTCGCATCCAGCGACGAGGCGGGCATCGTCTTTGTGCAGTTGCCGCGTGCCTGCCTGCAGGATCCTTCCGGCGCGTGGCTGGACGTGCATGTGCTGGACGCCCTTCGCTACATCCTGAGCTGTGCGGACGGGGAGACCGAGCAAATCATCATCAACCTGAGTTTCGGCCCGCAGCGCGGCCCCAACGACGGCACGGCGATGCTGGAAAAGGCGTTCGAGGAGCTGGGGGCGGAGTTTCCCGAGCTGACGCTGACCGTGGCGGCCGGAAACAGCTTTTCGGCGCGCGGACACGCCATGTTCAAGCTCAAGGCCGGGGCCAGCAAGACCCTGCATTGGCAAGTCATGCCCGGCGATGAAACGCCCAGCTTTGTCCAGTTCTGGCTGCCGCAGAACACGCATCAGGTGGAGGTCAAGGTCACACCGCCCGGCCTGCCCGCCAGCCCCTGGGTCAAGCCGGGCGATGCCATCGTGTCGCCCAGCGCGGCGAACCCCTCCTGCGGTGTGATCTACGCGCCGCATACCTCGCGCGGCAATCGCGGCACCATGGTGCTGGTGGCCCTGTCACCCTGTTCCAGCTTCAAGACCAAGCCGCTTGCGCCGCATGGCATCTGGAAAGTTGAAGTCAAAAACAGGGCTGCAACGCCGCTGAGCCAGCCGGTTCATGCCTGGGTAGACCGTGACGACTTCAATTTGGGCACCATGATCCGGGGCCGGCAGTCTTACTTTGTGGACCCGCTATACGACCCCTTGCGTTATCTGAAATCGGCCACAGACGATACGCCGGGCAGCGCTGCGCTGGTACGCCGGCGCGGCACCCTGACCGGCATTGCCACCGGAACCGGGGCGCTGGTTGCGGCAGGTTACCGACATAGCGACCGCAAACATGTGCGCTACTCGTCGGCCGGACCGACACGCGGACCACGCGTGGGCCCCGATTGCGGCGCTGTCACTGATCAGAGTCGCAGCCTGCCGGGGTTGCTGGCGGCCGGCACACGAGGCGCCACCGTAGTTCGGTTGGTGGGCACCAGCGTGGCGGCACCGCAGCTGGCCCGCTGGGCTGCCAACGGGAGGCCGCCACCGGGGCCAGTTCCGCCGGTTCAACCGGATCCTCAACTCGAGGGTAGCGGCTTGCTGCCGCTTTGAGATGCGCCCGCGCCGGGGACCGGGCGGCGGCCCGGTCAGCGGTGTGCGGGCTAGGGAAATGCTGGGGAAATAGCTACCAGCGCAGGGGCAGCTTCTTGAGCAGCGTAATGCGCTTGGTTTCCATCTCGATGTAGCCGCCCTTTTCCAGGTCTTTGAGCAGGCGGCTGACCATCTCGCGGGAGGCGCCGACGCGGCTGGCAATTTCCTGGTGCGTGATGGCTTCGAGCGTGACGCCGCCGGACGTGGTGCTGGTGGTCAGGCCGTCCTGTTTTTCAAGCACCGCGATGAGCCGGCCATACACGTCCAGCAGCGCCATGTTGCGCGCAGCCTCGGTGGCGTCGCGCGCGCGGCGTATGACCCGCATCACCAGATTCAGGGCAAATTCGGGCGCAGCGGCCAGGTGCTCGCCCACGTCGGCGCGGCTGACGACGGCACAGGTGCAGGGCTCCACGGTGATCACCGACGCCGAGCGGGGCCCGCCATCAAGCGACATTTCGCCAAAATAATCACCCGCATGAATTCGGCCAAAGGTGATCTCCCGGCCACTTTCGTCCATCGAAAATACCTTGACGCTGCCCTTGAGCACCACAAACAGGCTGTCGCCAATTTCGGCCTCATTGATCACCACGGCTTTTTTGGGGTAGCTGCGCACCACACCGCGCATGGCCAGCGCACGCAATTCGGGGGACAAGTGGGCGTACGGGTCCTCGCCAGAGGAGGTGAATGAACTCATGATGACACGTAATCTAGCACGTTAGCGCCAGAAAGACGGGCCCAAACCCTGAAAAGCGCACGCTGGCGCCGCAAAAGCAGGTCTTTTGCGGGTTGCCCAGCGCCTCGACACGACCCCAGCCATGCGGCAAACCCGAGCAAGGCGCCAGGATGATCCGCCAATCTGCCGACAGCAGCAGGTGGAGGACCGGGTTACGTCATGTCATGTCATGTTACGTCGCGTCGCGCCGGGATAAGCCTCAGTGCATTTGCCCCAGCGGCAGGGGAGCAATGGGCGGCAGGATGGCCACCCGGTTGACCAGCTCACGCACGCCGCTGGAAGCGGTTTTGATGCACAGGCTGCGCACATGGCTGCGCACGGTCGACACGGCCACCTTCATCTGGAGGGCGATTTCCGGGGTGCTCAGGCAGCGGCACAAAAAGGCCAGCACCTGCTCTTCGGTGTGCGTGAGGCCATGGCTGCGGGCAAACGAGCCGAAAACACCGGAGTCGCAGACAGCCGGGCGCGACAAGAACAGCGCGATGCGTTCGCAGGGTGCACCGGCCTGCCAATTGAGCGGCATGACGGCCAGCGCGACATCCGCACCGCTACCGGTCAATTTAAGCAGGCTGCGCTTGCCGTCCATGGCTTTGCCCAACGCAAGCTGTAGCGCCGCGGCATCCGTGGATGAAACGACTTTGAGTTCACCATGGCTGGCGTTCAATATAAAACCACGCGCAAGCTCGCGGCGTGCCGCCGGGTTGGCATGGAAAATCCGGCCTTTCGCATCGATGACCAGCACGCCATGGGCCAACTCATCGACCAGCAAGGCCATCAGGTCCGGTTGATTGTCCGTAGCCGCATCCACCCCGCTGGGGGCCAGCGGCAGACCGGCGTTTAAAAGACCGTTATCCAGCATTGTTTGCATATTCAAAACGCTCCATCCTCTAATTGAATGAGCGTAGAAAGTCCGGGCTGATCTGAATAGTGAATTTGCCCGACCGTTTTTGTGCGAAATTGCCATGCGCATGCAAATGGTCCTGGCACCCGCTGGCTCACCGCCCGCGCCGGGCATGCGTTGCCCGCGGCTTCATTGGCCGCTCATCGGGCCATACAACCGGCATGACCAAAGATCAGGACAAGGGATCGTCCAGCATGGCCAGCGTGGCGTTCATGACCGGCGGCAAAAACGCCAGCTGCACATGGGCGGCGCCGCGCACCAGCCGGTTGTCAGCGCCAGGCAGGGTGGCGGTCGAGGCGGGAAACACGATGTTGTCGCAATTGGAATACCAGCAGGTAAACAGCGAGTGTCGATCCTCGGGCATCTGATGGTCCAGCTGCGCCTGCCAATCAGACAGCAAACGCATCTGGCGGCTGTTATGGCCCTGGCCGAATTGCGCCAGCCAGGTGCCGCGGTGCGGCGTTCCTATGGTCACCACGTGGTGCACCCGGCCCTCGGCTCTCATGCGCTTGAGCCAGGCCCGGGCGGCCAGCCCGCCCATGCTGTGGCAGACCAGCAGCGGCGGCAAGCCGGTGGCGCAGGTCACCTGCTGGACGGCGTCTTCGATTTGCGGCGTGTAGTCGTCAATTGATCCGAACAGGGGTTCCAGATTGAGGGCGATGAAGGCGTGCCCACGGCCTTGCAGGCGCCGCAACCAGGGTGTCCACAAACCGCGGTTGCAGAAAAAACCATGCACGAACACCACGCCGCGCCGCCCGTGGACCACGGTGTGCGGTGCCAGCTGGTCCGGGATGGCATTGGCGCGAAAGGGCTGTCGCCAGCAAAACACCTGCGGGGCCGTGCATGTTTCCCCCAGCCAGGCGCGCAAGAGTTCTTGCCAGGTGGCTTGAGGCACCGGCACCGGGTCTGTCTTGTTGACCACCCGAAGCAGCATGAATTCGATGGCCAGAAAAGCGGCATGGCCACAGGTGATCACCAGGAACCCGGCCATGCCCAGCCAGGGCCGGCTGCTACCGAAGTACAGCAGCCAGCCGCAGGCTGCGGCCACCAGGGTCAGGGTGATGAGTCGTTGTAGATGTGCCAGCATGGAGCAAACAGCGCAGGCCTGCAGTATCTCAGGGTGGTTCAGGCCAGTGCCACATCCCGGCCGGACAGCCGTTTGGCCAGATCCTGCGCGAGACGGTTCACGACGCCGTAAATCGACAGCTGCGGGTTGGCGCCTATGCTGGTGGGGAACAGGGAGCCATCATGAATCGAGAGGTTGTGCAGCTGCCAATGCACGCCGTCGGGGCGCGTCACGCCCAGGCGCTCGGAGCCCGCCAGTCCGCAGCCGCCCATGACGTGCGCGCTCACGACCTTGGTGAGCCGGGGTTTCATCGGCAGCGCCTTCACGGCTTCGCGCGCCTGCGCCCACGAGGTATAGGGCTGCGCCATTTCATGCAGGGGCAACACCTGCCGGGCACCTGCGGCGAACTGGATCTCCATCATGGACAGCAGCGCACGGCGGCCGCCCTCCATCACATAGTCCGTCAGTGGATAGTCCAGCACGGCGGAGTCGTCACGGCGCAGCTTGACCTTGCCGCCGGGCGACTCCTCATGAAAGCCGTCGCGCAACAGGGCCAGCAGCGTATGGTTGTGTGGAAATGATTTGAGCAGATCGTGCTGCGCCTGGCCAAAGCCGGGCACGGTGGACGCAAAAATCACCGGATGCAGCGGCGGCGCCTCCAGCTTGTAGCCGATGGGACCATCCAGCGCCTGGGTTTCCAGAAAATGGTCGGAGTAGATGGCTTGCGGCGCGCCATTCCAGGCCTCCACCTTTTGCTCGAACACACTGGAGGACATCACCACAGGATGCAAAAAGGTTCTGGCACCCAGCCGGCCGTGCGGGTCGGGCGCGCCCGAACGCAGCAGCACCGCCGGCGAGTTGATCGCACCACCGGCCAGCACGTAGTGTTTTGCCACTATTTTTAGGGTTTGGCCGGCATGGCTTGCGAAGGCCAATGCGCCATTGGGTGCTACCGCGCGGCAAACCAGCGCCGTTACCCTGCCGTTGGCCAACTCAAAACTCTCGGCGCGGGTTTCGGTTAACAGCTGGGCCCCCCTGTCGAGCGCAGCGGGAATGCAGGTGACCAGCATGGACTGCTTGGCGTTGGTGGGGCAGCCCAGCCCGCAGGAGCCGAGATTCCAGCAGTCCTTGACATTGCGCGAAATGACAGCGACGGGGATGCCGAGCGCGGCTGCGCCGCGGCGCAGCAAGTCGTTGTTCTCGTTGGGCGCGGTGCGCCACGGCTGAATGTTCAGCCGCTGCTCGGCCTGCGCGAAGTATGGCGCCAGGGCTGGGGCGGTGTAGCCGTCCAGGCCAAACCGGCCTTGCCAGAATTGGAGCGTGGCGGGTGGGGTGCGAAAGGAGCTGGTCCAGTTGACGGTGGTGGAGCCACCCACGCAGCGCCCCTGCAGAATGTTGATGGCCTTGTCCTGGGTTTTGCGGGCGGCGCTTTCCTGGTAGAGCGAAGGATACGCTTCGGACTCTTTCTGATTGAAGTCGCTGCTGCTCTTCAAGGGCCCCTCTTCGATGATGAGCACCTGCAGCCCGGCCCTGGCCAGCAACTCGGCCGTGATGCCGGCGCCCGCGCCGCTGCCAATGATGGCGACATCGCAAACCACTTTAGCCGGGACAGGGCCCAGCGCACCGCCCGAGACTTTCCAGCCGCGCTGAATACCCTCGCGGATCGGGTCCCTCAATTGACTCATGCCCGTATGGATCCTCAGATTTTCAGGGGGCCGGGATATCCCAGCATGGACCAGTTGGCCTGATCCGAGAAGTAAGCGCCCGCCGTGATGTCATGGAGCGCCGCATACGCCTGCTGCCGCAAGGCGAGGCTCGACAGACGCATGTCCTGCAGCACCTGCTGCACGTCGGCGACGGACGCTTCGGCCCACGGCTGGGCAAGGCCTGCCAATGTGCGTCGGCCCGCCACGCTGGCCAGCAATGACAGCAGTTGCGACAACTCGCTTTGCGCATGCGGCGGCAGTGATTCCACGAGGACATCAATCCGGTGGAGCAAGCTGTTGAGCGCCATCTGGCGCGCAGCGGGATCAGCCGGCAGGCTCCTGTCGAGCACCGCCTCGGCAACGGCCGCAAACACGCCCCGCCCGGCGGCGCTCAATGAGCCGCCCTCGAGCCCGGGCTGCAGCAAGGCCGCAGCGCCACCGGCCAGCGCAAGCGTGGTCGCCGAGGCCATGCCGAGCTTGAGAAGCGTTCGCCTTTGCATGCGGGAAGTTTCTCACGGGCTCTCTGGTTTCAATAGAGCACCATACCTAGATAAACTCCGGGTTTATATGGACGCAACCGCAAACGATATCCACGACGCGCTGCAGGCTGTGGCGGGGATTCGGCAATTGCACGCGGCGGATCCCTCACTGGCGAAGGCCAGTACTGACATCAAGCGTTTTCAGGCGCGCCGCTTTGAGGCCACCTACCTTGACCTTCTGCACAGCCCGCGCTATCAAACCGCGGCGTCCTTCTTCCTGGAAGAGCTGTACAGCGACAAGGACTACGCAGAACGTGACCAGCAGTTTGCCCGCATCGCCCAGACCATCGCCAGGATCTTTCCGCAGCCCGTGGTGAATACGGCGGCCACGCTGGCCAGGGCGCATGCATTGACCGAGCAGCTGGACGACCTGATGGCCCGGCAGTGGATGGCCGACAAGTCGGCACGTACTGGCGGCAGCGAGTGCGCCCGCTACATCCGGTGCTGGCGCCGCGTGGGGGACGTGGGTGCACGGCAACAGCAACTCGACATGGCGCTGCAGCTGGGGCACGAGTTGAACCACCTGACGCGCACGCTGGGACTGCGCACGCTGCTCAAGGTGATGCGCCGGCCGGCAGCCGCTGCGGGGCTGAGTTCGTTGCAGCATTTTCTGGAAACGGGCTTTGACGCTTTCGCTGACATGCGGGGGGCGGACGACTTCCTAAAATTGGTGGCCCAGCGCGAAGCGGAGTGGATCCGCGCCCTGTTTGAGGACGAAGCTGTCACCTGTGAGACCCAATTGAGCCATTTGCTGGCTGCCGGTGCACGGCATTAGGACAAGCCCCATGGGCCTTCGACTGCCGGGCTCACACAATGAACCGCAAGGAGTTCGTATGAACAGGCATTGGCTCAAAAGTTACCCCGAGGGCGTCCCGCACGAGATCGATCCGGAACAGTTCCGTTCGCTCAACCATCTGCTGGAAGACTCGTTCCGGAAAAATGCGTCGAAACCGTTTTCGGTCTGCATGGACTGCTGGATGTCTTACGGACAACTGGATGACTTGTCTTCCGCGCTGGGCGCCTGGCTGCAAAACCTGGGGCTGGAGCCGGGCGCACGGGTGGCCATCATGCTGCCCAACGTACCGCAATTCGCCGTAACCATGGCCGCCGTGCTGCGTGCCGGCTATACCTGCGTGAACGTGAATCCGCTGTATACCGCGCGTGAACTCGAGCATCAGCTCAAGGACTCGGGCGCCACCACGATTGTCATTCTGGAAAACTTTGCGGGCACGCTGGCCGAAGTCGTTGAGCGAACCCCGGTCAAAAACATCGTCATCGCCTCCATGGGTGATCTGCTAGGCTTTTGGTATGGCGCCTGGATCACCTTCGCAGTCCGCCACCTTGCCAAACTGGTGCCGGCGTACAAGCTGCCGCTCGGTGACGGCCGCACCGTGACCACTTTCGACAGGGCCGTGGCCGACGGAGCCCGGCTGCCGCTCACGCCGGCGCAAAGCAATCTGGATTCGATTGCCTTTCTGCAATACACCGGCGGCACCACTGGCTTGTCGAAAGGGGCAGTCCTCACACACCGCAATATCGTCGCCGCCATCCTGCAGGCCGAAGCCTGGTTCACGCCCGCGCTGCGGCGCATCGGCGACGTGAGCACGACCAACAACATCGCGGCACTGCCGCTGTATCACATCTTCGCGCTCACCCTGTGCCTGCTCACCATGCGCTGGGGTGCGCATTTGACACTGGTACCCAATCCGCGCGATTTCGGCAAATTCATTGAAGTGCTGAAGAAGCGGCCATTTCACCTGCTGCCGGGCGTCAACACCCTGTTCAATGCCTTGCTGCAGCACCCACAGTTCAAGACGGTGGATTTTTCCAGCCTGTGCGTCTCCCAGGCGGGGGGCATGGCGGCGTCTGCGGGTACCGCCAGGCACTGGCTGCAAGTCACCGGCTGTCCCATGATCGAGGGCTGGGGCATGAGTGAGACCTGCGCCATTGGAACGAACAATCCAGTGATGAACCGGGAGTTCACCGGAACGATCGGCTTGCCGCTGCCCAGCATTGAAGTGGCCATCAAGGACGAGGAGGGCAACTCCCTTGCGCCCGGCGAATCCGGCGAGATCTGCATCAGGGGTCCGCAGGTGATGACCGGCTATTACCGTCAGCCAGACGAGAATGCGAAGGCATTTACCCGCGACGGCTTCATGCGCACGGGCGATATCGGCATCATGGATGAGCGCGGCTACACGAAAATTGTGGACCGCAAGAAAGACATGATCATTGTTTCGGGGTTCAATGTATTTCCGAATGAACTGGAGAACGTGATTTCCTTGTGTCCGGGCGTCGTGGAGTGCGCGGCCATCGGCATTTCTGATGAAAAGCAAGGGGAAGCCATCAAGGTGTTTGTCGTGAAGAACGACCCTACGCTGACCGAAAACGATGTGAGCGCGTATTGCAAAGCGCATTTCACGGGCTACAAACGCCCCAGGTACATCGAATTTCGCGATGACCTGCCCAAATCCAATGTCGGAAAAATCCTCAGGCGCGAACTCCGCGCAACGGCCTGACGCCGCGCCTGCGGCGGCGTTCTGATGTCGAGTCAAACCTTGCCTGGCGGCATGCACGTTTTTGAGCGAGGCTGGCTGTCCTCCAACAATATTTTGTTTATGGATGGCGAAGAAAGCCTGCTGGTGGACAGCGGCTACTGCGCCCACGCGCAGCAAACGCTGTCGCTGGTTGAGGCGGCATTGGGTGGTCGAAGCCTTGGTGTTCTCGTCAACACACATTTGCACAGTGATCACTGTGGCGGCAACGCGGCCTTGCAGGCCCGCTATCCGGCCATGAAGACATTGATCCCGCCCGGGCATGCGCAGCAGGTGGCCCAATGGGACCCTGTGGCGCTAACCTACCTGCCGACCGGCCAGCTTTGCCCGCGCTTCGGATTCAACCAGACGCTTCAGTCGGGTACGCAAATACGGTTTGGCGCCAGCGATTGGCAAGTCCATGCGGCAACCGGGCACGACCCTCACTCACTGGTGTTTTTCGAACCAGCCGAAAGGGTGCTCATATCTGCCGATGCTCTCTGGGAGAACGGCTTTGGCGTGATCTTTCCGGAACTGGAAGGGGTCGATGCTTTTGCGGAGGTTGCCGCAACACTGGACATGATTGAGCGCCTGGATCCGAAAACCGTGATCCCGGGGCACGGCCGGGTTTTCGCCTACGCCCCCGAGGTCTTGGCTCGCGCACGCCAGCGCCTCGAGGCCTTTGCCGGCAACCCCGCCAAACACGCGCGCCATGCGGCAAAAGTGCTGCTGAAATTCAAACTGCTCGAAACGCAAAGGCAGTCTTTTGACGAGTTCGCCGAGTGGGCCGCTAGGACGCCCTATTTCATGTTGCTCAATCAACGATTTTTTGGAAGCATGCCCCTTCGTCCATGGATAGAGCAGCTGTGCCAGGAGTTGGTTAGCGCCGGCGTGGCGCGAAGGGAAGGCGCCTATCTGCTGAATGCGTGACTCGCGCGCGCGGTTGCGGCTGAAGCGCGCCGTGAGCCTGATGCTGCTGTCTTATTCCGTCAAGTGAAAAGTGAAATGCAAAAAAGCCCACATCATTGGATGCGGGCTTCTTATTTCAGGCTTCTTGTTTCAGGTACGCAACTCAAATCGTTGGCACAAAAGAAAACGCCCGGCTGATCAAAAATCAACCGGGCGTTCCTCGCTGTAAGAGCCTGACGATGTCCTACTTTCACACGGGAATCCGCACTATCATCGGCGCTAAGTCGTTTCACTGTCCTGTTCGGGATGGGAAGGAGTGGTACCAACTTGCTATG
>Ga0255338_1000976_pt1 | contig 64482 bp, 65 predicted proteins | sample MeOH1_35cm_T4_19_FD_203715 | JGI IMG/M metagenome (GOLD analysis project Ga0255338, IMG submission 203715) | Sandy soil microbial communities from University of British Columbia, Vancouver, Canada - MeOH1_35cm_T4_195 | ecosystem: Engineered > Artificial ecosystem > Sand microcosm > Unclassified ... | reverse complement strand
TCGAGGGTGACGCCGTCTGCAACCCGATGAACAGCAGCGCGAAGTTGCCGGCGCCCATCAGCACGCCGACCAGCACGATCCGCCAGACCGGGCGCGGCACGGGCAGCAGCCACGGGATCGTCACCGCCAACACGATCGCGAAACGGAGCGCCGCGAAGTACAGCGGCGGCACATGCCACGTCCCCACCACGACCTTGCTCAGCACATTGCTGAATCCCCAGGTCAGGCAGATCGCGACGAGCAGGGCGAAATCACGAAGGCGCATCGCGCTGCCCTGTGCGGGAACGCCGGGCGATTGGCTAGTGCCGCGCGGCCGCGATCCGGCAGAAGTCGCCGCGCGGCTCGCCGACGGGGCGGACCGCTAGCGGGACGCCGGGGCCCCGTCGCCGCCGGTAGCGCAGGCATGCGCGAGCTGCCGCAGCGCGGGCACGCCGACCGGCGGCGTGGCCTGCCATGGCACGAAGAACAGCTTCCGCGCGAGCGGGCCGCGCAGGCGATCGATCTGCCGTCTTTCTCCCGCGAGCCGCTGCGCCAGGAGCGGATCGCGCGAGCCAGCCGCCAGCAGGCTCTTGTTGATGATCCAGGCATAGGGTTCGATCTGCGCGCGCCGCAGGTCGTCCTGGAGCGCACTCGCCTGCGAAATCGGGGTGGTCTCGGCGAGGGTGACGAGCAGGACGCGCGTATAATCCGGGTCCTGCAGCCGCATCAGCGGCGTGGTGATGCGGCCTGGAAGGTCCTGCAGGGCGGATTGCCGTGTCATCTGGCGGTGATAGGCGCCGGTGGCGTCCATCAGCAAAAGGCTGTGGCCGGTCGGTGCCGTGTCCAGCACGACGAATGCACTGCGCGCTTCGCCGACGAGATGGGAAAAGGCATGGAAGACGGCGACCTCTTCCGTGCAGGGCGAGGCCAGGTCCTCGCGCAGCAGCGCCTGCCCCTGCGCGTCCAGGCTGCCGCCGCGCTGCGCCATGATCTTGGCGATGTAGCGCTCGGTCTCCACCTTGGGGTCGATCCGGTCGACGCGAAGGCCGGGGACGTCGCCGGCCACCGTCATCGCCAGATGCGCCGCCGGATCGGTGGTGCTGAGATGGACGCCATGGCCGCGCTCGACCAGCCCCAGCGCGATGGCTGCCGCAATGCTGGTCTTCCCGACGCCGCCTTTCCCCATGACCATGATGAGGCCCTTTCCGTCCGCCGCCAGGAGGTCGATCAGCCGGTCGAGGCCGGGAAGGTCGCCGACCGACGACAGGGTCTCCGCAGTTCCGTCACGGGCCCGCGACAAGGGACCGGGGCCCAGCAGCGAACGCAGCGCGTCCAGCCCCATCATCTCGAACGGCCGCAGCGGAATGTCGTCGCGCCCGAGCATCTTGAGCGCGGCCGGCAGATCGGCCAGCGCTTGCCGCCCCTGATCTTCCAGCGATGCCGCCGTCGCATCGCGCGGATCGCTCGCGCGAAAGACGCCGTTCACGACGAGATGCTGGTTGCCGAGGCCGAGCAGGCGGAGCTCGGCCGACGTCCGCGCCGCCTCGCCGATCGCGCCGCGCTCGGGGCGAGTCACGAGGATCACGGTCGTCGCCAGGGGATCGCACAGCGCCTCCATCGCCTTGCGGAAGCGCCCTTCCTGCGTCTTGAGGCCCGAATGCGGCCCCAGGCATGAAGCGCCCTGGTCGTTCTCCGCCAGAAAGCCGCTCCATGCCTTGGGCAGGCTCAGGAGGCGCAACGTATGCCCCGTCGGCGCGGTGTCGAAGACGATATGGTCATAAGGGCCGCGATCATCGGCGAGACGCTCGACGAACGCGTCGAACGCAGCGATCTCGGTGGTGCACGAGCCCGACAGCTGTTCGCGGACCGTGTCCCGCTCGCGCGCGCTCGCGCCTGCCTCCATCTGGGCGAGGACACGCGTGCGATAGGCCTCAGCGGCGACGGTCGGATCGATATTCAGCACGTCGAGCCCGTTCGCGCCCGGCACCGCGACGGGAAGGTTGGACAGCGGTACGTTCAGGATCTCGCCGAGATTCGAGGCCGGATCAGTGCTGACCAGCAGGACCGACCGACCGCTATCGGCGAGCGACAGCGCCGTCGCACAGGCGATCGAGGTCTTGCCCACGCCACCCTTGCCGGTGAAGAACAGGAAGCGGGTGGGCCGGACGAGAAATCGCGGAATACCGGCCGGGGCGATATCGTTCATGGCGTTGCTTCATCCTCTTGCCGGCCCGGAATGACGCCGCCCGTCCGCGCTTCGCAGCGCAACCCGATGCACGCCGACCCCGTCCAGCACCGCAGCGCTAGCCCCGCGCCGGCGCGCAAGGGGATACGTAGACTCACTCGGTCTCGGAGGCGCCCTCGCCCGTCAGGTCCCGCACCACCACCGTCCCGGTCCGCGAATCGACGATCACGTCGTCGTCATAGGAGGCGCGCACGGTCATCCTCCCCTCATTCTCGTCCCAGTCCCTCTCGCGCTCGTTGCGCTCCAGCACATTGTAGAGCGCGATCTGCGCGCGCTTCTGCTGTGCCTCCGCTGCCTGCACCAACTGAGTCCAGCGGTGCTGCGCGGTCTGGTTGCCGGCCATCGCCGCCGCCGCCATCGACCGGAACACCGCCCGGTGCGTCGGCAGCGCGATCTCGTCGTCGCCGTCCCGCACGCGCACGATCCGATACGCCTCTTCCAGGATCATCGACCGGGTCGGCTCGTCGGCCCCGGTCAGGCGGTCGCCCGGCGCGCCGGTTCCATGGCGTCGCGGCCGGCCCGCGGGGTTGCCCGAATGGCCCTTGCGAAAACGGTGGCCGACCGGCGGCTTGCCATAGCCCCGGTCGGCGCGCGCTGCCGGGCTGTCCCCACTCCCCTCCTCGGGCTGCTGGGCGTCGCGGGTCGATTCAATGCTGTACATGGTCATGTCATGGCTCCGGCTATGGATTGTCCCATCGCCCAGAAAGCCGATCTCGCCGGCCGGTTGAATCAAGCCCGGCCAGCCTGGCGCACGATTCCCTGTTCCGCGCGGCAGATTTCCCTGTTTCCCCGTATCAGGGAATTGACTCGCAACCCTTTGGAATTCCGTCGGGATTCGGCACGAATATCGCCCCGCCGCGCCGAGAAAAAAGAAAATTTCCCTGTTAATGCGCGAGAACAGGGAAAATCCGCGCCCGCCGGCCCATCCGCGACCGGCGCAGCGACCGCCCCGCCCGCACCCGGCGACTCGGCCGCGCCCCCGCCGGATCATGGCGCCGGATCGCCCGCCGCCACGCCTCCCCCGGACCGCTACAAACCCGACTATGCCCGCCAGGCCCGCAAGCTCTGCGGCCATGGGCTGGACCTGGCCGACCTCGCCGACTTCTTCGAGGTCACGCCGGAGACGATCGACCATTGGCGGCGCCACCATCGCGACTTCGCCATTGCCATGGCCCGGGGCATGGCTGCGGCCGATGATCGCGTCGAGCGCTCGCTGTATCAGCGCGCCATTGGCCTCGGGTATCGGGTGGAAAAGATCGTCACGCCGGCCGGGGCTGAAGAACCGATCCGGCTCTGGCTGCCTGTCCGGCCACTGCCGGACGTCGGCGCCGCCCTCGCCTGGCTGCGCCGTCGCCGGCCCGAACGATGGGGAAATGCGCGCCGGGTCAGCGCCGAGCGCGGCGAAAAGGCGGAAGCCCCCAACGGGGCCACCGGCTCAATGCCCTTCGAACGCCACCAGCGCCGCGACCGCGATCCCGTCCTCGCGCAGCGCATCCGCGCCGCCCAGTTCGGGCAGGTCGACCACGAACTGCGCCTGAGTCACGATCGCGCCCGCCTTGCGCAACAGCCGCACCGCGGCCCGCGCCGTGCCCCCGGTCGCGATCAGGTCGTCGACCAGCAACACGTTGGCGCCCGGCGCGCAGGCATCCTCATGCATCGCGATCCGGTCGGTGCCATATTCAAGCGCATAGTCTTCGGCGATGGTCGCGCCGGGCAGCTTGCCGTCCTTGCGGATCAGCAGAACGCCGGCCTTGAGCGGTGCCGCCAGCGCCGCCGCGAACAGGAAACCGCGGGCCTCGATCCCGGCCACGAGATCGATCCTGCCGTTCACCGAGGCCGCCATCCGCGCGACGCATTGGGCAAACCCCTCCGCGTCGAGCAACAGCGTGGTGATATCGCGGAACATGATCCCCGGCTTCGGAAAGTCGGGGATCGTCCGGATCAGTGCCTTCAGGTCCTCATTGGCGCCGGGCGCCGGGGCATCAATGCTGCTTGTCGCGCCAAACATTCTGATACGCTCCCCAGGCAAGGAAGCAGAAGATCAGCAGGAAGATCGAGACCGCGAACCCGGCGGTGTGGCGTGCCTCGAGATTCGGCTCGGCAGTCCAGGTGAGGAAGGCGGAGACGTCCTTCGCCATCTGCTCGACCGTCGGCTTGGTGCCGTCGAGATAGGTCACCTGGCCTTCGCTGGTCAGCGGTGGCGGCATCGCGATGTTGAGGTTCGCGAAATACGGATTGTAGAACAGCCCGTCGGGCGTCTTCGAATCCGGGAACTTCTTGAGCAGCGCGGCCGGTTCGGTCGTGTAGCCGGTCAGCAGCGAATACACATAGGCCGGGCCCTCATGGCGCGCCTTGGTGATCAGCGACAGGTCGGGCGGATTGCCCGTGCCCGGGTAATAGACCTTGGGGAAATGGTCCGACGGCACGTTCGGCCGCTCGCCACGATCGCCCGACTTCTCGTCGAAGGTCGGCTGCTTGGTGCCCCAGTCGGCGGCGAACTTCTTCACCTGGGCGTCGTTATAGCCAAGCGCCTTCAGGTCGCGGAACGCGATGAGGCTGAGCGAATGGCAGTTCGAGCAGACTTCCTTGTAGACTTGCAGCCCGCGCTGCAGCTCGCGCTTGTCGAACTTTCCGAACACCCCGTTCGAAGCCAGTTCGACTTCCTTCGGGGCGAGGTGGAACTCGTCGACCGCGGTCGGCTGAACCGGATCGGTGATCTGGCTCTTGATGCTGCCGAACAGCGCGATCGCGAGGACGAAGACGAAAGCCGCGCCGACGGCCGATGAAATGAAGCGGACCATTGTACCTGTTGCCCCTTATTCGGCCGCGAGCGCGGGAGAGGTGCCGCCATGCTTCGCCAGCACTGCCTCGGTGATCGAGTTGGGCAGCGGCCGGGGGCGCTCTGCCCGCGAGATGATCGGCACGATGATCAGGAAATGCGCGAAATAATAGGCTGCGCAGATCTGGCTGAGGATCACATAGGTCGGCGTCGCCGGCGAACCGCCGCACCAGCCGAGGATCGCGATGTCGACGACCAGCACCCAGAAGAAGGTGCGGTAGACCGGGCGATAATTGGCCGAGCGGATCGGCGAGCTGTCCAGCCATGGCAGGAAGAACAGCAGCAGGATCGAGCCGAACATCGCGAGCACGCCCCACAGCTTCGCCGGGAGGATGAAGTCCGAGGTGAAGGCGCGAAGGATCGCGTAGAAGGGCCAGAAATACCATTCGGGCACGATATGGGCAGGCGTCGAGAGCGAGTTGGCCGGGATATAATTGTCCGGATGGCCCAGCGCGTTCGGCGCGAAGAACAGGATCAGGGCGAAGATCAGCAGGAACACGCCCAACCCGACGCCGTCCTTGGCGGTGTAATAGGGATGGAACGGCACCGTATCCTGCTCGCCCTTCACTTCCACGCCGGTCGGGTTGCTCGACCCCGGGATGTGCAGCGCCCAGATGTGCAGGATGATCACGGCCGCGATCACGAACGGGAGGAGATAATGCAGCGAGAAGAAGCGGTTCAGCGCGGCATCGCCCGGTGCGTAGCCGCCGAGCAGCCACACGCGGATCGTCTCGCCGACGCCCGGGATCGCCGAGAAGAAGCCGGTGATCACCTGCGCGCCCCAGAAGCTCATCTGCCCCCAGGGAAGCACATAGCCCATGAAGGCGGTCGCCATCATCAGGAGGAAGATGACCACGCCGAGCAGCCACACCATCTCGCGCGGCGCCTTGTACGATCCGTAGAAGAGCCCGCGGAAGATGTGGATATAGACGACGATGAAGAACATCGAGGCGCCGGTCGCATGCGCATAGCGCAGGAACCAGCCGCCGTTCACGTCGCGCATGATATGCTCGACCGAGTCGAAGGCGATCGCCCCGTTCGCCGCATAATGCATGGCGAGGACGATGCCGGTGATGATCTGGATGCCGAGCGCGGCACCGGCGAGAACGCCGAAATTCCAGAAATAGTTGAGGTTGCGCGGCACGGGATAGCCCGCGCCCACCGCGTTATAGACGAGGCGCGGAACCGGCAGCCGTTCGTCCACCCACTTCATCAGCGGATTGGAGGGTTGATAATGCTTGGCCCAGGGAAAGCTCATGATGCGTTACCTCAACCGACCGTTACGGTGGTGGCAGAATTGAATTTATACTCGGGCACCGCCAGATTCTTCGGGGCCGGGCCTTTGCGGATCCGCGCGGCGGTATCGTAGGCCGAACCGTGGCACGGGCAGAAATAGCCGCCGAAGGGGCCGCGATTCTCGCCCTCGCCCGCGCCCAGCGGCACGCAGCCGAGATGGGTGCACACGCCGAGCGTGATCAGCCAGTTCTTGTGGCCTTCCTTGGTGCGCTGCTCGAGCGTCTGCGGGTCGCGCAGATCGCTGAGCGACACGGCTTCGGCCTCGGCGATTTCCTTCGGCGTCAGGTTACGCACGAACAGCGGCTGACCGCGAAACTTGGTCTTCACCGCCTGGCCGGGCGCGATCGCCGAGAGATCGACCTCGGTGGTCGATTCAGCGAGCACATCGGCCGACGGGTTCATCTGGTTGATGAGCGGCAGCACGGTTACCGCCCCGCCGACGCCGATCCAGGCGACCGCCGCGATATTGATGAAATCGCGACGACGCGGATCTGCCACGTCCTCATGAAACGGTGCCGGGTCTTCCCCAGGCGGTACGGCGGTATCGACAATTGCCATTCACTTGCCCTTGCACTTCGTGTCGCGGCGACGTTCGGTGAAGCGCGTTGCGAAAGGTCCGCGCACGCCCGCCGATCCTCCGTCCCCACGGAGGCTGGCGGCCTGATAGACGCGGGGGGCACGCTTTGCCAACAGCATTTTAGCCCTGTTGTTACGGCGACGCGCAAAGGCCTATGCGAACACCATGCGTGTGGCCCTTTTCGAACCCGACATCGCCGGAAATGTCGGCACGATCCTGCGGCTTGCCGCCTGTTTCGGGATCGGCGTCGACCTGATCGAGCCGATGGGATTCGCCTGGTCCGATCGCGCGCTCTCCCGCGCGGGGATGGATTATGCCGGTGCGGTGGCCGTGACTCGGCACGTCGACTGGTCGGCCTTCGAGCGCCAGCTCGCCGGCCGGCTGGTGCTGCTGACGACTCAGGGCGGCACGCGGCTCGATCGCGCCGCGTTCCGGCCGGACGATATCCTGCTGCTCGGCAGCGAAAGCCGCGGCGCGCCGGCCATGGTCCATGGCCGCGCCGGGCTCGCGGTGCGAATCCCGCTGATGCCCGGCATGCGATCCTTGAATGTCGCGGTCGCGGCGGGCATCGCGCTCGGCGAAGCGCTACGGCAGACCGGAGGATTCCCCGAGTGATCGACATGGACGACGAACAGAAGACGGCCCGCGCCTGGTTCGAGCAGTTGCGCGACCTGATCTGCGCTGAATTCGAGGCGATCGAGCGCGAGGCCGGATCGGACGCGCGCTTCGACTATCTCGCCTGGGACCGCACCGATCCGTCCGGTGCGCCGGGCGGCGGCGGCGTGCGCGGCGTCATGAAGGGCAAGGTCTTCGAGAAGGTCGGGGTCAACGTCTCGACCGTCGGCGGCACCTTCGAAGGCGATTTCGCCAAGTCGATCCACGGCGCCGATGCCGATCCCCGCTTTTTCGCGACCGGCATCAGCCTCGTCGCGCACATGGCGAATCCGCATGTTCCCGCCGTCCACATGAACACGCGCTTCCTCGTGACGACGAAGCGCTGGTTCGGCGGCGGCGCCGACCTCAATCCGCCCCTGCCCGTCGCGCAGGACACGGACGATTTCCATGCCGCGCTGAAGGCAGCGTGCGACGCGCATGATCCGGCGCATTATCCGCGCTTCAAGCAATGGGCGGACGATTATTTCTACATCCCCCACCGCCAGGTCCATCGCGGTGTCGGCGGGATCTTCTACGATCATCTCGAGGGCGATTTCGCGGCGAACTTCGCCTTCACCCAGGACGTCGGGCGCACCTTCCTCGCGGCCTTCCCGCGAATCGTGCGGCGGCGCATGAACGATGCGTTCACGCCGGCGGATCTCGCTGCCCAGCGCGCCTGGCGCGGGCGCTATGCCGAATTCAACCTCGTCTATGACCGCGGCACGCTCTTCGGGCTGAAGACCGGGGGCAATATCGATGCGATCCTGATGAGCCTGCCGCCGGTCGCGACATGGGACTGACGGCCGTCCCGCCCGGCGAGGTCGCGACGATCGTCACCACGCTGGAGATGCGGCGCCGGCCGCCGCTCCGCCCGATGCCGGCCTCGCGGCTCCGGCTGGTCGCCTGGGATCGCCCCGCGCCGGAGAAATATCGCGCGCTGTTCCGGCGAGTCGGCGCGCCATGGTTGTGGTTCTCGCGCCTGGCGATGGACGAAACATCGCTGATTCACATCATCCATGACGCCGGTATCGCGATCTTCGCGGTGGTCGATCCGGCTGGCGTGGAGGTCGGGATGCTCGAGCTGGATTTTCGCCGGCCGGCTGAATGCGAGCTTTCCTATTTCGGCCTCGTGCCGGAACTCGCCGGCCAGGGCCATGGCCGCTGGCTGATGGCGGAAGCGCTGGCGCGCGCCTGGATCAGGGGAATCGAGCGGGTCTGGGTCCATACCTGCACGCTCGATCATCCGTCGGCGCTCGGCTTCTACCGCGCCTCGGGCTTCACCGCGATCGCCCGGACGGTCGAGACCTTCCCCGATCCGCGCGGGATCGGCCTCCTGCCGCCCGAGACGGCGCCTCAGATTCCGCGGATCGGCTGAGCCAGCCGGCGATAGAGCAGCACCTGGATCAGCGCCCCCGCCAGCGCCCCCACGGTCAGGCCCGCCGCGGCGCCCGCATCGAGGATCGCCGCGACGACCGGATTCGCCAGCGGCGCGCCATTGAGCGTACTGCCGAGCACCGAGAAGGGCAGCGCCATGATCGGGCCCGCGAAAAAGGTGATGCACGCCATGCCGGCGAGCACCAGCCCGTTGCCGCGGGTCAGCGCCCAGCTGCGCCTGAGCGCCCCCACCACGGACAGCGGCCGTTCGGCCACCAGGGCCGGGATCGCAAGCAGCAGCCGACCCTCGAGATAGAGCGCGGGCAGGATCAGCAGCGGCACTATCTGCAGGGCCAGCGCGAGCGGGATCGAGACGAGCAGGAACGCGAGCAGGTAGCGCGGCAATACCGGCAGCGCCGCGAGCAGCGCACCCTTCACGTCCGGGCGGCGCCGGTCGAGATAGAGCAAGAGCAGCGTCAACGTGCCGAGCAGCACGATGATGGCGGCGGCGAGCATGCCCACGCCGTAGCTCATCGTCCATGCCCGGCTGGCCTGCACATAGGCCTGCAGCTTGGCCTCGTCGGCCTCGAAGCCCGGGAAGACCGGCTGGGGCTGCATGAACAGCAGCGAGCCGAATTGCGGAACGAACAGGAGCAGGCCGGCGACACCGAGCAGGAGCTGCCGGTCCTGCTTCCACATCCGCCAGACGTCGCGCAGGACGCTGGCACCATTGAGGGTCATAGCGAGTCGACGATCGCCTCGCGCGCGTCGCGCACGGCCAGATACAGCTTGGCGATGAAGGCCGAGGCGAAGACGCTGAACAGGACGAGCACGAAGCTCACCAGGATCGACGCCAGCACCGAACCGGTCGTCACCGGGCCCTCCCCGCCCGCGATCATCGCGAATACGGCGCCGAAGACGAGCTTCGCCGCGAGGAAGGAGACGAACCAGATGATCGCGTAGAGGATGATCACGCCGATCATCTTCCACATGATCCGCCGCGTCAGCTTGAACGAGCGGGCGAACGCGCCGAGCCAGCGCCCCTCCATCAGCACGATCGGGGAGATCAGCGCGAGGCGGCTGCCGAGCCACAGCATGATGCAGAGGAACAGCAGCGAATAGATCCCGAGAAAGCCGCCGACGCCCGCCGGGACTTCCGCATTCCCGCCGTTCATCGCCGTCTGGAAATCATATCCCGCTGAAACCAGCACCACCACGAACGGCAGCAGCAGCAGCATCACCCCGACGAGTATGATGATCGAGAGGCCGATCACCGCCGGCAGCCGCCGCGCGGCATGCGCGGTCGCGGCGGAGCGGCCCGCGATCGGATCCAGCGCGAGCGCGCTGATCGAGAGCTGCCCCCACAGGGAGACGATCGACAGGCCGAGCGAGACGATCTGGATCAGGACCGCGCCCGATCCCGCGCCCTTGGAAAGCGGCGCCAGGCTCTGCGAGATCGCGCTCGGCAGGAAGATCGCCAGCAGCGCGATCGGGAGGACCGCAGCGATATTGTCGCTCAAGAATTCGGTCGTGCGATCCCAGACCGTTCCCATGCTGATCATTGTGTTCCTCGACCTCCCGGGCGCGATCGCGCCGCCCGCCTGTTAGCGCAGCTTTTCATCGCTTGCCAATGCTTGCGCAGCGCCGCCGACTGGCGCAATCGGCGTCCATGACTGCATTCGCGAACGAGGTCGACTGGCGCATCGAGCCGGCGCAGCTTCCCTATGCCGAAGCGCTGGCGACCATGGAGGCCCGCGCCGCTGCGGTGGCCGCCGGCGCGGCGCCCGAGCTCGTCTGGCTGCTCGAGCACCCGCCGGTCTATACCGGTGGCACCAGCGCTGATCCGGCGGAACTGCTCGATCCGCGCTTTCCGGTCATTCAGACCGGCCGCGGCGGTCGCTATACCTATCACGGCCCGGGCCAACGGATCGGCTATCTCGTGCTCGACCTCAACCGGCGCGGGCGCGACGTGCGGCATTTCGTGCACAGCCTGGAGGGGTGGCTGATCGCCGCGCTGGCCGAGATCGGGATCGCGGCGTTTCGCGCGCCCGGGCGGGTCGGCATCTGGACCCTGGTGCCTGGCCCCGGCGGCGTGTCGAGCGAGGCGAAGATCGGTGCGATCGGGGTACGCGTCCGGCGGTGGATCACGTTGCACGGCTTCTCGGTGAACCTGGCGCCCGATCTGTCGCACTTCGGCGGGATCGTTCCCTGCGGCCTTGCCGAGTACGCCGTCACCAGCGCCGCGGCCCTCGGCAAACCGGCGGATTTCGCCACATTCGACGCGGCCCTTGCCCGTACCTTTCCCGCGTTCCTCGCAACTCTTTCAGGCCCCGGGCAAAACGAGGCTTGAGGGGCGCTCGATATCGGACTAATGTCTACCACGGTTTGGGTATTAAGGGTCTCGAGGCCATCCAAATCCACTATCTAGGGAGCTTTCCAATGCGTGCATTCATTTCCAAGGTCGTTACCGGTTCGATGATCGCCGGCGCGGCGCTGATGGTTTCGGCTTGCGGTCCGAAGACCGAGACGACCGTCACCAACGACACGACCATCACCGATATGGGCAACGATGCCACGATCTCGGACAACATGACCACCGTCGACAGCACGACGATGGACAATGGCGCCATGGCGAACGAGACCGTGACGACCAACACCACGACCACGAACGCTATGTAATCACCCGTCAGGGTCGATTACTCGAAGGGCCGTCCGGGAAACCGGGCGGCCTTTTTCATTCCGGTTGGCGGCGGGATTGATTCAACGCGCGCCGCAATCGAACGAAAAGACTTGGGTTGCGAATCGAAAAGCCGTAATCCTGCCCGCAGGTTGAAGAGGGTTAAAGTTCATGTCGCGTACGCTTCTGGTGCTCGCCGCCGCTCTGGGCACGCTTTCCGCCACGCCGGCGTCTGCCCAGTTCTTCCTTGCGCAGCCCGACATGAAGGGCACGCCGGTCCGCGGCAGCGATGCGGGTGTCGGCCAGGTACTGCCCGACGCCACCGAGACGGAACAGCGGGCGGCGCTGGTCTGGAACATGCGCGCCGCGCTGAACGTGGCTGCGCTGCAATGCCAGTTCGAGCCCACGTTGCTCACCCAGGCCAATTACAACGTCGTGCTGCTCAACCACGCAGACGAGCTGAAGAAATCCTACGACACGCTGACCAAATATTTTGTGCGCACCAACAAGACGGCGAAGGGCGGCCAGATGGCACTCGACCAGTTCGGCACGCGCACCTATTCGAGCTTTACCACCGTCGCCGCGCAATATGGCTTCTGCCAGACGGCGGCCGGAATCGCTCACGATGCGATCTTCGTCCCGCGCGGGTCCTTCTACAAGATCGCGGAGGATCGCACCCGCGAATTGCGCAACAGCCTGGTTCCGAACGGCGAGCAACGCTATCCGCGCGGCATCCTGTTCGCACGCCAGGCCGGCATGCTCCCGCGGCTCGACGATGCCTGCTGGGACAAGAAGGGCTATTGGAACGCCAAGAAGTGCGGTGCCTTCCAGCTCAGCCCGGTATCCTGATCTAGCGTAGTCCCAATGTCTTGTGCGCCTGCAGCGTCAGGCGCCATCGCGGCCGTGCGAGGACGAAGTCGATCGCGGCCGCCTCGTTGTCGGACCGGGCGGCATCGTCCATCGGCTGGACGAGGAAATGGGTGAAATCCCAAGTCTCGATTGCCGCGACGTCGCTCCCCGGCTGAGGCCAGACCAGCTTCAGTTCGTCGCCCGATCGCTGCACGACCTCGCTCCCGGCTTTCGGGCTGACGCAGATCCAGTCGATCCCCGGATGTGCCGCGATCGTGCCATTTGTCTCGATGGCGATCGTGAAGCCGGCCGCGTGGAGCGTGTCGACAAGCGCATCGTCCACCTGCAGCATCGGCTCGCCGCCCGTGAGCACGACGAAACGCTCCGCCAGCCCCTCGCCCCAATGGTCTGAGACAGCCGCCACCAATGCGCTGGCATCGGCAAACTTGCCGCCACCCATCCCGTCGGTCCCGACGAACTGGGTATCGCAGAAGCGGCAGGTCGCGGTCGCGCGATCCTGCTCCCGCCCCGACCAGAGGTTGCACCCGGCGAAGCGTACGAACACCGCGCGGCGCCCGGCATTCACGCCCTCGCCCTGCAGGGTGAGGAACATCTCCTTGACCGCATAGCTCATCGGATGCTCAGCCCGGCTCGGCGTAGCGCGTCGGATCGGGCAGGCCCGCTTCCTCGAACCCCTTGGCGCGCAGCCGACAACTGTCGCACAGGCCGCAATGAAGCCCCCCGGGCGCCGGATCATAGCAGGACCAGCTCACGCCGGCATCCAGCCCGAGGCGCGCCGCCTCGCGCACGATATCCGCCTTGGTCATGTGCTGGAGCGGTGCATGGATCCGGAAGGGCTGACCCTCGACACCGGCCTTGGTGGCGACTTCGGCGAGCTTCTCGAACTCGGCGATGAACTCGGGCCGGCAATCGGGATAACCCGAATAGTCGAGCGCGTTGACGCCGATATACAGGTCGCGTGCGCCCGCCGCCTCGGCCCAGCCCAGCGCGAGGCTGAGGAAGATCGTGTTGCGCGCGGGCACGTAGGTGACTGGAATCCCCTCCCCAACGCCCGTCTTGGGCACAGCGATATCGGCCGTGAGCGCCGAGCCGCCGAACTCGGAAAGGTCGAGCGGCAGGACGACATGGCGTTCCGCGTGGAGCATGGTCGCGATGCGGCGGGCCGCCGCCAGTTCGAGGCGGTGGCGCTGGTTGTAATCGACCGACAGGGCAAGCAGCCGGTGCCCGTCTTCGCGCGCCCGGGCCGCTGCCACCATCGAATCCAGACCGCCCGAGACGAGGGCGACCGCTAGGGTCGTTTCGGTTGTCATGATGGGCAAGACCTAAGGGCTCGGCCGAAGCTTCGCAATCCCGCGCAGGGCCGGCACAAAAAATGGGCCGCCCGAAAGCGACCCAGTGGTGCTCCTCAGGAGCAAATAGGGAGAAACCGTGCCCACGAACGACACGGTGATCCGCATAGCATCGAGAGCGTAAATGTCGTCTTAATGCGTGGCGAAGGTCTTGCCCGCACACACGCCGACCCGGCGCCCCTCATAGTCCATGTCGAAGGGTCCGGCCGCCGCCACCCCCTGCGTCTGCAGATGGAACAGTCGCGGCGTCTCTACCGAAATCGTCGTGCGGCCATGGCCCGCGCCCGGGCAGGTATAGTGCACGGTGGCGCTGTCAGGCGTATCAGCGATGACGAAACGCGAGCATTGTGCGCCCGGATGGCCAAGTTGCAGCAGCGCGACCGGATCCGCCACGCAGATCGATCGAGCGGGCGCAGTAGAGCCTGTTTCCCTCAACTGCCACTGGCCGGCCTCGATCTGTGCCAGCGCGGCGAGTTGGGGTGCACGCGCCGGCGCCGCACTACCGAGACCGGCAGCCAGCAGCAGCCCGGCGAGCGTGCGTCGTGCAATCGTTCGAGAAACATTCATAGCCACCCCGCTCGCCACACGTGCCTTGAGGCATCGAGCCAGCGACCCGCGCCCCAATTTGGGGGGGAAGCCTCCGAATTTCAATAACGTTCAGGAAACGTAATGATCGGTGACGGGAACCGGAAACTTCCGCGCGCAGAATGCACAGTCCACCACGATCATCCCGTCCTCGTCCGCCATCGAGCGCTGCTCCTCCGCGGGAAATTTGGCCAGGACCGACGCGATATAGTCGGGCGAGCACCGGCACCCGCGCACCATCGCCGTTTCCGGGAGGAGACGGATCTCGTCCTCCTCATTGAAGAGCCGCCATACCAGGACGTCCAGCTTCAGCGACGGATCGGCGAGTTCGTCGACACCCATGGTTCGGCCGAGCGCGTCGACATGCTCCCATTCGGGGTGATCGAGCCGCGTGTGGATTCGCTCGCGGCCATTCTCGCCCTCGGGCAGATGCTGGAGGAAAAGGCCGCCCGAGACATGGGTTCCGTCGGGGCGGCGCGAAATGCCCAGGCGCACGAGCGTCGGGATCTGTTCCGACTGCACGAAGTAATTCTCTGCCGCTTCCGCGAGCGTGGCCCCGTCAAGCGGCACAATCCCCTGATAGCGTTCGCGTGTCGCCGCCTGGTCGAAGGTGATCGCGAGATAGCCCGCGCCAAACAGGGCGAACAGCGTCGGTGCTTCGGGCGCCGCCGCCAGCAGGTCAGCGTCATATTGCACATAGCCGCGCAGTTCGCCGCCGCGATAATCGCAGACCAGCAGCTTCACGACGCCGTTGTCTGTCTGCGCCTGGAGCGTCAGCTGGCCTCCGGCATCCTTGAGTGTCGATCCAATCAGCGCAGCGAGCGTCAGCGCCTCGGCAAGCAAGGCCTCGATCGCCGGCGGATAGGCATGCGCCGCAAGAATCTCGTCGAGCACGGGACCGAGCCGCACGACGCGGCCACGGGCGTTGCGCGCCGGAATGGTGAAGCCGAGCGCGCGGTCGAGATCCAGATCTTTGGTCACGGAATATCCTTCTGTCGTTCCCGCAAGAATGGGCCTCATCGCCCATATTCTGCCGCTACCGCACCGGTACGGTCAGCAAGCGGCGGCGAGATCGGCCCCCATCGTCGCTGGGATGACATTAGATAGGGCGGCGCCGCCGCAACTCAACCAATCTGACCGAAGCACCAGCGCAGGATCGACTTCTGGGCATGCAACCGGTTTTCCGCCTCTTCCCAGATCAGGGACTGCGGCCCGTCGATCACCGACGAGACGACTTCTTCCTCCCGGTGCGCGGGCAGGCAGTGCAGGAACTTCGCATCCTGCTTTGCCAGCGCCATCAGCGACTCAGTCACCTGATAGGGCATCATCGCCGCCAGCTTCGTCTCGGCATGCGCCTGACCCATGGAGATCCAGGTATCGGTGACGACCACGTCAGCACCCTCGACCGCTTCGCGCGGATCCCCGACGACCCGCGCGCGACCACGCGCACGCGCGATCGCCTGCTCTTCCGGCTGGAAGCCCTGCGGACAGGCGGCGACCACGTCGAACTGCATCAGCGCTGCCGCCTCCACGATCGAAGCCAGCACGTTGTTGCCATCGCCAAGCCATGCCACCTTGAGCCCGGGAAGCGCCTTGCCGCTTTCGATGATCGTCAGGAGGTCGGCGACGATCTGGCAGGGATGCGACGCATCGGTAAGCCCGTTGATGACCGGCACGGACGCGTAGGCGGCCATTTCCTCGACCTTGGCATGATCGTCGGTGCGGATCATGATCGCGTCGCAATAGCCCGACAGGACTCTCGCGGTATCCGCAACCGTCTCGCCCCGGCCGAGCTGGGTGGTGCCGGCATCGAGCACGATCGAGCTGCCGCCGAGCTGACGGATCGCCATGTCGAAGGAGACGCGCGTGCGCGTCGAGTTCTTCTCGAACACCATGGCCAGGGCATGGCCCGCGAGCGGGGCATCGGCGTCCACCCTACCCTTGGGCCAGCCGGCCCGTGCGGCCTTGCGGTCGAGCGCGTCGGCGAGCATCGCCGCGATGCCGTTACCGCCCGCGTCCGACAGGTTCAGGAAGTGGCGGATCGTCATGTCGCAGTCCCCCTCCCCGTTCTTGCGAACGAGGCCTCGCTAGTCATCGCTTGCGGGCACATAGACCCGCGCGGCTTCGGACAGCTTCTCGATGCACTCGGCGATATGGCTCTCGTCGATCACCAGCGGCGGCAGGATGCGAACGACATTCTCGCCGGCAGCAACCGTCAGCAGGCCGTGATTGTCGCGGCAATGCGCGACGAACCGGCGGCTGTCGGACTTGAGCTTGATGCCGAGCATCAGGCCCTTGCCGCGCACGCTGTCGAACAGATGATCGTGGTTGGGTAGCATCTGTTCGAGGCCCGAACGCAGACGCTCGCCCATTGCCGTCACATGATCGAGGAAACCCGGCTCAAGGATGACATCGAGCACCGCCTCGCCGGCCGCCATCGCGAGGGGATTGCCGCCATAGGTCGATCCGTGCGTGCCGATCACCATGCCCCTGGTCGCTTCCTCGGTCGCCAGGCACGCGCCGAGCGGAAAGCCCCCGCCAATGCCTTTGGCCACCGCGATGATGTCCGGCGTCACGCCGTAAAGCTCGTGCGCGAACAATTTTCCGGTACGGCCGTAGCCGGCCTGGACTTCGTCGAGCACGAGCAGCAGGCCGTGTTCGTCGCACGCCTTGCGCAAACCCTGCAGGAATTCGTCGGTCGCCGGGCGAATCCCGCCCTCACCCTGGATCGGTTCGACCAGGAACCCCGCCGTATTCTCGTCGATCAGCGCCAGCGCGCCCTCGAGGTCATTGAACTGCGCATAGGCGAAGCCCGGCAGCAGCGGTTCGAAGCCGTCGCGCATCTTCGCCTGGTTCGTCGCGCTGATCGTGCCGAGCGTGCGGCCATGAAACGCGGTATCGAACGTGATCAGCGTATGCCGCTGCGGGTTGCCGTTCGCGTAATGATAGCGGCGCGCGGTCTTGATCGCGCACTCGACCGCCTCGGCACCCGAATTGGTGAAGAACACCGTATCGGCGAAGCTCGCATCGACCAGTCGTTGCGCGAAATGCTCGCCCTGCGGGCTGCCATACAGGTTGGAGACATGCATCAGCGTCGCCGCCTGATCAGCGATCGCCTTGACCAACTTGGGATGGCCGTGCCCGAGGGCATTCACGGCGATGCCGCTCGCGAAATCGAGATAGCGCTCGCCCTGCTCGCCGATCAGATAGCAACCCTCGCCTCGCACCGGCCGCACCCCGCAGCGGGGATAGACGGGCATGAGTGGCGTAATGGGCACCGCAGGTCTCCTGACAGAAAAAGGCGGCCCAGCCGGGCCGCCCGGAGCGGGTGTTTACGAGCGCGCGGCCATCCACGTCAACATTCGGTTGAATCGGGCGCGTGCCGCACCGTGGAACGCGCCCGTCCCAAGTCAATCGCCGGTCAGGATCCGGTCGACCAACTGCTTCACGGTCGGCACGAAGCCGTTCGAATAGAAGGGGTCGCGCTTGAAATTATACGCGCCGTGTCCGGCGAACATCAGGTTCTGCTCGATCGGTCCGCCATGGGCGATATCCTGCAACGTCTTCTGGATGCAGAAGCTGCGCGGATCAGCCAGACGGCCAGTCGAATTGGTCTCGCTGTCCGCCCAGGATGAAAAGGCGCACTGGCTGAGACAGCCCATGCAATCGGCCTGGTCCTTGCGGATCACGCCCTTTTCCTCGGGCGAGACGAAAACCAGCGTGTTGTCGGGTGTCTTGAGCGCGTCGGTGAAACCAGCGCCGAACCATTGACGCGCACGAAGCAGGTCGTTGCGAGTGACCCAGAAATTCTTGCCCTTCACGCCGACGTCGAGCTGGAAGGTATGGTCGCCGGCCGACTGGGTCGAGAAGGCGATCTGACGCTCGGAGCGCGCCTCCAGCGCCTGCAGGAACGGATTGCGGACGGCGCTCGAATAGAAGCCCGTGGGCGAGAAACGGTGGAGGAGCACCTCCCCTTCCTCGATATGAGTCAGCTTTGCCTTCCAGCCGTCCGGGATCGGGCTTTCCTGGGTCAGCAGCGGCCGCGTGCCGAACTGGAAGGCGATGCTGCCGAGCTCGGGATTATCGATCCAGTTGTTCCAGTCGCGCAGATACCAGACGCCGCCGGCCATGATGATCGGCACGTCGTCCGAGATGCCGCCCTCGCGCATCGTCTCGCGCAGCGCCTTGACCCGGGGATAGGGATCCTCCGGCTTCAACGGATCTTCCGCATTGGACAGGCCGTTATGGCCCCCCGCGAGCCAGGGATCCTCATAGACCACGGCCGCGAGCCATTCAGCCGCCTTGGAATAGGCTCGCTTCCACAAAGCGCGGAAGGCGCGACCGGAGCTGATGATCGGCAGATAGTTGACGTTGTAGGACGCGGCGATCTCGGAGAGCTTGTAGGGCATGCCGGCGCCGCAGGTGACGCCTGCGACCATGCCCCGCGTCCGCTCCAATACGCCGTGGAGGATACGCTGGGCGCCGCCCATTTCCCACAGCACGTTGATGTTGATCGCGCCCTTGCCACCAGCGATCTCGAATGCGCGCCTGACCTGCTGGACGGCGCCTTCGATCGCGAACTCGATCAGTTCTTCGTGGCGCTCACGGCGAGTCAGCGACTTGTAGATCTGGGGTATGATCTTGCCGTCATGATCGTAGCTGTCGGCATTGACCGCCGAAACGGTGCCGATTCCGCCAGCTGCCGCCCAGGCACCGGCAGATGCGTGGTTGGTCGCGGCGACGCCTTTACCGCCCTCCACCAGCGGCCAGACTTCCCGACCGTTATAGATGATGGGCTTAAGACCTTTGAACACACGACCTCCAACTTAACTTACGTTCGATATAACGCCTGGGTTGCGCTTAGCGAGAAAATTGCGACTCAGGCGAGTGTTCCCGGCCTTCCCATGGCCTCATCATACAGCGCGGCATAGCGCGCGATCATGATGCGTTCGTCATATTCGGCGACTGCCTTTGCACGGTTCCGCTCGCCGACAAAGGCCCTGGCGGCGGGCGCGCAGCCGACAAGCGCCTGCAGGCCGTCCCGGAGGCGCACGACCTCGCCGCGCTCCATGATATATCCGGCATTCTCGGGCGCCACCATCCGCGCGATGTCGCCGACATCCGGCGCGACGATCGGCAAACCGGCCGCCATCCCTTCCACCACCGAGATCGGGAACTGCTCGCTCCTCGACGACAGCGCGAGGATATCGAACAGGCCGATATAACGATGCGGGTTCGCCAGGAAGCCGGGAAGATGGACGCGGTCCGCCATACCCATGGCCTCGGCCGTATCCAGGATGCGCTGGCGCTCCGGCCCCTCACCGACGATCACCAGGCGCACCCTTGACGAGAGCCCCCCCACCGCCCGCACCAGCGCGGGGAGATCCTTCACCGCGCGCAGGCCCGCCAGCGTGCCGACCACCACCTCGCCCGGCTTGCGACGGAAGCCCGGGATCGCCTTGGGATCGGGCTTCCCGGCGTAGAGCGCGGTATCGATGCCGTTGACGATGCGCCGGATGCGCGCGGGCGGCTGCTTCCAGGCGCGCAGCGCGATCGCTTCGAGCGTCTCCGATGGAACCACCAGCGCATGCGCCGCGGGCAAAGCGAGCCGACGGTACATGTTGCGTTCGACCTTCAGGCCGTTGGCCTCGTCGGCGTTGAACCCGTCCTCATGGTGCACGAGCGGCGGCGCGCCCTTCGGATAGACGCGGCGCGCCATCACCCCGTCGATAGCACCCCAGTTATAGGTGAGCACCAGGTCGAACCGCCGCATATAGCGCGCTAGCGCCTCGTAGCGCGACACCGACGGACGGCCGGTGAGCGACGGCGCATTCTGCGCAATCTCGTAGGTGATCCCCGCGGCGATCACTTCGCGTGCGCCAAACTCGTCGGGCATGCCGGAGACGATGGTATGCCGCGCCCGCTTCCCGAACGCGTTCATCAGGCGCACCGCGCGCGCCTCCTTCCCGCCGAGGCTGAAGGTCGAATGGAGATGGAGAATATGGATCGGCGAAGACATGCGGGCCGGTCCTTAGCGGGGATTGATCGCAAAATCAGCCATCAAGCTGCCCATTCATGTCATCGGGCCGATCCGGTTATCACCGCTGCATCGCGGCCCATATGACGCGCGCGAAACATGCCGGCAAACTTGCCTCCCTACCGCGCCCCGCAAGACGCGGAGACGAGACATTACCCACCATCAAGGACAACCGGGCCGCGCGCCCATCCATCTGAAGATCAGCCGCAAATGGACCTTGCTGTCGATCGCTGGCCTCGTCCTGGTCGCGCTCGCAGCCAATCTTCTTCTCTGGTCGGGCGGCGACACGCCGACGCTCGTGACCGCAACGGTTGCGCGCGGCGATCTCGAAAGCACCGTGGTCGCGACCGGCACGGTGGAGCCCAAGGAGCTGGTCGGCGTCGGGGCGCAGGTTTCGGGCCGTCTGGAGAGCCTCAACGTCGCGCTCGGCGAGACCGTCCGCAAGGGCCAGCTCATCGCCCAGATCGATCCGCGCACGCAGACCAACGCGCTCCGCACCGCGACGGCCGATCTCGCCAACCTGAAGGCGCAGCGCGCCGCGAAGCATGCGACCCAGGCCCAGGCCGAGCTCGCCTTCGCCCGCCAGCAGACGATGGTGGCCGGCGAGGCCACGTCGCGCGCCGACTTCGAGGCCGCCCAAGCGACGCTCCGTTCGGCCCGTGCCGAAGTCGCGGCGCTGGATGCGCAGATCAGTTCCGCCGACGCCGCGATCGACACGGCGCGCCTCAATCTCGGCTATACCCGCATCTCCGCCCCGATGGACGGCGTCGTCGTCCGGATCGTCACCAAGCAGGGCCAGACGGTCAACGCCAACCAGTCGGCCCCGACCATCATCGTGCTGGCCAAGCTCGACGTCATGGAAATCCGCGCCGAGGTGTCGGAGGCCGACGTGATCAGGGTGAAGCCCGGCCAGCCGGTCTATTTCACGATCCTGGGCGATCCCGATCATCGCTACAACGCGACCCTGCGCCAGATCGAGCCTGCGCCGGAATCGATCGTCGACGAGGTGACCAGTTCTTCAACGAGCAGCTCTTCCAGCAGTTCGAGCAGTTCCTCCTCCACTGCCATCTATTACAATGCCCTGTTCGACATCCCCAACCGCGACGGCCGGCTGCGGGCGCTGATGACCGCACAGGTCTCGATCGTGCTGGGGCGTGCCTCCAACACCCTGCTGATCCCCTCAACGGCGCTGGGAGACCGTGACTCGAACGGCAGCTACGCCGTCCAGGTGCTCGGCACCGATGGACAGGCGGTCACCCGCAAGGTGCGCATCGGCATGAACAACAATGGCAGGGCGCAGGTCCTGTCGGGCCTCAAGGAAGGCGAGCGGGTCGTCACCGGCACGGCGTCTACGACCGAGACCACCACCAGCCGGCGCTCCGGCCCGCCGCCGATGATGTGAGCACAACGGTGACGACAGAACCCTTGCTGCGCCTGAAAGGCGTACGGCGCGAATACCCGTCCGGCGACGGCGTCTTTGCAGCGCTCAGCAATATCGACCTGAGCATCGCCGCAGGCGAGATGGTCGCGATCGTCGGTGCCTCCGGCTCGGGCAAATCGACGCTGATGAACATTCTCGGCTGCCTCGATCGCGCGACCTCCGGTACCTATGAGGTCGGCGGCGTCGCGACCGACGATCTTGCCCCCGATGCCCTCGCCGCGCTGCGACGGGAACGCTTCGGATTCGTCTTCCAGCGCTACCATTTGCTCGGCGATCTTTCCGCCCTGGACAATGTCGAGGTGCCGGCAATCTATGCCAACCGCTCGCGCCGGGACCGTGCCGAGCGGGCAGCCGCGCTGCTCACCCGGCTCGGCCTCGCCGACCGCACGGGCCACCGCCCCGGCCAGCTTTCCGGCGGCCAGCAGCAGCGCGTCTCGATCGCGCGCGCGCTGATGAACGGCGGGCAGGTGATCCTCGCCGACGAGCCGACCGGCGCACTCGATCGCGCCAGCGGGGACGAGGTGATGCGCATCCTGGCCGAGTTGCACGGCGAAGGCCACACCATCATCCTGGTCAGCCACGATATGGGCATCGCCGACCATGCCGAGCGCGTGATCGAGATCAGCGACGGCGAGATTGTCGCCGATCGCCAGCGCATCGCCCCGTCCGCGCGCGCCGTGCTGCCACCGCCGGCCGGCGACGGATCGCCCTGGCACGCCATCGTCGACCGCTTCCGCGAAGCGGCACGCATGGCAGTGCTGTCGCTGGTCGCGCACCGGCTGCGGACCTTCCTGACCATGCTGGGCATCATCATCGGCATTGCCTCGGTCGTGTCCGTGGTCGCGCTCGGCAAGGGTTCGCAGCAGCGGATCCTGTCGGACATCTCCAGCCTCGGCACCAACACGCTGGATATCTATCCGGGTGCCGGCTTCGGCGACATGCGCGCGGCGCGCGTCCAGACGCTGACCCCGGCGGACGCCGAGGCGCTGGCCGAGCAAAGCTATATCGACAGCGTCACGCCGAGCGTCTCGACCAGCGTCACCGCGCGCTTCGGCAACGTCGCCGCCACCGCGCGGGTGAGCGGGGTCGGCGCCGGCTATTTCCGGGTTAAGGGGCTGGAAGTCGCCGAAGGCCGCTTCTTCGGCGACAGCAGCGTGCGCGACCGCGCGCAGGAAGTGGTGATCGACGAAAATACGCGCAAGACGCTGTTCCCGCACGGCCCCGATCCGGTCGGGCAGATCGTCATGCTCGGCAAGGTGCCGGTGCGGATCATCGGGATGGTGAAGAAGAAGTCCTCCGGCTTCGGCGACAGCGACAGCCTGAACGTCTACGCCCCGTACACGACGGTCATGACGCGGATGCTCGGCCAGACCTATCTGTCGGCCATCACCGTGCGCGTGAACGATGCGTTCGCGCCCAGCGCCGCCGAGGCGGGCGTCTCCAGCCTGTTGAAGCTCCGCCACCGCACCACGGATTTCTACATCAACAACACCGACGACATCCGCAAGACGATCACCAGCGCTACCCAGACGATGACGCTGCTGGTCGCCGCCATTGCGGTGATCTCGCTGGTCGTGGGCGGCATCGGCGTGATGAACATCATGCTGGTCTCGGTGACCGAGCGCACGGGCGAGATCGGCGTGCGCATGGCGGTCGGCGCGCGGCAGAGCGACATCATGCAGCAATTCCTGATCGAGGCAGTCCTGGTCTGCATCGTCGGCGGCGTGCTCGGGCTCGGGCTCGCCTTCGCCATCGGCTTTGCCTTCGCGCATTTCGGAAGCAGCTTCTCCATGATCTTCTCGCCAGTCTCCATCGCCGCCGCCTTCGCCTGTTCGACGGGGATCGGGATCGCGTTCGGCTATCTTCCCGCCCGCAACGCCGCCCGGCTCGATCCGGTCGAAGCACTGGCGCGCGACTGATGGCGCATTCCCCCCTGCATTGCTGGCCCGCCGCCGCCCTGCTGGCGTGCACCGGCTGCGCGACGGTCCATACGCCCTATGCACCGCCGCGGATCGCGACGGCACCGCAATGGACCGGCGGCGCTGCCGCGAACACCGCGGACGCCACCGGTGGCCGGTGGTGGACAAGCTTTGGCGACCCGGCGCTCGATACGCTGGTCGAGCGCGTGCTGGCCAACAATGCCGATCTTGCCGCGGCCGGCATCACCCTGCGCAAGGCGCGCCTCGCCGCACAGCTTGCGGCGCGCCAGCGCGTGCCGGACATCGGGGCGAGCGCCGGCTCGGGCTATAGCCGGACGCTCGGCGACCAGCCGACCGGCACCGAATCCGCCACCGGCTCGCTCTCCGTTGCATGGGAAGCCGACCTGTTCGGCAAGCTCGCCGCACAGCGCGATTCCGCCCGCTGGGAAGAGCAGGCGACCGCGCAGGACCTCGCCGCGACGCGGCTGTCGTTGATCGCCTCCACGGCCAAATATTACTGGCAGCTCGGCTACGCCAGCGAGAGCGTCGCGGTCGGCGCGCAGAGCCTCGCCTATGCGCGGCGCGTGCGCGATCTCGTCGAGCTGCAATACCGCGCCGGCGCGGTCTCGCGTGTCGAGCTGCTCGATGCCGAACAGTCGGTTTCCGCACAGGAAGCGAGCCAGACCCAGCTGGTCCAGTCGGTCGCCGCCGCGCGCAACGCGCTCGCCGCGCTGCTGGGCCAGCAAGTCTATGACGGGCCGGCCCCCGACCACCTGCCGCGCGCCACCCTGCCCGCAGTCGATGCCGGCCTCCCCGCCACGCTCCTGTCGCGCCGCCCCGATCTCGCCGCAGCGGAGTTGCGGCTGCGCGGCACGCTGGCCGATGTCGACGCGACCCGCGCGAGCTATTATCCGCAACTCTCGCTGACCGGCGCGCTCGGCACCGCCAGCGCGGCCCTGCTCAATGTGCTGAGCAACCCGGTGGCGAGCCTGAGCGGCGCGCTGTCGATCGCCACGCTCGACCCCGCGCGCATCCGCCTCAATATCGGCGTCTCGCGCGCCACCTATGACGCGGCGGTCCAGCGCTTCCGCCAGGACATGGTCAATGCCCTGCGCGACGTCGAGACGGCGCTCTCCGCCCGGCAGCATTATCTCGACCAGGGCGCAGCGCTGGAACGCTCCTTCGCCGAGGCGAGCGCCGCCGAGCGGCTGTATGAGCGGCAATATCGCGCCGGCGGGATCGGGCTGCGCGCCTGGCTTGACGCGCAGGAGCGCCGCCGCAGCGCCGAGAATGCGCTCCTGTCCAACCGCCTCGCGCGCCTGACGGAGCAGGTCACCCTCTACGAGGCGCTGGGGGGCGATGCGGCGCCGGGCTGAGCCGCGCGCTCAGGCGAAGGCGCCCTTCGGGATGTGCGTGATCCGGCACGCCAGATCGGCCTCGCCGCTCGCCACCACATAATGATCGCCGGCATCGGCGATGCCGGTGGTGAAGACGATATTGTCGAGATACATCAGCTCCTTGAGCGGTTCGGTCAGCGCCGGGGCGGGCTCGAGCAGCGGCGCGTGGCTGGTGCGGATCACCTTCGAAGGATCGTCGCGGTCGAGCAGCGACCAATAGGTCCGGTAGATCCCGACGACCCCGAGCGGTTCGACCCCGTGCCACAGGCTGAGCCAGCCCTGTTCGGTCAGGATGGGCGGGGTGCCGCCACCCATCCGCGCCGTCGCCAGCGTCGCCGAATGCGGGCGGATGCCGGGCCGGTCATGGGGCTTCCAGTGCAGCGCATCGGGCGAGGTCGCGAGGTTGATCGAGGGGCCGGCGCGCCATTCGCTGCCCGGCGGATAGGCGAAATAGAGATCGCCCAGCGGGCGCGTCTGCGCCCAGTGCCGGCCGCCGACCAGGCCCTCGAAAATCAGCATGTCCTTGTTCTGGTGATCGAGCACCACGCCCTCGAGCGTCCAGTCCACCGCATCGTCCGACGTGTAGAGGGTCGTCGACTGGCGCTCCGGACTGACCGAACAGGTCGTCATCAGATAGCGGCCATCGACCCGGCTGATCCGCGGATCCTCCACGCCATAGCATTGGTAGGAGGCGCGCGGCACGATCGCCCGGTCATAATGTACCGCCACCACCCCGCGGCCATCGGCCGACAGCTCGACCGGCAGCAGCCAGGACAGCGAGGTGAGCGCGATCACCTTCCACCCGCCGCCGCGCATGATGATGGTCCGCGGATCGGAACTGTCGACGAACTCCAGCGGCCAGGCGTCCAGCACATAGTCGCCGTCCGCCCAGCGGATGGCATGGATATGCCCGCTGGAGACCGGCGTCCGCAGCGCCTCGGCGACGCGCACCATCAGCAGCAGATTGCCGTTCGGGAGGCGCGTCATGCCGGGATTGAACGCGCCCAGCACAAAGGTTTCCGCCGGAATCTTCCCCGCCAGCGGCGAGCGCGAAAGATCGACGTCGCGCGGACCGAAGACGAGCCGGTCGAACGTGGTGCGCGTCGTGGCGCGGTCGGTCATGTCTGTCTCCCGTGGTGGAGCCGGAGAGACGCGCTCAGGCGGCGGGCGGTTCCGTCGATATCCGCGCGAGCAGGCGATCGATCGCGGCGACGGCCTCCGGCTCCTCGAGCGTCGGCGCGTGGCCGACCTCCGGGATCGTGACCAGTTCGCCATGGTCGAGAGCGGCCAGCATCCGATCGGCGGTCGCCGCGCCCAGCACGTCGGAGCGGCCGCCCCGGACGATCAGCGTAGGCACCGCCCTGAGCTGGTCGAACGCGCGCCACATGTCCGGCCCCGCCTCGTTCCCCGGCACGCGGAACGGCTCGGCGATCTTCATGTCGTAGTCGAGCACGATCCGGCCCGCGCTGTTGAGGCGGTAGAGCCGCTTGGCCATCGCGAGCCAGTCCTCGATATCGTAACCAGGATAGACATCGCCATTGGCCTCGGCGACGGCGCGCGCGGCGTGCATCCAGGTCGGCCAGGTGTTCGACTTGCCGACATAGGTGCGGATGCGCGACAGGCCCGCCGCCTCGATCTCGGGACCGACATCGTTGAGCAGGGCGCCGGCGAGACGATCCCGCGCCGTCCCCGCCAGCAGCATCGTCACGATCCCGCCGAGCGAGGTGCCGAACGCGACATAGGAGGGCATGGCGAGCTCGGCGAGCAGCGCCTCCACGTCCTGGACATAGGTGAGCGGGACATAGGTCATCGGATCCTTGGCATAGGCGCTCTCGCCGCGCCCGCGCAGATCGATCGCGATCACCCGCCAGTCGGGCGAGAGCCGGGCCGCGAGATCCTCGAAATCGCGCGCGTTGCGCGTCAGCCCGGGGATGCACAGGATCGGCGGGCGATCCGCGCGCCCGGGATAATCGCGATAGTGCAGCCGCAGCCCGTCGTTCGACCACCAATAACGATTTTCCCAATATCGATTTTCTGGGGGGGGCATGGTTGCATCCTGCGGTTGGCGGCTCCCATATCACCGGATGACCTCGCCCCCGCAAGCATATCGGCCCGAAACCGCGATTCTGCAGCTCGGGGACGGCTTCTACGATCCCGTGCAGGCCGCCGACTTCCCGCAGACCAGGCTGCGTTTCCGCAACGATCGCGCCGCGGCGCAGGTCGGGCTCGAGGCGCTGAGCGACGCCGAATGGATCGCGCATTTCGGCCGCTTCCAACCGCTCGACGGGAGCCTGACCGAACCGCTGGCGCTGCGCTATCACGGCCATCAGTTCCGCGTGTACAATCCCGATATCGGCGATGGCCGCGGCTTCCTGTTCGCCCAGCTCCGCGACGATCGCGGCCGGCTGATGGACCTCGGCACCAAGGGCTCGGGCCAGACGCCGTGGAGCCGCTTCGGCGACGGGCGCCTTACCCTGAAGGGCGGCGTGCGCGAGATCCTCGCCACCGAGATGCTCGAGGCGCTCGGCGTCGAGACCTCGCGCAGCTTCTCGCTGATCGAGACCGGCGAAGCGCTCGAGCGCGGCGACGAGCCCTCCCCGACCCGCTCGGCCGTGCTCGTCCGGCTGAGCCACGGCCATATCCGCATCGGCACCTTCCAGCGCCTCGCCTATCTGCGCGACGAGGCGGGGATGCGCCGCCTGATCGCCTATGTGCTGCGGCACTTCTATGGCGAGGAGGCGGGCGAGGAAGCCGGCGACGACGGCGCCGAGCGGCTGCTCGCGCATGTCGTGCGGCGCACCGCGACGCTGGCGGCGCGCTACATGGCGGCCGGGTTCGTCCACGGCGTGCTCAACAGCGACAATATCAACGTCTCGGGCGAAAGCTTCGACTACGGCCCGTGGCGCTTCGCCCCGACCTGGGAGCCGGGCTTCACCGCCGCCTATTTCGACCATGCCGGCCTCTACGCCTTCGGCCGCCAGCCGGAGGCGATCCACTGGGATGCGATGCAACTGGCCATCGCGCTCCGCCTCGTCAGCGAGGCGCCGCCGCTCATCGCCATCCTGGAAGGCTTTGGCGAGCAGTATCAGCCCGCCGTATCGGATGCGATCCTGTGGCGGCTCGGGCTGCGCCCGCGCGATCCGGACAGCGACCGCGCGCTGGTCCAGGCGGTCGAGCGCGCGCTGCGAAGCGAGGATGCATCGATCGACCGCTTCTTCTTCGACGGCTTCGGCGGCACGCTTCCGCCGGACTATGGCCCCGCATTCGACGCGCTGCGCGCGATCCTGGCGGGCTATCAGCCGCGCGCCGACCGCACGCATGGCTATTGGCGGGGCGCCCCCTGCGCGATGCTGATCGACGAGGTCGAGGCGATCTGGTCGGCGATCGACCAGCGCGACGACTGGTCGCCGCTCGAGGCCAAGATCGCGTCCATTCGCCAGATGGGTAGCGCGCTTGCCGCCGCATGAAGCCGACCAGTGGAAATCCGCGAAGAACTAAGGCAAGAGCCCGCTGATGACGTCTGAGATAATTTCGACCGAACCCGCGACCGGCGCGGTCCTGTGGCGGCGCGGCGTCGGCGATGTCGACGCCGAGGTCGCCATGGCCCGGGCGAGCTGGGCCGAGTGGGCCGCGCGCCCCCTCGCCTATCGCATCGAGACGCTGCGCCGCTTCGCCAATGTGGTCCGCGGCAAGGCCGACGCCTTTACCGACCTGATCGCGCGCGAGACCGGCAAGCCGCTGTGGGAGGCGCGCACCGAGGTCGATTCGGTGATCGCCAAGGTCGACATCTCGGTCACCGCCTATGCCGAGCGCACCGCGCAGCGCCGGCTGGACGCCCCGATGGGATCGCGCATGGCGCTGCGGCACAAGCCGCACGGCGTGCTCGCGGTGCTCGGGCCGTATAATTTCCCGGCGCATCTCCCCAACGGCCACATCGTGCCGGCGCTCCTGGCGGGCAACGCCGTGGTGTTCAAGCCATCGGAGAAGACCCCCGCGGTCGGCGCCTTCCTGGTCGAATGCTTCCATGCCGGCGGCGTGCCCGAGGGCTGCATCCGCGTGCTCATCGGCGGCCCGGCCGAGGGCAAGGCGCTGGCCGCGCATGACGGGATCGACGGGCTGCTGTTCACCGGATCGGCCCATACCGGCATCGCGCTCAACCGCGCCTTCGCCAACAAGCCCGAGAAGATCCTGGCGCTGGAGATGGGCGGCAACAACCCGATCATCGCCTGGGACACGCCGGACCTGCATTCCGCCGCCGTGGTGATCGTGCAATCGGCCTTCACCACCGCCGGCCAGCGCTGCACCGCCGCCCGCCGGCTGATCGTCGACGAGAAGCTGTACGAGCCGCTGATCACCGAGGTGAACAAGCTGATCGGCCGGATCATCGTCGGCGAGCCGCACGCCACCCCCGCCCCGTTCATGGGCCCGGTGATCGACAATGAATCGGCCGACATGCTGACCGAGAGCTTCCTCGAGCTGATGATGCGCGGCGGGCGGCCGATCCGCCATCTGGAGCGCGTGCAGGAAGGCCTGCCCTTCCTGGTGCCGGCGCTGATCGACACGACCGAAATGCGCGACCGCCCCGATATCGAGCTGTTCGGCCCGATCCTGCAGGTGATTCGCGCCCGGACCTTCGAGGACGCGATCACCGAGGCGAACAACACGCGCTATGGCCTTTCGGCCTCGCTGCTGAGCCAGGACCCCAAGCTCTACGACCAGTTCTGGGCCAATGCGCGTGCCGGCATCGTCAACTGGAACAAGCCGACCAACGGCGCCTCGTCGGGCGCGCCGTTCGGCGGCATCGGCTGGTCGGGCAACCACCGGCCGAGCGCCTATTACGCCGCCGACTATTGCGCCTATCCGGTCGTCTCGAGCGAGGCCGATCAGGCGCGGGCGCTGATCGGGATCGGCCTGCGCGAAGGCTGAGCGCTGCATCCGGCGGCGCGATCCGGGGCCGCTGCGCGCCCTGTTATCGCGCAGGAACAGGGCATAACAGGGCAGCGATATTTTTCTTGCCCTGATACCTCCAACTTTGTTGGAGATTTCCGCTTTATATATCAGATCGTTACCGGGCATTTGCCCTGTTCCGCCGGAACAGGGCTGAACAGGCGCGGAACAGGGCACGCGGGCGACGATAACAGGGCGCAGCGTGTCGCACGACGACGTGCGCGACGGGGCGCACGATGGGGTGCATCGATTCAACCGTCCGCCGGAAGCTGCTTTGATGCTGCGATCCTTCATCCATGGGACGATGACATGACGGAACGACGCATTGAATCGAACAGGCCGGATGCCGCGACCGGGCCCCGGCGCGCCGAGCGGGGCAAGCCACCGGTCGAGCACCAGTTCCAGAAGGGGCGATCAGGCAACCCGGCGGGCCGGCCGCGCCGGTCCGGCGCGCCGGGCGACCGGCTGCGCGGGGCGACCGAGCCGACGCGGCAGCTGATCCTGGAGGAAGCCTATCGCCTGGTGGAAGTGCGCGACGGCGACGGCGTGATCCGGATGTCGATGAACCAGGCGGTGCTGCGCGCCATCGGCGCCGCGGCGCTGAAGGGCAACCCGAGCGCGCAACGCCGCTGGGCCGCGCTGGTGCAGGACGCCGAGGCGCAGCAGAAGCGCGCGCAGCTGGCGATCTACAATGTGGCCGAGCGCGCCGACAAGGAATGGGCGGCAAAGCGGCGCGAACGCGACGGGACCGGCGATTACGACCCCTATGGCGAGGATATCCTGATCGATTCGCGATCGGGATCGGTGGTGATCCGGGATCTGGGCGATGGGGGTGACGGATGATGGGGCGTCGGGTGGAGTGGGCGCCGGTTCGGGGGGCGGTGTTCGGCCTGCGTAATGTAATGGGGGGCGGACCGCGGCTTTGAAGCCGCGGTTCTGGATTGGCTCGGTATGTCCGCGCTTGGCCGATTGTCGGCAGGCTGGTTCGGGAAAGCATGGATGGGAAACCTGCCTGCTACTTTCGCTTGATGCGCTTGTCCGGTGCCGACCAGAGTTGGTCGTCCACCGAAACGCCGAGAATGTCTGGATTTGATAGAATCCGACATTTGAGCAAAAAAGAGGTTCAGCGAGGCGTTCTAGATGGAGAAGCGAAGTGAGTTCTCTCCCCGTTTCAACCTTTCACCCCGGTGCATCGTCCGGAAGTAATCGGCTCGGCACTAAGACCAGCTATTTCAACTTGATTAAAACTCGCCCTGCATCGTCTTGGCGACTTGCATTTCACCGATCTAGGCCGGATATAATTCCGGCTTCCTTAGATGCGATTTACTGCGCTGGGAGGGTGTTGTAATGAAGCTTCGTCCCGATGATCGAATCCGTATCGCGAGATGGTTGAGCGAGTTGCGCGAGTTCGAGCCGGAGCAGAACCGGCGCCGGCTGCTCGAACTGGCGGGACTGGAGGCACTCGCACCGCAGATCGACGTGAGTGGATCGCCGCTGATGGCGGCTGCCTCGGTGATCGATTTTCTCGTGCGCTACGGTCGGCTGGCGTCGGGCGTCGAAGCGCTGGGGCCGCTTCTAAACCTGTGCGGCTCGCTCGTCGCACCGGAGCGTCAGCGCGAGATCGCCGAAATTCTCCGCCGATACGCGATGATGACTCCCGTGGCCGCGGCGCCGGGCCTCGATATGCGCGCGGGGCTGCTGCCTGCAACCATGATCAATGAAAAGATCATCGGTCAGAACACATTGCGGACGATCGCCTTTCTTGCGCGGGGTTTGCGGGCATCGCGCGCGGTCGGCCTCGTCAAGGTCGACTCAACGGACGAGAGCTGGACCGGCTCCGGATTCCTCGTCGGGCCTGACTTATTCCTGACCAATTTCCACGTCGTCTCATCGCCCGATCAGGCGTTGAACGCGACCGTGACGTTCGATTTCGAAGAGGACGAGTTCGGGCGGGAGCGACAGACGACCGAGGTCGGCGTCCTCGAATTGATAGCGTTCAACAAGACGCTCGACTATAGCCTGCTCAGGATCGTAACGGCCGTCGGCAAGACCCACGGCTGGCTTCCGCTTCAGCCGAAGACCGTTAGGGTCGGCGATCGGGTCAACATTATCCAACATCCCGGAGGCCAGCTCAAGCAGGTCTCTCTCCAGGCCAATTTCGTCGAATATGTCGATGGAGCGGTGATTCAATATGTAACGTCGACGCTTCCGGGATCGTCGGGCGCGCCAGTCATGGACGACAATTGGGATCTCGTGGCGCTTCACCACGCCGGCGGAATGCTATCCGAGCCAACGACCGGGAATACCTATTACCGCAACGAAGGAATTTCGATCGGCGCCATCCGCCACGATCTTCCGCCGAGGCTGCTGGAGTTGCTCGCCGCCCAAGATGGGAGGTTTCCATGACCACGATAATACGAGTCGGCGTCAAGTGCCCGAGCTGCAAAGCGAAATTCGAGATCGACGTGCTCGGGAGCACGAACTTTTTTGGTATGACGACCGAGTTGCGGCGCTTGACCGGGGGATCGAGCCCTTGGGATTATATGGTCCATACGTGTCAGGAATGCGGCTTCACGGGAGGCCATGACGAGTTCGAGGGAAAGGTGAACAAGGCCGTGGCGGCGAAGATCGCCGAACAGATAAAACCGCACATTCGCGACGAATATCTCTCAACCGATACGCGCTGGGAATTCGCGGCGATGATCGCCGAGTGGCGCGGGCAGGAGCCAACCTCGGTCGCCGAGATGTACCGGAACGCGGCGTGGTGCTCAAATGGCAGCGGACGGGAATTCTACTTCCGGCGAAGAGCGGCAGACTGGCTGGAGCGGGCGTTGGAGAAACCCCATCCCGACCGGCCTGTTATCATCTACCTGATCGGCGAACTCTATCGCCGATGCGGCGAGGATGGCGCTGCGGCGACGTGGTTCGATAAAGCTATCGGAGAAGCCGAGAAGATGAACATGGCCGACCTCAAGCAACTGGCGATCCAACAGAAAACCAACCCTCAAGAAATGATCTCTAGATAGTTGCACACCATTCCCAAAGCAGATCGTGAACGAATCACCCTTTTGCTGTCTGCTCTGCCTGGCTTCGAAGGGCGGCTCGGGCGCAAGAACCTTTTGTCTCTCGTGTGGCCGAGCAATCTCACCGATTTCTCGGTCGGAGATCGTGAGGTAGAAGCCGGCTGGGCTGAAACGATCGCAAGCGTGTCCCGACTTCCGTCCGCTCAATCGACGGAAATATTGCGGGCGTTGCTGTTGAACATCAAGAGCGCCCTCCCTGATGCAGGCACGACGCGCGATATCGCGCGCGAGGCGGATCGCCTCGCGACGCTTGCGACCGATCGCTCCTTCGCGACTTTTCTCGCCCGCCTCGATCTGGATTCCGATGAGGGTCAGGACAATGGCATCTTCGTCTTGGATAACGTATTCGTGCCGCCCGTCCAATATAAGAGGGCGGTCGAAATCTTGAAGAGCGAGCGGGTCGTTTTCATTCTCGGCGATCCGCACATGGGCAAAACGTATTCTGCGCTCCACTTGCTCTGGGAGAATTTCCGTGACCGCGGAGCGGAGCCCTATTGGCTCAAGTCGCCGACGGAACTCAACCTCAGGCAGCCGGTATCAGGCTCCCCGGTACCCGATGGAGCGATCCTCTACATCGAGGATCCGTTCGGCCGTACCTCGCCGATCGATGACCCCGAGATCGTGTTCGCGAGCCTGCGCCGGCTGATCACAGAGGCCGATAAGCGCCGCCTGCTGATCGTCGTAACCTCGCGAACGGCGGTGCTGCAAGCGGCGATCGCCGATCGCTTGCAGGACAATGTCGTGACCCTTTCGCAGGAGCTTCGAGTCGACAATTCCTACGATCACTCCGATCTGCTTGCGATCGCGACGAAATATCTAGCGGCTTATCGGCCGCTCTGGGCGGAGAATGAGGTCGCCGCGGATATCGCGGAAACGATCTGTCGCGAACTCGTGGCCCCGCACAACATCCAGGAATTTGTTCTAGCGACGCGGAATCTAACTACTACCCAACACGCGCTGGGTCGCTTGTCGGACTTCGACGACGTCATCGCCGAATATGCATCGGCCTTCAAAAAGATGGACGACTGGATCGTCACGGCCTTGCTGGTTCTGGCGGCGGCGAGTGGTCTGGGAATGGATTTCGACGGCCTGTCGACCTTCTACAACCGGCTGAATCCGAACCGGCCCCAGTATAAGAGTTTCAAGGCAGCCGTGGACGCGCTCGGCAGTTATCTGACCTTCGCTTCGGAGCGACGCCCGGTGCTGCGGCATCCGAGCCTCGAAGAGGCCGTTGAAGCACTGTGCCGGCAGCGGACCGACCTGACCGAGGCGACATGGATCCTCGTCGTCGCATGTGGCGACCAACCCGGGTTCGAGAGCGCGATCATCGCGACCGGACTGCTCATTCGATATGCTGATCGCTGGGCGCGTACGGACGGACGATTAGCGGTCCTTGATGGTTATTTCGACCATTGGGACTTGCGCGTCCGGTCCGCATCGCGCCGGTTAGCGCTCAATCGCCTAAGCGATCTGGTCGAGGCCGCGGCGGGGCTCGTTGCGGAAATCGCCCTGCGATCGTGGGGCGATCGCTTTCTCATCCAGCTAATCCTTTCGCCGAGCGCGCTCGCGGACGGTTTTTACGCGGAAGTCGCGCTGAAATTAAGCAGGTCGATCGACGGACGGACGCGGTACATGCTTGCGGAGCACGTCGGCAATTTGCGTGAGACGGCCGCACTGGAAATTTGCCGCACTCTGATGAGCGATGCCGATGGTCTCGTCGCGCGCGAGGCGATCTATCGGGCGCTTGATCGTTGGCCGATCGAGATGGTCCGCGAATTGGGCTTGGCCCAGGCCCTCGACAGCCTGGCACCGAGGCACAGGAACTGGCTGGAAGCGATGACCTCCAAACATGTGCGATGAGCGATGCGCACGCTCACGCCGCGCGCTCGTCCTCGCACCGGCGGCCGACGAGGGTAACCGACCGGCAGGTTATGCGCCGAAAGCCGCCATACAGCGGAGCCACAAGGAACGACAGAAAAGTCCCAGTACCGGCCGGTTGGTGCTGGTGAAGGAAGGTTCGGGAACACCACACCCAAGCCAGCGCCCTTCCCTTCCGGATCGCCAGACCCGCCGCCGATGCTACCGCTTGATGCGCGGTATGCCCATGAAGTCGCGCTTGCCCAGTTGCACGCCTTGCGCCCGCAGGATCGCATAGGCGGTGGTCGCGTGGAAATAGAAGTTCGGCTGCGAGAAGGAGAGCAGGAAATTCGCGCCCGTGAAGGGCAGCGTGTTTTCTCCGAACGCGAATTGCGTATCACAATCCGCCAATGCGTCGAACGCCTCGCGGTCCATCGCCTTCAGGCTGGCGATTGCCGTCTGCACGATGGCGTGCAGCCCGGCAAAGTCGGTGGGCCAGGCCGACCGGTCGGGCGAGAAGCTCCCGGCCCGGACGCCCTCGATCCCGCCGACCGAATGCACGGCGCACGATTTCACCTGGTAGCCGAACGGCAGCATGTCGGGCGCGAGGCGGGTGTCGATCAGTTCCGCCTCCGTTTTGCCCTGTTCGGCGCAGAACGCCGCCGCCTTGTCGAGCAAGCCGTCGACGGCGCCCAGAACCTGGAGGTTGGACGGCACCACGGCATCATAGAGGGAAAACGACATAGTTCTGCTCCGGCTGATTTGCGGGCCTTATGGCGTTTCGCGGACGCTGCGTCCACGCGGTCGATCGGGCGGATGATGATAAAGAGGGAGGCCTGCCCGTCGTCGTCCGGAAGGATTTGGGGAGGCTCTGCCCGGCCGGCGCCGGATGCTTTCGACAGCCCGGCCGCGAGCGCTTCGGCCAGTTTAACAGGGTGTCCAGGAAATATGCCTGGGGCCGGTAACGCAAGGTCACCCGCTTTGCTCGACGAGATGGGCGCGCGTAGGGCCCGGGTCGAACGGATCGGCGAAATACTGGGTCTCCCGGGCCACCAGTCCCTCGCGAAATTCCATGATGCTCACGACACAGGACGGCTTGCCGTCATAGCGGATGACCAGCTCGGTCACCCACAGAGCCCCGCTACCGACAATTCTTCGCACCGCGAAGCGCTTCCTGTCCGGCTGGAGTTGACGGCTCTCCCGGATATTGCGGCGACCCCGGAGGCGCTCGCCGGACTGGGGGTAATCGAGCACGGCATCCTCGTGATAGATCTGGTGCTCGCGCTCAAAGTCGCCGGCGTCCGAGGCATCCCAATGGCCTTTCAGCGCAGCGCGTGCGGTTTCATCGTCCATTGCGACCTCCCTTCGATCTTCCGGGCGACCCTTGATACCCTGGCGCCGAAACGCCGAGGGAGACCTGATAGTGACAGCTTTCCGATTGCCGGTCGTTCGTTTTTGAGTGCCGACGACGCGGCGTGAAATGGGCTGACGACAGCCGGCCGCGAACCGCCGCCCCTGCCCCACCCCTTCCAATTCCCCGCCCCCGCGCTATCCTCTTGTCCAACGATAGACAGGAGGGATCATGCTCACGCGGAGGGACGTGGTCGGTGCGGGGGCCGCGCTGGCGATCGCGGGGACGGGGCTTGCCGCGGGCAAGCCCGACGGGTTCGTCCGCCGCGAGGGCGCGCGCTTCACCATCGGCGGCAAGCCCTATCGCTATGCCGGCGCAAACCTGTGGTATGGCGCGTGGCTCGGCGCCGATGCGCCCTATGGCGACCGGGCGCGCCTGCGCCGCGAGCTCGATGCGCTGGCGGCGATGGGCATCACCAACCTGCGCGTGCTCGCCTCGTCCGAGCAATCGCCGCTGCTGCACGCGGTCGAGCCGGCGATGCATGACGGGCGCGGCCATTACGACCCGGCGCTGCTCGGCGGGCTCGACTACCTCCTCGCCGAAATGGCGAAACGGCGGATGCGCGCCGTGCTCTACCTGACCAATTTCTGGGAATGGTCGGGCGGCATGATGACCTATCTCAGCTATGTCGACCAGGGCCGCTACATCAACATGAACGATCCGGCGCATCCCTGGCCGGCATTTCCCGATCATGTCGCCCGCTTCTATGGCAACCCGGCGGCGGTGGCGCTCTATCGCGCGCATATCCGGGCGATGGTGGGCCGCACCAACGGGATCACCGGCACCGCCTATGCGCAGGATCCGACGATCATGGCGTGGCAGCTCGCCAACGAGCCGCGCCCCGGCGGCAGCGCGGCGATCGGGCTGGCCGCGCTCCCGGCCTTCCATGCCTGGGTGCGCGGCAGCGCCCGGCTGATCAAGGCGCTCGCCCCGCACCAGCTCGTCTCGACCGGCAGCGAAGGGCTCAAGGGATCGCTGGAACGCGCCGAGATCGTCACGGCGACGCACGCCATCCCCGAGATCGATTATCTCACCTGCCATGTCTGGCCGCTCAACTGGGGCTGGATCGACGCGGCGAATCTTGCCGGGACCGAGGCGGCGGGCGCGGCCCGGGTCAGCGCCTATCTCGACCGGCACGTGGCGATCGCGACCGACCTGGGCAAGCCGCTGGTGATCGAGGAATTCGGCTATCCGCGCGACGGCGGCAGCTTCGACCCGGCCGCGGGCACGGCCTTCCGGGACCGCTATTACCGGCTGATCCATGCCGCGGTGGAGGCCGATATCGCGCGCGGCGGGCCGACCGCCGGCTCGAATTTCTGGGCCTGGTCGGGCGAAGGCCGCGCCGCGCATGCCGACCATCGCTTCCGCCCCGGCGAGACCGCCGGCGGCGGGGCCTGGCTCGGCGACCCGCCGCACGAGCCGCAGGGCTGGTACGGCGTGTTCGGATCGGACGAGTCGACCCGGGCGATCCTGCACGACCATGCCGCCGCGATCGCCGGCGCCGGGGCGGCGGCATAGATTCGCTAAGGACGCCCCAAGCAACCATCCGTTGCGGCTGGCCGGCCAGGGGACCATTTGGCCCGGATGGCCACTCTCCTCGATCCCACCGCGCGCGGGCGCGTGATCCTCGTCGGCGCCGGTCCGGGCGATCCCGGGCTGCTGACCGTGCGCGCCGTCGAAGCGCTCCGGACGGCCGATATCGTCGTCCATGACGGCCTGATCGATCCCCGCGTGCTCGACATCGCGCCGGCCGGCGCGCAGCGCATCTCGGTCGCCAAGAAGCGCGCCCGGCACACCCTGTCGCAGGACGCGATCAACGCCCTCATCGTCGCGCATGTGAAGACCGGCGCGATCGTGGTGCGGCTGAAGGGCGGCGACCCCTTCATCTTCGGCCGCGGCGGCGAAGAGGTGGAGGCCGTGCGCGCGGCAGGCCTGCCGGTCGAGGTGATCCCCGGCGTCTCGGCGGCGCTGGGCTGCGCGGCGGAAGCGATGCTGCCGCTCACCCACCGCGATCATTCGAGCGCGGTCAGCTTCGTTGCCGGCCAGTGCAAGGGGCTGACCGACCAGGACTGGTCCGGCCTTGCCGGCAAGGGCCGCACCCTCGTCATCTATATGGGCGTGGCGACCGCCAACGACATCGCCGACAAGCTGATGCGCGACGGGGTCGCGCCCGACATGCCGGTCGCGGTGCTGGAGCGCGGCACGCTCGCCGGCAGCCGCGCGCTGCGCACCCTGCTCGCCGATCTCGGCTCGATGGTCGCGCGCGAGACGGTGGCGAGCCCGGCGATCATCGTGGTCGGGGAGGTCGTCGACCTGTCCGACGCGCAGGACAAACTTGGCCGCTGGGCCCGCGTTGCGGAGAATTTTGTGGAGCTTGAAGCGTGAAGCTGCTGACCGGAAACGATCTTCCGACCGGCGACGTGATCTGGTGGACCGGCGAAGGCTGGTCGCGCCATGTCGGCGATTCAGTCGATGTCGGCGACAAGGGCGAAGCGATCGCCCATGCCGAGGAAGGCGCCCGCCGCGTCAACGCGCCCTATGTGATCGATGCGACCCAGACCGCGGAAGGGCCGCGCCCCGCCCATATCAAGGACCGCGTCCGCGCGCTCGGCCCGACGGTGCGGCTCGACCTCACATTGAAGCCAGCCGATCCGGCGGCGGGAAGCTGGGTAATCTGAGATGTACAAATACGACCAATATGACCAGGCGATCGTCGACGCGCGCGTCGAGGAATTCCGCGACCAGGTGAAACGGCGCCTCGCCGGCCAGATCACCGAGGACCAGTTCAAGCCGCTGCGGCTGATGAACGGCCTCTATCTCCAGCTGCACGCCTATATGCTGCGCGTGGCCATCCCGTACGGGACGCTCGACGGCCGCCAGATGCGCATGCTCGGCCATATCGCGCGCAAATATGATCGCGGCTACGGCCATTTCACGACGCGGCAGAACCTGCAGTACAACTGGATCAAGCTCGCCGACGCGCCCGATATCCTCGCCGATCTCGCCACCGTCGAGATGCATGCGATCCAGACCAGCGGCAACTGCATCCGCAACATCAGCTCGGATCAATATGCCGGCGCCGCGGCGGACGAAGTCGCCGATCCGCGCCCCTGGGCCGAGCTGCTGCGCCAGTGGAGCACCTTCCACCCGGAATTCAGCTATCTGCCGCGGAAATTCAAGATCGCGGTGATCGCCGCCGACGAGGACCGCGCGGCGATGCGGCTGCACGATATCGGGATCCAGCTGGTCGAGCGCGATGGCCGGCTCGGCGGCAGGATCTTCGTCGGCGGCGGCATGGGCCGCACCCCGATGGTCGCGCCCGAGATCAAGGATTTCATCGGCGCCGACGACCTGCTCAGCTATGTCGAGGCGTGCCTGCGCGTCTATAATCGCTACGGCCGCCGCGACAACATGTACAAGGCGCGGATCAAGATCCTGATCCACGAGCTGGGCGCGGACGAGTATCGCCGCCAGGTCGAGGAGGAATTCGCGCTGGTGAAGGCGCTGGGCATCGATCCCCCCCAGGCCGAATTCGATCGCATCACCGCCTTCTTCGCCCCGCCGCCCTTCGCGGCCGACGCCGGCGACACGATCGACCGCAGCGATCCCGATTTTGCGGTGTGGCTCGACCAGAACGTCAAGCCGCACAAGCAGCCGGGCTATGCCATCGTCAATATCAGCCTGAAGCCGGCCGGCGGCATTCCCGGCGACGCGAGCGCCGAGCAGATCGACCTGATGGCCGATCTCGCCGAGCGCTATTCCTTCGACGAGCTGCGCGTCACCCATGCGCAGAACATCGTGCTGCCGCATGTCCGCAAGGCCGATCTCGCGGCCGTGTGGCAGGCGCTCGCGGAGGCCGGCCTGGCCGAGGCCAATCTCGACCTGATCAGCGACATCATCGCCTGCCCCGGCCTGGATTATTGCAGCCTCGCCAATGCCCGATCGATCCCGGTCGCGCAGAAGATCGCCGCGCGCTTCGCCGATCCGGTGCGGCAGCGCGATCTCGGCGAGCTCAAGCTCAAGATCAGCGGCTGCATCAACGCCTGCGGCCATCATCATGCCGGCCATATCGGCATCCTCGGCGTCGACAAGAAAGGCACCGAGAATTACCAGCTGCTGCTCGGCGGATCGGGCGCGGAGGATGCGAGCCTCGGCAAGATCACCGGCCCCGGCTTCGACGAGGACGGCATCGTCGACGCGGTCGAGCGCGTCACCGACCGCTATGTCGCGCTGCGCGAGGATGGCGAGCGCTTCCTCGATACCTATCGCCGAGTCGGCATCGATCCGTTCAAGGAGGCGATCTATGGTTGAGCTGCTGCGTTTCCGCGACGATGCCGCGCATGACGAGCCGGCGGTGACGCTCGATGCGTTCCTCGGCCAGACCAACGCCACCGCCGTCCGGGTCGAATCCGGCGACGATGTGCGCCAGCTGCTGCCGCATCTCGGGCAGATCGCCCTGATCGAGGTCAGCTTTCCCAAGTTCCGCGACGGGCGCGGCTATTCCTCCGCGCGCATCCTGCGCGAGGCGGGCTATGCCGGCGAACTGCGCGCGGCGGGCGACGTGCTGGTCGACCAGGTGCCGCTGATGCGGCGCTGCGGCTTCGACAGCTTCGCGCCCGAGACGGAGATCGACGCCGCCACGCTGCAGGCCGCGCTGTCGCGCTACGATCATGTCTATCAGGCCGCCGCCGACAATGCGGTGCCGGTGTGGAAACTGCGGCATGGCTGAGGCCGCGCGCAGGATCGACGTCATCGATGCCCGCCCCGCCTTTACCCAGGCGGATGCGGACGCGCTCAACGCGCGCTTCGCGGGCGTCGCGACGCTCGACATGCTCAGGGCCCTGTTCGCCGAAGGGACGCTCGGCGCCACCGCGGTAGTCTCCTCCTTCGGCACAGAAAGCGCGGTGCTGCTGCACCTCGTCGCGCGGGCCGATCCGGCGGTGCCGGTGATCTTCGTCGACACGCTCAAGATGTTTCCCGAGACGCTGGCCTATCGCGAGCAGCTGGTCGCCGCGTTCGGCCTGTCCGACAGCCGGGTGGTGGAGCCCGACGCCGCGGTGATCGCCGCCCGGGACGACAAGGGCCTGCGCTGGTCCTACGACCCCGACGGCTGCTGCGAGATCCGCAAGGTCGAGCCGCTGAAGCGCGCCAAGGCCGGGCTCGACAGCTGGATTTCAGGCCGCAAGGCCTTCCAGTCGGTCACCCGCCAGAATATTCCGCGGTTCGAGGTCGAGGACGGCCGGCTCAAGGTCAATCCGCTCGGCGACTGGGTGAAGGCCGATCTCGAAGCCTATTTCGCGGCGCACGACCTGCCCCGCCATCCGCTGGAGGCGGAGGGCTATCTCTCGATCGGCTGCCAGCCCTGCACCAGCAAGGTCCAGCCCGGCGAAGATCCCCGCGCCGGCCGCTGGCGCGGCTGGGACAAGGTGGAATGCGGCATCCACGTCATCGAGCGGCCCGGCGAAGAACCGGTGTTCTGACCCCTTCGCCGCCCGAGCCAGTCGGAGTTCGATGAGGCTCGATACCGTCGAGAGCCCCCCTCCCCCTTCCCAAGCTTCGCTTGGGCCCCTTCCCTCTCCCACATGGGGAGAGGGAGGCTCGCCAGTCTAATAGCCCACGAAATCCGAGAAGCGCGTCACGCTCGGCTCGAACTTCAGGATCACCTTGCCGGTCGCGCCGTGGCGCTGCTTGGCGATGATCAGCTCGGCCAGGCCGAACACCCGCTCCATGTCGGTCGCCCATTGCGCATGGTCCTCGAAGACCTTGGCATTGTCGCCCTCCACCGGGCGCTTCGGCTCCTTGGCCGCGACATAATAATCCTCGCGATACACGAACATCACGATATCCGCGTCCTGCTCGATCGACCCCGATTCGCGCAGATCCGACAGCTGGGGCCGTTTGTCCTCGCGCTGCTCGACCGCGCGGCTGAGCTGGGAGAGCGCCATCACCGGCACGTTCATGTCCTTGGCCAGCGTCTTCAGGCCGCGGCTGATCTCCGAGATTTCCTGCACGCGCCCGTCGCCCGACGCCTTGGCCGAGCCGGTCAGCAGCTGGAGATAATCGATCACGACCAGCCCGATCTGGTTGTTGTGCCGCCGCTGCAGCCGCCGCATCCGGGTGTGCAGCGCGCTGATCGTCAGGCCGGCGGTGTCGTCGATATAGAGCGGCAAATTCTCGAGGTCGGCGGCGGCGGCGGCGAGCTGGTTGAACTCGGCGCGGCTGATCTTGCCCATGCGGAGCGCTTCCGAACTGATCCGCGCCTGTTCCGAAAGAATACGCGTCGCCAGCTGGTCGGCGGACATTTCGAGGCTGAAAAAGGCCACCTTGGCGCCGACCGACTCCTCGGGCGGGATGCCGTCGGCCATGTCGCGCATCCAGCGCTGCGCCGCGTTGAAGGCGATATTGGTCGCCAGCGAGGTCTTGCCCATGCCGGGGCGGCCGGCCAGGATCATCAGATCCGAATGGTGCATGCCGCCCATCTTGGCATTGACGCTGTCGAGGCCGGTGGTGACGCCCGACAGGTTGCCGCCGGAATTGAGCGCACGCTGCGCCATCTTCACCGCCAGCGTCGTCGCCTGGGCGAAGCTCTTGATCTGGTTCTCGGTGCCGCCATCGGCGGCGACCTTGAACAATTCCTCCTCGGCCAGCTCGATCTGCAGCCGCGGATTGACCTCCTCGGACGTGTCCAGCGCGCGATCCACCAGCCCGCGGCCGACCGTGACGAGCGTGCGGAGCATCGCCAGATCGTAGATCTGCTGCGCGAACTGGCGCGCGCCGATCAGCCCGGCGCCGCTGCCGGTGAGCTGCGCGAGATAGCCCGGGCCGCCCAGTTCCTTCATCCCCTCGTCCGCCTCGAACATCGGGCGGAGCGTCACCGGGGTCGCCAGCATGTCGTTGCCGCGCGCCTGCTTGATAGCGGCGAAGATCCGGCCATGGACGGGCTCGTAGAAATGCTCGGGCTCGAGCCGGTCGATGAGATCGTCGGCGAGCCGGTTGTCGATCATCATCGCGCCGAGCATCGCGGCCTCCGCCTCGACATTCTGCGGAAGGGTGACGGGTTCGGGGAGAATCGGTTGGATGATCGCTGTTGCCATGCGCCCCTTTCCCAGACCCTGAGAGTCCGCTCAAGGGCCGCCGAAGTTTAAGGCGGGGATAACTCGGCGCGATCCCCGCCCGATCCTATCAGAACACCGCCTTGCCGTCGCCGCCCAGCATCGCCTTGCGCACCAGCGGGATCGGCGGGCCGCCATAGCTCAGGAATTCGTCGTGGAAGGCCTTCCACGCCTTCCGCCCGCCGCGCGACGCCGTCCAGTCCTCGCGCAGCTTGCGGATCATCAGCTTGCCCATCGTGTAGTTGAGATAGGCCGGGTCATAGGTGCCCCGCGCCGATTGCTGCCGGGCGTTGCCCTCGTCCTGATAGCATTGGTCGATGAACATCCGGCGCGACTGTTCCTGCGTCATCCCGCGCGCGTGCATGCCGATCGCCGAGAGATAGCGGCAATTGCGCAGCAGCGCGTTGGAGAGCTGGCCGATATGCGTCTCCGGGTCGCCGTTGCGGAGCCCGGCGTCCCACATCATCTCCTCGGCATAATGCGCCCAGCCTTCGGCATAGGCATAGCCGACGAACAACTGGCCGAAGAGCGACCGCGAATGATTGGCATGGCGGAACTGCAGGAAATGGCCCGGCATCACCTCGTGCACCGAGGTGAACAGGAGATCCGCCTTGCCCGGCACGAAGCCGTCCTGCACCGCCTTGCTCCAGCTCGGATCGGGCGGCGAGATATAATAGACCGACGGGATACCCTTCTCGAACGGCCCGGGCGGATCGATATAGGCTGAATTCTGCCGGTTATAGGGCGGGCTCTCCTCGACCAGCGCCTCCTCGGCGTCGAGGATCGAGACGATATCCCTGGCGATCACGAACGCCTTGAGCTCGGGTATCTGGCGCCGCGCCTCGGCCACCGGCCCATCGGGCGCCTTGTTCGCGCTCATCCGGGCCATGCAGGCCGGGATCGTCATGCCCGGTGCATATTGCGCGCAGGCTGCCCTCAGCGCGTCCTGGTTGCGCTTGAGATCGGCCTTGCCCGCCGCCTCGAGCTGATCGAGCGGCACGTCCACGCCTTCGGTCGCGCTGACCATCCGCGAGAATTTGTCGGCGCCGAGCGCGAACCCCTGCGTCGCCGTGCCGCGCTGGCTTTCGAGCCAGGCCGCAAGGTCGTTCATCGACTTCGAGGCGGCGGCGGAGACCTGGTTGAACTCGTCCTGCAGCACCGGGCTCTTCACCTCGGCAAAGGCCTTCTTCGCGTCGCCGGAATAATAATCGGCAAAGCCCTTGAAGCCCGCCACGCCGTAATCGACGAAGCTCAGCGGCATCGGCGTCCTGAGATTGGCGCGGATGTTCGCCGCGGCGCCCGGAACCTGGCGCAGGAACTTGATCATCGCCTTCATGCGCGTCGGCGCGTCGGCATAATGGCGCGCGATATAGACGTTCGGATCGAGCCCGGCCCCGATATACCAGGCCGGATTGGTGTGCGGCTGATCGGCATCCTCCAGCCAGAACAGCTTTCCCCTGGCGACCTGCACGAGATAGTCGCGCTCGAATGCCTCCTCCTTGCTCAGCTTGCCCGCGTCGAAGCCCGCCGCCTTGTCGACGGCCTGATGCAGGAAGTCGGCCTGCCGCTTGAGGCCTGCCGCACTCCAGTCGCCGAGGCCGCCATCGAAATCATGCCGCCCCTGATAGACCGCGTTCGCCGGATCGAGCTTGAACCAGTCCTCGATAAACGCGTCGCGGAACGCCGGCCAGCTGGTGGTGGGGAGGACGAGCGCCGCGGCCTCGGACGCAGGCTTCTTCGCCGCGGGCCCGCAGCCGGCCAGCGCCAGGACGGCGATGCCCGCCAGCAATGTCTTACGCATACCCGCTCCTTCGATTCGTTCGATCGCTGGATGCTGGCAGCTTGGACCGGCCTGCGCCAGCCCGCCGCGGGCGTTACGGCTTCTGCGAGAGATCCACGATCACGTCGTCCGGGTGGACGACGTTGAGCTTCTTGCGGGCGAGCTCATCGACCATGTCCGGATCGGCATGGCGCGGATCAAGCAGCGCGACCCGGTTCTTCAACTCGGTGCGCTGCTTGTCCAGCGTGGCAAGGTCGGCCTGGCGCTTCACCAGTTGGCGCTGGATATCGCCATAAGCCAGAGCGCCGTTGGGCCCCATGATCGCATAGCCACCGAAAAACGCACCGACGATCAGCAACGCGGCCGGGGGGCCTGCGCGACGGAGCATCGTACGAAAAGTGGAACGCCTTGCCATCCCACGATTCTTGCAGGTCGCGACTCGCGGATCAAGCAGGAATTTTACCTACCGGCCGAAAATCAAGCCCGAAGTATCGAGCGTCCCGCATAGACGGCCGATTCGTCGAGCTCCTCCTCGATCCGGATCAGCTGATTATATTTGGCGAGCCGGTCCGAACGCGCGAGGCTGCCCGTCTTGATCTGCCCGCAATTGGTCGCAACCGCGAGATCGGCGATGGTCGCGTCCTCGGTCTCGCCCGAACGATGCGACATGACCGCCGTATAACCGCTGCGCTGCGCCAGCGAGACGGCCTCGAGCGTCTCGGTCAGCGTGCCGATCTGGTTGACCTTCACCAGCAGCGAATTGGCCAGGCCATCCTTGATCCCCTGCCCCAGCCGCTTCGGATTGGTCACGAACAGGTCGTCGCCGACCAGCTGCACCTTGTCGCCGATCAGGTCGGTCAGCGCCTTCCAGCCGACGAAATCGTCCTCGGCCATGCCGTCCTCGATCGAGAAGATCGGATAGCGGCGCGTCAGGTCGGCGAGATATTCCGCCATCTCGTGGCTCGAAAGGATCCTGTTCTCGCCCGAGATGTCATAGTTGCCGTTCTTGAAGAACTCGGTCGCCGCGCAATCGAGCGCGATCATCACGTCGTCGCCGGGCTTGTAGCCGGCCTTTTCGATCGAGCTCATGATGAAGTCGAGCGCGTCGCTGGTCGAGGCGATATTGGGCGCGAAACCGCCCTCGTCGCCGACCGACGTCGCCAGACCCTTGTCGTGCAGCCCCTTCTTCAGCGTGTGGAAGATTTCCGAACCGCAGCGCACCGCCTCGGCGATCGAGGAGGCGCCGACCGGCACGACCATGAATTCCTGGAAGTCGATCGGATTGTCGGCATGCTCGCCGCCGTTGATGATATTCATCATCGGCACCGGCAGCACATGGGCGGAGACGCCGCCGACATAGCGATAGAGCGGCAGGCCGCGGGCGTCGGCGGCGGCCTTGGCGACCGCCAGGCTCACGCCGAGGATCGCGTTCGCGCCCAGGCGCGACTTATTTTCCGTCCCGTCGAGCGCAATCATCGCGCGGTCGACATCGGCCTGGTCCTCGGCTTCCAGCCCGAGCACCGCGTCGGCGATCTCGGTGTTCACCGCCTCGACCGCCTTCAGCACGCCCTTGCCGAGATAGACGCTCTTGTCGCCGTCGCGCAGCTCGACTGCCTCATGCGCGCCGGTCGAGGCGCCCGACGGGACGGCGGCGCGGCCGAACGAACCGTCATCGAGCAGAACGTCGACCTCCACGGTTGGGTTGCCCCGGCTGTCGAGGATCTGCCGGGCGTGGATGTCGATGATTGCGGTCACGGAACGATCCTTATAACGATTGGGATAAATGCGGATGCCGGCGCGAGCCTCTATCGGCTAACGCGCCCATCGGCAATTCGTCTCCGCGCATGGAACCGGGACGAGTGCTGACAGGTTGAATGTTCACAAGCGAGAAAAGGGCGACGACATGGCCAGTGAAACCCCCAAGGCGCCTAAGCCGGCGAAGCCGGTGAAAAAGGCCCCCACCACTGCCGCGCCGAAAAAAGCGGCCGCCGCCCCCCGGGCTATGGCTGCGCCCAAGGCCGCCGCCGCCCCCAGGACCTCGCCTGCCCCCAAGACCCCCAAACCGGCCAAGCCGAAGAAAGGCCCGACCGTGGACATCAATGCAGAATCCATCGCAGCGCCCCTCAAGGCGGAAGCCAAGGCGGCGACCAGGACGATCAAGGAAAGTGCCTCGAAGCTGGGCAAGGAAGCCGGCGACAAGGCCCGCGCCTATGCGGAGGACGGCAAGGCCCGTGCCGGCGGCGTGCTCGACGAACTCGCCAAGATGATGAGCGACGCAGCCGGGACCGTCGACGAGAAGGTCGGCCCGCAATATGGCCAATATGCGCGTAGCGCGGCCGATGCGGTCTCGGGCTTTTCGGAATCGATCAAGGCGAAGAATCTCGACGACCTGATCGACGATGCCCGCGGCTTCGTGAAGAAGAGCCCCGCGATCGCAATCGGCACCGCCGCGGTGCTCGGCTTCGTGCTGGTCCGCCTGATCAAGTCGGGCCTTGATGCTGCGGACCGCGACGAAGCCTGATATCGTCGCCTGATTCCAGGCGCACCCGGGGGAATGATGGGCGAGCAACAGCCGGACGACGACAGCAACAGTATCGCAGCCCTGTTCTCGCGCCTGATCGACGATGCCGAACGCTTCGTGCGGGCGGAGATCAGGCTTTATCGCGCGCAGTTTCTCAGCCGGGTCGGCGAGGCGCGGTCAGCGATCGTGCTGGCCGTGGTGGCATTGCTGCTTGCCCAGTCCGCCATGATCGCGACGGTGCTCGGCCTGTTGCTGATCCTGCGGCAGCCCCTTGGCCCCATCGGCGCGACGATCGCAGTGGTGGCGGTGTCGCTCGGCATCGCCGCCCTGCTGGTCCATCTTGCGCTCGGCAAGGTGCGTCGGATCATGGAAATCAGGGACAAGCCAGAATGAGCGCCCCGGTACCCCAGCCCCTGAAACCGGAAGATGACGACGACCTCGCCGTTGCGCGTCGGCGGGCTGCCGTGGCGCGTTCCCGGCTGGCCGGCACGCTCGTCGACATCCAGGCGCGGCTCAACCCCAAGGCGCTGGCGCGCGAGGCGGTGGACGAGTTGAAAGGGGCTGCCCAGGGACTTGCCCGCGAGGGCCTGGAAGGGCTGAAGCGCCATCCGCTCACGCTCGCCGGCGCCTCGGCCGCGGTGGGGCTGTTCCTTGCCCGTGGGCCGATCAAACACCTTCTCGATGTCTATCTCGATGAAACCCCCGAGCCCGCCGAGAGTTTGAAACCCAAGCGGGCGCGTGCCCGACGGAAAGGACCATCCGAATGAACGCCCCCTCGACGATCGATTCGACCTCCACCCCGGACGCCAGGACGAAGCATGTTTCGCCGCGCGCCGCCGCCGAGCGGGCCCTGGAGACCACGAAGGACACCGCGCGCGAGGCAGTACGCCGCACCGCGGAGGGCATCGAGGCCAATCCGCTGGCAGTCCTGGTCGGCGGGGTCGCCCTGGGCGTGCTGGCCGGCGCGGTGATCCCGCGGACGGAGCAGGAAGGCAAGCTGCTCCGCCCGGTCGGCAAGCGGCTGACCGACACGGCCGCCGGCGCTGCCCAGGCGGCGCGGGAAGCCGGCAAGGCCGAGCTGGACGCGCTTGGCCTCAACCGCGAAGCGGCACGCGACCAGGTCGGCAAGCTGCTCGACGGGGTGGTCAAGGCGCTGTCCTCGGCAGGAAGCGCCGCCGCAGCCAAGGCATCCGCCAAATAATCACGCCGACGCGGTTCACCTCGGCGAGATCCGGGCTTAAGGGAGGGCGCAACCCCTCCTTCGGAAGCATGATTCCATGAGCAAGCTCCATCTCGTCTTTGGCGGTCGCGTCAGCGATCCCCGCGGCGTCGACTTCAACGATCTCGATACGATCGACGTGGTCGGCGTGTTCCCCGACTATGCCAGCGCCGAAAAGGCCTGGCGCGCCGCAGCGCAGCGCACGGTCGACGATGCCGCGATGAAATATGTCGTGGTGCATCTGCACCGCCTGCTCGAGCCCGACCTGCTGGCACCCCCCAAGGACTGACGCAGCAGCAAGGGCTCAGGCCTTTCGATACGCCCATGCGAGCAGGGGCCGCGCCAGCGCGACCCCCGCGATCAAGCCGCCGATCGGCTCGACGATCGTCACCGACACCTCGAAGCTTTGCGCGGCGATGGAGAAGGCGATCTGGATGGCCAGCCAGATTCCCGCCAGAATGGCGATCTGCGCGGAACGACTCTTGCCCTGCGTGATCGGAATGGCCCGCGGCACGCCGTAAAGCATGAAATACGCCCCGATGACCGCGAATACCGGCGCGTCGAGCCCGGCGCTCGGAATGACCGAGCCGGGCGTCAGGATGAGGCGGGCCAGGGCGCCGGCATAGGCGCCGGCGACGAACACCACGCCCAGGCCAAGTGGACGGATCGCCTTTTCGACGAAGCGCCCCGCGATCAGCAGGAAGATCAGGTTGAAGATCGCGGACAGGAAATCGCGCGCGAGGAAGGCGGAGGCCAGCGGCGACAACCAGGTGAGGACCGGATCCTCGCGCCAGCCACCCGCCAGGAAATATTGCGGCGAGAAACCATATTGGAGCGCAGCCGCCTGCAGGCCGATCGCGGCCGCGACAAACAGCAGCACGAACACCGACAGCGCGACGAGCGCATCGGTGAATCGTCCGCGCGGAAGATCGATTCCGTTCAGATGAATTCGATCTTCGAGACGACGTAATAACGGTCGCCCGACGGCACCGTCACCTCGACCTCGTCATCGACCTTGCGGCCGATCAGCGCGCGGCCCAGCGGCGAATTGTACGAGATGCGGCCGCCCTTGGCATCCGCCTCGGTCTGCCCGACGATCTGGTAGCGGATCGGCTTGTCGTCCTCGTCGAGCAGGGTGACGGTCGCACCGAACACCACCTTGTCGCCCGACAGGTCGCGCGGATCGATCACCTGCGCCCGGGACAGCTTGTCCTCGATGTCGGATATCGATGCCTCGATCTGGCCCTGCCGCTCCTTGGCGGCATGATATTCCGCATTCTCGGAAAGGTCCCCATGCGCGCGCGCTTCCTCGATCGCGTCCACGATGGTGGGACGTTCCGCTTTCAGGCGCTTCAGGTCCGCATTGAGCTTTTCATAGCCCTCCTGCAGCATCGGCATCTTCTCGACGGTCGCCATCCCTTTAGGTCCTTCGTCAAAATAATCGCTTGAAGCCGGCCCTTCACGGACCCGCCCGCACGTTTCACTCATTGTTGGGGAATTATTTGTGCGAGTGCGAATAATAGGATTGCAACGGCCGAACTTCAAGGCTGCGTGTCGCAAGTGCCACGATCGCCTGCGCCGCGGCGACGCTGGCGGGCGCCGTGGTGAAGTACGGAATCTTCTGCCAGAGCGCACAGCCGCGGATCGGCTGCGAGTCCTTGAGCGACTGCCAGCCCTCGGTGGTGTTGAAGATCAGGTCGATCCCGCCATCCTTGATCCGGTCGACGATATGCGGCCGGCCTTGCGCCACCTTGTTGACGCGCTCGACCAGCACGCCATGCGCGGAAAGGTAATCCGCGGTGCCGCCGGTCGCCACGATCGCAAAGCCGTTCTGGGCAAGCAGCTTCACGCCGGGCAGGATGACGGCCTTGTCCCCGTCCTTCACGCTGACGAAGAGCGTGCCCGATTTCGGCAGGACATTGCTCGCACCAAGCTGGGATTTGGCGAAGGCCATGACGAAATCGCTATCGATTCCCATGACTTCGCCCGTTGACTTCATTTCGGGTGACAGCACCGGATCGACGCCGGGGAAGCGATTGAACGGGAATACCGCTTCCTTCACCGCGACATAATCGATCGCCCGATCGATCCTGGGCAGGTCGGCGAGTTTCTCGCCCGCCATCACCCGTGCGGCGATCTTCGCCACGGGCGCGCCGATCGCCTTGGCGACGAAGGGCACGGTACGGCTGGCCCGCGGATTGACCTCGATCAGATAGACCAGGCCATCCTTTACCGCGAACTGGATGTTCATCAGCCCGACCACCGACAGCGCCTTGGCGAGCAGCGTCGTCTGGCGCTCGATCTCGGCGATGATCTCGTCGGACAGGCTGTAGGGCGGGATCGAGCAGGCGCTGTCGCCGGAATGGACGCCGGCTTCCTCGATATGCTGGAGCACGCCGGCCACCGTCACGTCGGTGCCGTCGGAAATCGCGTCGACATCGACCTCGATCGCATCGCGCAGATACTGGTCGATCAGCACCGGCGAGTCGCCGGACACCTTCACGGCCGTCTGGATATAGTCGTCGAGCTGCGCCGGGCCGTCGACGATCTCCATCGCGCGGCCGCCAAGGACGTAGCTCGGCCGCATCAGCACCGGATAGCCGATCCGCTCGGCGACCTTGATCGCCTCGTCGCGGCTGCGCGCGATGCCGTTGGCCGGCTGGCGCAGGCCGAGCCTGGTGATCAGCGCGGCGAAACGCTCGCGATCCTCGGCCAGGTCGATCGCGTCGGGACTGGTGCCCAGGATCGGAATCCCGGCCTGCTCGAGCGCATGGGCGAGGTTCAGCGGGGTCTGCCCGCCGAACTGCACGATCACGCCGACCAACGTGCCGTTCGACTGCTCGACATGGAGGATTTCGAGCACGTCCTCGGCGGTCAGCGGCTCGAAATAGAGCCGGTCGGAGGTGTCATAATCGGTCGACACCGTCTCCGGATTGCAGTTGACCATGATCGTCTCATAGCCTGCATCCGCGAGCGCGAAGCATGCATGGCAGCAGCAATAGTCGAACTCGATCCCCTGCCCGATGCGGTTCGGCCCGCCGCCCAGGATCACGATCTTGCGCCGGTCGGACGGCATCGCCTCATTCTCGGGCTCGCCGAAGCTCGGCGCCTCGTAGGTCGAGTACATATACGGCGTCTTCGCCTCGAACTCGGCCGCGCAGGTGTCGATCCGCTTGAACACGGGGCGCACGCCGAGCTTGTGGCGATGCTTGCGCACTTCCTCCTCGGTCACGCCGCCCGTCATCGCGACGACGGCGTCGTGGATCAGGCCCGACCCGCGGGCGATGCCGCGATCCATCCCGCCGTGCAGGTTCGCGGACTTGAGCGCGAGATAGGCAAGGCGCTTGTCGCTGAAGCCCATCGCCTTGAGCCGGCGCATGCCGGCGGCGTCGCGCGGCAGGCCGCCGCGACACACTGCTTCCTCGGCGGCGACGATCTCGGCGATCCGCTCCAGGAACCAGGGATCATATTTGGCGATGGCGTGGATCTCGGCCACCGTGAAACCCTCCCGCAGGGCCTGTGCCGCGACCAGGAGCCGGTCAGGCGTGGCGCGCGCCAGCGCTGCCTCGATCTCCGCGCGCGGCGCGCCGACCAGATGGTCGACCTGGTTGAAGCCGCTCAGCCCGGTCTCGAGCCCGCGCAGCGCCTTCTGCATCGATTCGTGGATGTTGCGCCCGATCGCCATCACCTCGCCGACCGACTTCATCGCGGTCGACAGGATCGGCTCGGCGCCCTTGAACTTCTCGAAGGCGAAGCGCGGGATCTTGGTGACGACATAGTCGATCGTCGGCTCGAACGACGCCGGGGTCGCGCCGGTGATGTCGTTGATGATCTCGTCGAGCGTGTAGCCGACCGCGAGCTTGGCGGCGACCTTGGCGATCGGGAAGCCAGTCGCCTTGGAGGCGAGCGCCGAGGAGCGCGACACGCGCGGGTTCATCTCGATCACGACGAGGCGCCCGTCCTTCGGATTCACCGCGAACTGAACGTTGGAACCGCCTGTTTCGACGCCGATTTCACGCAGCACCGCGATGCTCGCGTTGCGCATGATCTGATATTCCTTGTCGGTCAGCGTCAGCGCCGGCGCGACGGTGATGGAATCGCCCGTGTGGACGCCCATCGGATCGACATTCTCGATCGAGCAGATGATGATGCAATTGTCGTTGCGGTCGCGCACGACCTCCATCTCATATTCTTTCCAGCCGAGCAGCGATTCCTCGATCAGCACTTCGGTGGTCGGCGACGCGTCGAGCCCCTTGCGGACGATTTCCTCGAACTCGGGGCGGTTATAGGCGATGCCGCCGCCCGACCCGCCCATGGTGAAGCTCGGGCGGATGATCGCGGGCAGGCCCGTGGTCTCCAGCCCGGCCAGCGCCTCCTCCAGGGAATGCGCGATCGCGGAGCGGGCGGATTCGAGGCCGATCCGGTCCATCGCGTCGCGGAACTTGAGCCGGTCCTCGGCCTTGTCGATCGCCTCGGCATCGGCGCCGATCATCTGGACGCCGAACTTCTCCAGGGTACCGTCGTTGAAGAGCGCCAGCGCGGTGTTGAGCGCGGTCTGGCCGCCCATCGTCGGCAGGACGGCGTCGGGCCGCTCCTTCTCGATGATCTTGGCGACGATCTCGGACGTGATCGGCTCGACATAGGTCGCGTCGGCGAGATCCGGATCGGTCATGATCGTCGCCGGGTTCGAATTGACCAGGACGATGCGATACCCCTCCTCGCGCAGCGCCTTGATCGCCTGCGTGCCGGAATAATCGAACTCGCAGGCCTGGCCGATCACGATCGGGCCGGCGCCAATGACGAGGATGGAGGAGATGTCAGTACGTTTTGGCATTATCGGGTGCTTCGATCCTGGCTGTTCCCGTCCGTATCAGCGGGCGCGGGCGGATAGACATTGGGCTTGTCGGTCATCAGCTGGTCGACCGCGGCAAAGGCCTCGGCGAAGCCCGCCATGAGCGCCGCCTCGGCATCGGGCCTGATCGGACAGGTCCTGGCGAAATCGGCGAACGCCTCATGGACCTGCTTGCGAACCTCGCCCGCCCGATCCGCCGGCAAATCGCCGAAGTCGAAACCGGAACCATAGCTCAGGCCCTTGCAGCCCTTGAGCGGCCTGAACTCGGCCTGGATGCTGCCGCCGGTGTTGCTCTCGCTCGGGCGGTAGATCAGGTCGATCTCGGGGATCGCCTTTTCGATCGTCACGAGTCGGTCGCTGTCGTCGCCGGGCTTGTGGCCGACATCCGCGAGGCTCCAGCCCGCAACCTCGACGCGGCTGTCCTGCGCGGGCGCGGCCGCGCCAAGGCTGGTGCCGACCAAAAGGATCGAGATCCAGGCGTCCCTGAGCATCACTGGCCCGCTCCGGCCTGCGCCATGCAGCCCCAGCCCTCATACTCCACATCGAACAGCAATTCGATCTGCAGGCACAACAGGGTCAGCGCCCGGATCGAGTCAGCGTCCGCCTTCTGCTCGCGCTCGAGGAAGAGCGATATCGTGCCATCCTCCCCCTCTTCGCGCTCCAGCACCGAAAAGCCGAGCATCGGCGCTTCGTCGGCGAGCCGATCGAGCGCCGCATCGTCGCCGCTGAAGCTCACATCGACCGACCGGACGATCTCGGGCCGGTCGCCGCTCCCGGCCAGGCCGGCAAGAACGTCCTGATCGGCGCTGCATTCCTGCTCGAACCGAACCGGGTCCACCTCGGGCAGGGTCACGCCGCCTTCTCCAGCGACGTCACGAACTTCTCGAACAGATAGAAGCTGTCCTGCGGGCCGGGGCTCGCTTCAGGATGATATTGCACGCTGAAGGCGGGCCGATCCGTCAGCTCGAACCCGGCGTTGGAGCCGTCGAACAGCGACACATGCGTTTCGCGCGCGGTGGCCGGCAGCGTCTCGCCGAGCACGGCAAAGCCATGGTTCATGCTGGTGATCTCCACCGCGCCGTCGCTCAACCGCTTGACCGGGTGATTGGCGCCGCGATGGCCCTGGAACATCTTGCTCGTCTGTGCACCGACCGCGAGGCCGAGCAGCTGATGACCCAGGCAGATGCCGAACAGCGGAATCCGCGTCTCGAGCAGTTGCCGGATCACCGGCACGGCATATTCGCCCGTCGCCGCGGGATCGCCCGGGCCGTTGGACAGGAAGATGCCGTCCGGCTTCAGCGCCATGACCTGATCGAAGGTCGCGGTCGCCGGCAGCACGCTCACCTTGGCGCCGGCCCTGACGAGGTTGCGGTAGATATTGTGCTTCGCGCCGTAATCGATCGCGACGACATGCGGACGGCTGTCGCCGCCCGCGTCCGCGCCATAGCCGAAACCGAGCCGCCAGATGCCGCCTTCCCAGCCATAATGCGTCTCCGTCGTCACGGAGATGGCGAGATCCATTCCCTCCAGGCCCGGCCAGGCGCGCGCCATCTGCAGCAGCAGCGGAATATCGAACTTGCCGTCGGCGCGGTGCGAGATGACCCCGTTGGGGGCGCCGCCGGTGCGGATGCGCCGGGTCAGCGCCCGGGTGTCGATGCCCGACAGGCCGATCCGGTCATGCCGCTTCATCCAGTCGTCGAGCCGCTCGACCGCGCGGAAATTCGACGGCGCGGTCACGTCCTCGCGCACGATCATCCCGAGCGCGTGCGGCTCCTCCGCCTCGACATCATCGGCATTGGCCCCGACATTGCCGATATGCGGGAAGGTGAAGGTGATGATCTGCCCGGCAAAGCTCGGATCGGTCATGATCTCCTGATAGCCGGTCATCGCGGTGTGGAAGCACACCTCGCCCACGGCTTCGCCTTCGGCGCCGAAGCCCCTACCCCATGCGATCTCGCCATTGGCGAGTACAAGGACTCCCGTTGCTCCTTCAGGCGCAGATACGGGTTTGGCGTCGGCCATCGCGGCGGGCACTCCTCAGGGTTTCAATGTCGCTAAGCGGCGGTCGCTAAGCCTCGCAGGCCGGAGCGTCAATCTGTTAAAGCTGCGCCCGCCGCGCTATCTGACGGGATTACCGTAAAGGACCGACAATGATTCGCGACGACATCAAGGCTGCGCTCGTCACCGCCATGAAGGGCGGAGACAAGCCCGGCACCGCCGCCCTCCGCCTGATCCAGTCAGCCATCAAGAACCGCGACATCGAGGCGCGCACCGGCAAGGCGCCGGAAGACGACGACACGCTGGTCGTGGAAGTGCTGCAGAAGATGGTCAAGCAGCGCCGCGAATCGATCGAGATGTTCGTGAAGGGCGGCCGCCAGGAACTCGCCGATGCCGAGGCGGCCGAAGTCGCGGTGATCGAGCGCTTCCTCCCGCAGCAGATGAGCGAGGCGGAAACCAGTGCCGCGATCGAGGCGATCAAGACCGAACTCGGCGCAAGCGGCATGAAGGACATGGGCCGCGTGATGGCCGAGCTGAAGGCACGCCATGCGCAAACGCTCGACATGAGCAAGGCCAGCGGGCTGGTGAAGGCGGCGCTCAGCTGAACGGGCGCGATTCGCCCCTCCCGCGTGCGGGAGGGGTCGGGGGAGGGCATCCATTGCGACACCCCTCCCCGTTCGTTTCGAGCGAAGTCGAGAAACAGGCCAAAAAGCAAGGCACTTGCTCACGCCAAGGCGATCGCTGCCGGCGTTGAGTCTGGCGCTACAACCGCAGTTGTTGCATTAAACGCCCATGGCGTTCTGGGCTTATATTCTGCGCTGCGCCGACGGCAAATTCTACACCGGCCACACCGATGACCTGGAGCGCCGTATCGGCGAGCATCAGGCCGGCAGAGGCTGTGATTTCACCTCGCGCCGCCTCCCGGTTGAGCTGGCCTGGTCCGAAAGTTTCGGATCGCGGATCGAAGCACTGGAAGCGGAACGAATCGTCGGTGGCTGGTCCAGAGGCAAGAAGGAAGCGCTGATCGCCCGCAACTGGCCGATGGTGTCGCATCTCGCGAAGCCGCCCAAGGAAAGAAACGACCGTCCTGTGCCACAAGGTTTCTCGACTTCGCTCGAAACGAACGGGGAAGTGAACTCCACTGCCGCGGCCCCACGTCCATGAGCCTCTCCCCCCAGTTTCTCGACGAGTTGCGCGCGCGCACGCTGCTGTCGTCGCTGATCGGCCGGACCACCAAGCTGCAAAAGGCCGGGCGGGAGTTCCGCGCGTGCTGCCCGTTCCATAACGAGAAGAGCCCGAGCTTCTACGTCAACGACGAGAAGGCCTTCTACCATTGCTTCGGCTGCGGCGCGCATGGCGATGCGATCCGCTGGATGACCGACCAGCGCGGCCTGCCCTTCATGGATGCGGTGAAGGAACTGGTCCAGGCCGCCGGCATGGAGATGCCGGCGATGGACCGGCAGTCGGCCGAAAAGGCCGAGCGCGCCAAGGGGCTGCACGAGGCGTGCGCCGATGCGGCGACCTGGTTCACCGAGCAGCTCAACGGACTGGCCGGCGCCGAGGCGCGCAACATCCTCGAACGGCGCGCGATCCGGGCCGACACCGCAAAGGCGTTCGGGCTCGGCTTCGCCCCCGATTCGCGCGGCAAGCTCAAGGAAGCGCTCAAGGAATTCGGCGATCCGATGCTGGTCGAGGCCGGCCTGCTGATCTCGGTCGAGGGCAAGGAGCCCTATGACCGGTTCCGCGGACGGCTGATGATCCCGATCCGCGATCCGCGCGGGCGGACCATCGCGTTCGGCGGCCGCATCATCGGGGACGGCGAACCCAAATATCTGAATTCGCCCGAGACCCCGCTCTTCGACAAGGGCCGCACGCTCTATAATCTCGATCGCGCGGCGCCCGCCTCGCGCAAGACCGGCCGCGTGATCGTGGTCGAGGGCTATATGGATGTGATCGCCCTGGCCCAGGCGGGCTTCGGCGAAGCGGTCGCGCCGCTCGGCACGGCGCTGACCGAGGCGCAGCTCGAGCGGCTGTGGCGGCTGAGCGATGTCCCGATTCTCTGCTTCGACGGCGATTCGGCGGGACAGAAGGCAGCGATGCGTGCCGCGCACCGTGCGTTGCCGATGCTTGCGCCGGGGCGAAGCCTCTCGTTCGTGACCCTCCCGGAAGGCGTCGACCCCGACGACCTGGTGCGCGCGAAAGGCCCGGCCGCGTTCGAGGAACTGCTCAGGACGCCGCAGCCGCTGGTCGATCGCCTCTGGAGCCATGAGCTCGCGGCGGAACCGCTCGATACCCCGGAGCAGAAAGCCGGCCTCAAGCAGCGCCTCAACGAACTCGCGCAGACGATCGCCGATGACGGTGTCCGGATCGAGTATCAGGCCGAATTCCGCCGCCGATTCGAGGACCTCTACGCCAGGGTCCGCGAGCCGTTTCGCCCGTTCCAGCCAGTCAAGCGCAAGCCCGGCCAGAAATGGAAGGCGCCCGATCCGCCCGTTTCGGAGATGGCGAAAGGCGTCCGCGCCACCGGGATCGACCGGATCTTGGCCAAGGCGGTGCTTGCCGGGCTGATCCGCCATCCCGCTGAAATCGCCCGACACATGGAAGTCCTCGGGTCCCTGAAACTCGCCGACGGCGCGCTCGGGCGGCTGTTCGAAGCGGTGATTGATGTCGCTGTCGAAGATCAGGCGCTTGATAGCGACGGCCTGCTCACCATATTGGCGAAATCAGGATTCGATATAATTGCCACCGATCTGTTACGGCCCGATCAATTGTCGTGCTCGTTTACGCAGAAAGGCGCCGAACCCGCTCGGGCTCGGGCGGATCTCGACGAGGCCATCGCCATCCTGGTGGCGCGGCCGGAAGTGGATGCTGCGCTTGCAGAGGCAACGGCGACGTTGAAGGCGCGTTATTCGGATGAAGCCTTTGAACGGCAGGTTTCGCTGGTGAAGGAACAACAGGCGTTGGACGAGCGACTTGCAAATCTGGTGCAAGCGAACGAAGACGCCAGAGCTTTTAGTGCTGAGGGCAATTGATGACGAAGATGAACGGTGGCGGTGGTGACGAAGGCGGCGAAGTGACCGACGCCCCGCTGATCGACTTGAACGATGCGTCGATCAAGAAGCTCGTCGCGCGGGCGAAGAAGCGCGGCTACATCACCTATGAGCAGCTCAACGAAGCGCTGCCGCAGGATCAGATGTCTTCCGACCAGCTCGAGGACGTGATGTCCGCCCTCAACGAGATGGGCATCAACATCGTCGAGAATGACGAGGCCGGCGAAGACGGCGAGGACCAGGAGCAGCCCGAGGACGAGGTCGAGTCGGTCGATGCGTCCGAGGAAAGCGCCCCGACGCTCGAGACCAAGAAGAAAGAGGTCATCGATCGCACCGACGATCCGGTGCGCATGTACCTGCGCGAGATGGGCGCGGTCGAGCTGCTCAGCCGCGAGGGCGAGATCGCCATCGCCAAGCGCATCGAGGCCGGCCGCGACACGATGATCCTTGGGCTGTGCGAAAGCCCGATCACCTTCAATGCGATCATCGACTGGTCGACCGCGCTCAACGAAGGCACGATGCAGCTCCGCGAGATCCTCGATCTCGACGCGATGCTCTCCAAGGATCCCGCCCCCGAGTCGCTGACCGACGACGACGAAGCCTCGGGCGAGATTTCCGAGAAGACGGCAGGCCCGTCCTTCAAGGAAGAGGAAGAACCGGAGGAGGCCGCGGCCGACGAGGAAGAGGATTCGATGCAGGAGCGGCGCACGCCGCGCCCGTCGGACGACGAGGAAGAGGACAATACCCTCAGCCTCGCGCAGATGGAGGAGCAGCTGAAGCCGCAGGCGCTCGAGCGCTTCGCGAGCATCACCTCGCTCTACAAGAAATTCTCCAAGGTCCAGCAGCAGCGGCTCGACGCGATGTCGGCCGGCGGCGAATTGTCGGTGGCGGACGAGCGCAAGTACCACAAGCTGCGCGAAGAGCTCACGGCCGAGGTCGAGAGCGTCCAGTTCCACAACGCGAAGATCGAATATCTCGTCGACCAGCTCTATGCCTTCAACCGGCGCCTCACCGCGCTGGGCGGGCAGATGCTGCGCCTCGCCGAGCGCCACAAGGTGCCGCGCAAGGACTTCCTCGACCGCTATATCGGCCATGAATTGGACGAGCAGTTCCTGCCGAGCGTCTCGAAGCTCGACAAGAAATGGGTCGCCTTCGTGACCAACGAGAGCGATGCGGTCGATCGCATCCGCATCGAGATTTCGGAGATCAGCCAGGCGACCGGCATGTCGCTCGGCGAGTTCCGCCGCATCGTCAACATGGTCCAGAAGGGCGAGCGCGAGGCGCGTATCGCCAAGAAGGAAATGGTCGAGGCGAACCTGCGCCTCGTGATCTCGATCGCGAAGAAATACACCAATCGCGGCCTGCAATTCCTGGATCTGATCCAGGAGGGCAATATCGGCCTGATGAAAGCGGTCGATAAGTTCGAATATCGCCGCGGCTACAAGTTCAGCACCTATGCCACCTGGTGGATCCGCCAGGCGATCACCCGTTCGATCGCGGACCAGGCGCGGACGATCCGTATCCCGGTGCATATGATCGAGACGATCAACAAGCTGGTGCGGACCAGCCGCCAGTTCCTCCACGAGCAGGGCCGCGAACCCACGCCCGAGGAAATGGCCGAGCGCCTGTCGATGCCGCTCGAAAAGGTCCGCAAGGTGATGAAGATCGCCAAGGAACCGATCTCCCTCGAAACGCCGATCGGCGACGAGGAGGATTCGCATCTCGGCGATTTCATCGAGGACAAGAATGCCGTCATCCCGGTCGACGCCGCGATCCAGGCGAACCTCAAGGAAACGGTCACGCGGGTGCTTGCCTCGCTCACCCCGCGCGAGGAGCGCGTGCTGCGCATGCGCTTCGGCATCGGCATGAACACCGATCACACGCTGGAAGAAGTCGGCCAGCAATTCTCGGTGACGCGCGAGCGCATCCGGCAGATCGAAGCGAAGGCGCTGCGCAAGCTCAAGCATCCGTCGCGCAGCCGCAAGATGCGCAGCTTCCTCGACCAATAGGATATGTGGCCCCGGAGCGATCCTCCGGGGCCCAAATCCTTCGCGCAATATGAGTTCGGTGCCTGGCACCGGCTCCAGCGGTGACCGGGCGGGAACAGGCCCGAGCCGTCCCGCAGCCTGCCGTTCTTCCAAGCACCCCACGGAAATCCATAGACGTAGCGCCGCCGCCATGGGCGGGACGCTGTCGTCGGCGCAGCGCGTTACCCTTTGCCGACAGCATGAGCGCCCGGTGCGACGGCACCGAATCCGGCGCGGGTATTGCCGCGAGGATGGCTCGCGGAAACCTCAAGGTTAGGACAGACTTAACTCGCCCTAAACCAGGTCTTTACGTCCTTCGGTATAATCCACTCGTTCACATAGGCATGCGCGCCCTTTTTCACGGACGCCTCAACACGAAACCCCGGGGGGTCATGGCTTTCGATTCGGCACTAGGACGGAACATCGGCGGCAGTTGGGGCACCATCGCCACGCTTGCGTCAGTCGACGGTACCGCAACTCATCCGATGCCGCGTGCGCTCACCGGCCCGAACGTCGCGGTGCGCGATCTCGCGGACGCTGTTCATGCGCTTTGCTGGCTTCACGGCCGCCATCCCGGCGTGATCGATCACGCAGCCGAGCACAGCCGGCAATCCGCGGCGCAGGAATGGCTGCAGGATGCCGCCATCGGCTTCACCGAGGAGCGCGCCTATCTCGCGCGCCTGACCGCCGTCGCCGGCCCATTGCCCTCCACGCCGGGGCAAGCCGAGTCGGAATCGGCCGTCGCCGGCCAGCGCCACGCGCTCGACATGCTCGCTCAATCGGACCGCACGGGCTGCGCCACCGGTGCCGCGATCATGCTGGTACTGGACTGGGCCGCCGTCCGTACCATGCTCGACGGCGCGGCCCGCCGGTTCGGCCTGGAGCCAAGGGTTTCCACCCTCCCGGACGAAATGGAGACGGCATCGCTGGTTTCCGCCCTGGCCGAGACGCCGGCGATCGAGCGCGCCATGGCATTTGGCGCGCAGCAGATCCTGGCGCAGCATCGCGGCCTGTGGGATCTGCTCGAGGCGCGGGCCAGCGCACGGAACCACCAGTAAACACCCGCTTGCGCCGCGCCCCAAAATCCCTCTATCCCCAAACCCGATATTCGAAACGGGATTGGACGGCGGCATGAAGCGCTTCGAGGGTACGCAAAGCTATGTGGCGACCGACGACCTGAAGGTCGCCGTCAATGCCGCCGTCACCTTGCGCCGCCCGCTCCTCGTCAAGGGCGAACCCGGCACCGGCAAGACCGTCCTCGCCTATGAAATCGCCAAGGCGGTCGGCGCGCCACTGATCGAGTGGAACGTCAAGTCGACCACCAAGGCGCAGCAGGGCCTCTACGAATATGACGCGGTTGCGCGGCTGCGCGACGGCCAGCTCGGCGACGAGCGCGTCCACGACATCTCCAACTATATCCGCCGCGGAAAATTGTGGGAGGCGTTCACCGCCCCCGAAGTGCCCGTGCTGCTGATCGACGAGATCGACAAGGCCGATATCGAGTTCCCGAACGATCTGCTCCAGGAGCTCGATCGCATGGAGTTCCATGTCTACGAGACCAGGGAAACGGTGCGTGCCGTCGAGCGTCCGATCGTGGTCATCACCTCGAACAACGAGAAGGAGCTGCCCGACGCGTTCCTGCGTCGCTGCTTCTTCCACTATATCAAATTCCCCGATCGCGAGACGATGCAGGCGATCATCGACGTGCACTTCCCCGGTATCCAGAAGATCCTCGTCAACAAGGCGATGGATATCTTCTACGACGTGCGCGACGTGCCGGGGCTGAAGAAGAAGCCGAGCACGAGCGAACTGCTCGACTGGCTCAAGCTCCTCCTCCACGAGGACATGCCGCTCGAGGTGCTGCAGAACCGCGATCCGACCAAGGCGATCCCGCCGCTGCACGGCGCCCTGCTCAAGAACGAGCAGGACGTGATGCTGTTCGAGCGACTGGCCTTCATGGCTAAGCGGCAGTCCAACAAGGGCTAGCCCCTGCCCTGCCCTGCTCGCCGCGGCGTTCGGCGGCCGATCATGATTTACGCGATGTAAACCAATAGCGGATACCGTTGCTTGGGGGGCTACCTGTCACGGTGCCCGAGTATGCGTATCTTTCTGTCGAAAATCGCGTTGATCGCGGCGGCCTTTGCCGCTGCGCCTGCCGCGGCGACCTCCCTGCTGGACTATGTCGGAGAGTGCGTCCCGTTCGCACGGGCCGCATCCGGCATCCAGATCTATGGCGACGCCTGGACCTGGTGGGATCAGGCGGACGGCCGGTACCGGCGCGGCTACGCGCCGAAAGTCGGCGCCGTCATCGTCTTCGCCCGAACCAGCCGCCTCCCGCTCGGCCATGTCGCCGTGATCAGCCGTGTCGTCACGCCGCGCGTGGCAATGGTCACCCATGCCAACTGGTCGCGCATCGACGGCGAGCGCGGCCACGCCGAACAGGATGTGACGCTCACCGATGTGTCCGAGGGCAACGACTGGAGCGTGGTAAAGGTCTGGTATCGCGACCGGGACGGTCTCGGCACGACCGTCTACCCGGTCTATGGTTTCATCTATGGCACCCCCGAAATGCGGAAGGCGCCGCGGGCCCGACCGGCAGCGGAGCTCACCGGGCACGATCCCGACTATGTCGGCGCGCTGATCGACGTCTACGCGCGCTGAGCTTGCTCCTGCCGCGCGGCATGGCATGATGCCACCCGGGAGGGGTCACATGGCCGCCAGGCACATTTTTCTGCTTATGCTTTCAGTGGCTTTTGCCCGGCCGGCCGTTGCCCAGCTCGATCCCGGCGCCGGCGCGTGGAAGCTCGAGGGCCCCTTCGCCATGGTCACCGCGGGCGGCATCGGCCTGCCAGCGCAAGCGGGGGTGCTGTCCCTGTCGCAGACCGGCGAGGCATCGCTCAAGGGCAAGGGGCTCGACAATGTCGCGCAATATGATTCGGACGATCACGAGATCCAGGGGACGATCTACGTCTTTTATCCAAGCTATGCCGACACGGCGCTTGCAACCTGGGCGACCGACCGCGCGATTCGGGATCGCTTCGGCCCGGCCATAACGCTGAGCAGCGACAGCGTGGTCACGGTGGCGGGCGTCCCGCATGCCGGGGTACGGCGCATCTACCAGAAGGGTGAACTGACGGCCGGAAAGCCCCTGACGACGGCCGCGGGCTTCGTCCGGGCCGGGAGCTGGATCGTGGCCTTGCGCGTGAGCGGCCCCGCGGGACGAAGCGCCGATGTCGAGGGAGCGCTCGATGCCTTGCTGGCCGGCATGCGGTTTGACGGCAAGGACAAGCCCATCGAGGCCACCCCGCTCCATCTTGCCGCGCCCTGCCCCGCTCCGGAAAGGAAGCGCGCCAGGCTGCTCAAGAACAAGGCCTCCACCGGCAACG
>Ga0255338_1000975_pt1 | contig 64510 bp, 63 predicted proteins | sample MeOH1_35cm_T4_19_FD_203715 | JGI IMG/M metagenome (GOLD analysis project Ga0255338, IMG submission 203715) | Sandy soil microbial communities from University of British Columbia, Vancouver, Canada - MeOH1_35cm_T4_195 | ecosystem: Engineered > Artificial ecosystem > Sand microcosm > Unclassified ... | reverse complement strand
CCAGGGCCTTTTCCTTCATCTGCAGGAGCAGGTCGGAAACGGTTTCGCCGGCCGAGATGGCCACGTCCACGGTCGATTGACCGCGCTGCAGCGACTCCTTCACCGCGTTCAACGACTGGGACGTCGCACGCTGGTTCTGGGCGATAGCCCAGACGGCGCCGTTGTCCTTGGCGTTGTTGATCTTGCGGCCCGTGTTGATGCGGGCTTGCGTGGTTTGGAGGTCGTTGTTGGTGGAGTTCAGGTTCTGGAGCGCAACCATCGCGCCCACGTTCGTATTGACGGAATTCGCCATCTTGGAAGTCCTTGTTCGTAAGGACCGACGCCGTTCTGGCAGCCGGAGGACGTTTTGTCCTGCGCCTAAAGCAGCAAGCTGCGGGCCAGCCGAACGTTAACGAACGTGACGTCAAGCATATGAAATTGCAGAGTTATAGGCTCATTAGGGTTGCCCGAGGTCGGCAGAAATTGCCGAGCCGGACGCCTAGTCGGCAGAATTTGCCGCGCCCATCCGGCAGCTTTTGCCGGGGCGGAAAAGGAGCCCCGGGCGGGCGCTAGGCCCGCCCGGGGTTATCGAATTAGCGGAACAGTCCGAGCAGGATCGAAGACGACTGGTTCGCGATCCCCAGCGCCTGGACCCCGAGCTGCTGCTTCGTCTGCAGCGACTGGAGCTTGGCGCTTTCCTTCGCGAGGTCAGCGTCGACCAGATTCCCGACACCGGCGTCGATCGAGTCCTGAAGCTTGTCGATAAAGTTCAGGTGCGAACCCAGCGACTTCGAACCGGTGCCGAGCTGGCTCAGCGCGGTCGAAACGTTGGTGATCGCCGCGTTCACGGTCGCGATCATCGAGGTGGCCATCGACTGGGTGCCGATGGAGGCCGTGGCGCTCAGCGAAGCGCCGAGCGTCGCGCCGCCCAGGGACAGGTCCCGGGCCGCAACCGTGATCTTCGACGTGGCGTCAGCGTTCGCCAGGGCGGCGATCGTGGTGCCGCCGTTCTTGACCATGTTGATGCCGTTGAATTCGGCATTGCTCACGGCCTTGCCAACTTGGTCGCGCAGCGCCTTGAAGTCTTCGTTCAGCGCGGTGCGGCTGTTGGTGTCGAGCGACGCATCGGCGGCGGCCAGGGCCTTTTCCTTCATTTGAAGAAGCAGGTCCGAAACGGTTTCGCCGGCCGAGATGGCCACGTCCACCGTGGATTGACCGCGCTGCAGCGACTCTTTCACAGCGTTCAACGACTGGGACGTCGCACGCTGGTTCTGGGCGATGGCCCAGACGGCGCCGTTGTCCTTGGCGTTGTTGATACGCTTGCCGGTGTTGATCCTCCCCTGCGTAACGTTCAGTTCCGAATTCGTCATGTTCAGGTTTTGCAGCGCAAGCATCGCGCTGACGTTCGTGTTGACCGAATTGGCCATGGGTATTGCCTTCCATTCTGGAGGGAGTGATCCGGCTTCTGCCGGTGAGCGATTTTTCGCTCACCCATAGCCTCGCAAGAGGCGGGCCAGGATTAACCACGCCGCGCCATGCGATTGGCGTTTGTTTTTATTGAGAAATATTGACCACGAGACGGCCGGTCGCGAGCCATGGCGTTAGCCATTTTTGCCGCCCGGCAGGTCCTGCCGGGCGATCTCGCATGGGCATGAAAAAGGCCGCGGGGATGCCGCGGCCTTCTCGAATTCGGTTATGCGGACGGGGTCAGGCGGCGGCCTGGGCGCCCTGGCTGGCGAGACCCTGCATGATCATGCGGTTGACCTCGATCAGGGGCTCGAACTCCTCCCGATTCCGGATCACCAGGGTCGTGTGCTTGTTCACCCAGATGCTGAGCGAGATGAACGACGCGCGCAGGGCCGGCGGCAGGCCATTCTGGGGGCTCGCGCAGTCCGCGGCCAGCGTCGCCCACATGCGCCGGTTCCAGTCGAGCGCATCGACGCGCCTGGCGACCTCGGTGCGGTCCAGCTTGGCCGCCTCCATCAGCGCACGAGTCACCTGCGCGAACAGACGGTATTCCATGTCACGGGGGTTTTCAGCCCGCGTGGCCGCCTGTTGATACGCCTGAAGGGACATTCCCCAGCCTTTCGTCTTCGTACTCGATGAGCTTTCGGCAGAGCATCAGCGCCTTGTAATACTCGCGCGCCATGCAGTGCTTCGAGATGTTCACGCAGTCGGCCAGAATCCCGGGGTTCTGGATGACCCCCATGAACTCGGTCAGCCGACGAACGAATTCGTCGTAGAAGCGTTCGGCGTTCCCCTCGTCGAGGTACATCATCATCACGGGGAAGTAGATCCGCCGCGCTGGGGTCTGCACATCGTCGGGCTGCAGGATGTCCTTCTCGCGAAGGACCGACGCCTTGTTCTGGAGGACGAGCACGGCCCGGCGATCCCCGTTCTGAACGACAGCCCCGTTCAGGACGAACTTCTCACCGGGTCTCAGCGATAGCTTTAGCGGCAAAGCCCGCCCCCTGATCTCGGAACCTGCGAACCAGCGATGCGATTCGAATGAACCATAATCGCCTTCCTTAGGTCCGAACGCACCCTAGGCTTACGATGGACCCGTTAACGCGTGATTGCCGGTGCGTTTCTCGACCCATTTTAAGCGAGGATTAAGCATAATCGAGGCATCTGGCGGGCTATTCCCTGGAGTCGCCCATTCATGTCCGCCAAGGCCCCGACCACAGTCGTGTCCGCGCTCGCGCTCGGCGCCGCTGCGGCCCCCCCGGCGGCAAAGCCGGTGATGGCGACTGGCGCCATGGGACAGGCTGGCTCCAAGGAGGCGCTCGCCCGGCTGACCGCAGCGATGTCCGAGCTCAAGGCCATCGCCGTGAAGCCCCTGCTGGACCGGGCGGTGCAGGCTCTCAACGCGGAGCGGCACCAGGAGGGCGCGGAGTGGGCGCTGAAGGCGCTCGACAAGGACGAGACCAACGGCTTCGGCTGGTATCTGCTGGCGATCGGCCGGGAGCGGATTGGCGACTTCTCCTCCGCGATCACGGCCTACGAAGCGGCGCTTCGCCTGCTGCCCGACCATGCGGAGGTGGCCAACGACCTGGGCCGCCTCGCCTACCGCCTCGACATGAAGCCCCACGCCGAGAAGCTGTTCCGCCACTTCCTGGCCCGCTTCCCCGGCCACCACGAAGGCTCCAACAACCTCGCCTGCGTGCTGCGCGACCGCCTGGCTTACGACGAGGCCATCGAACTGCTGCGCCCCGCCATCGTGGCCAATCCCACCGTGCCGATGCTCTGGAACACCATGGGCACCGTCATGGCGGAACAGGGCGACTATGCGAACGCCGAGATCTTCTTCCGCGAGGCGGTGCGCCTGGACGCGAACTTCGCCAAGGCGCGCTACAATCTCGGCAACGCGCGGCTGTCGCAGGGCGACGGCGAAGAGGCCCTCACGCTTTGCGAGCAGGCGCTGACCGCGCCGATGAGCGAGGACGAGCGTCAGCTGATGCTGATGTCGCGCTCCACCATGCTGCTGGCCCTGGGTCGCCTCGGCGAGGGCTGGGACGCCTACGAGGCCCGCCTGCACCCGGCCCATCCGGACGTCACCCATTTCCTCGTCGACGTTCCGGGCTGGACGCCCGGCACCGACCTCGCGGGCAAACGCCTGCTGGTGATCGGCGAGCAGGGCCTGGGCGACGAGATCCTGTTCGGCCAGCTGTTGCCGGACGTCATCGAGGCGTTGGGGCCCGAGGGGCATCTGACCCTTGCGGTGGAGCCACGGCTGGTCCCGCTGTTCCAGCGCAGCTTCCCGCAGGCGACCGTCGGGGCGCACGCGACCTATCTTAAGGCCGCGCGGACATACCGCACCCTGCCGTTCATCACCGACTTCAAGGACTACGACCTGTGGACGCCGCTGGCCTCGCTCCTGCGCGAGTTCCGCCGGACCACCAGCGCCTTCCCGGACCGCGTCGGGTTCCTCACCCCCGATCCCGATCGCGTGGCCCACTGGCGCCGCGAGCTGGAAAAGGCGCCGGCGGGCGTGAAGGTCGGCCTGCTCTGGAAGAGCAATATCAAGAATGGCGCCCGCTTCCGGTTCTACTCGCCGTTCGCCGACTGGGCGCCTGTGCTGAAGGCCAAGGGCGTGACGCTGATCAACCTCCAGTACGGCGACTGCTCCGAGGAGATCGCCCAGGCTGAACGCGACTTTGGCGTCAGCATCTGGACGCCGCCCGGCATCGACCTGAAGCAGGACCTGGACGATGTGGCGGCGCTCTGCCGCGCCGTGGACCTGGTGGTGGGCTTCTCGAACGCCACCCTGAACCTGGCCGCGGGCGGCGGCGCGCCCACCTGGCTAATCTCGGTGCCGGGCGCCTGGGCCCGCCTGGGGACCGCCCGCTACCCCTGGTATCCTCAGGTCCGCACCTTCACGACCCCGGCCTTTGGCAACTGGGCCCCGGTGATGGAAGCGGTCGGCGAGGCGGTCGAGGCCTTCGGTGCGGAACACTGACCGCGCCCAGGGATTGATCGCGCAGGCGCCGCTTCGGCGCGAGACGCGAGGAGCCCTGAGATGTCCGAATCCCCCGACCTCGACGGCCAGGAAGGCGCCGAGGCCTATGACGCGCTGCTCGATGACGACGGAACCGGCCTGGGCGAGGAGCGGACCTTTGAGGAACTCCCGGAGGTCGAGGACCTGACCCAGCTCGCCGGCGACCGGGACGATGAGGAGGCCCTGGCGCTGGACGCGGACGAGTTCGATCCCGACGCGATCGGGGACGCCGACACCGAAGAGGATGACGAGCTCGACTACCGCGCCGCGACCGCAGAACACGAGGACGACCTGGACGGCCAGGGTCCGGAGGACGGCTTCGACGAAGCCCGGGTAGCGGCCCGCGACATCGACGGGCTGGAGGAGACCGGCGACGCCCTCTCGGTCGAGGGCGGCGAGGACGACTTCACCAACTTCGAGGCGAAGAAGGTCGACGACGCGGATCTTGAGGAACTCGGCTACGCAAAGCCCAGGCGCTAAAGGTCGAAGCCCTTTTCGCGCAGGCGGCGCAGGCTCTCGGGCCGCGTCGCCGCCCAGTCCTCGGCCAGCAGGCCCAGGCCCACCACGTCGGCGGGCTGGCCGTCCTTCCAGACGTGGGCCCGGAACAGCGCCTCGCGCCGGAAGCCGAACGATTCGTGCAGCTTCCAGACCGCCTCGTTGCCGATCAGCACCTCGCAGCAGAGCTTGTTGAGCGCGTGATCGACGAAGACGTGCTCGATGACCTTGAACTCCACGAACGCGCCGACCCCCTTCCCGCGCGTCGAGCCGTCGGCAAGATAATAGGCCCACGAGCATTTCCGGTGGGCCGGCGCGATATCGTAGAGGTTGGCCAGGCCGACGGGGCGGCCGTCCACCTGGATGATCCAGTACTTGCGCGCCGGATCGGCCATGGCGGCGTTGAACCAGTGCTCGTGCTCCTCGGCCGAGATCACGTGGTCGCTGTACATCCATGTCCGGATCTCGGGCAGGTTCCGCCAGGTGCGGAGCTGTTCCTTGTCGGCGGCCTCGACCGGCCGCAGGGTGATGTCTGGCGCGCTCATGCGGCGGCTCCGGAACTGTTGCGCTCGAGCGCGACCACGTCGGCGGTCGTGAAAGCCGGATCGCCAGGATAGAGCCGCGCGTAGACGTCGCGAACGAACGCCAGGTCCTCCGGCAGGTCCACCGTCCATCTCAGATGCGCCAGCGACACCGGCTGTGAAAGGTAGGCTAGGCGGAATTCGTCCGGCCGCCGGTAGATGAAGGGCGTGACGTGCTCGCGCTCATAGGGGTCGGCGGCCTCGCGGCAGGCGCGCTCCAGAGCCTCGCGGCTCATCACCTCCACATCCAACCCGTGTGGATAGGTGCGCACCGCGGGCGTGTTGCTCGCGTAGTCGGCGCCGGCCTCGCGGCGGTGGTCGATCGTGGCGTCGATCACCGTCCAGTCGGCCAGCGGACAGTCGGCGGTCAGGCGCACCACGGTGTCCGCCTCCGGGACCAGCGCCATCGCGCCGCCGAACCGGTCCAGCACATCGACCAGGGAGCCGCGGTGGACCAGATAACCCAGGCCCTCGACGTAGTCGGCCAGCGGGTCGTCGCTAGAGTCGGTGCTGGTGGCCACCACGATGCGGCCGATGCGCGCGGAACGGCCCAGCCGCTCGAGCTGCCGGCCGATCAGCGGCTCGCCCAGCACGGGCGCCATGACCTTGCCGGGCAGTCGGCTCGAGCTCATCCGCGCCTGAAGGATCGCCAGGTTCAAGGCTTTCGGTCCCGTGATCGCAACAGCTGCATCCACGACTATTCCGCGTCTCCCCTTCGGGCAATGGGCGGCTACCTCCCCGCAGCGCGACGTGATCGCGCTTGAACATCCGGTGCAGGGCTATAGGCTGACGCCAGACAAACAACTGTTCGAACGTGGGCATGGCGCCCGCGCGGGGAGCCTAGATGAGCCGTCAGCGTTTCACGGGGACCGACAACTACGTCGCCACCGAAGATCTCAAGGTGGCGGTCAACGCCGCCATCGCCCTGGAGCGCCCGCTCCTGATCAAGGGCGAGCCGGGCACCGGCAAGACGGTCCTGGCCGAGGAGATCGCCAAGGCGCTCGGGTCGGAACTGATCACCTGGCACATCAAGTCGACGACCAAGGCCACCATGGGCCTCTACGAGTACGACGCCGTGACGCGCCTGCGCGACAGCCAGCTCGGCGAAGAGCGGGTCAAGGACGTCAAGAACTACATCAAGAAGGGCAAGCTCTGGGAGGCGTTCGAGCACGCCGGCCGCCCCGTCCTGCTGATCGACGAGATCGACAAGGCCGACATCGAGTTCCCGAACGACCTCCTGCAAGAGCTCGATCGGATGGAATTCTACGTCTACGAGACCAATGAGACGATCAAGGCGGCCGTCCGCCCCATCGTGATCATTACCTCCAACAACGAGAAGGAGCTGCCGGACGCCTTCCTGCGCCGCTGCTTCTTCCACTACATCCGCTTCCCCGACAGCGAGACGATGCAGGAAATCGTCGACGTCCACTATCCGGGGATCAAGGCCAAGCTGGTCGCCGAGGCGCTGCGCATCTTCTACGACATGCGCAAGGTGCCGGGCCTGAAGAAGAAGCCGTCGACGTCCGAACTGCTGGACTGGCTGAAGCTGCTGATGGTGGAAGACATCGACGGCGACGCCCTGGCGGAGAAGGATCCCACCAAGCTGATCCCGCCGCTGCACGGCGCCCTGTTGAAGAACGAGCAGGATGTCCACCTGTTCGAACGCCTGGCCTTCCTGGCCCGGCGCGAGGGCGCGGCGCGGCCGGGGCAGCAGTAACGCCCAACGTGGCCGTTACGGCGAATTCACTCGCCTTTTCGAAGGGCTCCGACCACCCTCCAGGGGAACGGACGGAGCCCTTTTTGATGAAGCCGCTATACCTCGTCGCCGCCTCGGCCCTGGCCCTGACCGCCGCGGCCTGCGGCCCCAAGGTCCCGGTCGCGCGCGCCGCGCTCGACTGCCCGCCCAGCCAGGGGGACCTGACCCGCACCTCGGTGTCACCCGATGGCAAGGCCTGCACCTACACCAATGTCGGCGGCGCCGAGGTGACGCTGCAGCTCGTCAACGTGACCGGCAGCCCTGACGCCACCTTGGCCGCCATCGAGACCACCCTGCTCGCCAACCGCGCCGCGCCGAGCGCGACGGTCGAGGCTGACGCCAAGACCCCGGCCCAGGCCGTGAAGACCGCGACGGCCGACGCCGCCAAGGACGCCGCGAAGGCGGCCAAGGAAGCGGCCGATGACACCAAGGGCGTCACCGTCCAGGTCCGCGTGGACAAGCACGGCGACACCGGAATCGTGACCGAGGATGGCGGCACCACGCGTGTGAACCTGCCGGGCATCCACGTTGTGGCCAACGACTCGGACGACACCGCCAACGTGCGGGTGGGGCCCCTGACCATCGACGCGGGCGACGACGGCGCCACGGTGCGCATGCGCCGCGACGTGCGGCTGCGTGGCGAGGCCCTGAGCCCGGAGAAGCGCGGCCTGCGGGCCATGTTCCTCTACACCGGCGACGACCTGCCCGAGGGCTATCGGTTCGTCGGCTACGAGGCGGGCGGCCCGAAGCGCGGCCCGATCACCGTGGCCGTGGTCAAGTCGAAGTCCGAGGGTCCCGACGGCGGCGACCTCTATCCCGACGTGAAGAAGCTGGTCCGCAAGAACGGCGGGGTTTGAGGCCTTCCGGGCCCTAACCCGGACGCCGGCGCCGGCGCAGGCCGGCGCGTTCACGACGCTCGCACCCCATGCGCTGGACACGGCCCAGGGACGCATGAGGCGCGAAAGCTGATGTCCGTCAGGCCGCCGGCTGGACCTCGACCACCTTGTAGGTCAGCGGGCGGCCGTCCTCATCTGTGACCGTGACGTATTCGCCCACGGCGAACTTGTGTTGCCCCAGGCGGTGGACGGGTTCGTCGTCAGCCGCGTCTTCCTCGTCGTAGTCGAAGAACCAACGCTGGCCCTTGCGCGCCAGGCGCCCATCGACCGGATCCTCGTCCGGCGCGAACCGGCGCACGGTGCAGGCGTCGCGCGCCTTGCCGTAGGCCGCCTCGTCCAGCATGCCGTCCGGCGTCAGTGGGGCGGTCAGCGAATAGCCGCGGTGGTCGTCGCCCCCCGCGAATTCCGTCCCGGGATTGCGGGCGAGCCGCATCACGATGCGCGACAGGTTCATGACGTCACCTCCTAGTAGATCAGATAAGCATTTCAGTGAGAGAGAAACAGGCTTGGGCTGTCCGAGTTCAACAGCGTGCGCGTGGTGCCGCCGAAGATGAATTCCTGCAGCCGCGGGTGGCCGAACGCGCCGGCCACGAGGATATCGGCCCCGGCCGAAGCGGCCGCGTGCAGGATCGCCGGTGCGGCGTCACCGCTGTCGGTCAGCAGTTGGACCTCCGACTTCACGCCCCGGGCCGCGTAATAGCTCTGGAGCCGGGCGGGATCGAACGTACGGGAGCTGGCCTTGGGCGCGGCGATGATCACCACGCCGGACGCCTTCTCCAGCAGGGGGGTGGCCAAGCGGGCGGCGCGGCTGGCTTCCTTGCCGCCATCCCAGGCCACCGCGACGACGCCGCCCACCTTCAGGCCCTCACGCGCGATCAGCACCGGGCGCTGTTCGTCGGCGACCATCTGCTGGAACGCCTCGGCCAGGGGTCCGCGACCGCGCGACGGATCGCTGGTGAACACCACGAGGTCCGACAGGCGGCTCTCCGCCGACAGGCCCGCCCAGACCGGCGTCTGCAGCGAAACGAACTGGCTCTTGGCGTAGCCGGCGGCCGCCACGGCCTTGCGGGCGTTGGCCTCGCCAGCCGCCGTAGCCTCCTTCAGGGACTCGAGCGCGGTGGTCTGGACGCCGCCCAGGAACCCCTCGCCCATCCAGGGCATGACATCGGCGACGTCGGCCGGGGTGTAGACGCAGGCCAGTTCGGCCCCGAACGGCGCGGCGATCATCGCGGCGGCGGCCACCGTCGCGGCGTCGCCCTGACCGCCGGAAAGCGGCGCCATGATCCGGGCCCAACTCATCTCTGCATCCTCTTCACGCCCCATCCTGTCGTAAGCTGAAACGACCCGGATTGATCTTTGTCAGCCCCTGGGCCAGTTCACGACCTCGACAGTGGAAGGAATGCGCGGGTGAGGAAAGGGCTGCGTCGCACGAATCAGGCGCCCCGGGCCTGGCAGCGGATGCTTTCCGGCCGCCGGCTGGACCTGCTCGACCCCTCGCCCATGGACATCGAGATCGAGGATATCGCCCACGGGCTAGCCCGCGTCGCCCGCTGGAACGGTCAGACGGTGGGCGAACATGCCTTCTCCGTGGCCCAGCATTCGGTGGTCGTCGAGGAGATCGTGGCCCACATCCAGCCCGACACCGAGCCCCGCTGGCGGCTGGCGGCCCTGCTGCACGATGCGTCCGAGTATGTGATCGGCGACATGATCAGCCCGTTCAAGGCGGCGCTCGGCGTCGACTACAAGGTGTTCGAGGAGCGGCTGGAGAACGCCATCCACGTCCGTTTCGGCATTCCCGCCAAGACCCCCGTTGCGATCAAGAAGCTGATCAAGCAGGCCGACCGCGCCTGCGCCTTCTTCGAGGCGACCCAGCTGGCGGGCTTCAGCCAGGCCGAGGCGCTGGAGATCTTCGGGCCCCCGCCGGCCGGCTACTCCCTGAAGATCGAGCCTCAGGCGCCCTTCGACGCCCAGGCCCACTATGTTCGCCGCTTCGAGGTGCTCTCCGAGGCGGCCGGCTACACGCCCCACGCCCAGGCCTTCGATACGGAATGACCAGCACCCTCGTCATCGGGCTGTCGGCCGTGGTGGTGGCCATCCGCGATGGCGAGGCCGTGGCCCTGACCGTGCGCCAGAAGGGCCCGGCCGGCGACTTGACCACCCTCCCCTTCGGCCCCTTCGACCCCGACGGCCATCGCACCTTCGAGCTGGCGCTCCGGGCCTTCGTGACCGAGCAGACCCGTTTCGACCTGGGCTATGTGGAACAGCTCTACACCTTCGGCGACAAGGGCCGCGACGCGCCCCTGGCCGACCTGGGCGGCGGCGACGCGGCGGCGCGGGTGATCTCCGTGGGCTACCTGGCCCTGGCTCCTGCGGCGGTGGACACGCACTTCGCGGGCAGCGAGTGGCGGCCCTGGTCGCGGATATTCCCGTGGGAGGACTGGCGCGCCGGTCGCCCGGGCGCCTTCGACGCCATGGAGACGGCGTTGCGCGCCTGGGCCGGCAACGACGCCCAGAAATTGGCCCGAGCGCGCCTGCTGTTCGCCCTGGACGGCGCGCCCTGGAACGAAGAGCGGGTGCTGGAGCGCTACGAGCTGCTCTACGAGGCCGGCCTGGTCCAGGAGGCGGCCCGCGACCGCGACGAGGCCGCCCCCTCCCGTCCCGACGCTCTGGTGGCGGCCCTGGGCGAGGCGATGGCGTCCGACCACCGCCGCATCCTGGCCACCGCGCTCGGCCGCCTGCGCGGCAAGCTGAAATACCGCCCAGTGATCTTCGAGCTGATGCCCGACGCCTTCACCCTCTCGGCCCTGCAGCGGACCGTCGAGGCCATCGCCGGCGTGCCCCTGCACAAGCAGAACTTCCGCCGGGCGCTGGAGCGGGCCGAACTGGTGGAGGGCCTGGGGCGCCTGGACGCCGACACCGGCGGGCGCCCGGCAGAGCTGTTCCGCTTCCGCCGTGAGATCCTGGGGGCGAGACCGGTGAGCGGGCTCAGCTTACCGCTGCTGCGGGAGTGACGCCGCAAGATCGACATATCCCTTATAGTTGTATTGATAGTTTGTTGACAATTTAGGGTGAGATAGATCATGGGTCGGGAAACCGGAGTTTCCCAATGCCACGCCGTCTGTCCGCCATCCTGCCCGCCGTCGTCGCCGTGCTCTTCGCGACGCCAAGCCATGCGGCGATCATGCTTGCCACCTGGACGAGCCTCATCACCGACGTTGGCGGCCCGCAGAAGATCCTCCCAGACACATCGCTGGTTGGCACGGAACTCAAGGTCGAGCTGCGCTACGACACCGCGCGCGCCCTCGTCACGGACGGGATCGACGAGGGCGGCGCCTTCCTCCACCTAGCGAGCGACAAGGAGCATCCGCCCGTCCTGGGCCTGACGCTGACGTATGGGGGCACGAATTATGATCTCGGATCCAGCGTGGGGCTCGACATCATGCATGGCTCCGACCCCCGCCTGCCGTCGTATTCCCGCGCCCGCATGCGTCACATCAAGCCGCTCTCCTATGACCAGGATCTGATGATCGACTTCGACATGCTCAGCGTCGGAGGCGTCGGCGATGTCCCCCTTGATTTCGAGAAACCCTTCTCACTCGACTTCTTCGGCAACACGACCATCCGCTTCGTCATCAATGAGACGCAGAGCTCCCCAGGGTCCGATGTGTCGATCCGAGCCGCCGCTAGCGGCGACTCCCGCGGCAAGCTGACGGTCGTGCAACTGGCGCCGACGGCCCCTGTGCCCGAGCCCACGACCTGGGCCTTGCTGATCGTGGGATTCGGCGTGACAGGCGCGTCGCTGAGGCGTCGTGCGCCGGCGGCGGCCGGCATCGCCTAAAACGCGTATATTTCGCGCTTACACCATCACAGGTAACCCCTGCTAGGCCGGAGTGCAGCGTGGCGCGTCAGGAGGCGCCTGTTCCGCAACCCGCGACCTGGGCGTTGATGATCTCGGGCTTCGGGATGGCCGGCGCGGCCCTGCGACGCCGTCGGACGGTGGCGTTGGCCTAGGCGGCCTCGCGCTCGTCGTTCGCGAGTGTGAGGGCCGTGTCTTCCCGCGCCTTGATCATCGCGCTGGTCTCGCGGCTGCCGTCGTGGCTCCAGCCGGGCGGGCCGAAGATATACCCCATGGCGTGGCGGGGGTGCCTCACCACGTCCTGGGCGATGCCGATCCACTCGTGGAAGGCGACCCGCAGGATGTTGAACGTCGCCACGTTCTTCACCAGGCCATAGCGGCAGGGCTCGTCGTCCAGCTCGGCCTGGAACGTGCCGAACAGCTTGTCCCAGATGATCAGGATGCCGGCGTAGTTGCGGTCCAGGTAGACGGCGTTGCGCGCGTGGTGGACCCGGTGGTGCGAGGGGGTATTGAACACCGCCTCGAACCAGCGCGGCGTCTTTTTGATCGCCTCGGTGTGGATCCAGTACTGGTAGACGAGGCTGATCCCCTTCTGGATCGCGATCATCGCGGGCGAGAAGCCGAGGAACGCGAGGGGCAGCCAGAGCAGCCATGTGCCCGCCACCCCGCCCGTCCAGGTCTGCCGCAGGGCCGTGGACAGGTTGTAGTGCTGGCTGGAATGGTGGTTCACGTGGCTGGCCCACCAGAACCGGCGTTCGTGGCTGACGCGATGGAAGACGTAGTAGGTCAGGTCCTCCAGAAGGAAGATCGCCACCCAGGCCCAGATCGCCGTCATGGGGATCGTGAACAGCCGGTGCTCGTAGACCCACAGGGTGCAGGCGAAGATCACGCCCGCCGTCAGCAGCCCCGCCACGGAAGACATCAGGCCCATGCCAAGGGAGACGGCGGTGTCCTTCGTCTCGTAGTTCGCCTTCGCCTTGCCCATGCGGGCCAGGACGATCTCCAGGATGATCGAGAGAATGAAGAATGGCGTCGCCAGCGTGACCGGATCGAATTCGGCCTTCATGCAGCGAGGTCCTTGGGCGGCCAGGACGGCAGCGACAGGGTCGCGCGCGGCGCGGAGATATCCGCCAGGTCCACGCACAGCTGGCCGTTCTTGAAGCTGGCCGAGATGGCCTGCGCCCAGGGGATCTGGCGTGCCGCGAAGCCGTCGCCCACCTGGCAGATCACCAGGGCCAGGCCACCGGACTTGGCCAGCGCGCCGGCGCCGTCCGACGCCACCCATACGGCGTCCAGCCGGCGGCCCGGGAACTCGTACTCGAACAGGCCGCGGGCCTTCTTCTCGTCGAGCGGGCCCGCCGGCCGGGCGATCTTGGCCCAGGCGGCGATGCCGACCAGAACCGCGACCGCGGCCCCCGAAAGGGCCAGTTGAACGAAGAACGCCTCGTCCATGGCGGTCCCTCCCTGCTCGTTTCGTGGGCAGCGTGGGCGCGCGCCGGGACGTGGTCAAGGAAAAGGCCGCCCCACCGGGTCCATACGGACCCGGCCCCCTTTGGCCAAAGGCCACTTCCCCCAAATGGGGGAAGGGAGGACAGAGCGGCCTTTCCTCAGGCGCGGACGTCCCTTGGAGGGACTGGGAACACGCCGGCGCCCGAGGCCCGGAAGCTAGAACTTCCGGACGTAGGACGCGCCGACCACGTTGGCGTGGGCGCTGCTGTTGGTGAACTCCTGGCGCGTGTAGTCGAGGCGGATACCGTTCAGCCCATCGAAGGAGTGCTGGGCGCCGACACCGAAGTTCCAGGACTCACCGTCCTGGGCGACCGAAGTCCCGATGGCCGAACCCTTGATCTTGGTCGTGCCGTAGCCGACGCGGGCGAACAGGTCGGTGTTGGGGCTGATCGGAAGGAACCCCACGCCATAGACGGCGGCCTGATGTTTGACCTTTGTCTTCACGTCGAAGCCCGGCGCGCCCACGTCGCGGACGGTGTAGCCTTGCAGGCCGGTGGCGAGTTCACCCTCGACACCGAGATAGGGCGTGAAGCGGTACCCCAGACGGCCGCCGATGACCTCGTAGTTCGGCGCGCGGGCGTCGACGTGAGCCAGGCCCAGGTTCACATAAGCGCCGACATTGCTAGCAGCGGCGTCCTGCGCTTGGGCGAACGCGGGAACAGCGGCGATGGCGGCCAGAGTGGCCGTGGCGATGAGAGCTTTTTTCATTTGGGAGGAACTCCGTACTCGTTCTGGACAGCCCGCCCAGTCCCGTGAGGGATCGACGCCAAACGCGGCCCGGCGCCGACGGTTCTTTGGCGAAGGTTTGTTCAGTTGGTGTCTGTGTCCTTCGGGCCACATCGCCCCGTGACGCCGCCGGCAGGCGTGGTAATCAGGCGGCCAAAGTTCGGAAGGAACACGAATGACCGACGCGGTGATCGCCGCCACGGGGCTCTACACGCCGCCGCACAGCCTCTCGAACGCCGAGCTGGTCGAGACCTTCAACGCCTACGTCGAGCGGTTCAACGCCGCCAACGCCGCCGCCATCGAGGCCGGCGAGGTCCAGGCGCTGACCCCCTCCTCCGCCGAGTTCATCGAGAAGGCCTCGGGCATCAAGGCCCGCTTCGTGGTCGACAAGACCGGCCTCGTCGACCCCGAGCGGATGACGCCCAACATCCCCGAGCGCCCGAACGACCAGATCTCGGTCCTGGCCGAGATCGCGGTGGAAGCCGCCAAGGAAGCCATCGCCCGGTGGGGCAAGGACGTCAGCCGGATCGACGCGGTGATCTGCGCCGCCTCGAACATGCAGCGCGCCTATCCCGCCATGGCCATCGAGGTGCAGCAGGCCCTGGGCATCGAGGGCTTCGCCTTCGACATGAACGTCGCCTGCTCCTCGGCCACCTTCGGCATCAAGACCGCCGCCGACTTCGTGGCGTCCGGCGCGCGCGCGGTGCTGATGGTCAATCCGGAGATCTGCTCGGGCCACCTGAACTTCCGCGACCGCGACAGCCACTTCATCTTCGGCGACGTGGCCACCGCGGTGATCGTGGAGCGCGCTGAAGACGCCACCGGCGGCTGGGACATCCTGGGCACGCGGCTCAAGACCCAATTCTCCAACAACATCCGCAACAACTTCGGCTTCCTGAACCGCGCCGCGCCGGAGGGGATCGGCGCCCCCGACAAGCTGTTCGTGCAGGAGGGGCGCAAGGTATTCCGCGAGGTGGTGCCGATGGTCTCGGAGATGATCGTCGAGCACGCCGGCGACCTGGGGATCGACCCGCACGCACTGAAGCGGCTGTGGCTGCACCAGGCCAACATCAACATGAACCTGATGATTGGCAAACGCGTGCTGGGCCGCGAGCCCGCGGACGGCGAGAACGTCATCATCCTCGACGAGTACGCCAACACCTCGTCGGCCGGCTCGATCATCGCCTTCCACAAGGCCAACGACGACTTCCAGGCGGGCGACACCGGCCTGATTTGCTCGTTCGGCGCGGGCTATTCGGCCGGGACGGTGTTCGTCCGGAAGCGGTGAGGCTAGGCTCCCTGCTGCTGAGGGAGTCCCGCATGAAGACGCTGTTCGCCGCCACCGCCGTTGCCCTGTGTCTGACGGCGACGTCGGCGGGCTCCGCCCCGCAGACCTACGACCTGATCGTGCGGGGCGGCGAGATCTACGACGGCTCCGGCGGCGCGCCGGCGAAGGGCGACGTGGCGATCAAGGGCGAGCGGATCGTCTGCGTCGGAAGCTGCCCGGGAGCGGCCGCTAAGACGGTGGACGCCGCCGGCAAGGCCGTCGCGCCCGGCTTCATCAACATGCTGTCGTGGTCCACCGAGAGCCTGATCCAGGACGGCCGCGGTCAGTCCGAGCTCCGCCAGGGCGTGACCCTGCAGGTCATGGGCGAAGGCACGTCCATGGGGCCCCTCACGCCCGAGATGCGGAAGCTGGAACTCCAGCGCCAGGGGGACATCAAGTATCCGATCCCCTGGACCACGCTGGACGAATACCTGCGCTTCCTCGAGGCCAGGGGCGTGTCGCTGAACGTGGCCTCGTTCGTCGGCGCCGCCACAGTGCGGGTGAACGTCCTGGGCGAGAGCGACGTCGATCCCACGCCGGAGCAACTGGCGAAGATGCGGGCCCTGGTCCGCCAGGCCATGGAGGACGGCGCCATGGGCGTCGGCTCCTCTCTGATCTATGCGCCCGGCAGCTATGCCGAGAGCGAGGAGCTGGTGGCCCTGGTCGCGGAGGCCGGCCGCTGCGGCGGGTTCTACATCAGCCACATGCGCTCGGAAGGTAACCGGCTGGAAGAGGCCGTGGACGAGCTGATCGACATCGCGCGCCGCTCCGGCGCCCCCGCCGAGATCTATCACCTCAAGGCCAGCGGCAAGCCCAACTGGGGCAAGCTGGATTCGGTGCTGGCCCGCATCGAGGCGGCCCGCAAGGAAAGCCTGCGGATCACAGCCGACATGTACACCTATCCCGCCGGCTCAACGGGCCTGGACGCGGCCATGCCAACCTGGGTGCAGGCGGGCGGCGTCGAGGCCTGGATCGCGCGGCTGAAGGACCCCGAGATCCGCGCCAAGGTGAAGGCCGAGATGATCGGCGAGCCGGTGGGTTTCGAGAACCTGCAGCGGCACGCCGGGGCCGAGGGCACGCTGCTGGTCGGCTTCAAGAATCCCAAGCTGAAGCCGCTCACCGGCAAGACCCTTGCCCAGGTGGCTGCCGAGCGCGGCGTCAGCCCGCAGGACGCCGCCATCGACCTGGTCATCGAGGACGGCTCCAGGGTGCAGGTGGTCTATTTCCTGATGGACGAGGCCAATGTCGCCCGCCAGACCGCCTTGCCCTGGATGAGTTTCGGCTCCGACGCCGAGGGCCAGGCGCCCGAGGGACCGTTCCTGCTGTCATCGACGCATCCGCGCGCCTACGGCAACTTCTCGCGCCTGCTGGCCAAGTATGTCCGTGACGAGAAGCGCCTGACCCTGAGCGAGGCGATCCGCAAGCTCTCCGCCCAGCCGGCCCACAATCTAGGCCTCCGCGACCGGGGGATGCTGAAGGTCGGGAACTACGCCGACGTTGTGGTCTTCGACCCGGCCACGGTCCAGGACCACGCCACCTTCGAGAAGCCGCAGCAGTTCTCCACCGGCGTCAGCGAGGTGGTGGTCAACGGCGAGCTCGCGCTGGCGAATGGCGAGCCCACCACGGCGCGCCCGGGCCAGGTGGTGCGGGGCCGCGGCTGGACCGGCTGGAAAGATGGCGGCTGTCGGAAAACGGCGAAGGACTGGAGCTGGTGAACCCATTCCTCCCCCGACGGGGAGGCGACGGAGGGGGGCCGCCCAGACGGCTGAGGACCCCCTCAGTCAGCTCCGCTGACAGCTCCCCGACGGGGGAGCAATTGCGCCGCGCTAGCGGTCCTTCTCGCGTTCGCCGATCGCCGCCTGGGCCGCCGCGAGCCGTGCGATCGGCACGCGGTAGGGCGAGCAGCTCACGTAATCCAGGCCGACGCTCTCGCAGAACTGGATCGAGGCCGGGTCGCCGCCGTGCTCGCCGCAGATGCCCAGCTTCACGTCCGGGCGGGCTGCGCGGCCGCGCTCGGCGGCGATCTTGATCAGGTCGCCGACGCCTTCCTGGTCCAGGCTGACGAAGGGATCCTTATCGAAGATGCCCTTCTCGATGTAGGCGTTCAGGAACCGGCCGGAGTCGTCGCGGCTGATGCCAAAGGTGGTCTGGGTCAGGTCGTTGGTGCCGAACGAGAAGAACTCGGCGTACTCGGCCAGGTCGCCGGCGCGCAGGGCCGCGCGGGGCAGCTCGACCATGGTGCCGACCATGTAGACGATCTCGACGCCTTTTTCGGCGATGACCTCTTTCGCGGTCTTGTCCGTCAGTTGGCGCAGGAACTTCATCTCCTCGCCCTTGGCGACGAGGGGGTGCATGATTTCCGGGATCGGCTGCGGTCGGCCCTCGGCGGCGACCTCGCAGGCCGCCTCGATGATGGCGCGGACCTGCATCTCGTAGATCTCGGGGTACGATACGCCCAGGCGGCATCCGCGGTGGCCCAGCATGGGGTTCACCTCGTGCATCTCCTGGGCCCGGCGCATCAGCTTGCCGGCGTCCAGGCCGGTCGCCTCGGCCACCGCGGCCACGTCCTCTTCGGTGTGCGGCAGGAACTCGTGCAGCGGCGGGTCCAGCAGGCGGATGGTGACCGGCAGGCCTTCCATGATCTTGAACAGCTCGACGAAGTCCTGGCGCTGCATGGGCAGGATCTTGGCCAGCGCCTGTTTCCGGCCGGCCACGTCGTCGGCCAGGATCATCTCCCGCACGGCGGCGATCCGCGCGGGGTCGAAGAACATGTGCTCGGTGCGACAGAGGCCGATGCCCTCGGCGCCGAACTGCCGGGCGGTCTGGGCGTCCAGCGCCGTCTCGGCGTTGGCCCGCACCTTCAGGCGGCGCACCTCGTCGGCCCACCCCATCAGGGTGCCAAAGTCGCCCGACAGCTCGGGCTCGATCATCTTCACGGCGCCTTTGAGCACTTCGCCGGTCGAGCCGTCGATGGTGACGATGTCATAGGCGCGGATGCTCTGGCCGCGGGCCCGGAACTCCCCGGCCCGGGCGTCGATGTGGATCTCGCCGGCGCCGGAGACGCAGGGACGGCCCATACCGCGCGCCACCACCGCGGCGTGGCTGGTCATGCCGCCCCGGGCCGTGACGATGCCGCGAGCCGCGTCCATGCCGCGGATGTCTTCAGGCGAGGTTTCCTCGCGGACCAGGATCACCGCCTCGCCCGAACCGCCCAGCTTCTCGGCCTCTTCCGCCGTGAAGACCACCTTGCCGGTGGCCGCGCCGGGCGAGGCCGGCAGGCCGGTGGCGATCACGTCGCGCGGACTGGAGGGGTCGATGGTGGGGTGCAGCAACTGATCCAGCGAGCCGGGCTCGACCCGCATGACCGCCTCGGTCTTGTCGATCACGCCCTCGCTGGCGAGGTCTACCGCGATCCGCAGCGCCGCCTTGGCCGTGCGCTTTCCGTTGCGGGTCTGCAGCATGTAGAGCCGGCCCTGCTCGACCGTGAACTCGATGTCCTGCATGTCGCGGTAGTGCTTTTCCAGCTTCTCCACGACCGCCTTGAACTGGGTGAAGACCTCGGGAAGCGCCTCTTCCATCGAGGGGTTTACGTCGCCCATCTCCTCGCGGGCGATCTTGGTCAGAGGCTGCGGGGTGCGGATGCCCGCGACCACGTCCTCGCCCTGGGCGTTGATCAGGAACTCGCCATAGAGCCGGTTCTCGCCCGTCGAGGGATTGCGGGTGAAGGCCACGCCGGTGGCCGAGCCGTCGCCCATGTTTCCGAACACCATCGACTGGATGTTCACGGCGGTGCCCCAGCTCTCCGGGATATCGTGCATGCGGCGGTAGAATTTCGCCCGGTCGTTCATCCAGCTGGCGAACACGGCGCCCACGGCGCCCCACAGCTGTTCGTTGGGATCCTGCGGGAACGGCTTGCCCAGGTCGCGCTCGACGGCGGCCTTGTAGTCGGCGACGACGGCTTCCCAGTCCTCGGCGGTCAGGCCGGTGTCCACGTGGACGTCCAGGCGGTCCTTATGGTCGTCCAGGATCTCCTCGAACATGTGGTGGTCCAGGTCGAGGACCACGTTCGAGTACATCTGGATGAAGCGGCGGTAGCTGTCGAAGGCGAAGCGGCGGTCGCCCGAGAGCTTGGCCAAGCCTTCGACCGTCTGGTCGTTGAGGCCGAGGTTCAGGACCGTGTCCATCATCCCCGGCATCGAGGCCCGCGCGCCGGAGCGGACCGAGACCAGCAGCGGGTTCGCCGCGTCGCCGAACGCCTTGCCGGTGATCTTCTCGACCGTCTTCAGGCCCTCGGCCACCTGGTCCTTCAGGTTGGGCGGATAGGCCTTGTCGTTGGAGTAGTAGTGGACGCAGGCCTCGGTGGTGATGGTGAAGCCCGGAGGCACCGGCAGGCCCAGCGACGACATCTCCGCCAGGTTGGCGCCCTTGCCCCCCAGCAGGTTCTTCATCGAGGCGTCGCCGTCCGCGGAGCCGCCGCCGAAGGCATAGACCCAGCGCGTCTTCACCATCGCATCGGCCATTTCGTCAGTCCCCTAAAGCTAGCCCGTAACCTGGGAGAAATCCGCCACTTGTCCCATGGCGTCCCGGACTTTCGCCAGAAGGCGCAGCCGGTTGTCGCGTTCCTCGGATACGTCGGAATTCACTAACACCTTGTCGAAGAATGCGTCGACCGGCGCACGAAGCTTGGAAAGTTCGCGCATGGCGCCGGCGAAGTCCTCGGCGTCGAGGGCCGCGTCCAGCGTGGCGTCCAGCTCGCCGACGGCGGCGATCAGCGTCAGCTCCTCGGGCGAGGACGCCGTCATGCGCACCGGCGCGCCGTCGGGCAGCGCCCCCTTCTTCTCCTCGGCCTTGAGGATGTTGACGGCGCGCTTGTAGCCGGCCAGCAGGTTCGCCCCGTCCTCTGTCTTGAGGAAGGCGTCCAGCGCGTTCACCCGGGCCACGATGCGGACCAGATCGTCATCCCCCAGGGCGAAGATGGCGGCCACAAGGTCGTGGCGCTGGCCCCGGTCGCGCAGCCAGACTTCCAGGCGGTCGGCGAAGAAGGCCACGATCTCGTCGGCCACATCGTCGTAGCGGCGGAATTCGAACAACAGCTTGCCGGTGGGCTTCTCCCGCTCCATCCGGTCGAAGACGATGTCGACGTCGCGCTCCATGGCGACCACCTGCGGGGCGCCGTCCAGCAGCGCCTCGTCGAACTCTCGCAGATAGACCTCGAATTCCTGCGACTTGGCCCGACCGCCGGAGCCCAGATGGACGGTCAGCTTCGGCGTCGAGACCCAGAGCGCCCGGCCGGGGTCCACGAAACAGCGCAGCGAACGATACCAATCGGCCACCGCAGCACGGAGCGGGATGCGCAGCTCCGAGCCCAGCACGGTGCGGATCACCCCCAGGGCCGAGCGGCGGAGCGCGAACGGGTCGCGCGACCCGGTGGGCTTTTCGCCCACCGCGAAGAAGCCCGTCAGGGTGTCCAGTTTGTCGGCCAGGGCGACGGCCATGGTCACCGGACGGTCCGGCACCTCGTCGCTGGGGCCGGCGGGCTTGTAGTGGTCGCGGATCGCCTCGACGACCAGGGGCGAGAGCCCCTCGGCCTGGGCGTAGTAGCCGCCCATGATCCCCTGCAGCTCGGGAAACTCGCCCACCACGCCCGTGCCCAGGTCGGCCTTGGCCAGGCGCGCGGCCTGCACGGCCTTGGCGACGTCGGCGCCGACACGGGGCGCGAGCGCGGCGGCCATCATCTCGAGACGCTCGACGCGCTCGTACATGGCGCCCAGCTTGGCGTGGAATGTGACGCCCTTCAGCTTCTCCAGCCGGTCTTCCAGCCTGATCTTGCGATCCTCGTTCCAGAAGAAGCGCGCGTCCGACAGCCGGGCCGACAGCACCTTGGCGTTGCCGAGCGCGATGGTCTTGCCGCCGTCGGTGGCGTCGATGTTGGCCACGGTGACGAAGTGCGGGGCGAGCTTGCCGGTGTTGGGATCGCGGACGGCGAAGTAGCGCTGGTGCACACGCATGGAGGTGCGGATCACCTCGGGCGGCAGATCCAGGAAGGCCGGATCCATGTCGCCCAACACGGGGATCGGCCATTCGACCAGGCCGGCCACCTCGTCCAGCAGGCCCTGGTCCTCGACCAGTTCCAGGTTGCGCGCGAAGCAGAGCGTCTTGGCCGCCTCGACGATACGGTCCTTCCGCTCCTGCGGGTCCAGGACCACGAAGTGCTTCTCCAGCTTCTCGGCGTAGGCGTCGAAGTCCTTGACCTTGAAAGACTGGCCCGAGCCCATGAAGCGGTGGCCCTGGGTGGTGTCGCCGCTGGGGATCCCGTCGATCTGGAAGGGCACGATCTCGCCGTCGAAGACGCAGAGGATGCGACGCAGCGGACGCACCCACTTCAGCTTGCTGACCCCCGACACCATCGACTTCGGCCACGGGAAATCGCGAACGATCCCCTGCACCATCTCGGCCACGATCTCGGGCGTGGGGCGGCCCGCCTTGTGGATGTGGGCGACCCAAACGCCGTCGCGGTCGACCAAGTCAGACTTTTGCAGGCCGGTCTTGCGCAGGAAGCCTTCGAGGGCCTGTTCCGGCGCGCTGGTGCGTGGGCCTTTGACGTCTTCGTGGCGGTCCTTCTGAGCCTCGGGCAGGCCTTCGGCCACCAGGGTCAGGCGGCGCGCGCCGCAGAAGGTCTTCAGGGCCTCCGGCAGCAGGCCCTCGGTGGCCAGGCGCTCGCGCGCCATCCGTTCCAGGTCCCGCGCGGCGTTCGCCTGCATGCGGGCGGGGATCTCTTCCGAGAGCAGTTCGAGCAGCAGTTGGGGCATGGCTAGACTTTTTCCGCCAAGGCCGCCGGCAGCGGGGCGTTGCCGCCTTCCGAAGCCACCCAGGCCTCGGCGCACATCTTACAGAGGTCGCGGATGCGCCCGATGTAGGCCTGGCGCTCCGCCACGGCGATCGCGCCGCGGGCGTCCATGATGTTGAACAGGTGGCTGGCCTTCAGCACGTGGTCGTATGCGGGCAGCGCCAGGGGCTGACCCTGGCGGCCCTTGTGACCCAGGATGCGCACGACTTCGCGCTCCATGTCCTCGAACTGGCGCTTGCACGTCGCCACGTCGGCGACCTCCAGCTCGAAGGCCGAGAACTGCTGCTCGTTCGGCAGGTAGATGTCGCCGTAGCTGAACTCGTCGTTGAACCGCAGGTCGTAGACGCTGTCCTTGTTCTGCAAATAGAGGCTCAGCCGCTCCAGTCCGATGGTCAGCTCGCCGGCCACGGGGAACACGTCCAGGCCGCCCACCTGCTGGAAGTAGGTGTACTGGGTGATCTCCATCCCGTCGCACCAGACCTCCCAGCCCAGGCCCCAGGCCCCGACGGTCGGGTTTTCCCAGTCATCCTCGACGAAACGGATGTCGTGGAGCTTCGGGTCGATGCCGATCGCCTCCAGGCAGCCCAGATACAGCTCCTGCAGGTTCTCGGGGTTCGGCTTCAGGATCACCTGGTACTGGTGGTGCTGGTGCAGGCGGTTGGGGTTCTCGCCGTAGCGCCCGTCGGCCGGCCGGCGCGAGGGCTGCACATAGGCGACTTTCCAGGGTTTCGGCCCCAGCGTGCGCAGCACGGTCATGGGCGAGAGCGTCCCCGCCCCCACTTCGACGTCGTACGGCTGCAGAATCGCACAGCCCTGCCGGCTCCAATAGTCATGGAGTTTCAGGATAAGGCCCTGAAAAGACAGTGGTTGATCAGTCATTGGGAGCTGGACGTTCGCAGGCGCAAAAAAAGTCGGCGGACCATAGGGCCCGCCGACCTTCGCTTCAACCGCCGAAAGGGGCGGATCTCAGAGGGGGCGCCTAGTTGCCCTTGGCGGCCGTGCGCTTGCCGGCCCGCGACATGGGCTGGCCGTACTTGGCGCGGTTCTCCGGCGTGTCGGCGACGGGGCCGTTGGTCACCGTCGTGGTCGTCACGGTGGCGGTCTGGGCCGAGGCCGGCGCGGCCACGTCGGTGGCGGCCGTCGTCTCGGTGGTGGTGGTCACACCGGTGTCCACCGGCGGGGCGGCGACGGTTTCAGACGGCGTCGAGCCGACCGGCACGACTACCTTCTCCTGATACTGCTTGTCGTCCGAGGGCGAATGCGCTCCGTTCCAGTCGCCCGTGACCGACCCGGGGGTCGGGGCCTTGGGCATCTTCTGGTCTTGCGCGGAGGCCGCGCCGCCCAGCAGGGCGATGGCGGCCGTGACGGTAGCGAAAAGAGCGAGTTTCATCGTCAGAACTCCGGTTGATGGCGCGTGTCAGCCCCATCCTCGATTGTGCTGACGCTGTACGGCTCAGACGGGTGATTGGTTCCCGCTGAGCCGTCAGGTTTCCGAGCCTATTTGGCCGGCGCGGCCGCCGACGCGTCGGCGGCGGGCGGCGCGGCGGCGGGCGGATCGGCCGCCCCCTGGCCCGCGATCAGGACGCTGTCGACTACGTGCAGCAGGCCGCTGCCGGTGCGCAGGTCAGCCTGGACGATCGTGGCGCCGTCCACCTTCATGACCCCGCCTTCGTCGCTGCCGTCCAGCAGGATGGTGTCACCGGCGCCCGACGGGATCGGACCCTTGGCGCCCTTGATCTTGGTCGAGTCGACCGGCGCGTTGACCACGTGGTGCAGAACGAACTTCTGCATGGCGACCTTGTCCGACTTCAGCTTGGCGAGGTCGGCGGCCGGCATGGCGGTGAAGGCCGCGTCGGTGGGCGCGAACACCGTCAGGTTCTTGTTGGTCTTCAGCAGGCCCGCCAGGTTCGTGGCGTCGATGCCGCCCACGAAGGTCGTGAACTGGCCCGAGAGCTTCAGGGTGTCGACCAGGTCGCCCTGGACGGCGACCGGCTTGGCGGCAGCGGCGGCGGGCGACGGCGTTTGAGCCGAGGCGGCGAACGGCGCGGCGCCCAGGGCGACGACGGCGGCGGCGGCGAAGAGGAAGCGGGTCGGCGACATTCAGGGTCCTTGTGGCTTCGGTTGGTCTGGGCCTGAGCAGGCGGCGGGAGACTTACGCTGGAGACCCGTGGCGGGTTCCAATCTCACCTCGTCATGAGACTAGGCGCGGAAAGCGCCGGATTTACGACGGTAAGCGGGCGCGTCAAGCGTCGGTTCCACGCTCCCGACGGTCACATTTGCTGAAAACCTGGGCGCCCGCACCCGATGACGCTCAGAAAACGGGCGGCCTTGGGCTTCTTCACCAAAGCGTCACCCCAGCGGTCCTGCCCACGCGGCCCTCCGACATAGCGTCGCTTCGACTGTCGCCAAGGGGACAACGGCGCGGCGGTGTTCGAACGAACGAGAGGGGTTGGGCCCGCCCTCAGGGCCGGACGCGGGAGCGAGCTGATGAAACTCATCATGGCGATCGTCAAACCGTTCAAGCTGGACGACGTGCGCGAAGCGCTCGTCGGAGCCGGCGTGGAGGGTCTGACGGTCTCGGAGGTCAAGGGATATGGCCGGCAGAAAGGCCAGACCGAGATCTATCGGGGGGCGGAGTACCAGATCAACTTCCTGCCCAAGGTGAAGCTGGAGGCCGTCGTCGATGACGCGGCCGCCGCTAAGGCGGTGGAGGCCATCAAGGCCGCCGCCGCGACCGGCAAGATCGGCGACGGAAAGATCTTCGTCCTCGACGTCTCGGAGGCCGTGCGCATCCGGACGGGCGAGACGGGCGCCGCGGCGCTCTAACGGGACAAGGGGACATATGCTTATGAAATTCTTTGGAAAACAGCGGCTGGCCGGGCTGATGCTCGCCGCCGCCGTGGCCGGGGCGCCGCTGGCGTCCACGGCCTTCGCTCAGGAGGCCGCGGCCCCCGCCGCCGCCGCGCCGGCCGCGACGCCCGCGCCGGAAGCCGCGGCGGCGGCCGCCGAGGCCGCGGCTCCCGCTCCGGCCCCTGCCCCCGCAGAGGCCGCCCCCGCCGCGCCGACCCAGACGGTCGACAAGGGGGACACCACCTGGATGATGGTCTCGGCGGTGCTCGTGCTGCTGATGATCATCCCCGGCCTGGCGCTGTTCTACGGCGGCCTGGTGCGCCAGAAGAACATGCTCTCGATGCTGATGCAGACGGCCACCGTCTGCGTGATCGGCATGATCGCCTGGGTCACCTACGGCTACAGTCTGGCCTTCACCGACGGCGGCGGTCTCGACACCTTCGTCGGCGGCGGCGGACGGCTGTTCCTGAAGGATGTGACCCCGGCCTCGAACGTCGCGACGTTCTCGACCGGCATCTACATCCCCGAACTGGCCTTCATCGCCTTCCAGATGACCTTCGCTGCCATCACCGCCTGCCTCGTGCTGGGCGGCGTGGCCGAGCGGATGAAGTTCGGCGCCGTGGTGATCTTCGCGGTCCTCTGGCCGCTGCTCTCCTACTATCCGATGGCCCACATGGTCTGGTGGTGGCCGGGCCCCGATGGCATCGCGATGGCTCCGACCGATCCGGTGAAGTCGGGCCTGCTGTGGGGCTGGGGCGCGCTGGACTTCGCGGGCGGCACCGTGGTGCACATCAACGCGGGCGTCGCCGCCCTGATGGGCGCCCTGATCCTGGGCCCCCGCAAGGGCTACCGCTCCGAGCCGATGCAACCCCACTCCCTGACGCTGACCCTGGTCGGCGCCGGTCTCCTGTGGGTGGGCTGGTTCGGCTTCAACGCCGGCTCCAACCTTGAAGCCAACGGCTACGCCGCCCTGGCCGTACTCAACACCTTCATCGCCACCGCCGCGGCGGGCTTCTCGTGGGCGATGACGGAGTGGGTGACGCGCAAGAAGGCCTCGCTGCTCGGCATGGCCTCCGGCCTGGTCGCCGGTCTCGTGGCGGTCACCCCGGCCGCCGGCTTCGCCGGCCCGATGGGCGCCCTGGTCCTGGGCCTTATCGTCTCGCCGATCTGCGTGTTCTTCTGCTCGTTCGTGAAGAACGCGCTCAAGTACGACGACAGCCTGGACGCCTTCGGCATCCACGCGATCGGCGGCATCGTCGGCGCTCTGGGCACCGGCATCCTGGTCTCGGCCAGCCTGGGCGGCGCGGGCATCGTGGACTACACGACCTGCGCGGCGGATGGCGACATCTCCACCTGCGACGCCCTGGCCAGCTATACCATGGCGGGCCAGTTCATCACCCAGCTCAAGGCGGTTGCGGTGGCGGTGATCTGGTCGGCGGTGGCCTCCAGCATCGTGTTCTTCATCATCAAGTACACGGTCGGCCTGCGGTCCTCGCCGGAAGCCGAAGAGGAAGGCCTGGACATCGTCGAGCACGGTGAACGCGCCTACCACTCGTAAGAGCCTTCCCGGGTCGGGCGGCCTCCGCCTGACCCGGACACGCCACCCCGGAGCGCGCGGCGCGCACTCCGAACTCTTGGGGGAGAGGACGTCCCGCCGCACACACCCGGCGGACGTCAGTAGGGGTAGAGACGGGGGTCCTTCGGGGCCCCCGTTTTCTTTTGGGCTATTCCCAGGGCCCGCCCAGGCGGCAGCGGCGGACCCACCAGTGCGGGGCCATGGCCTCGATCCGCTCGGCCAGGGTCTCGGCGGCGATGTCGTCGGCGCACAGGGCGAAGCAGGTCCCGCCCGAGCCGGACACCCGGGCCAGCAGCGTCTCGGGCTCGTCGCGCAGGGTGGCCAGCACGGCCCCCACCTCGGGCGCGGCCGCGATGGCCGGCGCCTCCAGGTCGTTGGACTGGGTCGCCAGCCAGGCGGCGACCTCCTGGGGGCTCTCGAAGGCGTCGGGCATCCGCGGGGGCCGCACGTCGCCGAACGCGCTGGAGGCGTCCAGGCGGCGATAGACATCGGGCGTCGACACCGCCAAGCCGGGGTTCACCAGCACACAGTCCAGCACCGGCAGGCCCGGCGCGGGGCTGAGCCGCTCTCCCCTGCCCTCCGCGATCACCGGCCGGCCCCAGAGGCAGGCCGCGCCATCCGCGCCCAGGCTGGCCGCCACCCTCTCCAGGCGCGCATCGTCGATCTGCGGGGCGAAGACATCGCGGATCAGCCGCAGCGTCGCGCCCGCGTCGCTGGACCCGCCGCCCAGGCCACTGGCCACCGGAAGCTGTTTCTCCAGGGACATCGACAGCTCGGCCATCGGCCGTCCGAGTTCGGCGACAAAGGCCCGCACGGCGCGGAAGATCAGATTGTCCTGTTCCGGCCCCAGGCCGCTTCCGAAGGGCCCGTTCACCGTCAGCCGGCCCTCGCCCAGCTCGATCGAGATCCGATCGCCCAGGTCGGCGAAGACCATCAGGCTGCAGATGGGGTGATAGCCGTCGTCGGTCGGCGGGCCGACGTGGAGGAACAGGTTGACCTTGGCCGGCGCCAGGCGCGCAGGCATGGCGCTATTGCCCGGCGAGTTTCGGCTGGGGACCAAGGCCCGAGGCCAGCTTCTTCTCGGCGTCGGCCTTGATCTTGTCGTCGGGCTTGAGGGTGAGGACGCGGCGCCATTGGAACCCGGCCTCGTCCTTGCGGCCGACCATCCAGTAGGCATCGCCCAGGTGGTTGTTGATCTCGGGGTCGCCGGCTTCCAGCTCGACCGCCTGCTCCAGCACCTCGACGGCCTTCTTGTAGTCGCCCAACCGGTAGTGCGCCCAGCCCAGGCTGTCGACGATGGCGCCGGACCGCGGATTGGACGCCACCGCCCTCTCGACCATGCCCATGGCCTCGGTCAGGCGTTCGCCGCGATCGATCCAGGCGTAACCCAGGTAGTTGAGCAACTCGGCCTCGTCGGGCCGCAGCTTCAGGGCCTGCGAAAGGTCGGCTTCCGCCTCCTTCCAGTGACCGCTGCGCTCATGGGCCTGCCCCCGGGCGTAGTAGAGCTGCCAATCGGGCGCCTTGGCCTCTGCGATCAGCGAGTCCAGGAGGGTGATCGCCTCGGGATAGTGCTCGTTGGCGCGCAGCAGGTCCGAGAGCGTGGTCCGGGCCTCGGTGTCGCCGGTGGCGGCCGCGGTGCGGGCCAGCTTCAGCGCGCCCTCCTTGTCCCCGGCGCTCTGGTAGCTCCAGGCCAGCTTGGCCTGGGCGGCCGGGAACTCCGCGGTGTTGGGCTTTGGCTTCAGATAGGCGGCGCGCGCGCCGTCCACGTCGCCGTTCTGCTGCAGGAGGTCACCCAGCATCAGCCAGGCGTCGTTGCGCTGCGAATCCAGCGACAGGGCCATGCGCAGATAAGCGAGGCCGATCGACTCCTGCTTGGCGCTGATCATGGTGGCCGCGGGGGCCAGCAGGGCGAACGCGGCGCCTTCCTTCAGAGTGGGGGCCGGCGGCGCGGCCTTCTTGGCCGCCGTCCGCGCCCGGGCGGCCTTGAGACCCAGGTTGGACGGATTGCGCTTCAGGGCGGCGTCGTACAGCGCCAAGGCCTCGGGCCGGCGCCCCCGCCGCTCCAGGAACGCGCCATAGGCCATCACCGCGATCTCGGACGGGTTCTCGCTGGAGGTCACCGCCTTGAAGTCGGTCTCAGCCTCGTCGTAGCGCCGCGCACGCTCGAACAGGTGGGCCTGGCCGATCTGGCCGAAGTAGTCGACGCCGGCGTCGCCGCGCAGCTGCGGCCGAACCGTGGAGCCCTCCACATCACCGACCGAGGCGGAGACCCACGGGCCCAGCAGGGCCGCGGCCGCGCGGTGGGGGAAACCGATGCCGTCGTTGGCGAGCTCGGCCTTGGCCACCTTGCCCTTGCCTTCGCCGAGGGCCGCCACGACCTTGACCAGGCGGCCCAGGCGCTTGCCCGGCTCAGACGCGGTGGGGCCCTCCGGGGCCATCAGGGCCGCCTTCTGGATGTCACCGGCCATCAGGGCCGCGGTGAAGGCGCGCTCGGCCACGGCCGGATCGTCGCCGCTCTGGGTGCGGGCCAGTTCCAGGAACCGCGCGGCGTCGCTGTTGCGGCCTTCCTGCAGCGCCGCGCTGCCGGCCAGGAACATACCATAGGCGCTGTCGGCGGCGACCGGCGCGCCGAGCGGCTCCTGCTCCAAGGCCGGGGCGCCGGCGCAGCCGGCGAGCAGGATCATCGGAGCGGCGAAGGCGAGCAGAATGGAACGACGCATCCCTAGACTCTGGGCGTGAGACGGCCCGGCCGCAAGCGTGCCATCGTCACAGCCGGGCAATTTGGCGTCGAACGGCGCCGCCACCCCCTACATGTTCGGGTAGTTCGGCCCGTCCCCGCCCTGCGGCGTCGTCCAGTCGATGTTCTGCGACGGATCCTTGATATCGCAGGTCTTGCAGTGGACGCAGTTCTGGAAGTTGATCTGGAACTTCGGGTTCTGGCCGGCCTCGTCGTACAGCACCTCATAGACGCCGGCCGGGCAGTACAGCCGCGCGGGCTCGCCAAACTTCGGGAGGTTGATCCCGATCGGCACCGTGGCGTCCCGCAGGTGCAGGTGCGCCGGCTGGTTCTCGTCGTGGTTGGTGTTGGACAGGAACACGCTGGAGAGCTTGTCGAAGCTCAGCACGCCGTCCGGCTTCGGATACACGATCGGCTTGAAATCCTTGGCGAGGCCGGTGGACTCCGCGTCCGACTTCTTGTGGTGCATCGTGCCGAAGAACGAGAAGCCGCCCAGCAGGCTCGTGGTCCAGAGGTCGAACATGCCAACGGCGCCGCCGAGCAGCGGGCCGAACGCGCCCAGGATCGGCTTGAAGTTGCGGACCGTGTGCAGTTCCTTGCGCACCCAGGATTTCTCGTAAGCGGCGTCATACTCGACGAGTTGGTCGCCAGCCCGGCCGGCCTTGATCGCCGCATAGGCTGCCTCGGCCGCCATCATGCCGCTCTTCATGGCGTTATGGCTGCCCTTGATCCGGGGCAGGTTGACGAAGCCCGCGCTGTCGCCCAGCAGCACGCCGCCCGGGAAACTCAGATGCGGCACCGATTGCAGCCCGCCCTCGCTGATGGCGCGGGCGCCGTAGGCGATGCGCTTGCCGCCTGCCAGGTACTTCGCGGCTTCGGGATGGTGCTTCCAGCGCTGGAATTCGTCGAAGGGCGAGATCCAGGGGTTCGCGTAGTTGAGGTGCACGACGTAGCCGACGGCCACGTAGTTGTCGCCGAAGTGGTACATGAACGAGCCGCCCTCGGTCTTCGGATCGAGGGGCCAGCCCAGGGTATGGATCACCAGGCCGGGCTCGAACACCTCGTCCGGCACCTGCCACAGTTCCTTGATGCCGATGCCGTACTTCTCGGGGTCGGCGTCCTTGCACAGACCGAACCTGGCCTTCAGCACCTTGGCCAGCGACCCGCGCACGCCTTCGCCGATGAAGACGTACTTTCCGCGCAGCTCGATGCCGGGCTCATAGGCGGGGCCCGGCTTGCCGTCCTTGCCGATGCCGAATTCACCGGCCACCACGCCAACCAGCTTGTCGCCGTCGAACACCGGCGCCGAGGCCGCCATGCCGGGATAGATCTCGACGCCCAGTTCCTCGGCCTGCCCGGCCAGCCAGCGGCAGACGTTGCCGAGCGAGGCGATGTAGTTGCCGTGGTTGTTCATGAAGGACGGCATGGCCCAGATGGGCAGGTCGACGCTGCCTTGCGGCCCCAGGATCTGGAACTTGTCCTGGGTGACCGCCGTCTCGAGCGGCGCGCCCTTGGCCTTCCAGTCGGGAATCAGCTCGCTGATGCCCTTGGGGTCGATGACGGCGCCGGAGAGGATATGCGCCCCGACCTCGGCGCCCTTCTCGATGATCGCGACGGTGAGCTCGGCGTCGAGTTGTTTCAGTCGGATCGCGGCGGCCAGGCCCGACGGGCCCGCGCCCACGATGACGACGTCGTATTCCATGGCTTCCCGCTGGATGGCCAATTGGCCGACGTCTTCGCTCATCGTGGTCCCCTTCAGCTCCGTCAGCGGCCGGCCCCCTCGCCGACCGATGCTCGCGTTTAGGGGTCTTATCGGGAGGTCACGGCGGGATGGTCAAGCGCGAACGCTCAACGGCCCCCCTCGACGATCAGCTTCACCTGCATACCGGGCCGCAGGGGCTCGCCGGCTTCCAGGGCGTTGAGCATCAGGAACCGGCCCATGCGATCGCCCTCCGGCGCCATCCGCGCCGCCAGGGACTCGAGCGTGTCGCCGGGGCGCACCTCCGTCACCGCGATCCGGCGGCCCGCGATCCCGTCGGCCTCGCGGTCCGACAGCCGCCGGAAGGAGTCGAACATCGGATCGAACAGGCTGGCCTGCCCGGCCGGAGCCATGGCGACGAAGCTGTAGGCCTCGTCGCCGCCCAGCGAATAGGCCACCACCGTCAGGTCCACGGGCCGCCCGCCGGACGACGCGCGGGCCGGCAGCACCACCGCCTCCAGGCCGTTGATCTTCGTGTGCTCCGGCTGGCCCACCTCGTGGCGGCCGTTGCGGACCACGCCCGCCAGGACCTCCTGGGCGTAGCCATCGAGCTGCCGCGGCGTCGCCCGGCCACCGGTGAACTCGGCCAGCGTGCCGTTCGGTCCGGTGACCTTCACCGCCTCCATCTCGTTGGCGACACGGAAGCCGCGCGGCGCGTCGAAGCGGATGCCGAGGTGGGGATGGATGTAGGACCCGCCGCTGACGAAGCCCTGCACCGAGTCCTCGCCGTATGGCAGGCCGTCGATGGCGGCCAGATAGCTCCGCTCGTCCAGCGTGAGGCCTTCCTGGGCCGGCGACCGGGCCGCCTGCGCGCTGGCCCGCTTGATGCGGTCCGAGGTCAGCGGATGGGTGCTGGCCCAGGGCGCCATGTTGCTTTCCGCACGGCCGGTCTCGCGCGCGGTGAACGCACCTTCCCGCTGCAGGTCGTCCAGCACCCGCGTCAGCCCCTCGGGCGCATAGCCGGCGGCCGGCAGGTAGCCCAGGGCCAGGGTGTCGGCCTCGTATTCCTGGTTCCGCGAGTAGCCCAGGGCCCCCAGCTTGGCGACGCGACCGGCGACCTTGCCGGCGACGTCGGACTTGGTGGCGACGCCGACCAGCACCGCGGCCAGGCTGCCCAGGGTCTCGGTGTTCTGCTGGCGGATGGCGTGGTCGGCGGCCACGTGGCCCAACTCGTGGCCCAGCACGGCGGCCAGTTCCGCCTCGGAGTTGACGATCCCCAGCAGGCCCCGGGTCACATAGACATAGCATCCCGGCGGGGCCGTGAAGGCGTTGACCACCTGGGAGTTCACGACCGTGAAGATGCAGGACTGGCGCATGCCGGCCGCCTTGGCCATCCGCTCGCCGATCCGCTGGACGTAGTCGGCCTGGGGGCCGAGGTAGGTCCCGCCCAGCTCCGCCACCATCCCGCGATGTTCCCGCGCCGGCTGGGCGACGGCGGGCGCAGCGGCAAGCGCCAGCACGGCCGCCAGGGCGAACCCCTTCATCGCATCACCCTCCCCATTCCGGGCTGACAAGCCCGCAGCTTCGCGCCAAGAGTGGACCAAGCCTCGTTGGGAGTGAACCTGGGAATGTCGGCGGCCGCCGAAGCCACGAACGCCGCTGTCGCCGAGAGCCTGTTGGCCTTCTGGGTCGACGCCGGCGTGGACGCCATGCTGCTGGACGAAGCTGTCGACCGGATCGAGGCCGGCAAGGTGATGCCGCCGCCCCGGCCCGCCGCCCCGATCGCCCCCCTCGCCGCCGTCGCCTCGACCCGCCTGGGGGCGGGCCAGCCAGACATCTCCGCCGCCGTGGCCCAGGCGCAGGAGCTGGCCGCCGCCGCGCCGAACCTGGAGGCGCTGGTCGCCGCCATCGCCGGGTTCGAGGGCTGTCCCCTGCGTTTCGAAGGCGCCGCCACCAAGGCGGTGGTCTACCGGGGCGATCCGAAGGCGCCCCTGCTGGTCATCGGCGAGGGCCCCGGCGCCGATGAGGACGCCCGTGGCGAGCCCTTCGTGGGCCGGGCGGGCAAGCTGCTGGACCGGATGCTGGCCGCCGCCGCGCTGAGCGAGCGCGTGCTGATCACCAACACCGTCTTCTGGCGGCCGCCCGGCAACCGCACGCCCACGCCGGCCGAACAGGCCATCTGCGCGCCGTTCCTCGAGAGGTTGATCCAGCTGGTCCAGCCCAAGATGCTGCTGCTGGCCGGCGGCGCGTCGGCCAAAGCCATGCTCAAGCGCGAGGAAGGCATATTGTCGCTGCGCGGGCGATGGTTCGAATGGCGGTCCGCGGACGGTTCCACCGAGTTGCCCGCTATGCCGACACTTCATCCGGCGTTCCTCCTCAGACAGCCCGGCGCGAAGAAAAGGGCGTGGAGCGATCTGCTCACCTTGACCGAAAGGCTTGATCGTCCGGACAGGCCCCTCTAGCTTCCGACGCTGGGACTCAGAGAAAAGGGGTCCGCGTTCAGCAGGCGTTAGTCCTGGTCGCGGATATAGACGGCATGACGCTCGAACAGCGCCTGCGCGTCGGGGTATTGTCCCTCGTCGCCGCCGCCTCGGTTGCCAGCTCTGCTGCGGCCGGATCGCCGAAGGCCCTCTCCGATACTGACGCACGCGCCTATGCCGCCGCCTTCCAGGCCGTGGAACAGGGTGATTTCCTGGGCGCGCAGCTCGAGGCGGCTCCGATCAAGGATCGGTCGCTGGACGGCTATCTGTCGTTCCGCAGCCTAATGCACCCGACAGCGCACAAGGCCACCTTCGAAGAGCTCTCCAGCTGGCTGTCCAAGTTCCGCGACCTGCCGCTGGCCGACCGCGTGTTCTCCCTGGCCGCCAAGCGCCAGCCCGCCGAGGCCGTGGCCCTGCCCCGCCCGGAAGTGGCCCTGGTCGACACCGCGCGCAGCGAGATCACGCGCCCGGCCCGTGAGGCCTTCTATTCCGGCGACGCCCGTACCGCCTTCCAGCTCGCCGTGAGCGTGGGCGAGCGCTGGATCGCCGGCCTCGCCGCCTGGCGTCTGCAGGACTACGGCCAGGCGCACGACTACTTCGCCCAGGTCGCCCGCGACGACGAGACCGATCCCTGGCTGCGTTCGGCCGGCGCCTACTGGGCCGCCCGCTCGGCGGTGGCCATGGGCGACGCCTCCACCGCCCAGGCTTTCCTGCGTCTCGCCGCCCAGACGCCCCAGACATTCTACGGCATGATCGCCGAGCGCCAGGTCCAGATGACCATGGCCAGCGCGTCGACCGGCCAGCTCGTTCCCGCCTCATTCCGCGCGCCGGAGCCTCCCGCGTCGCCGCTACTGGACCGCGACCCGCGCGCCCACCGCGCCTCGGCCCTGGCCCAGATCGGCCGGACCGACGAGGCCCGCCAGGAACTGCGCGCCGGCCTGGCCCTGGCCCGGACCGGCGAGGAGCGCAAGGCGTGGACCGCCCTCCTGACCTCACTGGACCCCTTGCACGGCTCCTCCGGCCAGCGTCCGCAGTATCTTTCGCTCGGCGACTATCAGGCCCCGCCCTTGTCGCCGAAGGACGGCTTCACGGTCGACAAGGCCCTCGTCTACGCCATCGTGCGCCAGGAGAGCTCGTTCAACCCGAGGGCCGTTTCCCCGGTGGGCGCGATGGGCCTGATGCAGCTGATGCCCGCCTCGGCGGCGCTGGCCACTGGCGACGCCATCTATCGCAAGCGCCCGCAGGTGCTGTTCAACCCGGCCACCAACCTGCGGGCCGGCCAGGACTACCTGAGCTACCTCATGGACCGCGGCGTGGGCGGCGACATTCTGCACGTCGTGGCGGCCTACAATGCAGGCCCCGGCGCGGTGCTGAAGACCACCGCCATGGTCGGGCAGGACGACCCCCTGCTGACCATCGAGTGCCTGCCGGCGCTGGAAACCCGCAACTACGTCGAGAAGGTCATGACTGCCTACTGGACCTACAAGCGGATGTTCGGCGAGGAGACCCGCACCCTGGACGCCCTGGCCGGCGGCGCGCGGCGTATCGACGTGCGCCTCGATCTAGCCGACCCGGCGAGCGCGCAGCCCCAGCTCGCGCCGCAGACGCTGCAGATCGGCTCCGCGGCGACCCTCCAGACGGCGGCGTTCGAGTAGAACCCCGAACGGCCGGCGGCTGAAGAGGCCGCCTTCCGCCAGCCCGGCCACGACAGCCGGTTCGGCGCTGCGCGTCAGGTAGTCGCCCACCGACCGGATCCACCCGTCTCTGAGCCGAAAATCGGCCGGCAGCACCATCAGCTGCTCCGCCCGCGCAGCCGCGCCCGCCGCCTCGATCGTGGGATGGGCTTCGGCGCCCATGTCCTCGCACAGGTCGCCGATCCCCGGTTGGCCGTCCGCCGCCACGATGAGCACCTGGCGGACCAGCCCGTCCACCGCGCCGGCCGTAAGCTGGGACAGCAACGCCGGCAGCCCTTCGGCCTGGCTGCGCGCATCGATGATCACGGAGAGCATGGCCCTGGACAGACCCTGCTTCCCCACAGGAGGTCAAGAGTTCTTGTTTTGTTCCGTCCAAAGCCCTAAGCTGCGGGGGTGTCGACCTTTACTCAGCAACTCAAGACCGTCCGAGGTCGAGGCGCCCGATCCAACGCCAGCGGCCGATTCGAATCCCAGGCCCGCGAGGACTTCGACGACGGCTGGACCCTCGAGGATCCTTCCCCTGAGCAGATCGAGACCACGGTCAGCCCCGAGAAGGCCAAGGTCATCATCAGCCGCAACGACAGCCCCGACGTGGGGTTCTCAGCTTCGATCAACCCGTATCGCGGGTGCGAGCATGGCTGCATCTACTGCTACGCCCGCCCCGCCCACGCCTACATGGGCCTGTCCCCGGGCCTGGATTTCGAGACCAAGCTGTTCTTCAAGCCGCACGCCGCGGACCTGCTGGAAAAGGAACTGTCGAAGACGCGGTATCGGCCCGAGTGCATTCACATCGGCGGCAACACCGATCCCTACCAGCCGCAGGAGCGGAAGCTGCGGATCACCCGGGGCGTGATCGAGGTGCTGGTCCGGTTCCGGCACCCGTTCTCGGTGATCACCAAATCGGCGCTGATACTGCGCGACCTGGACCTGCTGGCCGAGGCGGCGGCGCTGAACCTGACCCGCGTGGCGATGTCGATCACCAGCCTCGACCGCAAACTGGCCCGCTCCATGGAGCCGCGCGCCGCGACGCCCGAGAAGCGGATCGAGGCGGTCAGGAAACTCGCCGAAGCGGGGGTCCCCGTGACCGTGATGTTCGCCCCCTGCATTCCCGGGCTCAACGACCATGAGATGGAGGCGGTGCTGGAACGCGCGGCTCAGGCCGGGGCGTCCGGGGCCGGCTATGTGGCCCTGAGGCTGCCACGCGAGATCAAGGACCTGTTCCGGGAATGGCTGGAGACGGACCACCCGGACCGTGCGCGGCGCGTGATGTCGCTGGTCCGCCAGATGCGCGGCGGCAAGGACTACGACGCCGAGTGGGGCAGCCGCATGAAGGGCGAAGGTCCGCTCGCCGCCCTGATGGCCACTCGCTTCAAGGCCGCCAAGGGGCGCTACGGCCTCGACCAGAGCTGGGAGGCCCTCGACGCCGGCCAGTTCCGCGTCCCGCCCAAGTCCGGCGGCCAGCTGGACCTGTTCGGAACTTGACCTCTATCGGGTGCTGCGGCGGTCGTTGAGGAGGCTCTTGCGGGCGGTCGAAGCCGCGGGCGAGCCGGTGGACCGAGAGTCGCCCAGGCCGTTGCGGGCCGGGGCGCCGGGCGAGGTCCAGGTTCTGGAGAGGATGCGCATGGTCATTGAGCCTTGAGTTGCTGGACGCAGGCGCGCAGCAGGATGGCGCGCGCCATGGGAAGACCGGGTTCTTTCAGCTCGGCCAGGGCGCCTTCCAGCGGCCAGCCACGATGGCGCTCGCCCAGGCGCCAGATCTCGGCGCGGACCTCGGCCTTGGCCACCGAGGGCCGGAAGATCCTGCGCAGGAGGCCGGCGAAGCCGCCCTCCTCGCGATCGTCACTTGCCATTGTTGATCGACTTGAAGCCGTGGACGCTCTCAGGCGGCTTGGCCGCCGGCTGCTTCGGCTTGCGCGCTTCCTTGTTGGATTTCTTCTGACCCTTGGCCATCGTCGGCTCCTCTCGATTGACGCCGCCTTGACGCTCTGTCCGGCTGGCAAATTCGCGCCTCGAGGAAATTTTCCGAGACCATCTTCTATACCACATGCGAATTTTTATTGATGTACGAAAATTCTCTTTGAATAAAATGCCCATTCAAGATCGATATATTCTTCACATTCCCGAATATAATTTGCTTTCGACTTGAATTCAGCGCCACCCACCCCAAGTGAGTACAGATGACGCCTAGCGCGCCACCCTCGCCGTTGGAGCCCTGGATGTTTCTGCTTTCCGCGTTGTTCGTCCTGGCCGCCGCCGCGGTTCCGCTGGCGCTTCGGCTCTTCGGGTCGACGCGCCGATGACCTCTCCGGCCGGCGCCGACGACCTCCAGCGCGAGAACGCCTACCTGAAGGCGCGCGTCGCCCAGCTCACCTCCGATGTCACCGATCTGTCGTCCGAGGTGGATCGACTGCGCCAGGAACGCGAACGGCTGCAGGGCCGCCGGGAAGCGCGGGCGCCCAATCCCCTGGGCAGCGGCCAATGATGAACGTGCTGGGCTTCGTCCTGCTGGTGACGCCCTTCGTCATCGTGGTCGGGATCTTCCTGCTCGTCCGCCTGCGCCAGCGCTAGCGCGAGAACACCCCCACCAGCTCCACGTGCGGCGACCAGAGGAACTGGTCCACCGGCAGCACCCGCTCCAGCCGGAACCCGGCGTCGATCAGCGTGCGCGCGTCGCGGGCGAAGGTGGCAGGGTTGCACGACACGCCGATCACCCGCGAAACGCCTGACCCGGCCAGCTCGACCGCCTGTTCTGCCGCGCCGGCGCGCGGCGGGTCGAACACGGCGACATCCGTGTGCCTCAGGTCGTGAACCAGCAGGGGCCGACGCACCAGGTCCCGGGCCTCGGTGGTGACGCCCTTGAGTCCGGGCGTGCCCGCCAGCGCCGCCGTCAGGGCGCCCACAGCGGCCGGGGTGACATCCAGGGCATGGACCGGCGCGATCTCGGCCAGGCGGAAGGTGAAGGTGCCGACCCCGCAGAACAGATCGACGATCCGGTGGGCGCCGACCGCCGCCTCGCCGACGAAGGCGGTCATGGCGGCTTCCGCGCCTGCCGTCGCCTGCAGGAACGAGCCCGGCGGGAGGCTGACCCGGGCGGGGCCCAGGCGGACCTGCGGCATGCGGGCCATGTAGGCCATCTCACCGGCCAGGGTGACGCGGGCGAAGTCGGCCTCGGCCGCCCGCTCGGCCAGCTGCATGCGGGCGTCGGCGGAAAGGCCGCCGCTCCTGGCTTCCACCCCGGTGATGTCGATGTCGAGGCCGGTGTCGGTCACCGTCACGTGCAGCGTCGGCGCCGACTTCGGATGCTCGAACAGCGGCGCGGCCAGGCGCTTCAGCGCCGGGATCGCCGCCTCTATGCGCGGGTCGGCGATCGGGCAGACGGCGATGTCGACGAGGTCCCAGGACTTCCGCGCCTTGTAGCCCAGCCTGGCGGCCTCACGATTGGCCTTGCGGGCGTGCAACGCCACGCGGCGACGGGTGCCGGGGCCGGTGGCGAAGGCCGGAAGGATCTCGGTTTCGATCCGCTCACGGGCCAGGGTGCCGACCAGCCGCTGCACCTTCCAGGCCAGGTAAGGCTCATGCGCCCAGTGCTGGAGCGCGCAGCCGCCGCAGACACCGAAATGGGGGCAGACCGGTGCGATCCGCTCGGCGCTGGCCTCCAGCACCTCCAGCAGTTCGCGGCGCTCGCCGGCGCCTTGCGCCCGCACCCGCTCGCCCGGAAGCGTGAACGGCACGAACACCGGCCCGGCGGCGACGCCGTCGCCCTCCCCGCCCACGAAGTCGATGGTGAAGTCGGCCGGCGGGCCCGGCTGCGGCCGAGGCTCGGGGCGGCTCTGCGGACGGCGCTTGGGGTACCTCATGCGAAGGCTCCAGCCGCCGCCGTGGTTAAGCCAAAATGAACGAACATGAACGAGATTCTCAACGATCGTTCAGGTTCACGGCTACATCCTGCCTTCAAGCGTCGCCGTAAAGCGACCGAGAGCATCGAAATCGAGGGATACCGAATGTCCACGCAGGTCACCATCGCCAAGGCCGCAGCCGCCGCGCTCGCCGGCGTGATCGCGCTGGGCGCGTGCGCTCCGGCGCTGGCCCAACCGGCCGGTCCGTACACCACCCAGACCACCACCGGCTACTATTACGACGCCTGCAAGCGCGATCAGACCCAGCGCGGCACCCTGGGCGCGGTGCTGGGCGGCGGCGCCGGGGCTGTGATCGGCTCCAACGCCGCGGCCCGCAACGCCCGCACCGAAGGCGCCCTGCTGGGCGGCCTGCTGGGCGCCATCGCCGGCGGAGTTGTCGGCAACAAGAGCGCGGCCTGCGTCTCGCCCTCGACCTACTACAACAACCCCGCGCCGCCCCCGCCGCCGCCCGCCGCGTCGAACGGCGGCTACTATGAGCGTGACGCCTACGCCGACTCCGCCGCGGCCCAGGCCCGCGAGGACGCGTGGCGCGACGACCGGGCCGCTGACCGCTACCGCGCCGCCGAGCGCGCGCCGGAGCCGGACGGCTGCACCCTGGCCGAAAGCCCGATCTACATGCCCGACGGCCGCACCCAGACCCGCTTCGTGCGCGTCTGCCGCGATGCGAACGGCAAGTACGCCGTCGTCGACTGACCACCAGCTCCAAGTCGAGTGTCACTAGGGCCGTCCGGCGTACTCGGGCGGCCCTTCTTCTATGGGCGCCTCGCCCAGAGCAGAAACTCGCGGTTGCCGTCGCCGCCTTCGATGGGGCTGTCCGTCGTCTCGCGGACGGTCCAGCCGGACCCGGTCACGAACGCCTTCACGGCCTCCAGCGCCGCCAGCCGCGCCGCGTCGTCGGTGACGACGCCGCCCTTGCCGACATTGCCTCGGCCGACTTCGAACTGAGGCTTCACCAGAGCCACGAGGTCGGCGCCCACGCCCGCCAGCGCCAGGGCGGCGGGCATGGCCTTCTCCAGCGAGATGAAGCTGACGTCGGTGACGATCAGGCCGGGCGGTTCCGGGATCAGCGCGGGCGTCAGCTCACGGGCGTCCGTGGCCTCCAGGCTGACGACGCGGGGGTCGGCGGCGACGCTCGGGTGGAGCTGGCCTCGGCCCACATCCACCGCATAGACGCGCACCGCGCCGCGGCTCAGGCACACCTCGGTGAAGCCGCCGGTCGAGGCGCCCACGTCCAGCACGACCCGCCCCTCGACCGTCACCGGCCAGAGGTCCAGGGCGTGGACCAGCTTCAGCGCGCCACGGCCCACCCAGGGATGGGCCGCCACGGCCTCGACCACCGCGTCGTCGGCGACCAGCTCGGAGGCCTTGGCCACGGGCCGACCGTCGGCCGTGACGCCGCCCGCCTCGATGGCGGCGCGGGCCTTGGCGCGGCTCTCGAAGAGGCCGCGCGCCACTAGCAGAACATCGGCCCGCGTCTTCAGGCGGCGTCGTCCTCGAAGAGCTTCTTGAGCTCGTTCTTCATGATCTTGCCGTTGGCGTTGCGCGGCAGGGTCTCGTGCCAGAACTTCACCGCCACCGGCACCTTGAAGGCGGCCAGGCGCTCGGCGACGTGGGCCCGCAGCTCCTCCTCGGTGGCCTCCGCGCCCGGCTTCAGGGTCACCACGGCGGCCGGCTCCTCGCCCAGGATGCGATGCGGCTTGGCCACCACCGCGGCGTCCATAACCGCCGGGTGGTCATAGAGGACGTTCTCGACCTCGACGCAGTAGATGTTCTCGCCGCCACGGATCAGCATGTCCTTGGCGCGGTCGATGATGAAGCAGAAGCCTTCCTCGTCCAGCCGCGCCAAGTCGCCGGTGCGGACCCAGCCGTCGACGAAGGTCTGGGCGGTGGCCTCGGGCTTGTTCCAGTAGGCGCGCGCGTTCATCGGCCCCTTGGACCACAGCTCGCCCACCGTACCGACCGGCAGGACGGTGACGCCGTCGGCCGGGTCGCGGATCTGCAGCTCGGCCACCGCGGCGGCGGGGCCGCAGCTGTCCGGGCGGTGCTGGTAGTCCTCGCCGCTGTTCGAGGTGACCGTGGCGCAGGTCTCGGTCATGCCCCAGCCCTGGCCAGACTGCGATTTGGGGAAGACCTCCTTCAGCCGCCGCACCAGCTCCGGCGCCGAGGGGGCGCCGCCGTACGAGACGCCCTCCAGCGAGGAGAGGTCGTACTTCTCGCGCGCCGGGTGCTCCAGCAGCTGCCAGGCGATGGTGGGCACACCGCCCGCCAGGTTGACCTTCTCGCGCTCGATCAGCTCGAAGGCGCGGATCGGCTCCCACTTGAACATCAGGACCAGCTTGCCGCCGGTGGCCAGGGTGGGGTTCAGCATCGCGAAGCAGCCGGTCACGTGGAAGAACGGCACCGACAGCAGGGCCGCGCGCTGGGGCGCGGCGGGATCGGGGGCCGGCGGCGCTTCGCCCTTCCGCAGGAACACCCGCGCCCCGGCCGCCCCGGCGGTGAAGATGTTGCAGTTGACCGCCCGGTGGCTGGCCAGGGCGCCCTTGGGCTTCCCCGTCGTGCCCGAGGTGTAGAAGATGGTGGCGTCGTCGTCGGTGTCGATCTCCACCGGCGGGATCGGCTGGTCGGGCAGCTTGCCCCAGTCGTTCGCGGCGCCCAGCACGTCCTCCAGCTTGGTGACGTAGGGGTGGGCGATCTCGTCGGGCTCGCGGCTGACGTAGACGCGCTTCAGCTCCGGGCAGTTGGGGAAATGCTCGGTCATGCGCTGGAAGCGCTCGGCGTCCATCACCGCGACCTTGGTCCCGGAATCGGTGAGGCCGTATTCCAGCTCTGGCCCGGTCCACCAGGCGTTCAGCGGGGTGACGATCGCCCCGATGGAGGCGGCGGCGTAGAAGGCCACCACCCACTCCGGCAGGTTGCGCATGACGACGGCGACGCGGTCGCCCTTTTCCACGCCCTGGGCCTGCAGCTCGATGGCGAAGGCCGCGACCGCGCGGTGGAAGGCCTCGTAGGTGACCCGCTCGTCCTCGTAGACTAGGAACACCCGGTCGCCGAAGGTCTTGGCCATCTCGGCCACGGCGCGGAGCGTCGGCGGCTGGTTCTTCCAGGTCTTCACCTTCACGCCGCGGATGGTCTCTTCGGCGACCTCGGTGGGCAGGCCGGGCTGGCCGAGCAGGGCGTGGGCCTGCTGGATGGACATGGCGGGCCAACCGGACGGCATAACGGCCTCGGACATTTGAACGCGTCTCCCCGACGATACGGCCCGGTTCGCTCCGGGCTTTCGTCAAGTGAACAAGCATAACCTAGCGTCAGAGGCAAACCGGCGACGGCGTTATCCGTGTGCGCCGCGATCCCCCGCCGCAGGCGCCGTGGTCTTGAACCACGAAAGACACGAAAGGACGCCACGCCAGCTGCGCTTTTCGTGCCCTTCGTGTCTTTCGTGGTTTGAATCGATCAGGCGTGACTTTGCGCTGCCGGAACGCGTGTTCCGTCAGTCGCAGGCGTGTGGGGGTGAAATCCTCGGGCGGCAGGCCTCAGCGGCGTGGGGGGCCGGTGGCGCGGTGGCGTGGCGGACCCCGCCCGGACGGGCGAGGCGCTCCCGGCGGCGGACGGACCAGAACCTGGGCGGCGCCGGACCCGGCGAGCCGGGTTCGAAGCGCACCCTGGGCGGTTTGGGTCCTTGGGGCTGCGACAGGCGCCGAGGTCACCCGCGCCAGCAGCTCGCGCAGGGTGGGCAAGGCGGCCGGCTCCGGTCCCGGCAGGGCCGCGGCGTCGTCGGCGACACCCTTCAGGGTGCGCAGGAGCACCGGCAGGCTGACCGGCTCGCGGTCGCGCTCCCGTTCGAATTCGGTCTCGGTGTAAGTCTCCGTCTCGGGCGGGTCGCGTTCGACCGGATCGCGGTCGGCGGCCTCGTGGTCGCGGGTGTCGGCATGCGCCCGCCCCTCGGCCCGCGCTTCGCGCCGCAAGCGCAGTTCCAGCGCGACGGACATCCGGGCGGCGAAGAAGCAGCGGTCGAACAGCTGGAAATACTCGAGCTTCCGCTCAAAGACCTCCGCCCGCTCCGCCGCCTCGCCGAACCCCTTACCCAGCCGATAGGCGCACTGGCCCATCTCGAAGAGCATCTCACTGCGGGGATCGGCGGCGATCATGAGAACAAACATAGAACATCTACGGCGTGGCGTCAACCCTGCGCACACGGCAGGCTGCCCGGCCCGGGCGTGATCGTGCGCCAGAACCCGCCCTTGAGACCCTGACGACAGCAGGCCACCCGGCTGCGGGACGTTGCAGCGGACGTCGGACAGTAGCGCAGGTCGCCTAGGGTATGTTATAATATAACAATGCAAAGACCGAGCACCGGCCCCTCACGCAACTTCTTCAGCCAGGAGGTGGCCGACGCCTACGATCGGCGGAACAGCGCGCTCGCGCCGATCTCCGACAGCCTACATTTCTTGCTGCGGCTGGTTCTGGCGGACCTGCCCGACGATGCGCGGGTCCTGTGCGTCGGCGTCGGGACGGGCGCGGAGATCCTGTCCCTGGCCACGACCTATCCGGGCTGGTCGTTCGTCGGGGTCGATCCGTCCGAGGAGATGCTGGCCGTGGGGCGCCGGCGTTTAGGTCAAGCCGGCGTGCTGGATCGCTGCGAGCTTCTCCAGGGCTATGCCGCGGACGTTCCCCAAGACGGCTTTGACGCCGCTGTCAGCCTACTGGTCGCGCACTTCATCAAGCGCGACGAGCGCCAGGCCTTCTACTCGGCCATCCATGATCGCCTGAGGCCGGGGGGCGTGTTCGTCAGCGCCGAGATCAGCGGCGACCTGGACGCACCGGATTTCCCGGCGGTGCTCGAAGACTGGAAGCGAATCCAGAGCCTCATGGGCGCGACGCCGGACTCGCTGGCGAACCTGGGCCGCATGATGCGCGACCTGATGGGCGTCCTGACTCCGGCGGAAACCGAGGCCCTTTGGGAAGCCAGCGGCTTCCCGAGGCCGATCCCGTTCTTCCAGGCCTTCATGATCCGGGGCTGGCACGCTGCGAGGGAATGATGCCTGGCCATCGCGCGCGTCATCGCCCCTCTCCCGTCCCAACGAAAAAGGAGGCGGCCCGGAAGGCCGCCTCCTTGGAACGATCGTGGACGCCTGTTGGTCAGGCGATGGCGGGCGACGTCCGACGACGCAGCATTGCGCCAGCGGCGCCGAAGCCCAGGATCATCAGCGCCCAGGCGCTGGGTTCCGGCACGGCGGCGACCTCGAAGTTGTAGCTGCTGGTCTGGCCGTCGATCGTCCAGCTGACGTTGTCGACATAGCCGGTGAACTCACCAGTCCAACCCGAGCCCACGCCCATCGAGAAGCCGAGGATCGTGGCGTTGGGCAGACCCGCCTGCCAGGCGGAGAGCGGGTCGTACTGCGAGCCCACGCCGTCGATGTTGTACTCGAGGCCGAGCCCCAGCCCGAAGTTCCAGAGCTTCGTGGTGTTGCTGAAGGTGTCCGTCACCCACTGGTTGGTCGGCGTCGAGACGCCGTTGTAGACGCGCTCGAACACGATGCCGCCGCGGTCGCCCGTGGTGCCGAGGTTGCCGTCCGCGTCCAGGATGATGCGGAAAGAGGGGTGCAGATGCGAAGCGACCGTGCTGCTGGCGTCGCGGTACCAGTCGTAGCTGAAGCCCTCGAAGTCGGCCAACGTGCCCAGCGAGCCGGTGGCGTAGTAGACGCCCCCGACATCCGCTCCGCCGGCCAGGAATTCGATGTCGGCCTTGCCGTTGGTCGGCGCATAGAACGCGACGGAGCCATTCCCCAAGTGCGGGTTGTCGGTGGAGATGCCGACTTCGCCGGAATTGCGGACGTTGTTGTAGTACCAGCCGGACGCGCCGACCGCCTGGCCCTGGTTGGTGGGGCCCGCGTTCGAATAGCTGTCGCCAGGGGCGGGATTGTTCGAGGTCACCACATCGGCCTGGGCGCCCGTGGCGCATGCGAGGGCGAGCGCCGCGGCCGCGGCGAATAGATATTGCTTCATTGGAACCCCACCTGACGAACGGCACGCCTCCCGCGCCGCGCGGCGACCATCCTCGCCCTTCCGCCGCGTTAACCAAGCGCGCGCCCGCCGGAGGGGAGTAGGCTGCGCCCTATGAGTGTGGGAAAACGGCGATATCGAACCGGCCGTGGTTCCGCTCGCACGCGACCTTGGCCGGGGTCGGGAACACTCTTTCTATTCCCGCAACGCCGCCATCACGCATCGTCGACGACCTCGGCCTAGGGATAGTTATCGTGTCCCCGCAATCCCGGCGTCCTGCCCTGTGGGCGTGCTGTGGCTCACGGTGTGTCCACACCGCAGCGTCGCGTCAGTATGCGGAGCAGAGCTTCGCGGCGCTACAGGTCGCCGCCGATCTCAGACGCGGGAGGGGTATCGTGTCCCCGGAAACGCCGATGAGGCGCCAGCCTCACCCAAAGGTTGCGTAAGGCAGAAATTCGAACGATGTTCGCCATGGGAGGGCGTCGTATGTCGGTCGCATCAGCATCGTCAGAGCGCTCGACGTTCATCTGCCGTATCGTTGTCGATGCGCCAGGGGCTGAGCGCGTCGAGGTTGCCCTGAACGACAGCAGAGCGCCGATTCAGAACGGCGCGGCGCGCGCCGTCATCCACCTGGGCGACTACAATCTGTCGTGGCAGGCGGAGGGCCAGCCCGGTGCGACCGTCAGAATTACCGCCGAAGTCGACGGCCGCGCCATCGTGGACGTCGTCGCTACAATCCCTTCCGATGGTCACCTGCACGGCCTGACGACCTTCATTGTCAGCGGCGACAGCGGCCACAGCCATCCCCCGCCGCCGCCGCCGCGCTGGCTCTGAGCGATGCTTTCTGGCCTACCGCAGCTCGCGAACAAGCAGTTCGTGATCGGCTTCGTCGCGCCGATTATCTTGTTCGCGCTCTCGCTGGGCACGCTCGACCCCGAGCTTTTGAAGCAGGTGACCCGAGGTCTGGGAACGGGCGGCGACAACCTGATCGACGTCGTGCTTACCATCCTCGCGCTCTGGTTCGGCGCGCTTTTGCTGATGCTGGCCAATCGCCTCATCATCCGCTTTTTCTCCGGCTATCTCTGGCCGCTGAAAAATTGGGCGGGCCAGCAGGCTCTCGTCGCCGAATGCGCGCAGGAGCGGGCGTGGTTCGAGGCCAACCACCCCACCGTGCTGACCCTTGCCACCACGGACCCGGCCGTCAGATCCTACAACGCGCGTCTCTTCGACTACTATCGCAGGTTCCCCAGCAGCGAAGTGTTGGTGCTGGGAACTCGGTTCGGCAACGCGATGCGCGCGTTCGAGCTCTACCCCGATCGCGCCTACAAGGTCGATGGCGTCGCGCTTTGGCCAAGGCTGGAGGCTGTGATCTCGAAGGACTACCTGGAGACGCTCGGCGACGCGCAATCGCAGGTGAATTTCTGGGTAAACCTAAGCTTCTTCGCAGCGGTCATGGCGCTCATCGGCCCGGTCCCACTGCTCTGGGCGATCCTCGACGGGACGATCACGCCGACCCTCGATAAGAGCGAACTCATACTGCTCTGGCTGCCGTTCGGCGCCCTCGCCTCCTATGTGAGCTATCATCTGGCGATCGAGCGGCTGACAGAGCTCGGTGAGCGGACGCGTAGCGCCGTCGACGTCTTCTATCCCACGCTCATCTCGAAGTTGGCGTTCGAGAGGCCGACGACCTCCGACGACCGAGAGGCGTTGGGCAACCAACTTGAGCAGACCTATCTCTACTATCAGCCGGTGGTTCGTCCCTGGGAGCCCGCTGGCAGCAAGGATGGAGAATAGCGTAGCGCACCCTGTCGAGGCTGGCGTCCGGAAGCGGCATCGCCTCCACGCCAGCCAAGGCGACATCCACGCGGCCCGCCCGGACCAGACCGCGGTTCGGTCGCGCGCGACCCGGACCACCGCCGAGGTCAGCACGTGATCGGCAGGCTGGACCTCCAGCTCATCGATGGCGCGGCGGTTCTGGGCACAAGTCTCGCGCGCCATGATGAAGGCGATGAGGGTCCGGAGGGGTCCGCGGGCGCTGTGGCCCTGCTCGGCGAGCAGGGTCGACGCATCATCATCATCGCACCTGGGCCGCGGCGAGGAGGTCCTGCGGCCGCCGCCAGGTCTGGGTGCGGCAGACCACGCCCAGGGCGCAGCCGCGCAGCTCGAGCTGGCCGTCCCGGAGACCCACCGCGCCGGTGTAGGTGCGCCCGTCGTCGGGGTTGTAGAGCTGGCCGCCGGTCCAGGCGCCGGAGGCCGTCTGGCGCAGGCCGCTGACGATCTCGACCCCCACCAGCGAGCGTGCCCTGAGCGCGGGGTCGGGGTTGCGCCGGTCGACGCGGGGCCGGCCGCCCGGCGCCGTGGCCCAGAGCCAGACGATGCGGCCGCACATCGTCCCCGCCGCGCTGGCGCAGGGGCGGAACTCGACGATGGAGCCGAAGCCCTCGGTCGCCCAGCGGCCGGCGAGGTCCTGCCGACCCTGGGCGCTCGCGCCGGGCGCCGTGGCGACGGCCAGCAGCACGCCGAGGAGCATCGCGGATCGGCGCATCACGCCGCCTCGGTCGCGAGGGCGCGGCGCGGCCGCCGGGCGGCGGCGAAGCGGGCCAGATACTCGGGGTGCTCGGTGCCCATCAGGCGGTCCCACCAGGTGAACCACAGGCCGTAGTTCCAGCCGGCCTGGGCGTGGTGGAGGTCGTGGTGGGTGACGGTGGTCATCCAGCCGACCAGGGGCCTGCCGTGGCGGTCGGCCGGGTAGAGCTCGTAGCCGCTGTGGCCCAGGGTGTTGCGGAAGAGCTGGTGCAGCATGAAGAGGCCGGCGACGGGCCAGGTGGTGGGCACGAGCAGCATCCACAGGGGCACGAAGGCCCCCTGCACCGCCGCCTCGGCGATGTCGAAGCTGTAGGCGGTGAATGGCGAGGGATTGTGCGAGCGGTGGTGGCGGCGGTGGAAGGTGCGGAACAGGCGGCGATGGTGCATCGCCCGGTGCGTCCAGTAGAAGTAGGCGTCCTGCCCCACGATCATCAGGACCAGCGAGGCGGCCGCCCAGAGCGGCCCCCAACCGGCCGCGATCTCGGGGCCGTGGAAGAGGCCGGCGCGTTGCAGGCCGAACAGGACGAGCCCCACCGTCGAGAAGACCGCCAGCGAGCGAAGGGAGACAGCAAACTCCATGAGCAGTTGCCGCGCCGGCGGCCGGTCGGGACGGATCTTCAGGTGCTGCAGCGAGCCCGCGAGCAGCACCCATAGGATGAACCAGGTCGCCACGGCGAAGATCGTATAGCGCGTCAGGTCGACCGAGAGGTTCTCGAGCCACTGGCCCGCGAACGCGGCCAAGATGTCGTAGGTCATGCGTGCCTCCGTTTGATGGGAGGCATTTCCCCGGAGGCCGCCAGCGGCGTCTCGTCGGGCGCGAAAACGCGCAGGGTCGTTCAGATTCGAGGAGCTTCCTCGGAATTCGAGGAGAGCGCGGCCTGCCGCCAGGCGGTGGGAGTCTGGCCGGTGAGCTCGCGGAAGGTGCGGTTGAACGGGGCCAGCGAGCTGAAGCCCACCTCGAAGGCGATGGTCGAGACGGCGGTCCTGGCCTTGCCCGGATCGGCGAGCGCGGTCTTGGCGGCGGCGATGCGGCGCTCGTTCAGGAAGGCGGCGAAGTTGCGGTAGCCCAGGCCTTCGTTGACCAGCCGGCGCAGGTGATGTTCCGGCGCGCCCAGCCGCTTCGCCAGCCCGCCGATCGTGAGCCCCTCCTCGCGCCAGACCTCGTCGCGGTCCAGAGCCTCGGCCAGCCGTTGCGCCAGGGCCTCGTCGCGCGGCGGGACGCGCCGCGGGCCGCTCCGGCCCGCCGCCACGCCGAACAGCCGAGAGTCGTCGCGCAGGAAGACGACGCCGCTGGCCAGGCTGAGCGCCAGCAGGTTCACCGCCGCCAGGAACGACAGCGACGTGGCCGGACCGACGTAGAGCTCCGCCGTCTGCACGATGGCGAGGACCAGAACGTAGACGGCCACGAGGGCCAGCAGCGGCCCCCGCAACCGCCGCCGCACCTCCACGAGATCGCCGCGCCAGCCGGTCCAGATCACCACGAGCACGTGCGCCATCAGGGCGGCCCCCACCACGTTGTGGGCCAGCCATAGGGTCGTGGCCACCTGGTCCGGCGCCAGCCGCGCCACGACGGCGATCCCCAGCAGGGCGAGCGCGGGCAGCAGGCGCGCGGGCTGGAAGCGCGCGTGGTCGCCGAACAGCTCCAGCGCAAAGGCCCAGAACAGCCCGGCGCCCATCACCGAGAACACCCACGCTACGACGGCGACGGGCCCCAGCGCCTGCCAGATGGGCGGATACTGTGTCATCGCGTGCGCGGCGCCGGCGAGCGCGAACACCGCCCCGGTCAGCCGCGCCGGCGTGCGTGCGCCGACCCCCATCCGGAGCGACAGCAGGACCAGAATGCCGATCACCGCCCCGCGGACCAGCAGCTCGGCCGTGGAGGAAGGCGCGGTCACGCGGCCTCGGCGGGGCCAGCCAGGCAGAGCCGCGGCGACCGCTCGTCCGGACAATGATCGGGCATCGGTGCGCCCTCCTCCTGGGATCGGTCGTCAACCTATGCCAGCCAGCAGCCGCTTGCGACTGCGCCGGCAGGATCAGACGCTCGCGAGCCGTCCCAGGGCTTCTTCCAGCTTGGCCTTGGCGGCTTGCGCCTCGGCCAGCCGCTCGCGGTTCTCCTCGACCACCTCTTCGGGGGCGCGGGAGACGAAGTCGGCGTTGCCGAGCTTGCCGGAGATCTTGGCGATCTCGCCGGACAGGGCGCCGACTTCCTTGCTGAGGCGAGCGCGTTCGGCCGTCAGGTCGATGAACTCGGCGACCGGCAGGGCGAAGGTGGCGCCGGCGACCACGAAGGGGATCGAGCCCGGGGGCGCGGCGTCCACGGCCTGGACTTCTGAGACACGCAGGAGCTGGGCGATCTGGGCGGCGTTGGCGGCGAGCGTGGCGCGCTGGGCGTCGCTGGCCTCGACCACCAGCAGCGGAGGCTTGGCCGACAGGGGCACGTTCAGGCCCGAGCGGACCGAGCGGCCCTCGGAGATCGCCTCGATGACCAGGCCGATCTCGGCGTCGGCGGCCGGGTCGATCAGGCTGTCCGGCAGCTCGGGCCAGCGGGCGGTCATCAGGAAACCCTCGTGGGCGCGCTTGGCCCCCAGGTCCTGGGTCTGGGCCCACAGCTCCTCGGTGATGAAGGGCATGACCGGGTGCAGCAGGGTGAGGATCACGTCCAGCACCCAGGCGGCGGTGGCCTGGGTCTCGGCCTTGGCGGCTTCGTCGTCGCCGGTGAGCAGCGGCTTGGCCAGCTCCACGTACCAGTCGCAGTACTGGTTCCAGATGAAGCGGTAGAGCTGCTCGGTCCCCTCCCCGAAGCCGCAGTCCGCCAGGGCGGCGGTGACGGCCTGGGCGGTGCGGGTGGTCTCGCCGACGATCCAGCGGTTGAGGGCGACCTTCACCTTGGCGGGGTCGAAGCCCGGGGCGCGGGCGCAGCCGTTCATCTGGGTGAAGCGGGTGGCGTTCCAGAGCTTGGTGCCGAAGTTGCGGTAGCCCTCGATCCGCTGGCGGCTGAGCTTGATGTCGCGGGCCTGGCCGGACATGGCGGTGAGCGTGAACCGCAGCGCGTCGGCGCCGTAGTCGTCCACCAGCTCCAGGGGGTCCATGACGTTGCCCTTGGACTTGGACATCTTCTTCCCCTCGGCGTCGCGCACGAGGGCGTTGATGAAGACCCGCTTGAACGGGACCTCGCCGGTGAAGTGGATGCCCTGCATCATCATCCGGGCGACCCAGAAGAAGATGATGTCGAAACCGGTGATCAGCGTGTGGGTCGGGTAGAACCGCGCGAGGTCGGAGGTCTTGTCCGGCCAGCCCAGGGTGGAGAACGGCCACAGGCCCGAGGAGAACCAGGTGTCGAGGACGTCCTCATCCTGCTTGAGCTCGGTGGGGCGGCCATAGTGCTCCTCGGCCTGGCGCAGGGCCTCGGCTTCGGTCTCCTCGACGAACGGCTTGCCGTCCGGGCCGTACCAGGCCGGGATGCGGTGGCCCCACCAGAGCTGGCGGGACACGCACCACGGCTGGATGTTCCGCATCCACTCGAAGTAGGTCTTCTCCCAGTTCTTGGGCACGAAGACGGTGTCGCCCTCCTCCACCGCCTTGATGGCGGGCTTGGCCAGCACGTCGGCGGCGACGTACCACTGATCGGTCAGGTAGGGTTCGACCACGACGCCGGAGCGGTCGCCGTGCGGCACGGTGTGGCGGGTCTTCTCGATCTCGCGCAGCAGGCCCAGGGCTTCGAAGGCCTCGACCACCTTCTTGCGGGCCGCGAACCGGTCCAGGCCGCGGTACTCCGGCGGCGCGTTGTCGTTGAGGCGGGCGAAGTCGTCGAAGATGTTGATGACCGGCAGGTTGTGGCGCTTGCCGACCATGAAGTCGTTGAAGTCGTGGGCCGGGGTGATCTTCACCGCGCCCGAGCCCTTTTCGGGGTCCGGGTACTCGTCGGCGATGATCGGGATCGGGCGGTTCACGATGGGCAGGCGCACCGCCTTGCCGACCACGGCCTTGTAGCGCTCGTCGTCCGGGTGAACCGCGACAGCGGTGTCGGCCAGCATGGTCTCCGGGCGGGTGGTGGCGACGACGATCTCGCCGGAGCCGTCCTCCAGCGGATAGGCGAAGTGCCAGTAGTGGCCGTCGACCTCGCGCTGTTCGACCTCGAGGTCTGAGATGGCGGTCTGGAAGTGCGGATCCCAGTTCACCAGCCGCTTGTCGCGGTAGATCAGCTTCTGCTTGTGGAGGGTGACGAACACCTTGCGGACGGCCGCCGAGAGGCCCTCGTCCAGGGTGAAGCGCTCGCGGGACCAGTCGCAGGAGGCGCCCAGGCGCTTGAGCTGGTTGACGATGGTCCCGCCGGACTTGGCCTTCCACTCCCAGACCTTGGCCACGAACTCGTCCCGGCCCATGTCGCGGCGCGACCGGTTGCCGGCCTCGGCGAGCTGGCGCTCGACCACCATCTGGGTGGCGATGCCGGCGTGGTCCGTGCCGGGCAGCCAGAGCGCCGCCTTGCCGCGCATCCGCTCGAAGCGGATCAGCACGTCCTGCAGGGTGTTGTTCAGCGCGTGCCCGATGTGCAGCGAACCGGTGACGTTCGGCGGCGGGATGACGATGGAGAACGGCTCGGCGGCCGGGTCGCTGGTGGGCGCGAATCCACCCGAGGCCTCCCAGGCGGCGTAGAGGCGCGGTTCGGCGGTCTTGGGATCGAAGTTCTTGTCGAGCATGTTCGGATTTCTGGCTGGGCGCGTGCAGATAGCAGTTCCTCCCCCATTGGGGGAGGTGGCGGCGAAGCCGACGGAGGGGGTCCGCTCAAAAATCGACGCCGCAACTCCCTGCGCGTCGTCGCCGGCGGGAGTCGGACGGTCTGAGCGAAGCCCCCTCACCCGCTTCGCGGGAACTCCCCCAACGGGGGAGCAACTCGAGCGGGCTAGCTAGCGCCGGCCGCGGGCGATGCGTTCGACCTCGGACTGCACAGCTTCCTGGACGATGCCGGGCAGGTTGGTGTCGAGCCATTGCTGCAGCATCGGGCGCAGCATCTCGCGGACCACGTCCTCGAGCGTGCGGCCCTCGGCCGGCATCAGGATGCTGGAGGACAGCTGGCCGAAGGTCGCGGCGGCGGCGGCGGCGACGTGGTCGCTCACCAGGGTGTCGACGGGCGGCGGCGGTTCCTCGGCCATCGGCTCCGGCGCGAACGCGGCCTCGGGCTCCGGCGCCAGGTCCGGCTCCGGATCGGCGGCGACGAAATCGAGGTCGCCGTGGGTCTCGACCTTCTGGGTCAGCTCCAGGTCGCCGTCATCGTCATCTTCCGGCTCGAAATGGGCCGCAGCAGGGGCCGCCGCCTCGGGCTCGGGTTCCGGCTCGGGGATCGGCAGCGGGGTCTCGGCTGCCGTGGGGACGGGCTCCGGCTCGGCCACCGGCGCCGCAGCGCCATCGGCGGGCGCCTCGTCCTCGGAGATGATGCGGCGGATGGAGGCGAGAATCTCCTCCATCGTCGGTTCTTGGGACGTCTGTTCGGACATGAATCGGCCGCCGCTTTTGAATCTGAGCTTTAGACCCTAAGCGTGTGCGGCCGATCCTGCAATTTCCCCCGGATCAACGCGTCAACGCGTCGCCGGAGGGGGGACGGCCGGCGCCGGCTCAAGGCCCGGTCCGATCGGCTTTTCGTCAACCTTTTCCGAGGGAACCTTGGACGGCCAGGGGGTCGCGACCTGGTCGACGACGCCGACGGCCTCTTCCCACGGCACCCAGCCCCAGGTCATCCGCAGCTTCCGGAAGTTCTTGGCCGCGTCGTACTGGGGCACGACCGGGACCAGATTCCGGCCTTCCAGGCGTCCCATGAGGGCCAGCACATTGGCGGCGGCCACATACTCGTCGCGACGCGAGGTCACGGCGTTCAGCTCCGCCTGGCGCAGTTCCTGTTCGGCGTTCAGCACGTCGATGGTGGTGCGCAGGCCCACCTGCTGCTCCTGGCGCGTGCCCTCGGCGGCGATGCGCGAGGCGCGCACCTGCTCGTCGCTGGAGCTGATGTTGGCGCGCGCCGCGATCAGCTGGCTCCAGGAGGTGGTCACGCCCTGCAGCACGTTGCGGCGGACGGTTTCGATGGTGATCCGGTCGACGTTGTTGCGCTCCACCGCTTGGCGAATCCGCGAGCTGGTCAGGCCGCCCGAGAAGAGCGGGACGCTGACATTCACGCCGACGCTCGAACCGCGGGTGTAGAAGTCGCGCTCCCAGACGTCTTCCGGGTTCTGGTTGCGGAATTCCAGATTGGCCTGGGCGCTGACGGTGGGCATCCGCTCGGCGCGCGCGCCGGAGACACGGGCCCGGCTGGCCTGCTCGGTGAACTGCTGGGCGCGAAGCTGCGGATTGAACTGCTCGGCGGTCTTGTAGGCTTCGTCCGGATCGGTCGGCAGCAGGTAGGCCAGCGACGGCTCCGGCGCGAGCTCGCCCGGGTTCTGGCCGACCAGGGTCGCGTAGCTGGCCCGCGTGATGGCGAGCTGGGCGACCGCCGATTGCAGCAGGGCCTGGGCTTGAGACAGACGCGCCTGGGACTGGGCGACGTCGGTGCGGGTCACCTCGCCCACGTCGAAGCGGGCGTTGGACTCCTGGAGCTGGCGCGTCAGGACGTTGACGTTCTCCTGGCGGATGCGGAGCGCTTCCTGGTCGCGACGGGTGTCGGAATAGGCCTGGATCACCGAGGTCAGCACCTGGGCCTCGACCCGGCGCAGGTTCTCCCGGCCAGCCAGGACGTCGGCGTTGGCGGCGTTGACCGCCGCGGCCACGCGGCCGCCGGTCCAGAGAGGCTGGCTGAATGTCAGCCCGGCGCGGGTGGTGCTGGCGTGCGAGCGGCCGGCCCCGTCCGGAATGCCATCGCCGTTGCGATCGATGAGGCCGCCGGCGCTGGCCACAACGACTGCGCCGGGAATGGCCGTTTCGCTATAGCTCCAGCCGCCGCTCAGGCTCAGCGTGGGCCGCCAGCCGGTGCGCGCCTGGACGTAGTTCTCGTCGAGGGCCCGCTGGGCCGCGCGCTGCGCCTGCAGGGTGGGGTTGTTCTGGTAGGCGAGCGCGATGGCGTCCGCCAAGGTCTCGGCGCTCGCCGGGACCGCCACACCGCTAAGGGCGGCGGCACACACAGTCGCGGCCAACAGACGGCCACGGAGTTTCATCGACATTCGTAATCCCCGATCTCGCGAGAGACGCAGCCCTTATATGCGTTCGTCTGCCGCCTGGGCCAAGCCGCGTCACCTTAAGCTTTTTTCACGCCACCGTTTCGAGGGTGTTTCAGACGAGCCCGCCTAGAAGGCGAAACCGTGGCGCGGCTCGAAGCCCGCCAGGACCGGCGGGAAGGAATCGAACAGGTCGCGCCGGCCGACCCCGTCGTCGCTGCGCACATAGAGACAGGCCTTGCCCACCGGCCCGTCCCGCTCGACCACGCCCAGCCGGCCGTTCGTCGCCAGGGCGCCGGTCCAGGCCTCGGGCACGCGGCTGACGGCGCCTTCGCAGACGATGAGGTCGAATTCGCCGGCCGGCAGCGACTCGCCCGGCTCAGCGCGCGTCACCGCCGCGCCCAACTGCTCGATCACCGCCGCGGCGTAAGGCGCGCCGATGGCCAGGACCCGGTCGTCCGGCATGGGCCGCAGCGCCTGCAGCAGCTTGGCCACGTCGCGCGGCTTCAGCAGCCAGCGGCCGGGCGCGTACTCCGCCTCGATGTCGGTATAGGCCAGATGCGCCTTGTCCTGCGGCAGGAACGCCTCGCGCCGCACGGCACGCATGGCGTCGTGGATGCGGACATCGGTCACGTCCTGGGTCCGCACCTGGCTTTCCACCATGTTGAGGCGGGCGGAGGCGAGGTCAGCCATCGGGAATCCTTGAAGGCGCATGGGTTGCTTGGGCGCGTTATAGGCTGGCGGGCCTGGAAGGCAATTGCGGCCTATGGGCCGTTCTGATAGCACCGCGCCTCGCTTCCGGTTGGCCCGATGGCGGAGTGGTGACGCAGCGGACTGCAAATCCGTGCACCCGAGTTCGATTCTCGGTCGGGCCTCCAAGCTTCCCTTTTTCCTGACATTCCGCGCGTTTGCGGCCCAGAGCGCGACCGTGGTTCATGTTGCGGTCACACGTGATCGCGTAGTCGGGGCGAAGCGGCCAATTTCGGCTGTCAGTGGCGAGCCCAAATCCCCACGGCCCTGTCCCCGGTCCCTCAAAGGACCGGGGGCTGCGTCGCCCGGCGAGTTTGAACTCCGTCCTTTTGATCGTCATGGCCGGGCTTGTCCCGGCCACCCAGATGCGCGGGCGACGCAGAACCGCGCACCGTGGCGCCTCCGCGATCAACCTTGCTCCATCGGTGCTTCTGGATGGCCGGGACAAGCCCGGCCATGACAAGAATCATGGCAGTTCGCCCAGCACGGTGGGGATCAGCTCGGACACCGTGGGGTGGATGTGCATGGTGCGCATGAGGGTCGTGTAGGGCTGTTTCGCGGCCATGGTGTCGAGGAGCGTGTGGATCGCTTCGTCGCCTTCGACGCCCAGGATGGCGGCGCCCAGGATGGCGTCCGTGTCGGCGTCGACCACCACCTTCATGAAGCCCTGGGTCTCGCCCTTCTCGGTGGCGCGGCCGACGCGGCTCATGGGCCGCACGCCCACGCGCACGGACTTGCCCGCCGCCCGGGCCTGGGTCTCGGTCATGCCGCAGCGCCCGAGGGGCGGGTCGATGTAGAGAGCGTAGGCGTCGATCCGGTCGCTGATCCGGCGAGGGTCGCCGTCCAGCAGGTTGGCCGCCACGATCTCGTAGTCGTTCCAGGAGGTGTGGGTGAAGGCCCCCTTGCCGTTGCAGTCGCCGAGCGCCCATACGCCCTCGACGTTGGTCCGGCACTGGTCGTCCACCTTGATGTATCCGCGGGCGTCCGCCTCGATCCCCGCCGCGGCCAGGCCCAGGTCGGCGGTATTGGGCTGGCGGCCCACGGCCAGCAGGACGTGGGAGCCGACAGCCGTGGGCTCGCCCGACTTGCAGCTGATCCCCACCTCCACGCCGTCGGCATGGGGCTTGAAGCGAATGCACTCGGCGTCGGTGCGCACAGTGATCCCCTCGCCCTCTAGGATCTCGCGGATGGCGGCTGAGATGTCCTCGTCCTCACGGCCGACCAGGCGAGGCCCCTTCTCGACCACAGTCACCTCGGCGCCGAAGCGGCGGTACATCTGGGCGAACTCCAGGCCGATATAGCTGCCGCCCACGACCACCAGGTGGCGCGGCAGGGTGTCGAGCGCGACGATCGAGGTGTTGTCGAGGTAGGGCACGTCATCGACGCCCGGGAAGTCCGGGACCACGGCCCGGCCGCCGACGTTGATGAATATCCGGGGCGCGGTCAGGCGCTCGCCGTTCACCTCGATCTCATGCGGGCCGACGAAGGCGGCCTGGCCGCGGATCAGGGCGCAGCCCTTCATGCCGCCGATCCAGGCCTCCAGGCCGCCCCGGGCGTTCAGGGTCACCGTGTGGGCCCTGGCGGCGACCTTGGCCATGTCGACCGCCACCGGCCCCTGGAGGACCACGCCGTACTCGGCAGCGCGGCGCGCGACCTGGGCGGTCTTGGCGCTGGCGACCAGGGCCTTGGTGGGCATGCAGCCGGTGTTGACGCAGGTCCCGCCCAGGAACTTGCGCTCGATCACCGCTACGGTCTGGCCGGCCGCGGTGAGGCGTCCCGCGAGGGCCGGCCCCGCCTGCCCCGCGCCGATGACGATGGCGTCGAAGGCCCGCTTCTCAGAGGGACCGCTCATAGCAGACCGCCGATGACCAGGGCCGCGCCGCCGACCGCGACCACGTCTTCGACCACCGCCGCCGGCAGGTCACGGCCGAAGGCGGCGGCCAGCCTGCCCCGCGCCCAGGCCCCGCCGAGCGTGCCGATAACGGCGCCGACGACGCCCAGGACCAGGCCGGGAATGGGGGCGCCGGCCGACAGGCCGACGGCCGCGCCAGCCAGGCCGCCCGAGGCGATCCGCGCGCCGAATGCGACCGGGACCTTCCGGCTGGGGGTCTTGGGCAGCTTGTCGTTGATCAGTTCGCCGAAGGCCATCGCGCTCACGATCCACGGGGTCGCAACCGCCCCCAGGAAGGCCAGTGGGGTCCCGGTCAGCTTCAGGATCCCCAGCGACGCGGCCCAGCTGACCGCCGCCACCGGTGTCACGGCCCGCAGGCCGGCGATCACGCCCAGCAGGAGGGCGGCGAAATAGAAGCTCATGGCGGGGTCCCCACACTTGAACGGCGCAAGCCGGCACCTTAACCGGAAGCATGGCCCACGAACTCCCCCACATTCTGGTGACCGGATCCACCCGAGGTATAGGCGCCGCCATCGTGGACAGCCTGCGGGGCCGTGCCCACGTGATGGGCCACGGCAGCGCCGACGCCGACCTGTCCGACCCCGCGGGCGCCGAACGACTGTGGGAGGCGGCGATCGCCCGGCTCGGCCGGATCGACGTGCTGATCAACAACGCAGGCGTGTTCGAGCCCGTCGCGGTGGAGGCGACCCTGGACGACTGGCACGCCGGCTGGGGCCGGACGATGCAGATCAACCTGCAGGCCTCGGCCGACCTGTGCCGGCGCGCGATCCTGCACTGGCGCGAGCGAGGAACCGGCGGGCGGATCGTCAACATCGCCAGCCGTGCGGCCTATCGCGGCGACAGCCCGGCGCACTGGCACTATGCGGCGTCCAAGGCCGGGATGGTGGGGATGACCAAGTCGATCGCCCGGGGTTTCGCGCGGGAGCAGATCCTGGCCTTCGCCGTCTGCCCCGGCTTCACCATGACCGGCATGGCCGAGGACTATCTGGCCAGCCGCGGCGGCGACAAGCTCCTGGCCGACATCCCACTGGGCCGGGTGGCCGATCCGGCCGAGGTGGCGAGCGCGGCGGCCTACCTGGCGCTGGAGGCGCCGGCGTCGATGACCGGGGCGGTGATCGACATCAACGGGGCCAGCTTCGTCAGGTAATTTACATCCGTCATTTCTTGGCCGCGATCCAAGCGTGATCTCCCCTAACCCCGATTTCCAACGGGGCGCGTAGTTACGGACAGACGCGATAATGGGAGGTTCCGGATGGCCTATCGCCTGCGTGCTTTGTTCCTGACCGTGCTGGCCGCCCAGGCTGGAGGCCCAGCCGGCGCCCAGCCGCGGCGCCTGTACGACGGCGCGCCCAGCCCCGACGCCTGCGCTGAGCTGGGGTTCCGTGCGCCGGAGCCTCGCCACGCCGGCCCGCGCCTGGTGGGCGGCGTCCGGCCCATGCCGTCCTATGCGCCGCCCCCGCCCCCGGCTCCGCCAATAGCGCAAAGCTCGCCCGCGATCCCGCCCCTGCCCCTACCGCCGGTCGAACGAAGGCTGGCCGATCCCTCGAGGCCGCGCGTGGAGGAGCTGGTGGTCACGGGCAGCCGCGTCGGCGCGGCGGGCGTCGTCGCCCCCGCGCCCTCCTATCAGCGCATGCCCTCGCAGCCGCGGGACACCGAACGCTATCCGGGGGCCGTCGCCAATCCGATCCGGCAGACCGCCAGCGAGCCGGTGTCGACCTTTTCCGTGGACGTGGACACCGCCGCCTATTCGAACGTCCGCCGTTTCCTGAAGGACGGCGTGCGGCCGCCGACCGACGCCGTGCGGGTCGAGGAGCTGGTGAACTACTTCGACTACGGCTACGCGCGGCCCCAGGACCGGGCGACGCCGTTCAGCTCGTATGTGGCCCTGGCCCCCTCGCCCTGGTCGGCGGAGCGCCAGATTCTGCACGTGGGCATCCAGGGCTTCGACCTGCCGAAGGGCGAGCAGCCGCCGCTGAACCTGGTGTTCCTGATCGACACCTCGGGCTCGATGAGTTCGGAGGATCGGCTGCCGCTGGCGCAGAAGTCGCTGGGCCTGCTGATCGACCAGCTTCGGCCGCAGGACCGGGTGGCGATGGTGGCCTATGCGGGTTCGGCCGGCGCGGTCCTGGGTCCCACGGACGGGCGCCAGAAGCTGAAGATGCGCTGCGCCCTGAACGCCCTGCATTCCGGCGGCTCGACCGCGGGCGGCCAGGGCCTGTCGCTGGCCTATGCCCTGGCCCGAGAGAACTTCGACCCCAAGGCGGTGAACCGGGTGATCCTGGTCACCGACGGCGACTTCAACGTGGGCGTGGCCGACCCGTCCAAGCTCAAGGACTTCGTGGCCGAGAAGCGAAAGGACGGGGTCTATCTGTCGGTCTACGGCTACGGCCGCGGCAACTACAACGACACCATGATGCAGGCCCTGGCGCAGAACGGGAACGGGACCGCCGCCTACGTCGACAGCCTGCAGGAGGCGCGCAAGCTGTTCCGGGAGGACTTCACCAAGTCGCTGTTCCCGATCGCCGACGACGTGAAGATCCAGATCGAGTTCAACCCGGCCCAGGTCAGCGAATATCGCCTGATCGGCTACGAGACGCGGATGCTGAACCGCGAGGACTTCAACAACGACCAGGTGGACGCGGGCGAGGTCGGGGCCGGCGCTTCGGTGACGGCGCTCTATGAGATCACCCCAGCGGGCGCGACGCCCTCGGCCGATCCGCTGCGGTATGGCGGGCGGGCGCCGGCGGCCTCGCCGGGCGGCGAGCTGGCGTTCCTGAAGATCCGCTACAAGCTGCCGGGCCAAGGCCGCTCGCGGCTGATCGAGCGCCCCATCACCCGGGCCGACGGCGTCCCCAGCCTGCCCGCCGCGCCGGAGCCGACCCGCTGGGCGGTGGCGGTGGCGGGCTTCGGCCAGAAGCTGAAGCACGACCCGCGCGTCTCCGACGCCTTCGGCTGGGACGACATCGTCACCCTGGCGCAGGGCGGTCGCGGCGCCGACCCGTTCGGCGAACGGGCCGAGTTCGTGCAGCTGGTCCGGGCCGCGGCGGACGCGCGCTCGCCCGGTGATTGAATCCGAACCGGCTCAGCGCAGCCATCCCCGGGTTCGTCGCAGCGTCTTTGCCGCGCGGCGGACCCGCGCACAGAGCACCCGCCTCAAGTGAAAGCAGATGGGTGTACCGATGAAAAATCTTATCGCGGCGCTGGGCGCCATCGCGGTGCTGGGCTCCGCCTCGGCGGCTAGCGCCGCCGCCGTACTGGACTTCGACGACCTGGCGCAGGCGGGCGCCGGCAAGAACTACATTCGCCAGAACAACTTGAAGTACGAAGGCTTCAACTTCTACTCGACCTATTCCCTGGATCCGAACTTCTTCACGCTCGGGGAGGACGACCCCGCCAACGCCGACCCTGACGGCGCGACGTTCTCGCACAATTGGGACCAGTACGAGGTCAACATCACCAAGGCGGACAACTCGCTCTTCGACCTCTTCTCGATCGACTTCGCCGACAAATTCAACACGGGCGCCAGCCACGCCGGACGGATGCGCTTCGTCTACGCCGACAACACACAGGAAGAGATCTTCTTCAACACCGACAACAAGGTCGGTCTCGAGACCTTCGTGGTCAACAAGACCGGCCTGAAGGCGTTCCTCTACTACGCCGACGCCGGCGTGCAGATCGACAACCTGGCCCTGGAAGGCGTCGCCGCCGTCCCCGAGCCGGCTACCTGGGCGATGATGATCCTGGGCTTCGGCGGGGTCGGCGCGACGCTGCGCCGACGGCGCCATAGCTTCACGACGGCCTAGCCGGCGAACCGGAGCGGCAGGGTGATCGCGGCGACGTAGCCGCGCTCGGGATGAGGACCAGCGTCGATGCGTCCCGCGGCGCCGAACCTGGCCTCCAGGCGCTTGCGGACATTGGCGATACCCACGCCGGTGCCCGCCGGCCCGCCGCCGCCCGGCCCGTTGTCGGTGACCTGGACGACCAGGAGATCGCCGCGGGCCCGGGCGGCGATCTCGATGCGAGTCTGCTGGCCGGGCGCGTGAACCCCGTGCTTGACCGCGTTTTCCACCAGGGGCTGGAGGATCAGGCTGGGCACCTCGGCGGCCGCCAGCTCGGGCGGCACGTCGACCACGATCTCCAGGCAGTCCGGGTATCTCAGCTCTTCCAGCTCCAGGTACAGGCGCTGCTGGGCCACCTCGTCGGCGAGCTTCACCTCGGCCAGCGGGTCGCGGGACAGGCTGGCGCGGAAGAAGTCGGACAGGCGCAGCACCATCCGCTCGGCCTCGGCGTTGCGGCCGTCCAGGATCAGGGTCGCGATGGCGTTGAGCGCATTGTAGAGGAAGTGCGGATTGACCTGGTAGTGCAGCGCCCGCAGCTCGGCCTCCTTGGCCGCGATCAGGGCCGCCGACAGATTGCCCTCCCGCACCCGCGCCTTGCGCCCGCTCTCCAGCACCAGGACCAGCAGCAGCCACATGCCGAAGGGCGTCAGCCAGTAGAGGCTCTCGGCCAGGTACTGCTGCGGCCCGAAGCCGTCGTCGGTGCGCAGCATCGGGGTGAAGGCGTGGATCGCCGGCATGGAGAGCGCGAACAGCGCCGCCAGGACCAGGAGCGTGACGACGGTCGCGGCGGCCCGCACCGCCACGGGCCGATGCCGCAGCGCGCGCAGCACCGCGAAGCCGGCGACGCCTAGGATCGCGGCGATCACGACGCCGGCCACATGGCCCGGCATGTAGCGCCAGGGGACGGGCGAGCCGCGCGTGGCGTTGACGATCAGAGTCCAGAGCTCGATGGCGGACCAGAAGACCAAGGCTATGGCGGCCGTCTGCGCCCACTCCCGGCGCGCGGCTGAGCGCCCGCTCATCGACATTTCCCCATTTTCCTGCGGTCCCCTGCCCCCGGCCCTGCTTAGGCGTGACGTCACAGTTTCGTCGACAGGTTACGACGAACGGCCACGATCCATCGACCGACGAGATGGACATTTGGACGGGCCGCGTGGAAAAACGCCGTCCGCTCGAACCCCCGCCCGGATTGGCATGCCCGCGCTCCGCGTCCTCGCCGTCGATGACGAACCGCTCGCGCTGCGCCGGGTCGAGCTGGCGCTGGCCGAGATGATCGACGTGGTCCTGGTGGGCCAGGCGCGCAGCGGCCGCGAAGGCCTGGAACTGGTGCGGACCGAGCGCCCGGACGTCCTGCTGCTGGACATCCAGATGTCCAACCTGGACGGCTTCGAACTGATCGAGCAGCTGGACGAAGCCAACCCGCCCCTCATCATATTCGTGACGGCCCACGAGAACTTCGCCCTGCGCGCGTTCGAGGTCGGCGCGGTGGACTATGTGCTGAAGCCGCTGGAGTTCGACCGCCTGCGCGCCGCCCTGGTCCGTGCGCGCGATACGCTGGCGATGGCCGACCAGGCCCGCCGGGCCGCGGAGTTGCGTGTCCTGGTGGGCGCCCTGCGCGGCGAGATGGCGGGCGAGCCGGCCTACGCCAGCGGGTTCTGGGTCGAGCGCAAGGGCGAGCACATCCGCACCTCGGTGCAGCACATCGAGTGGATGGAGGCCGACCGGGACTATGTGCGCCTGCACACCCGCGACGGCCCGTTCCTGATGCGCGGGCCGCTCAGCACGATCCAGGAGGAGCTGGACCCGAACCAGTTCATCCGGATCCGCCGCTCGGCCCTGGTGCGGACGGACCGGATCAAGTCCATCCGCAACCGCGGCTACGGCGACTTCCGCATCCTGATGGCGTCCGGCGAGGAGCTACGGGTCGGCAAGACCTATGTCGCCGACGTCCGGCGCCTGCTGGACAAGCGATAGCGGCGTTCGACGGCGAATCCGTCCGTTCGTCGGCGGGGGTTTGAAGCTCCGCCGTCCCCGACACAGACCCATCGTCCTCAAGTGAAAGGTAGATGGGTGTTTCAAGATGAAGACGACGATCGCGGCGCTTGGCGTCATCACGACGCTTGGCATGGCCTCGGCGGCCGAGGCGGCCGCCGTACTGCACTTCAATGATCTGGCGAAGGCGGGCACGGGCCGGAATTACATTGGCCCCAACAACTTCAGGTACGAGGGCTTCAATTTCTACTCGACGTGGTCCCTGAACCCGAACTTCTTCACCCTCGGCCTCGACGATCCAGCCAATGCTGACGCGGACGGAACGACCTTCTCGCACAACTACGACTTCGCCGAGGTCAACATCACGAAGGCCGACAATTCGCTCTTCGATCTGTTCTCGATCGATTTCGCGGACAAATTCAACACGGGCGCCAGCCACGCCGGACGGATGCGCTTCGTCTACGCCGACAACACACAGGAAGAGATCTTCTTCAACACCGACACCAAGGTCGGGCTTGAGACCTTCGTGGTCAACAAGACCGGCCTGAAGGCATTCCTCTACTTCGCCGACGCCGGCGTGCAGATCGACAACCTGGCCCTGGAAGGCGTCGCGGCGGTGCCCGAACCCGCCACCTGGGCGATGATGATCCTGGGCTTCGGCGGCGTGGGCGCCACGATCCGTCGTCGGCGCCAGAGCCTCGCGGTCGCCTAGCCGGCGTCGCCCCACTGACGGTGCAGGGAGGTCGCCACGTGGCTCAGCCGCGTGCGCGCCTCCCACGTCAGCCGCTCGCCCTCGGTGGCGAGGATATCGTTCAGCTCGAACAGCAGCTCGCGGCCGTTGCGGTCGACGATGTCGCTCTCGATGAAGGTGA
>Ga0255338_1000974_pt1 | contig 64581 bp, 68 predicted proteins | sample MeOH1_35cm_T4_19_FD_203715 | JGI IMG/M metagenome (GOLD analysis project Ga0255338, IMG submission 203715) | Sandy soil microbial communities from University of British Columbia, Vancouver, Canada - MeOH1_35cm_T4_195 | ecosystem: Engineered > Artificial ecosystem > Sand microcosm > Unclassified ... | reverse complement strand
CGACCTGCCGGCCCACGCGCGGCCGCTGATCATCGGCAAGACCGACGAGAAGGGCGCGCCGCTGCTCTCGGAACTGACCTCGCTGTCGGTGGCCGAGATCGCGCTGGCGATCGCCGACCGGCTGCCCGCCGGGCCCCACATGGACCGGGTGTACGACTATCTGAACCGGGTCTCGGCCGCCTCCATGGCCGCGGTGACGCTGTCGGCCGACCAGCAGCGCAAGCCGTTCTTCTGCTCGGGCTGCCCGCACAACACCTCGACCCGCCTGCCGGAAGGCTCCCGCGCCCTGGCCGGCATCGGCTGCCACTACATGGCCAGCTTCAACGACCCCTCGACCGACCTGAACAGCCACATGGGCGGCGAGGGGCTGAGCTGGATCGGGGCCTCGCCGTTCACCGACGAGAAGCACGTCTTCGTCAATCTGGGCGACGGCACCTACAACCACTCGGGCTCGCTCGCGATCCGCGCAGCCGTCGCGGTGGGCGCGAACATGACCTACAAGCTGTTGTTCAACGACGCCGTCGCAATGACCGGCGGCCAGGCGGCCGAGAGCGGCTTCACCGTCCCGCAGATCACCCGCCAGCTCGCCGCGGAAGGCGTGAAGAAGGTGGTGGTCGTGGCCGCCGAGCCCGAGCGCTACCAGACCGTCACCGACCTGGCCCCAGGCGTCGAGGTGCGGCCGCGCATCGAGCTGATGAAGGTGCAGCGCCAGCTGCGCGACACGCCCGGTGTGAGCGTCCTGATCTACGACCAGGTCTGCGCCACCGAGAAGCGCCGCCGGCGCAAGCGCGGCAAGATGGCCGCCGCGCCGCGTCGGGTGATGATCAACCCGCTGGTCTGCGAGGGCTGCGGCGACTGTTCGGTGAAGTCGAACTGCGTCTCGGTCGAGCCGCTGAACACCGAGTTCGGCCGCAAGCGGAAGATCAACCAATCGACCTGCAACCAGGACTATTCGTGCCTTGACGGCTTCTGCCCGTCGTTCATCACCCTGGAAGGCGCCGAGAACGCGCACCACGAGGCCGGCCCGGCGCTGACCGCCGATTCCACGCCCCTGCCGACGTTCCAGGAGCTGAAGGGCGTCCAGAACATCCTGTTCACCGGCGTCGGCGGCACGGGCGTGACCACCGTGGCCTCGATCCTGGCCATGGCGGCCCACGTGGACGGCCGCTCGGCCTCTGTCGTGGACATGACCGGCCTGGCCCAGAAGGGCGGGGCGGTGTTCAGCCACGTGCGCATCGGCGAGACCGAGACCACGGTGATCGGCGGCCGGGTCCCGGCGGCGAGCGCCAACGTGCTGATTGCCTGCGACCTGCTCTCGGCCGCCGGCCCGGACGCCCTGGCGCTCTACGCCAAGGACCGCACTGTCGCGGTGGGCAACGCCGACTTCGCCCCCACCGCCGACTTCGTGACGGACCGCGACGTGCGCTTCGACGCCGACGAGCAGGGCAAGCGGATCGCGGCGGCCACCCGGACCTACGACGCCGCCCCGGCCAGCCACCTGGCCGAGACCAGCCTGGGCGACGCCATCTACGCCAACATGATCATGCTGGGCTTCGCCTGGCAGAAGGGCGTGGTGCCGGTCTCCAGCCGCGCGCTCTACCGGTCGATCCGGCTGAACGGCGTGGAAGTCGAGGCCAACCTCCAGGCCTTCGAGCTGGGCCGGAAGGCGGCCTTCGACCCTGCCGCCCGCGGCAAGCGCGAGGACGACGTCCCCACGCCCGAGACCATGCCGCTGGACGAGCTGATCGCCCACCGCGCCCGGGAGCTCACGGCGTATCAGAACAAGGCCTACGCCGACCGCTATCTGGCCAGGGTGGAGCGCGTACGGGCGGCCGAGGCGCCGCTGGGCTCCGACGCCCTGACGCGGGCCGCGGCGGTCAGCCTCTACAAGCTGATGGCCTACAAGGACGAGTACGAGGTCGCGCGCCTCTACAGCGACGGCCGCTTCGCCAAGTACCGCGAACAGACCTTCAAGGGCGGCAAGGCCAAGGTCTGGCTAGCGCCGCCGATCCTCGCCCGCAAGGGCCCGGACGGGAAGCCCGTGAAGATGGCCTTCTCGCCCTGGATGCTGGACCTGGCGTTCCCGACGCTGGCGAAGCTGAAGGGCCTGCGGGGCTCGGCCCTCGACATCTTCGGCATGACCGCCGAGCGCAGGATGGAGCGCGGCCTGATCGCCGACTTCGAAGCCGACCTCGACCGGTTGGTGGGAGGCCTCACCAAGGACCGCCTCCACCTCGCCGCCCAGATCGCCGCCGTCCCGCAGAAGATCCGCGGCTACGGCCACGTGAAGGACGCGTCGGTGGGGCCTGCGAAGGCCGAGGCGAAGCGGCTGTGGGGGGAGTGGGAGAAGGTTGCGGCGAGGGAGACGGTGAACGCCTAGTAGGTCTGCGAGATCGTCACCGTCTGTGAGAAGTCACCCTTCAGGGCGTCCTTCTCGCGGATGAAGACATAGAGCCGACCGCCGTCGCCCCAGTTCATCTTCAGCGCCGGATCGGAGTCGATCTGCAGGAGCAGCCGCCACTGCTTGGAGGCACGCTCGATGGCGGGTGTGATTTCCGTGCCCTCGTACTCTGGCGGCAAGCCGCGACGCATCAGCTCGCACGAGATGGCCATCTGCTCATCCTGGATTTCGGACGGATAGCCGCCGATCCGGTGCTGGAGTTCGTCGCCCATGGGGGCGTCCGGCGCTCCAGCGAGTTGATCCAGCTCCTCGGGGCTGACGTTGATCTCAGTCGGATCAATGCCGAGCCAATCAAGACTGGGGACAGACTCGTAGGTCTCGAACGCAACTCGGCGCTCTGGGAACGGCTTACCGGGGCCGGAAGCCGCTGCTCTGGCGGGGCCTGGCGGCTCGGAGCTGTGAAGGACGCAGACGAGGTCGGCAAACCCGTTTCGTTCTTCGTCGACGAACGCATAGATGCGGCCCTCATCGCTTAGCCACTCCGGCCCGCCGTGTGCGCGGAGTGCTCCCAGCTCGATCTGAGCGACGAAGGCCCGAGGACCGCGGTCGCCAGGCGGCCATTCCATTCCGGGCGGTAGTTCGGGATCGCCGCCTAGTTTTGAGAACCCAGGATCCTTTGCCGGTGTCAGTAGAAGCGTGGGCAGGGCTGCGCGAGTCATGCGGCCGCGAATGCGCCCGAAGTCCGACGGCCCGGACGGCTTGCGCCGACGCCCGCGCCCCTTGATCGCGTCGCTCAGCATCATGAGCGGAACGACGACTGCGCATGCGGCCAGGAACACTAGGACGGTGCCGCCAACGACGATCCCGACGTTCATCAAAATGCTGAGGATCAGACTCAACGCTTCTTACCCTCCGCTGCACAGTCGACTGCCGTGGCCGCGCCGGTCGGCGCCCACACATGTGCTCTTCGCCCAGTCAGGCAGGCAATCCCCCTGTGGACAATGGCAAAGCTTGATCAAGCCGGCAAGAACAAATAGCGAACGATGGCGATCGCCAAACCCAAGGGCACGGGCGAGAGCCTAGCTGACGACAGGCTCGATCACGTCGACCGTCACCTTGCCATCCACCCCCTCGACCACCTTCAACCCCGACGCCGGATCGATCTCGCCCAGGTCCACGTCCTCCTTCGGCGTGATCACCCAGGTCCGCCGCCCGGCCACGGCCAGCGCAAGCTTGCCCTTGCCCCAGTGCTCGGTGGCGAAGGCCTTGAGCGCGGCGTACATCGGGTTCCGGCGCCAGGCCTGGGGGTTGGCGGCGTCGCAGCGGGCGATGAGCCATTGGCCTTCGGGGTCCTGGTCGAGGACCACCTTGGTCTGGTCGGGCCGGAAGCGGTGGGGCATCTCCGGGTCCATCAGCCAGACGCATTCGAAGGTGCGGCAGCTATGCGGGCGGGTCTCGTAGATCCCGCAGCCGGCGCCGGGCTTCGCGTGGGCGCAGAGGCGGCCCATGGGCTTGGCCAGTTCCTCGACCGCCAGCACCCGGCAGCATTGGGTGCAGGGGCCGCAGGACTTCACCGGACCACGCCCACCCAGATCACGTGCTTCGGACCCTTGCCCGACGGGCTGGCGCCGACCTTGTGTTCGGTGACGGTGAAGCCGGCGTGGGCGAAGCGGCGGGCGAACTTGTCGTCGTGGGCGGCCGACCAGATGGCCACGACGCCGCCGGGCTTGGTGGCGCGCTTTAGGTTGGTGAGGCCGTGCAGGGAATAGAGGCTGTCGTTGGCGTCGCGGTTCAGGCCGTCGGGGCCGTTGTCCACGTCCATCAGGATCAGGTCGTAGGGCGGCTTGGCCTCGGCCAGCCGGTCGGCGACGTCGCCCTGGACGATCCTGGCGCGGGGGTCGGAGAGGCTGTCGCCGTAGAGCGGGGCGAGATGATTGCTGGCCCAGGCGATCACCTCGGGCACCAGCTCGGCGACGACGACCTTGGCGTCCTTGGGCAGGTCGGCCAGGGCGGCGCGCAGGGTGAAGCCCATGCCTAAGCCGCCGATCAGGACGCGCGGCGCCTGGCGCTGGGTCGCCTTGGCCCAGGCCAGCTTGAACAGCGCCACCTCGGAGCCGTAGAGGCGGCTGTTCATCAGCTCGATATTGCCGGACATGATCGAATAGTCCTGGCCGCGCTGCATGAGCTTCAGCTCGCCGCCGCCGGGGATCTGGGCCGTGTCCAGGTGGATCCAGGGATTCATGCGCCCCTGCATACAGCCCTTCGGCTCAGGCGCGCACGGTCTCGCGTTCGGCCGGGGACTTGGGGGCGGGGGGCTGGACCAGCGCATGCGGGCGCAGCGGCACGCGGCCGGCGAGAAAACAGCGGTCCAGGACGACCCGTGCGCGCTCATCGGACGCGGCCAGGAAACAGCGGCGGTCGAGGGCGGCGATCGATGACATGGGCGGTCTCCTTTCCGGGCGGCCCGTATGACCGACCCGGCCGCCCGGCGGTAGTTAAGCTTGTGTAAGGCGGCGCGACGTTCGGGCTTCTCTGCCGCCGCGTCATCGGGGCTAAGCCTTGTTTGGACCGCCTCGCACCGTAAGCTGGCGGAAAGTGGAGGATTTCCCATGGCCGACTTCGGCGGCGACACCGATCTCGAGGCTTTCCGCGCGGAGGCGAAGACCTGGCTAGAGGCCAACTTCCCGCCGGCGCTGAAGGGCAAGTCCAGCCTGGGGACCGCGGAGGTCCGCGTGAACGACCCGGATCTCGCCAAGTGGCGCAAGGCCATGGGCGAGAAGGGCTGGGGCACGCCGACGTGGCCGAAGGAATACGGCGGCGGCGGGCTCTCGCCCCAGCAGGCGCGCGTCCTGCTGCAGGAGATGACCAAGATCGGCGCCTTCAACCCGCTGATGTTCGGCATGGGCGTGACGATGATCGGCCCGACGATCATGGACTACGGCACCGACGAGCAGAAGAAGAAGCACCTGCCGCCCATCGTGCGCGGCGACGTCCAGTGGTGCGTCGGCTACTCCGAGCCCAACGCGGGGTCGGACCTCGCCAGCCTGCAGACCAAGGCCGTGGACAACGGCGACGGCTGGACCATCACCGGCCAGAAGACGTGGACCAGCGGGGCCCAGTACTCGGACTGGTGCGGCTGCCTGGTGCGCACGGACCCGAAGGCCAAGAAGCACGAAGGCATCTCCTTCATGCTGATCGACATGCACCAGCCGGAGATCGAGACGCGGCCGATCGCGCTCATCGCCGGCGCTTCGCCGTTCTGCGAGACCTTCTTCACCGAGGCCAAGGCGCCGAGGGATGCGCTGCTGGGCCAGCTCAACGTGGGCTGGACCGTGGGCAAGCGCCTGCTGCAGCATGAGCGGGCCAGCCAGACGGGCGCGTCCACGGGCGGCCGTCCGCCGGCGCCGCTGTCGGACATCGCCAAGCAGTACGTCGGCGTCGACGAGCAGGGCCGGATCGCGGATTCCGATCTGCGGACCCGAGTCACGAAGCACCAGATGGACGCCAAGGTGCACGGGCTGACGCTGGCGCGGGCGATGGCCGAGGCGAAGGGCAACAACAACCCCGGCAACGCCGCCTCAGTGCTGAAGAACTCGGCCACCCACGTGGCCCAGACCCGCGCCGAGCTGACCCTGGAGATCATGGGCGCCCAGGGCCTGGGCTGGGAGGGTTCGGAGTTCAAGCCGGAGGAACTGGAGACCGTGCGCGGCTGGCTGTTCGGCAAGGCGATGTCGATCTACGGCGGCTCGTCCGAGATCCAGAACAACATCATCTCCAAGCGCATCCTGAACCTGCCGGACACGACCCAGTCGACCTAGGCGGAGCGCGCCGCAGGCGCTGTTCTCTAACCGCGGAAAACACAGAAAACGCGGAAGGGGCCGTGCCTGCTGCGCCTTCCGCGCCCTTCTGCGTTTTCCGCGGTTGGATATCTTTGCCGCTACGCGGCAGGCTTCCGCAGACTCTCCAGGAAGGCCCGCAGGTCGGCCGCCGATTTGTCGGGGAGCTGTTCCATGGGGACGTGGCCGCCTTCCGGATAGACCACCAGCTTGGCGCCGGGGATGGCGCCGGCGAGCTTGCGGGAGTTGTCGGCGGGGATGACCTGGTCTTTCTCGCCGACCATCACCAGGGTGGGGACGGTGATGGCCTTGAAGGTCTCGGGCGTGACCGTCGTCCCGGGCGGGCCGCCGCGTCCGCCGGTGAGGATGGCGCGGTGGCCGGGCGCGCGGGCCAGCTCCACGTAGCGGGTGACGACGGCGGGCGTGACCAGGCTCTCGTCCTCATAGGCCTGCTTCAGGCCGTTCTCCGCCATCAGCTTCGGATCGACGTTGCGCAGCATCCAGCGCCCCACCGGGTTGGACAGCAGCTTGAAGACGATGGGCTGGCCCTTGGGCTTCTCCGACGATGGCCAGCCGGCAGCGTCCACCAGCACCAGGCCGTCCAGCTTCTGCGGATGCCGCAGGGCGTAGTTCCAGGAAACGCCGCCGCCCATGGAATTGCCGCCCAGCACGAACCGCTGCACGCCGAGCTGCGAGGTGACCTGGTCCACCACCGCCACGCTGCGCTCGGTGGACGGGGCATAGTCGCCGGGCGCCCGGGTCAGGCCGTGGCCCGGGAGGTCCAGGCTGATCACCCGGTAGTCGGGCAGGCGCGCCACCCAGGGCTCCCAGGCGTGCAGCGAGGCCGAGAAGCCGTGAACCAGCACGACGGCGGGCGCGTCGCGCGGGCCCTGGTCGCGGTAGTGCACGCGCAGGCCGCCGGGGAGGTCCATGTAGCGCGACGCCGGGCTGGCGTACTTGGCCTCCAGTTTTGGATAGGGGATGTCGCGGGCGCAGCCGCTTAGCGTCGTCGCGGCGAGGCAGGCCGCAAGGGCAAGGGCTGTGGATCGCATCTTTTGTTCCCCGAACTCATTTTGCGTGACCGTTCGTGGGAACGGCGGCGCGGTCAAGCCGGCTCGGGAATGGACATGCGGCGCAGCCAGCCTTCGGTGACCGCGAACAGGCCGAAGGCGACGAGGCCCAGGGCGGTGACGCCGAGCACCAGGCCGCCGAACGGCTGCGCCTCGAGGACCTGCAACGCCCCGCCCACGCCGCGGGCTTCGGAGGCCCGCGCGTGCAGGCCCGCGGCGATCATCAGGCCGCCCGCCGGAAGCAGGGCCACGCCGCGTCCGAGGTAGCCGAACCGCGCCAGCGTCCCGGCCCAGGCCCGGGTCTCGGGCGCGCAGTCCAGCCCGCGGGCGAAGTGGTCGGCGAAGGCGCGGACCACGCTGGCGATTCCCGCGCCCAGGACGAAGACGCCGACGCCGGCCACCAGCACTTCGCCCATGGGCATTTCCAGGGCCTTGCTCACCGCCGCCCGCGTGGCGGCCTGGTCGTCGGCCTCGTGCAGGTCTTCCATGGCGTCGAGCAGCCCGAAGACCGAAATGGCGAGGCCGGCGTAGGCGGCGCCGCTGATCGCGTGCCCCGCGCGGGCCAACAGGCCCTTCGCGCTCCGGCCGCAGCGGTCCACGTCGAGCACGGCCTGCAGGGCGCGCCATCCGGCGAAGGCGTAGAGGCCCAGGCCCACCAGCCACAGCAGGAGCTGCCCCGCCGGCCAGTCGCCCCAGGCTTCCAGGGCCTCGACCGCGCCCTTGGCGCGCGGGGCCAGGTCCAGGGCGGCCAGCAGGCCGATGCCGCCGATGCTGAGATAAACCGCGCCGCGGGCCAGGTAGCCGGCGCGCGCGGCCAGCTCGGCCAGCGTGCCCCACGGCGCCCGGCTGAAGCTGCGGCGCAGGCGCGAGACGCGGAGGTCGGCGAGGAGCGTGGCCATGACCGGGACCGAACGCCGCCGCGTCGCCCGCGTTCCGTCAGATCTCGCTGATCGCCCGGCAGGCGAATGCCATGCGCACGGCGCCCACCGACTCGGGCGCGGGGGCGGCCCAGGGCGTGACCCTGAATTTGGGCGAGCGCCACCCGCGGCCGGCCAGTCCCGGCTGGTCGTGGAAGACCTCGTCGACCACGCGCGACAGGCCCCTGCGGCAGTCGAACTCGCCCAGGCTTTCCACCGAGCGGAAGGCGAAGCCGTCCCGCTGCAGCGGCTTGTCGGAGTCATAGGCGGTCCACGTCTTGCGCGTCCCGTCCTGCCCGTGGGCGTGGTGGCGCATATAGACCCACGTGTCGTCGCTGGCGGTGACCAGGGTCCAGCCCGCCTTCTCCAGCCCAAACGGCGCCGCTGTCGCCGGAGCGGCGGCGAGGATCGACAGGCAGAGGATGGCGGCGCGCATGGCGCTACAACGCCCTGAACGCGGCCGGCTGTCCACGGGCGTTTCTCGCGACGGCATGGGCGTCGAACCTGAACCGCATCTAAACATCGCCCTCAGACGAACCTCATGGGCGGTGGCGCAAACCTTGCTGCAAGCCGCACAGACGCGGACGCAAGCTTCAAGGTGACGCCATGGCGAGCTCTCACGCCATCGACTGGGTGCTTCTCGATCACACCGCCGCGCAGCCGGTTCATATCGGCGACGTGGTCTCGGTCGACGCCGGCGGGATGCCGATCTACCGCGTGGTGGCCGTCGAAGGCCCCGAGGTCTGGCTGGACGACGAACGGCATACCCGCGCCCAGGTGATCCCGCTGACCCGCTTCCGCTGGCGCGGCGAGACCCACTGAGCGCCGGTCGCTACATCGCCTTCGCCGCCGCCCGCGCCGCGTTCAGGAATGCGTTCCGGGCCATGCTCAGCTCTCGGCCCGTGGCGTTGGGCCAGGCGGCGTTGGTGACGATGACGATGCGCTCGTCGCGGAAGACGGTGATCGACTGGCCGAAGATGCCGCGGGCCTCGAAGGCGCCGTTGTCGGGCATCCACCAGAAATAGCCGTAGCCGCGCTCGCGGGTTCCACTGGTGATCTGGGGCGTGGTGGCCTCGGCGACCCAGCCGGGCGGCAGGATCTGCGTCCCGCCGGCCTTGCCGCCGTCCAGCATGAACTGGCCGAGGCGGGCGTAGTCCTTCAGCGTGATCGACAGGCAGCAGCCCCCGCGCTCGTGGCCGGCCGGGTCGGTCATCCAGATGGCGTCGCGCTCCATGCCGTAGGGTCGCCAGATCTTCTCCGACGCATAGGCCGACAGGGGCTTGCCCACCGCGTTGGAGACGAGGATGCCGACCAGGTCGGTCTCGCCGGTGTTGTAGTTGAACATCGTGCCGGGCGGGTGGGCGCGGGGCAGGCGGGCCATGTAGGTCACCAGCGGATTCTTGCCCGGCTCCATCGGCAGCATCGTCGACTGGGCCACGTCCGACTTCGGGTCGGTGTAGTCCTCGTTCCACTTCACGCCCGAGCTCATCATCAGGAGCTGGCGGACGGTGACGCCGTCATAGCCGGAGCCCTTGAGCTCGGGGATGTAGTCGGTGACGGGCGCGTTCAGGCTCTTGATCTTGCCGTCCTGGATCGCGGCGCCGACTAGGGTGGAGGTGACCGACTTGGCCACCGAGAACGAGGTCCAGCGGTCCTCCGGCTTCCGGCCCAGGCCGTAGCGCTCCATCACCACCTTGCCGTCCTTGAGGATGATGACGCCGGAGACGTTGTAGGCCTGCATGTAGTCGGCGACCGAGAACGTCTTGCCGCCGTAGTCGAAGCTGAAGTCGATCTGCGTCTCGGCCGGGGGCAGGGGGCGCACCTTGTCGCCGCGCTTTACGGTCTCGACGCGGTAGACGCTCTCGATGTCCCGATACCAGTCGCTCTGCTGTTGGGGCGTCCAGACCAGGATCGACGGCAGGCCGGGCTTCAGGGGAACCTGGGCATGGGCCGCCCCCGCCGCCAGCGCCGCGACGACGGCCAGTCCGAGAATCCCACGCATGCAAAAGCCTCCCCGATTTTGCAGGGAAGCTATGCGGGTTGGCGTAGGTGAACAACGCTAACCTCACTGCTCGTCATGGCCGGGCCCGACCCGGCCATCCATTCGAGTGGGCTCGCCGCGCTATCAGGGCCTTTCCGCGAGGCCGGTTGGATGGCCGGGTCAAGCCCGGCCATGACGAGAGAGGATATGAGACCTAAGCCGCCAAGGCGGGGGCCTTGGGCGTGGCGAACGGCATGGCCTCGGCCCGTTCGGCCAGCAAGGCCTGCTCCAAGCCCACGTCCCCCGCGCGGCCCGCCGCCGCGATCAGGGTGAGGTCCAGGACGTCGCGCTGGGCGTGGCTGCCGCCGAAGCGGTTCGTCCGGCTGCGGACGTCCCGCAGGAGCTCGGTCGCCCGGGCATAGTTCCGCTGGCCGAAGGCGTGGATCGCCTGCATGGCGGGCAGGCCGACCTCGCGGACGAAGTCGGCGTTGTCGCCCGGACCGGTCAGGACGGCGGCCTGGACCTCCAGCAGGTTCGCGGCCTCGGCCTCCCGGCCGGCGCCCACGAAGGCCATCATGGCGTGGGTGTCCACGAAGGCGCTCTGGCCCCGCGGCTCCTTGGCGAAGTTGTCGGCCAGCGCGGTCCAGCGACCGCCCACGTCGACGCCCCGCAACTGCAGCCGCCACAGCATGGCCGCGGCGTCGCCCATGTCGAATCCGAAGCTGGTGGGCTCGCCGTAGATCGGCCCGTCGAACAGCTTGAAGACCTCGTCGGTCTCGCCCAGGCCCAGGTGGAAGAGGGCGGTGTGCCACCAGTTGTGGACGCCCAGCTGCGCCTCCGGCTGCCAGGCGGTGTTGTCGTGCCGCATCCAGCGGACGCCCTCGGCGTTGCGGCCCTGCATGACCAGGACGTGGGCGACGGCGTGCTGGGCCCAGTTGTTGCGCGGCTGGAGCGAGACCGCCTCGCGGCCGGCGGCCTCGGCGCGATCGTAGAGGCCGGTCTCCTCCAGCCCGAACGCGTGCATCCCCTGAATCGCGTGCCAGTGGGGCATGTCGCGCGACCAGGACGGGAGGGCGCGGCCGATGCGGTCGCGAAGCATGCGCGAATCCCCCAGCAGGAAGTCCATCACCTGGCCGGCGTGGAGCGCGAGCGTGTCGCGCGGATAGGCGAGGCTCACGTCCTCAAGGACGCGGCCCGCGGCGCGGATCTCGCCGGCCAACAGGGCGCCGATGGCCGTCAGGTGGCCGACCTCGCGGGCGTTGGCGCTGAGATCCTTGGCGATGCTGAACGCCCCGACGCCCAGCGCGGCGACCTCGGTGTTCGAGCCGACCAGGGTCAGGTAGGCCTTGAGCACATAGGCCATGACGAAGCGCGGGCTGTCGGCGATGGCCGCGTCCAGCGGCGTCAGGCTGTCGCCCGCGTAGCAATGGTAGGCGTCCAGCGCCTTCTGGTATAGTTCCGCCGCCGCGGCGCTCGCGCCCGACAGATCGTGTCCGTACTGGTCTTTCACGGCCATCTCGTCCTTCCTAGATTTTGGGCGGCGAGGGGTACGGGTTTGCGGCCGGGGGCTCTAGCGGTCAAGCGGTCGGTTCCCCGAGTACGCGGTTTGCGTAACGATTTGAAGAGCTTGACCCAGTTTGAGGCGGAGAGCCGTGGCGATGACGACCCCGACGCCGGAAAAAACTGTACCGGCGGTGCGGTTGGAGCCCCGCACGAAGGGCGAACGGACCCGCGATCGCATCCTCGACATCACCTACGAGGCGGTGATCCGGAAGGGTTTCGCCTCGACGTCCATCGAGGAACTGGTCGAGGCGGCGGGCATAACCAAGAGCGGGTTCTTCTACCACTTCAAGGACAAGACCGACCTCGCCCACCAGCTGATCGAACGCTACACGGGCGAGAACGCGCGGTTCCTGGATGAGATGGCCGCCCGAGCCCGGGAACTCAGCGACGATCCGCTGCACAGCTTCCTGATCTTCCTGAAGTTCTATGCCGAGGCGATGACCGAACTGGTCCACGCCCATCCCGGCTGCATGGTGGCCACCGTGACCTTCCAGGACCAGTCGTGGGACCGCGAGACGCGGAAACTCACGGTCGACAGCGTGATCAGCTGGCGCGAGCGGTTCATCGGCTGGCTGGAGGAGATCGCCACGGTCTATCCACCCAAGGGCAAGGCCGAGCTCAGCGATCTGGCCGACGCGATCCTGGCGTTCACCTACGGCGGCATGACGCTCTCCAAGGCCCTGGGCGAGTCCGCCACGATCGGCCGCCAGGCGATGATGTTCCGCGAGACCGTGCGGCTGCACTTCCTGGGCGCCTGACTCCGGCGCGAGAAATTCTGACGCGCGCGTCGGCGTGACCGCGATTATATGATGATCATCATATGATGAATTTCGAGGTTTCGAGATGCAGCAGGCCGTCATCGCGGGCTACGTCCGCACTCCCTTCCACTTCGCGCGCAAGGGCGCTCTGGCAGGCGTCCGGCCCGACGACCTAGCCGCCATTGCGATCAAGGCGCTGGTCCAGCGGACCGGCATCGATCCCGCGACCCTGGAGGATGTGCTGATGGGCTGCGCCTATCCCGAGGCCGCCCAAGGCAACAACATCGCGCGGATCGCCAGCCTGCTGGCCGGCCTGCCCATCGAGGTGGCGGGCGCGACCGTGAACCGGTTCTGCGGGTCGTCCATGTCGGCCATCCATATCGCCGCCGGCCAGATCGCCATCGGCGCCGGCGACGCCTTCATCGCCGGTGGCGTGGAGTCCATGACCCAGGTGCCGCAAGGCGGGTTCAACTTCTCGCCCAATCCGGCGCTGATGGAGGCCTACATCTCGATGGGCGAGACCGCCGAGAACGTGGCGACCCAATACGGTGTCTCCCGCGCGGAGCAGGAAGAACTGGCCTTCGCCTCGCAGCAGAAGGCGGCGCGGGCCCAGGCGGAAGGCCGCCTGCGCGACGAGATCGTCGGCGTCATGACCGAGGCGGGCCTGGTGGACAGCGACGGCTGCCTGCGACCGCAGACGACCCTCGAAGGGCTGGCCGGACTGAAGCCGGCGTTCCGGCCGGACGGGACCGTCACGGCCGGCACGGCCTCGCCGCTGACCGACGGCGCCTCGGCCACGCTGGTGACCTCGGAAGCCTACGCCCGGACTCACGGCCTCGAGCCGCTGGCCCGCATTCGCGCGGTCGCCGTGGCCGGCTGTCCCCCGGAGATCATGGGCATGGGCCCCGTCCCGGCGACCCGCAAGGCGCTGGCCCGCGCCGGGCTGACCATCGACGACATCGACGTGGTCGAGATCAACGAGGCGTTCGGCAGCCAGGCGGTGGCCTGCATCCGCGAGCTGGGCATTCCCCTTGAGAAGGTCAACATCGACGGCGGCGGGATCTCAATCGGCCACCCCCTAGGCGCGACGGGCGCCCGCATCACCGGAAAGGCGGCCCAGATCCTGAGGCGCGAGGGCAAGCGCTATGCGCTCTCCACCCAGTGCATCGGCGGCGGCCAGGGCGTGGCGACGATCCTCGAAGCGGCCTGACCCGGTTTCCCAGGACGCCGTTCCGCGCTAGGCGGAGGGCATGGCCGAATTCGACTTTGACGCGGTGGTCGTGGGTGCGGGCGCCGTGGGGCTGGCGTGCGGGTATGCGCTGTCGCGCCGGGGGCTGACCGTGGCGGTCCTGGAGAAGGACGTGGCGATCGGCCAGGGCGTCTCCTCCCGCAATTCCGAGGTGATCCACGGCGGGCTCTACTATCCGACCGGTTCGCTGAAGGCGCGGCTGTGCGTGCAGGGCCGGCGGATGCTCTACGCCTTCTGCGACGCCCACCACGTGGAATACGACCGCTGCGGCAAGCTGGTGGTGGCGGAAGCCGAGGGCGACCTGGCGCGACTGGACGCCATCCTGGAGCAGGCCCGGGCCAACGACGTCGAAGGCATGGAGAAGCTGACCAAGGCCCAGGCGTTGGCGCTGGAGCCGGCGCTGGCTTGCGAGGGGGCGCTGTTGTCGCCGGAGAGCGGCGTGTTCGAAAGCCACGCCTACATGCTGGCCCTGCAGGGTGAGATCGAGGCGGCCGGCGGGGCGGTGGTGCTGGCCACGCCGTTCGACGGCGCGAGCCCCCTGGACGGCGGCGGCTTCTCGGTGCGGGCCGGCGGCGCGGAGCCGACGGTGCTGACCTGCCGCTACCTTGTCACGGCGCCCGGATTGTCTGCGCAGCACGTGGCCGCCGAGATCGAGGGCTTTCCAAAGGCCGTGATCCCCGAGGCCCACTTCGGCAAGGGCATGTATTTCCGGCTGACCGGCAAGGCGCCTTTCCAGCGCCTGATCTATCCGCCGCCGATCCCCGGCGCGCTGGGCACGCACTATCGCCGTGACCTGGGTGGGCAAGGCGTGTTCGGGCCCGACCTGAACTATGTGGACGAGCCGGACTACACGGTCGATCCATCCGCGGCGCCGGCGTTCTATAGCTACATCCGCAAGTTCTGGCCGGGTCTGCCCGACGGGGCGCTGAGCCCCGACTATGCGGGCGTGCGGCCCAAGATCCACGGCCCCGGCGAGGCCCAGCCCGACTTTCGGCTGGACGCCGAGGACGTCCACGGGCTGCCGGGCCTCGTGGCCCTGTTCGGCATCGAAAGCCCCGGCCTCACCTCCTCGCTGGCGATCGGGGAAGAGGTCGCCGGTCGGCTAGGGCTCCAAACAAGCGTTTGAATTTCGCGGCGGAATGGCGATAGTCCCGGCCAGGGAGAACAAGCGCCATGAAGAACCGCATCACCGATCTGCTGGGGGTGAAGTACCCCATCGTCCAGGCGCCCATGGGCTGGATCGCCCGGGCGCAACTGGCCAGCGCGGTGTCCAACGCCGGCGGGCTGGGCATCATCGAGACCTCCTCAGGCCGCCTCGACGAGGTGCGCGAGGAGGTGAAGAAGATGAAGACGCTCACGGACAAGCCGTGGGGCATCAACGTCGCCCAGGCCTTCGTGCGCGACCCGGACATCGTGTCGTTCGTGGCCGACCAGGGCGTGAAGTTCGTGACGACGTCGGCGGGCGATCCGAACAAGTACTGCGAGGCCTTGAAGTCGAAGGGCCTGACGGTTTTCCACGTCGTGCCGAACATGGCGGCCGCCGAGAAGGCCATCGCGGCGGGGGTGGACGGGCTGGTGGTGGAAGGCGGCGAGGGCGGCGGCTTCAAGAACGCCCGCGACGTGGCGACGATGGTGCTGCTGCCGCTGGTCTGCTCCAGGACGAACCTGCCGGTGATCGCCGCGGGTGGGATCACCGACGGGCGGTCCATGGCCGCGGCCTTCGCGCTGGGCGCCGAGGCGGTGCAGATGGGCACGCGGATGGTCTCGGCCGCCGAGAGCCCGGTGCACCAGAACTGGAAGGACATGATCGTGAACGCCAAGGAGACGGACACCGTCTTCCTGAACCGCCAGGGCCCCGGCCCGGCGCTCCGGGCGCTACGCACCGAGAAGACCACGCGCTTCGAACTGGAGCCGCCGCCGAACATCATGGCCGAGATGGCCAATGCGCTGGATCTCTACTTCGGCGGCGACATGGAGGCGGCCATCGCGCTCAGCGGCCAGGTCGCCGGCCGGATCGACAGCGTGAAGCCGGTCGCCCAGATCATCCGCGAGACGGTCGAGGAGTTCGAGGCGGTGACCGCGGAACTCGGCCGCAAGTACGGGAAGGTCGGCGAACCGGCGTGACCCCTCGGCTGGCCGCCTGGATCTTCGCCGGCCTCATCGCCGTGGTGGCCCTGTTCCAGCTCGCCCTGGCGCTGGGCGCGCCTTGGGGCGGACTGGCCATGGGCGGCGCGTTCCCGGGGACCTTCCCGCCCGCCATGCGGGTGGCGGCGCTGGTGCAGATCGTGGTCCTGGCCGGGGTCGCGCTGGTGGTGCTGGCGCGCGCCGGCCTGGCGCTTCCGGCCTGGCGGCCGGCGTCGCGCTGGCTGGTCTGGGTGGTGGTGGGCCTGCTGGGCGTCGGCGTGGTCCTGAACCTGATCACGCCCAGCCACCTGGAGCGCCTGATCTGGGCGCCCGTGGCGATCCTGCTGTTCCTCTTGAGCCTGCGGGTGGCGCTCAGCCGCTAGCTATTTCGGCAGCGTGTTCAGCCAACCGATGATCTCGCTCTGCAGGCGGATGCGGGCGGTGTTCCAGCCGTGGTCGGTGGCGACGTGGACCACCTTCACCCGGCCGCCGCGCTGCTTGACGTCCATGACCAGCGCCTGGGCGTCGGGCGCCAGGCCGTCGTTCGAGGTGAGGACCAGCAGCGGGACCCTGGTGATGCCGGGCGCCGCCGTGGCGAAGCTGTGAGGGCCGAGCCGCGCCATCTCCTGAGCCATGCTCTGCGCCGTCACCCCGGCCAGACTCTCCATGTTCTGGGCGGCGACGCGGGTGTTCCGCTCGATGGGATTGCCGGCCCGTTTGCCCATGTCGGCGGCCGAAATGAGCGCGGCGCCGGACAGAGCCGGGTCGCCGGCGGCGACCTGCGAGGTCACCCAGCCGCCCATGCTGTGGCCCATGAGGACCAGGCGCTTCGGGTTGACCCGCAGTGCGGCCGCGTTGGCCGGCGTCCGAAGGTAGGCGAGCACCGCCTTGGCGTCGTCGAGGTTACCCGTGAAGCTGAACGACCCGGGGCTGCCCCACGAGCCGCGGTAGTTGAAGGTGACCACGTTCCAGCCGGCGCGCCGCACGGCCTGGGCGAGGTCCAGGTTCTTCTCGTTGCCGGGCAGGCCGTGCAGCAGGACGACCGTCGGGTGCGGACCCGCGCCGCCGGCGAGGTACGCCAGGCCGTTGATCTCGACGCCGCCGGACGGGATGTGCAGCACCTGGGATGACGCCGGGTTGGCGGCGTCGGCCGGCGGGTCGGTGAAGATGGCGGCGGGCGGCCTCACCTGGGCCGCGGCCGTCGAACCGATCGCGAGCGCGGCGCACGCCGCCAGCAGCAGAGACTTCATCGCCGACCCCGAAATCCGAACCGGCGATGAGCCTAGACCATTCGTCGCCGCGATTGGATCCGTCCTGGCACGACGAATGGTCTATTCTCGGCAAGAGTCTGAGCGATGGGCGGTCCAAGAGCACCTCCCATCGCTAGGGCAGCTATTTGCGCGGCGCCACCCGCAGGACGCGGCCCTTGTCGTTGTCGGTGGCGACGTAGAGGGCGCCGTCGGGTCCGACGATCACGTCGCGGAGGCGTTCGCCCACCTCGGTCAGCAGGCGCTCCTCGCCCACCACCTTCTCCCCTTGCAGGGAGAGGCGGGACAGATATTTCGGCCCCATGCCGGCGACGAACAGGCTGCCCTTCCAGGCCGGGGCGGCGTCGGAGGTGTAGAAGGCCATGCCGCCGGGCGCGATGACCGGGTCCCAGTAGTAAATGGGCTGCTCCATCCCGGCCTTCTGGGTGACGCCCTCGCCGATCGGGCCGCCTGCGTATTCGATCCCATAGGCGATGGTCGGCCAGCCGTAGTCCTTGCCCTTGCGCACGATGTTCAGCTCGTCGCCGCCACGCGCGCCATGCTCCACCTCCCACAGCTCGCCGGTGGCGGGGTGCAGGGCGGCGCCGAGGATATTGCGGTGGCCGATGGAGAAGATCTCAGGCTTCACGCCCGCCTTGCCGACGAAGGGATTGTCCGTGGGGATCGAGCCGTCGGCGTTGATGCGGACCACCTTGCCCAGGGTGCCATCCATGCGCTGGGCCTGCATGCGGCCCTCCAGGCTGGACCGCTCGCCGCCGGTGATGAACAGGGTCCCGTCGCGGGCGAACACCAGGCGGCCGCCGTAGTGCTTGGTGGAGGGCAGGGCCGGGGTCTGGCGCCAGATGACCGTGACGCCTTCCAGTCGGGGAGCGCCGCCCGCGGTGACCAGCTTGCCCCGCGCCACGGCGGCATTGTTGTTCGAACCGCCCTTCGGCGGCTCGGCATAGGCCAGGTAGACGAGGCCGTTCTCGGCGAAGGCGGGATCGAGGGCCAGGCCCAGCAGGCCGCCCTGGTCGCGGGCGTCGACGGCGGGGACGCCGGCCACCGGCTCGGAGAGCTTGCCGTCCTTGAACAGCCGCAGGCGGCCGGGGCGCTCGGTGATCAGCAGGGTCCCGTCGGGCGCGAAGGCCAGGCCCCACGGCTTCTGCAGGCCCGTGACGTGGTCGGTGACGTCGATGGTGACGCCGGCCTTCATCTCCGGCGCGCGGGTCTGGCCGGGGAAGGCGGGTTTCTGGTCCTTGCCGTTCGGCGGGCGGGTCTCGACGGGCGCGGCGGCCCCAGCCCCGGCCTGGGCGTTCCCGGGCTGGCCCCCGCAGGCGGCGAGCAGGATGGCCGCGCCGGCGGCCGGCAGAAGCGACTTCATCGACATATGCATCCTCATGTTCCGGTCACGGCGGCGAGCGCGTCCTTCGGCTCGGCGCCTTCGAGATGGATCAACGCCCAGACGCCGAAGAACAACCAGGGCCAAAGCGTTCCCGAGCCCGTCGGCGGACCGCCCAGGCGGCGGACGGCGTCGACCTTGCCGAGGCGGGCGGAGATCTCGGCGGCGCGGGGCGCGATCCAGGTCTCCACCGGCACCGTGAACCCCTGTTTCTTCGCCCAGGGTTCGGCGGCGGGACAGGCGCGCTCCAGCCACTTGCGCAGCAGCCACTTGCCGTAGCCGCCGCGCACCTTGAAGCGGTCGGCCAGCGGCCAGGCGAAGGCGGCCACCTCCGCGTCCAGGAACGGCGTGCGCCCCTCCAGCCCGTGGGCCATCAGGCAGCGGTCCAGCTTGAGCAACAAGTCGTTGGGCAGCCAGGTGACCACGTCGGCCCACTGGGCGTCCTGCAGGCGCGAGAGCCCCCGGGGCGGGCGCGCCTGATCGCGCCAGGCGGTGAGCACCTCGGGGTGGGCGCCGCGGGGCTCGGCCGGCCGGCCGCCCAGCAGCCGGGGCCGGAGCGCGCGGCGGTAGCGACCGTAACCGCCGAACAGCTCGTCGCCGCCCTCGCCGGTGAGCACCACGGTCAAGGTCCCCTTGGCGGCCTCGGCCAGCTTGTAGGTGGGCAGGGTGGCGTAGTCGGCGGTGGGGTCGTCCAGCGCCCAGGCCACCTCAGTCAGGATCCGCCAGAAGTCCTCCTCGGTGAACGTGGTCTCCCGCCAGTCCAGGTTCAGCGCCCGGGCCACCTTCTCGGCCTGCGCCCGCTCGTCCTTGGCGCCCGGGGCGTCGAAGCCGCAGGTGAAGGCGGTGACGGGGCGTTCGTTGAGGCGCGACATCAGGGTGGCGATGGCGGCCGAGTCGATCCCGCCGGAGAGGAAGAGGCCGTAGGGCACGTCCGAGCGCTGGTGCACGCGGACGCTGTCTTCGAGGACGGCGTCGAGTTGGCGAAGGAGGTCTCGCTCCTCCCCCGCTCCGAAGAGCGCGGGGGAGGGGGACCACGAAGCGGTGGAGGGGGCGTGAGGCCCCAGGCTCGGAGCTTGAGGCTTCGCGCCCCCTCCGTATCGTCGCTGGCGCGCCGAGCCACCTCCCCCGTCGTCTGCGCGACGAGGGAGGAGCGGGTTTCGCCGCTTCCCCGACACGATCCGGCCGTCGCGGACCTCGATCACTTCGCCGGGGGCGACGCGGCGGAGGCCCTGGAAGAGCGTCCGTTCGCCCAGCACATAGTTCAGGTCGACCAGTTCGCGGGCGGCGCCCTCGTCCAGCACCTTCTGCATCAGGCCGGCGGCGAAGAAGGCGCGGGGTTCGGAGGCGAAGGCCAGGCCGCCCGCGTGCTCCATGATGTAGAGCGGCTTGATGCCGAAGGGGTCGCGGGCCAGCCAGGCCCGGCCGTCCGGCCCGATCAGGCAGAGCGCGTACATGCCCCGCAGCCGCGCGAACGCCGCCTCGCCCTCGCGGGCGTAGAGGTGAAGCAGGGGTTCGAAGTCGGAGCCGGTGGCGGTGGAGAGGCCGAAATCGCGGGCCAGTTCCACGTAGTTGTAGATCTCGCCGTTGCCGACGACCGTTCCGCCGGCGGCGTGCAGCGGCTGCCAGCCGCCGTCCAGGTCGATGATCGAGAGGCGCGCATGAGCCAGGGATGCGCCGGCCACGGTCTCCAGGCGCAGGCCGTCCGGCCCCCGGTGGGCCAGGGCGCGGATCATCGGCTCGGCGGCGGCGTCTGCGCCTCCGAGCTGTCCGGCGATGCCGCACATCAGCCGGCTCCGTAGTCGGCGAACAGGGCCTTCCACTGGGCCACGACGGCGGCCTCGGAGAACTCGGCCTCGACCCGGGCGCCGCCCGCGGCGGCGAGGCGCGCGCGCAGCATGGGCTCGGCCAGCAGGCGGCGGACGCCGGCGGCCAGGGCGTCGGCGTCGTCGACCGGGACCAGCAGGCCGTCGCCGCCGTCCTGGATCAGCGCCTTGGGACCCTGGCTCGCGGCGGCGATCACCGGCAGGCCGTGCGCCCAGCTCTGGATCACCACATTGCCCAGCGGCTCGAAGCGGGAGGGGAAGACGCAGATGTCGGCGGTCCGGTAGAGCGCCGATGGGTCGGTGCGCCAGCCCAGGAACCGGACCCGGTTCGCCACGCCCAGCGCCTCGGCCATGCCCTTCAGCTTGGCCTCCAGCGGCCCGACGCCGGCGATCCACAGGATGGCCTCGGGGAGCTGGACCAGGGCCTGGAGGCTGATGTCGTGGGCCTTGTTCTCGTGCAGCCGGCCCATGGCCAGCAGCAGGGGCGCGTCCTCGGGCGTGTCGAGGCTGGCGCGGTCGACCGGGGCCGCGTCCGGCGGCGCGGCCGCGAAGTTGGGGATGCAGCTGACCCGGCCCGCCGGCCAGCCCTGGCCCACGATCCAGTCGGCGATGTCCTCGGTGTTGGCCACCAGGTGGTCGAAGCCCTTGTAGTATTTCAGGCTGTAGTAGCCGCCCAGCCGGCCGATCCGCGCCCAGGGGCCGCGCGGGGTGTGCCGGGCGGCGCGGTTCATCCAGGCCAGGGCCACCTTGGTGTCCTGCAGGGCGGCGAACCCGGCGATGGCGGGCCGGGTCAGGATGTCGAGCGGGCCGCCGAAGCGCAGCACCTTCACGGCCACGCCGGCCTTGCGCAGGCGGGCCTCGCGGGCGGCGTTTCCGCGTATCGCGGCGGCCTCGGTCACGCCGGCGCGCTTTAGCGCCTGCACGAGGTCGACGAAATAGGTTTCCGCCCCGCCTTCGCCGGCCGTGCCCAGGAGGTGAAGGACGCTCATCGGGGTGCGACCCTAACGGCTGTCGGCCAATCGCCCAAGCGCTTGAAGCGCGCGATATCTGCCCCTATAACCCGCGCCTCGCGCGTCGGGCGCCCTGATGTGGCTGGGTAGCTCAGCTGGTTAGAGCGGTGGATTCATAACCCACAGGTCGGCGGTTCAAGTCCGCCCCCCGCCACCAGGGCGCCCGCCGCGCGAATTTCCCCTTCAGCTTTCCAGCATCGCGCCGATGCGGCGCACCGTGCTCCAGGCGCGGATCGTGCCGACGCCGGAGCGTTCCCGCGACAGCAGGGCCACGACCCGCGACTTGCCCGGCGGCTCGGGCGAGTAGAGCCAGAGGTCGCCGTCCGCCAGCGCCACCTTTTCCCGCGGGCTGGCGCGTTCGGAGATGGCGGCGAAGGCGGTCGCGTCGATCGGCCGGCGCATGACGCGCACGGCGACGCGGGCCGGATCGCAGTCGGTTTCGTCGGGAAAGGGGTTCGCGGCGACCAGCTTCCGAAACGCCGCGCCGGTGCGCACGATGGTGTCGATGCGGCGGCCGAAGGCCTGTTCGAAGGCTTCTTCCAGCCGGGTTTCCAGTTTCGGGACCGATGTCCGGGCCGTCTCGAACACCGCGTTGCCGGTGGCGAGGACGATGCGGGGCCGCTCCAGGCCCAGGCCCTCCAGCACCTGGAGCCAGTCGGCGTTCTTTAGCCGGCGCTCTCGGTCCAGGGTGATGCTGTAGAGGAGGGCGACATAGGCGGTCATCTCGCCGGCTGGGTCAGGCGGCGTCGCGCGCCTCGGTTTCCGCGGGCGTGTTGATGACCAGCAGGGCCTCGTAGCCCTGGGCCTCGGCCTTGTGCGCGGCGTTGCTGGCGGCGGTCACCGCCGCGTCCAGGGTCGAATAGGGGCCGAAGTGCTTGCCGTTCAGGCCGACCTTCCAGGCGCCCTCGATGAAGTCGACCGTGTAGCTCACCTGGGCCATTGGCGCGTCCCCTCGCCGGAAGATTGCGGAATCGAATCAGATTCGCGCGGGGAAGGCGAGTGTTCGTCAGCGTGGGGCCGCGCGTGACGATTTTCCCCATTCCGGCGAGGCCGACTCGCGTCTGGCACGGCGCTTGTTGCGTAACACGTTAGGCGGACCAAAACGGGACGCCGGCCGATGGAGAGAAGCCGATGGCGTCTTCCGTTGTTGTAGCCCGCACCAAGACTGACGGGCTCGAGTATCTCGCCGATGGCGCGCGCGTGGTCTGGACGGAAGCGTCCGATCTCGCCCAGCAGTTCACCAATGTCCGGGAGGCGACCCGCGCGGCGATGCGCCTGCCCAGCCGGTTCCGGGCGTTCGCCCTGCCGGTCGTGCAGACGATCAACTGAGTAGGCCTTAGGGGGCGGCCTCGCCCCATTCGCTCCAGCCTGCGAACCGGGGCGTGCCCGGGATGTACATGCTGTCGCGACGCCCGACCTTGAAGCCCGCGGCCTCGATGGCCGTGGTGATGGGGCGGGTGAGATGGCAGCCGCCGGCGATGGCCTTCCACACCGGTTCGATCCGCCGTTGCCACCTGGCGACGCCCGGATCCGGCGCGAGGCCGTGTTCGCAATAGAGGAACCGTCCGCCGGGCTTCAGCACCCGCCGCGCCTCGCTGAGCGCCTTGGCCGGCGTGTGCACCGAGCAGAGCGTGAAGGTGCAGACCACGCAGTCGAAACTGGCGTCCTCGAAGGGCAGGGCCTCGGCCGTGCCGTCCTTCACCGTCACGGATATCCTCGGATCGTGGGGCGCGGCTTCCGCGACGGCGCGCAGCTCGCGGGCGGGATCGACGCCGGTGACGCTGGTGACCTTATCGGGGTCGTAGAGCGCCAGGTTCAGGCCCATGCCGATCCCTAGCTCCAGCACCCGGCCCTCCGCCTTGGGCACGACCTTCGCCCGCTGCTTCATCATTGGGGGCGATGAGCAGGCGCATTTCAGCAGCTTGGGCAGGACGAAGCGGTCGTAGAGCGAGGCCATGCGCGCAGCATGGACCGGCTAGTACGGTTCGTACACCTTGGGCGCCGGGGCCAGGGCCACCGGACCCAGGGTGGTCTGGCCGGCTTCGAAGTTGAGGGTGGCGCGGGCCAGGTCGCCCTCCTGCCGGGCGGTGGTCACGGCGGCGGCGGCGGCGGCGCGGTCCTGGGGGATGGTCCCGGCCGTGCCCATGGCGCTGAGCGCGCGGGGGGCCTGGCGCAGGGAGACGTCCAGGACGCCACGCAGACGGCCGTCGGTCCCGACCCGGAGCGTTCCCGAATTGACCCCGATCACCGCGTCGCCGGCCGTGAGGCCGCCGCGCTTGACGCTCATCTGGCCGCCGGCGGCCGTCCAGTTGCGCACGGCGTCAGGCCAGTCGCGGCCCTTGAAAGCGCTGATCTTCGACATCCGGCCGTCCCACTCGATGGAGATCGGCTTCTCGCCGGCGATGCGGCCCAGCAGGCCGGAGAGCTGGGCCTTGCCGTTCTTGACCGAGAGCCAGGCGCCGGCCTCGTCGCCGACCTCGCCGGGAGCCTGGCGCAGGTGGAACTCCACGCGCTCGGCCGCCTGGAGCCCGAACGGCTGGGCGCCCGCCGCCGGCTGGAAAGCCAGGCCCGAGCCCTCGAAGGAGAGGTTGGGCGGGGTGTTCTGGAAGTGGCTGAGACTGGCGCGGATCGTCTTGCCGGTGACCCGGACCGGGCCGCCGACGGGGCGCACGAAGGTGAGGCCGTCCGGGGCGGCGAGGACCCAGGTGGTGGGCGCGTGCATGAACGCCTGGCCCTCAAGCTTCGGGGCCTCCAGCGCCCAGCCGGAGCGGTCGCGGATGCGAGCCTCGGTCAGGCTGACATTCAAGCGGAACGGATAGCCGCCGATCCCGCGGTCCTTCCACGCCACCTCGTAGCCCGCCTGCTTCAGGGTGGCGACGCCGGCGTCCATCTGGGCCTTGACCTCGCCGCGCGCCCAGATCCAGGCGGCGGTCCAGGCGATGACCGCCACAAGGGCGATCCCGAAGGTGATGTAGAGGCGCAGACGGCTCGGTTTGCGGGGCGCAGTCGGATCGGGCACAGACATCTGGAACTTGTTCGAGGGGTGGAATGGCGTCGGAACGGTGGGTCTTCGGCTACGGATCGCTGATGTGGCGGCCTGGGTTCCCGTTCGCGGAGCGGCGAGCCGCCACCTTACACGGACGCCGCAGGGCGTTCTGCATCTATTCGGTCCACCACCGCGGCACCTATGAGCGCCCGGGGCTGGTGCTGGGTCTGGCGCCGGGCGGCGCCTGTCGGGGCGCGGCCTACCGGGTGGCGGAAGAGGACTGGGCCGAGGTCTACGCCTATCTGCTGGAGCGCGAGCAGCCGACGGAGACCTACATCGAGGCCCGCCGGCGCGTACGGCTGGACGACGGCCATCGGGTGGAGGCGCTGTGCTTCCTCTCGGACGTGCATCACCCCCAGTGGGCCGGCGCGCTCAGCCCGGAGCGGCAGGCCGAGCTGATCGCGGGGGCCACGGGGCTCTCCGGCCGCAACGTCGACTACCTGCGCGACCTGGTGGAGCACCTGCGCGAGATGCGGGTGCGCGACGCGGGGATGGAGCGGCTGCTGGGGATGGTGGAGGCGGCTTAGAGCCCCACCAGCGCCCGGGACCCTGTCTCGATCCGCTCCTCCAGCACGCGCATGAATTCGGCGCGCTTCAGGCCCGGGGGGATCGGCTCGAGGTACTCGTAGACAATGAGGCCCGGCGTCAGCTTAAGGCCCTTGGCCGACCAGTGCTCGCCGGCGTTGGTCGCCACGGGATAGACCGGCACGTTCAGCTCCTTGTAGAGGGCGGCGATGCCGGGCTTGTAGTCGGGGGTCGCCCCGATCGGCTGGCGCGTGCCTTCCGGGAAGATCACCAACTGGGCGCCCCACTTGAAGCGCTCGATCCCCTCGCGGATCAGCTGGCGCATGGTCTTGGCGGCGCCCGCCCGGTCGATGACGATCGCGCCGGCCTTTCGCCCGTACCATCCGAACCACGGGATCCAGGCCAGTTCCTTCTTCATGACGAAGGCGTTGGCCGGCAGCCAGGTGAACTGGGCGAAGACGTCCAGCATGCACTGGTGCTTGGGCGCCACCAGGGCCGCGCCCGTGGGGATGTGCTCGCGGCCGCGCACCTCCACCCGCACGCCGACGAGGCCCAGCAGCCAGATCACGCCCTTGCCCCAGAAATTGAACATGCGGTGACACCAGCGCCGCGGGCCGAGCAAAAGCGGCGTGAAGCCGACAGCGACCACCGCCGTCCAGACGCTGAAGAGGACCAGATAGGTGATCGAGCGGAGGGTCTGCACGTCAGGCCTTGGGTTGCGCCGCGGGGGCTTCGCGCGGGCCGAGGCCCAGCACCGCCTCACGGCCGAGGATCGCCAGATACTTGCAATACTCCACAACCATCAACCGGGCGGCGGCGGGATTGCGCCACCAGCGGCGGTCCTTCAGCGCGCGGGTCGGAACGGCATAGGTCTGGGCGGTGATGCCGGTGTCACGCAGCACCGCGTTCAGCTCCAGCATGGCGCGGGGCATGTGGTAGTCGGCGGTGACCACGATCAGCCTGCGGTAGCGCATGGCCTGGGCCCAGGCGGCGGTCTCGCGCGCGTTGCCGACGGTGTCGGCCGCGGTGAAGCCCAGGTCCACGCAGCAGTCGTAGAGGGGGCGCACGGCGCGCGAGACGTTGCGGATGTCCTCGCGGCTGGCCTTGCGGTTGACCCCCGAGACCAGCACCCGGCTGCCGTAGCCGTCCTCCAGCAGGCCGACCGCCGCGCCTAGCCGTGCGTTCGATCCGGCGCCGGTGAGGGCGACGATCCCTTGGGCGGGCGTGGGCGCGCGAGCGGGCGTCTGCTGCTGGACCCGGTCCGCGAAGGCGAGGAGGCCCGAGAACCAGATCAGCGCCACGACCAGGAAGGCGGCGATGGACTTCATTACAGCCTTTGTATCAGCCGCCGCGCCGTCACGCGCGCCGCGACCGCCGCCACCAGGGCGGCCAGGAGCGGGCAGGGCAGCACGGCCAGCAGATCGATCCAGGCGATGGGCAGGGCCGGCGTGATTCCCTGGCCCCCGCCCATCAGGCGCAGGACCGCGCCCAGGAGCGCCGCCGCGGCCGCCCCCGCCGCGCCGGCGACCGCCGCCACGAGGGCGAAGCGCAGCTCGAACAGATTGGCGATCTGGGCGTCCTCGGCCCCGGTGAGGTGCAGCACCTCGACCACGTCGCGCCGGGCGGCGAGTCCCGCGCGGGTGGCGAAGGCGACGACCGCGCCGGCGGCCCCGGCGATCAGCACCAGCAGCGTCCCGGCCGTCCAGCGGACCACGCCGGCGGCCTTGCGGATGTCCTTGATCCAGACGCTGTGGTCGTCGACCACGGCGTCCAGGCCCTGGCCTTTCAGCGCCTTGTCCAGGGCGGCGGCGGTGGCCGGCGTCTTCTTGTCCAGGCCCACGGCCACCAGGCGCGGCACGGGCAGGTCCTCCAGGTCGGCGACGTCGCCCAGCCACGGCTTGATCAGCGCGTAGGCCTTCTCCTTCTCCAGCGCCCGGGCCTCGGTGACCCCGGGGACTCCGGCCAGGGCCTCGGCCGCGCGGGCCGCCGCCGCGTCCGGGGTCTCGCCGCCGCGGGCGCGGACGATCACCGTGGCCTCGCCGGTGAGCTGGCTGGCCCAGTCCTGCGCGGCGCGGTTCCCGGCGATCACGCCCAGGCCTGTCAGACAGGCCAGGAAGCAAAGCACGGCCACCACGAACAGCAGGGCCGGGTCGCGGGCGTCCTCTTCCGGCAGGAACGATGCCGGCCGCCAGCGTGCGGGATCGAAGGGCTCGCTCATTCCCCAGGCTCCGCCAGCGGCCCCTGGGGCGGCAGGGGGCGCAGGCGGCCCTTGTCCAGGTGCAGCACCGGCCGCGCCGAGCGGGCGACCAGATCCTGGTCGTGGGTGGCGATGATGATCGTGGTGCCCAGCCGGTTCAGCTCGACGAACAGGCGGTAGATGCGCAGCGCCATCTCGTGGTCGACGTTGCCGGTGGGCTCGTCGGCCAGCAGAATCTCGGGGCGGTTGACCACGGCGCGCGCGATGGCCAGCCGCTGCTTCTCCCCGCCCGCGAGGGTCGGCGGCAGGGCCTCCATCCGGGCGCCCAGGCCCACCCAGGTCAGCAGTTCGGCGACGTCGTTGCGATACTCCGACGGCTTGTGGCCGGCGATGCGCAGGGGCAGGGCGGTGTTGTCGAAGGCCGAGAGGTGATCCAGCAGCAGCAGGTCCTGGAACACGACCCCGATACGGCGCCGCGTGCGGGGCAGGTCGCGTCCGGTCATGGCCGCCACGTCCTCGCCGAACAGCCGCACCGAGCCCGACGACGGACGGGCCGCGAGGTAGATCAGCTTGAGCAGCGAACTTTTTCCGGCGCCCGACGGACCGGTCACGAAGTGGAAGGAACCGCGTGGCAGGGAGAGCGAAACGTCGCTCAGCACCTCGGGGCCGCGGCCATAGCGCATCGAAACGCCGGCGAAACGGAGGATTTCGTCGGCCGATGAGTTCTCGGCGGCGTCGTTGGCGTTTCTGGACATGGAGGCCGAAATCGGCGACCTCGGAAGTGAGGGTGCTGGAGCGTCCGATTCGACCTCATGATACTGACCTGTCCAGAGTGCGCCACCAGCTATTTTGTCGACGACCTGCGGATTCCGCGGGGCGGTCGCATGGTCAAATGCACGTCGTGCGGCAATCGCTGGCGGGCCTTCCAGGACCGTTCCGAGCCTGAGCGCGAAAAGCCCGAAGACGAGATGCTGGTCGAGGGGCCGCGCGAGCCGCCGGCCCCGCCCGGCGAAGATCTCGACTTCGTCGCCGCGCCGGCGGCGCCCGCGCGCAAGCCCGCGTCGAAGAAGAAGGCGTCCGTCGGCGTGGTCGTGGCGGTCGGCCTGCTCGCCGTGGTGGCGGTGGCCCTGGGCGGCGCGGTGGTGTTCCGCCAGCAGGTGGCCGACCTGGTCCCGGCGACCGCGCCGGCCTTCGCGGCCATCGGCCTGCCGGTGAACGCGCTGGGCCTCGTGGTCGATGGCAAGCTGCAAGCGTCATTTCAGGCCGGTCGTCCGGTGCTGCTGGTGACCGGCTCCATCCGCAACGTGCGCAAGGAATCCATCGAGGCGCCGCCCATACGCCTCAACCTGGTGAACAAGGCCGGCAAGCCCCTCGGCGGCCTCCTGGCCCAGCCGCTGAACGCCAAGGTGCCGCCGGGCGCCACCCGCTATTTCGCCGTCACGGTGCCTGACCCGCCGGCCGGTGTGGACGCGGTGGACATCTCGTTCGAGCCGCCCGTCAAGGGCGCGAAGGCCCACGCCGCCGCCGTCGCCGCTCCCGAGCCCGCGCCGCATGCGGTCGCCCCGGTGGAGGCCCAAGCGCTCCCCGCTGACTCTCCGGACGCCCTGACCAAGCATGAGTAGTTCCGACAGCCCGACCGTCCTGATCTCCGAGGCTGAGATCGCCAGCCGCGTCGAGGCGCTGGCCGCCGACATCGCCCCGCGCATCGACGACGAGACCGTGGTGGTGTGCCTGCTGACCGGCGGCCTCTGGTTCGCCGCCGACCTGACGCGGGCCCTCGCGCGGCTGGGGCGGCTGGTGCGCTTCGACGCGCTGTGGCTGGCCTCCTACAAGGACGAGCGGCAATCCAGCGGCCGCTGCGAGGTGCGCGCGGACCTGCAGCGCCCGATCTCGGGCCGCAAGGCCCTGGTGGTGGACGACGTGTTCGACACCGGCCTCTCGCTCTCGGAAGCGGCGCGGCTGGTCCGCGACTCCGGCGCCAGCGAGGTGCTCACCGCCGTCTTCGCCCGCAAGCCCTGGCCGACCCAGCGCGCCATGGAGCCCGACTTCGTGGCCTGGGAGGCTCCGGGCCGTTTCCTGGTGGGGTATGGCCTGGACGTGGCGGGCACCATGCGCGGCCTGCCGTACATCGGGGCGATGGACTGAGGGCTTGCCAGGCCGCCATTCGTCTCACATAAGAGACGAATGGACGTTATCGTAGACGATTCCTCTGCGAAGCTTGCGCGCCGCATCCTGTTGGAGCGGGAGGCGCGGGGTTGGTCGCTGGCCGATCTCGCCGAGGCGTCCGGGGTTTCGAAGGCCGCGATCAGCAAGATCGAGCGCGCCGAAGTCAGCCCGACGGCCGTGGTGCTGGTGCGCCTGGCCGCCGCGTTCGACCTGACCCTGGCCGGGTTGCTGGTGCGCGCCGAAGGCGACGCCGGGCGGCTGGCGCGGGCGGCGGACCAGGCCGTATGGCGCGACCCGGACACGGGCTATGTGCGCCGCCAGATCTTCAACCGGCCGGACCATCCGCAGGAGCTGGTGCAGGTGGAGCTGCCGCCGGGCCGGCAGGTGGAGTTCCCGGCGTCGGCCTATGCGCGCATCCGGCAGGCGATCTGGGTCACCGCCGGCGAACTGGTCGTCCACGAGGGCGCGACGCGACATGTGCTGGGCGCCGGTGACTGCCTGGGCTTCGGCGATCCGGCCCCGGTGGTGATCGCCAACCAGAGCACCCTGCCGTGCTCTTATGTCGTCGCGCTGGTGAGGAGCTAAAGACCATGGACGCCGCTGTCGCCCCCCTCGCCGTCCGCAGGGACGACCTCTCCGATCCGCAGACCCGGGACTTGGTGCGGCTGCACCTGGCCGGCATGGCGGACAACTCGCCGCCGGGCCATTGCTTCGCTCTCGACGACTCCGGGCTGAAGGCGCCGGAGGTCACGCTGTGGAGCGCCTGGCGCGGCGACCGCATCGCCGCCATCGGGGCGCTGAAGGCCCTGGGCGCCGGTGCGGGCGAGATCAAGTCGATGCGCACCCATCCCGACCATTTGCGCCAGGGCGCGGGCGCGGCGATCCTGGACGAGATCATCGCCGAGGCCCGCCGCCGCGGATACCGCCGTCTCAGCCTGGAGACCGGCAGCGGGGAGGCGTTCGAGGCGGCGCTGGCCATGTACCGGGCGCGGGGCTTCAAGTCGGGCGGGGCCTTCGCGGACTACGTCGGCAGCGACTTCAACCAGTTCATGCACCTGGACCTGTAGGGGGCGGCGCCAGCGCCTATATCGAGACGACCGTCTTCCGGCGCAGTGCGGAGCCAGTCGCCCCGAAACCGAGGATCATCAACGCCCAGGTTGCGGGCTCAGGGATGACGGCGACCCTGCTCTTCCCGTCGTTCCAAAGCGATTGGTAGAAGACGCCGCCTCGCGTCCAATAGGCGTCCTGTATGAGGACGGTCATTCGGCCGACCGTCTCTGGAGATCCGGATTCGAATACAGGAAACAGGTAGAATCCATCCGGCTCGTCATTATAGATAAACTCGATGTCGAAGTGACTTTGCGTGCACCTATCCAGGCTGGATATGCCGACAGGGCCGCCTCCGTAGGGTTGAATGCGGATTGTCGCGCACTCCCCCGGAGTGAAGATGAAATGGATGTCGGTGGCGCCCGAAGGCATCTCAACCTTCTCGACGGCCAGCGCCGGGCCGGCGACAAGGGTGACAAGGCCTGCGACGACTAGCGCTTTCATGGACGCCTCCCGATAGGACGCGTCATGTTTGCGCTCTAGGATGTCGGCGACAATTGACAAGCCTCAACCCGCGTCGAGGGAGCCAACTCTCCTAGATATGGGATCGGGCTAAGCGTCCAGCCAGGGCGCCGAGCGCTCCCGGTCCAGCATGTCGTCGTAGGTGGGGCGGGGGCGGACGACGGCGAACTGGTCGCCTTTCACCAGGACCTCGGGGACCAGGAGGCGGGAGTTGTACTCGCTGGCCATGGCCGCGCCGTAGGCGCCGGCGCTCATGAAGGCGATCAGGTCGCCCGCTTCCAGCGGCGGCAGGACGCGGTCGCGGGTGAAGGTGTCGCCGGTCTCGCAGACGGGGCCCACGACATCGTAGGTCACCGACGGTTCGCCGCGCGGCCGGACCGGGCGGATGTCGTGGTAGGCGTCGTACATGGCGGGGCGCAGCAGGTCGTTCATGGCCGCGTCCAGCACGAGGAACTTGCGGCCCTCGGGGCGCTCGTGGACGTGGTTCACCTGGGCGATCAGGACACCGGCGTTGGCGGCGATCATCCGGCCGGGCTCGAAGGCCAACTGCACGTCCAGGCCCTTGGTCACGCGGCCGATCATGGCGGCGTATTCATCGGGCGCCGGAGGGGTCGGCTGGTTGAAGTAGGGGACGCCCAGGCCGCCGCCCAGGTCCAGGCGTTCGACGCTCAGGCCCTCGGCCTTAAGGCGCTCGACCAGGCCGCGCATCTTGGTGAAGGCCGCCTCCATGGGGGCCAGGTCGGTGATCTGGCTGCCGATGTGGCAGGCGACGCCGGCGGGGCGGACGCCGGCCATGTTGGAGGCGTTGGCGTAGAGCCGCGCGGCCTCGGAGAAGCTGACCCCGAACTTGTTCTCGGCCTTGCCCGTGGAGATCTTGGCGTGGCCGCCGGCCTCCACGTCGGGGTTCACCCGGATGGCGACGGTGGCGCGGCGGCCCATCTGCTGGGCGACGCGGTTGACCAGGTGAAGCTCCGGCTCGGACTCGACGTTGATCTCGGCCACGCCGGTCTGGACGGCGAAGGCGATCTCGCCCTCGGTCTTGCCGACGCCGGAGAAAACGATGCGCTCGGGCGGCACGCCGGCGGCCAGGGCGCGGCGGATCTCGCCCTCGGAGACCACGTCGGCGCCGGCGCCCAGGTTGGCCAGCGTCCGCAGCACGGCGACGTTGGAGTTGGCCTTCACGGCGAAGGCGATCAGCGGGTCCTTGAGGCCGGCGTCCGTCAGGGCGTCGCGCAGGACCGTATAGTGCCGCTCCAGGGTGGCCGAGGAATAGACATAGACCGGCGTCCCCACCGCCTCGGCGATGCGGGAGAGGGAAACGCCTTCGCAGGCCAGCTCGCCGTCCTGCAGCTCGAAGTGGTTCATCGCGGGTTGGCGTAGGGGTCGGGCAGCGCGCTCTGCGGCGCGACCTGGCCGGGCCCGCGGTTGGTGCCGGGGATCGGCAGGGTGCGCGGCGGCGCCGGGTCGGTGGAGCGGTCGCGCGGATCGACGGTGTCGACGGGGCGAGTCGGATCCTGCTGGCGCTGGGCGTCGTCGGCGGCGCGGGTGGAGTTGCGCTCGGCGCCGAACAGCGGGCCGGGACGCTCGAGCTGGCCGACCTTGCCGCATCCGGCGAGCCCGGCCGCCAGGATCAGGGCGCTCGTGAGCGCGAGAGTGCGGGTCATGCCAGGATGTCCTTCCAACGCTTGATCTGCGCCCGGACCTGGTCCGGCGCGGTGCCACCGTAGCTTCTGCGGCTGGCCACGGAAGCCTCCGGTGTCAGCACATCGTAGATGGACGCGGTGATCCGTCCATCCAAGGCCTGAAGTTCGGCGAGCGGCAGGTCGGAAAGGCCCACGCCCAACTGCTCGGCCTTTTTCACGGCGGCGCCGGTGATGTGGTGGGCGTCGCGGAACGGCAGGTTGAGCTCGCGCACCAGCCAGTCGGCGAGGTCGGTGGCGGTGGAGTAGCCCGCGCCCGCCGCGGCGGCCATCTTGTCGGTGTTGGGCTCCAGGTCGGCGACCATGCCGGCCATGGCGCGAAGGCTGAGCTCCAGGGCGTCGAAGGCCTCGAAGGTGGGGACCTTGTCCTCCTGCATGTCCTTCGAATAGGTCAGCGGCAGGCCCTTCATCACCACGGTGAGCTGGGTGAACGAGCCCAGCAGGCGGCCGACCTTGGCGCGCACCAGCTCGGCGGCGTCCGGGTTCTTCTTCTGCGGCATGATCGAGGAGCCGGTGGTGAAGGCGTCCGAGAGCCGGATGAAACCGAACTGCGGCGTCATCCAGATCACGATCTCCTCGGCCAGGCGCGACAGGTGGGTGGCGCAGATCGTGGCGGCGGCGAGGCTCTCCAGGGCGAAGTCGCGGTCGGCGACGCTGTCCAGGGAGTTGGCGGTGGGCCGTTCGAAGCCCAGGGCCTGGGCGGTCATCTGCCGGTCGATCGGGAAGGGCGACCCGGCCAGGGCGGCGGCGCCCAGCGGGCTTTCGTTCATGCGGGCCCGGGCGTCGGCGAAACGGCTGGCGTCGCGGCCGAACATTTCGACATAGGCCATCAGGTGGTGGCCGAAGGTCACCGGCTGGGCGGGCTGCAGGTGGGTGAAGCCGGGCATGACGGCGCCCGCGTGGGCCTCGGCCTTGGCGAGCAGCGCCTTCTGAAGCGCCTGGATCTGGCCGGCCGTGCGATCGCAGGCGTCGCGGACCCACATGCGGAAGTCGAGCGCCACCTGGTCGTTGCGCGAGCGGGCCGTGTGCAGCCGCCCGGCCGCCGGGCCGATCAGCTCGCGCAGGCGGGCCTCCACGTTCATGTGGATGTCTTCGTATTCCTCGCGGAACGGGAAGGTCCCGGCCTCGATCTCGCCGAGGATGGTCGCAAGCCCGCCCTGGATCGCGGCTTCGTCCTCGCTTGTAATCACGCCGCTCTTGAGCAACATCGCGGCGTGCGCGCGGGAGCCGGCGAGGTCCTGCGCCGCGAGCCGCCTGTCGAAGCCGATGGAGACGTTGATCGCCTGCATCAGCTCGGCGGGCTTATCGGAGAACCTGCCGCCCCACATGGCCTGTCCCGCCTGGGACGGGCGCGCGGGCGGAGCGGAGGAAGAGTCGGTCATATGAGCGAAGGTCCAGCGGCGGAAACGAAGCCCAAGATGAAGGGCCTGGTCTGGGCCCTCTGGGGCGCCGCCCTCGTGGGCGTCGCGGCGGTTCTCTACATCATCGCTTCGGCTTCCACCAAGCCGACGCCGCCCGCGCCCAGCGCCACGGCCACGACCAAGTCGTTCGCCAGCAAGCTCAGCACCGCGGCGGTGGGGACGGCTCCGCCGGACTACACCTTCTATGACGCGAGCGGGAAGGCGATGAAGATCGCCGACCTGAAGGGCAAGGTGGTGGTGATGAACATCTGGGCGACCTGGTGCGGGCCCTGCGTCACCGAGATGCCGACCCTGGCCAAGCTGCAGGCCGCCTATAAGGGCAAGCCGGTCGAGGTGGTGACGGTGAGCATCGATTCCGAGACTTCGGCGGCCAAGGCGCGCCTGTTCATCGCCCAGCACGATCCGCTGAAATTCTACCACGACCGCGAGATGAAGCTGCCGTTCAAGCTCGCGCCCCCGGCGCCGGGGGCGCCGACCACGGTGATCTACGGCAAGGACGGGATGGAGGTCGCCCGGGTGGCGGGCGAGGCGGACTGGGCCGGGCCGGAGGCGCGGGCGCTGGTGGATAAGGCGCTGGGGGGTTAGGGCGCACGCTCGGGGCGGGGTCTGCTCTCGGCACAGGCGCCAATGCGGGGTTTCGAGCCAGAGCAGACGTTTCGTGAGAGGCGCCGTTTGCAAGGGCGAATTGGCGACCTTGTGTTATATAATGCAGCGCCTCGGGAGGCCGTGGGGACGAGGGGGTTGGACTGGTGACTTATGACCAGGTCGGGCTAATCCTGATGACCTGCGCGGTGGCGCAGTTCACCTTCGTGCCTCTCGTTGCCGACCTTTCCCGCAGCCACGCGGCAAACCCAGCATGGCCAGCGCACGCCCGTTTCCACGTCGTGGCTCAGGTTCTTACAAGCTCATCGGCCGGGGTCGTTGCATTGTTCTTGCTGTGGGGTGGCCGTGTTCCCCGGGATCTGGCGGTATGCTTGGCGACCGCGATTGGCCTCTGCGTCCTGGGAAGCTTCTTCGGCGCAGCGCTCAGCGCCCGAACATACGGCGGAGCGGTGCGGGCCCCGTCGGGCCTGGCTTCAGCGAGAGTAGGTCCGATTGACGGCAATGTGCTCAACTTTGGAGTCGCTCTCGGGCTACTGCTTCTTGGCCGGGGCGCCCTGCTACTCTCCTAACCTCTCAAGGTTGGATGCTCGACCAACTTCACGCGGAGCAGATTCAGTCTTTGTGCGTCTTCAGGCAGGTTGACGGGACCTAGCCCTCGTCAAGGCGCCCGCCAATTCCGCTAACCACCCACCTCAGATATCGAGAGCGTTTCCTTACCGCCCGCCGCTTCGCGGGGGAGATGAAGGCGCTACCTGTCCACGCGCGACGCGCCAAGGCCGCGGCGCGGCTGGCGTGGGCTCGAGGCGTCGGGTTTCGGCAGGGTGGTCCGTGTAGACGCCCAGCCAGCCTCAGGACGAGTCCACCGACCGGCTTCGCAGCCGCCTTCTCCCGCAAGGGGAGAAGGCCTGTCGGTTCTAGACGAGCACCGCGGCCTTGGCGGCGGCGGCTTGCTGGCTGGTCAGGGTGCGGACCAGGTTGACCAGGGACGTCCGGACCTCCGGCGCCAGTTTCTCGTAGTTCGACAGCAGTTCCAGCGCGCCCGGCGTGCGCATCCGGGTGAGCAGGTCCAGGTCCTCGGCGGTCTCCTTGTCGGCGCCGTCGAAGACATCCATCAGGTCGGTCACGCGGCACCGAAGCGCCTTGGCGATCTGCACCAGACGGGAGAACGAGATGCGGTTCGCGCCGTTCTCGTACTTCTGGATCTGCTGGAAACTGACCCCACACTGTTCGGCCAGCGCCTCCTGCGACATGCCGATCGTCCTGCGCCGAATGCGCACCGCAGCCCCGAGTGCGATGTCCATCGGTTCAGGCGACTTGGTGGACACCTCCGCCATATTATCGATCCTTCGTTAGAGCGGTGTCCCCGTCCGACGCCGCAAGTCCAAGTTGCGACTAAAGGCCTTTGTGTCGGAACTGCAAAGCTTTTTCAGCCTCCAGGCGAGCACTGTTCAACCTGCGGCGCACGTTACGATAAAGTCGCCGGTCAAGGTCTTGGTAACCGAAACACCCCGGAAGTGGGCCGGTACAGAGTTGTGATTCCACAAGGCCATGCGCGTCATCCAACTGCATCCCCCTTTCGACCACGGCGCCGCGCTCCGGGTTCCCCCGGCGCACGACAAGAAGAACTGGTCCGTGCTCTGGCAGTGGCTGGGCGAGGACGCCCAGTCGGTGGCGGAAGCCTCGTCCGCCGTCCAGGTGCGCACGCCGGAAGGCCCGGTGGTCGCCCACTGCGGCGACTGGATCGTGCTGTCGCATTCCGGCGCGTTCCATGTGGCCCACACGACGCGGGCGATGGATTCCTGATCGCGCAGTGAGCTGCGATGGCGCGTCAGCGCCGCAAAGATTTGAACCGCAGAAAACGCAGAACACGCGGAAGGCTCAGCGGGCGCGGCTTCTTCTCCACCTTCTGCGCTTTCTGCGGTTCTTTAAGACAGCGCCTGCGGCGCGCTGAGCCGGGCGGACGCGCTCAGGGCCGCCAGGAGACCTTCACGCCCAGCTTGTGGGGTTTCACTTCCATGGCCGGGTTGGGGCGGTAGGCGGCGAGGGTCGTGGCGTTCCAGGAGAGCTGGTAGCGGACGAGATAGCCGTCGTGGTCGGAGAGCCGGCGCCTGGGGTCGTCGGCGCCGAACATCGCCTCGCTGCGGACCGGCTGGACCCGCACGGCGCCCGGGCTGAAGGCCTGCAGGTCCTGGCTGCGCAGCCAGGGTTCGGACGTGGCGTCCGCCGCGCCTTCGCCACAGCCGGAGTCGGGCCGGCTGCAGAACTCGCTGACCACGGTGTAGGGCCGTTCCAGGGCGTCGAAGTAGTAGCGGGGCGCGGAGTTGCGGACGTTGAAGTCGCCGCCCAGCAGCATGGGCGCGCCCGCCGCGCGGTTGGCCTGGAGGAAGGCCGTGAGCTCGCGGACCTGGCCGTTGTGCGCCGGCAGGGTGCGGGAGCGCGGGGCCATCGACGCCTTGCGGGCGTTCATGTGGGTGTTGACCACGTCGATGGTCACCGGCAGCCGCTCGGGCGCCAGGCGCACCAGCATGGCGCCCTTGTTGGCCAGGCAGTCGAAGCCGGCGCAATTGTTGTAGGCGGCGCTGCGGACATCGACGATGGGCGCGTCGCTGAACACGTGCAGTCCGCCGCCCATCAGCTTGCCGACCCCTTCGCCCCGGAAGATGTCGCGGGCGCCCAGGACGGCGCCTTCAAACCGGGTCCGCTCGGTGCGGCCAGGGCCCTGGGCCCAGTAGCGATAGCCGCTCTCCTCGAAGAGCCCGGCCACCTCGTCGCGGAAGCCTTCCTGGATCAGCACCACGTCCGGCTGGCGGCCTTCGCGGCGAAGCGCCGCCAGCTCGCGGCCGATGTCGCGCAGCGCCTTGCCGCGCCCGAGCGCGATTGGCCAGGGCAGGCCGCGGACGTTGTAGGTGAGGACGCTGATCTCGGCGGTCGCCGTCGGCGGCTCGGCCCGACCTGGCTGCAACGCCGCGCGCACCGCAGTGCTGCTGGGGCCCATCTCCGCGGCGGGGGCGGAATAGGCGGCTATCGGGTCGACGGATTCCAAGTACATCACTCGCCGCTCCATGACCTGCGGCCTCGTTGCTTTGGGAAATCCCCCGATCCCCTCGGCGACAACGACCTGCGTTGCTCAAGTGCAGCCCGATGTATTTTCGCTTTTGTCCGGGCGAGGGTGGAGATGACCTGCTTCGTTTACCGGCGTGTGACAGTTCGAACGTCGTTTCGCGACTGGCGCTTCCGCTGCGCCCGCGGGTGACGCGGGGGCGCCGTTGCCCCGGGGCCTGGGGGCCGACATTGTCGCTGCAAACTTGAGGGAGCACGGCGATGGCGGACGATATCCTGGCGGTCGAGGACCTGGAGGGCGGCGCCCAGCGGCTGACTCTCAACCGGCCGGACCGGCTGAACGCCATCAACCAGCCGATGGCCGAGGGACTGCTGGCCTATTTCGAGGGCCTGCGCCGCAACCGCGACGTCCGGGTGGTGATCGTCCGCGGCGCGGGGCGCGCGTTCAGCGCCGGGGCGGACCTGAAGGCCATGGGCAGCCCGGAGGCGCTGCAGGACGGACCGCGCGGCGACTGGGTGCTGCGCGACCTGATGCGGGCGATGCGGGTGTGTCCCCAGCCGCTGGTGGCCACGGTGCGCGGGGCGGCGGCGGGCGGCGGCATGGCCATCGCGCTCAACTGCGACATCATCCTGGCCAGCGAGAGCGCGGCGTTCCACTCGGCGTTCACGGCCATCGGCCTGTCGGGCACCGAGCTGGGGGTGAGCTGGCGGCTGCAGCGCATGATCGGGATCTCCAAGGCGCGCGAGGTGCTGATGGCCGGCCGGCCCCTGCTGGCCCAGGCGGCGCTGGAGGCGGGGCTGCTGTCGGCGGTGACGTCGGAGGCCGACCTGGACGAGGCGGGCCTGGCCATGGCCCGCGACATGCTGAAGGCCGCGCCCGACGCGCTCAGGCTCTCCAAGCGCTCGATGGACGCCTCGCTGGAACAGCCGAGCTTCGACGCCGCGGTGGAGGCCGAGGAGCGGAGCCAGATGCTGATGATCGTGCGGCGCGGGCGGGAGTAGGGCGGCTCAGCGTTCGAGGCCGAGGGCGCGGTCGAGCTCCGCGTCGCCGATCGACGCCGCCAGGTCGCGCGCCGACTGGCCCGCCTGGCTCCTCAGATCGAGGCTGGCGCCCTGGCGGCGCAGCAGGGCGGCGGCGTCCGGGTGGTTGCCCCGGACCGCCTTCATCAGCGCAGTTTCGCCTTCGTCGTCCGGCGCATCGACGGGAACGCCTCGCCTCAGCAGGGCCGACACCTCGGCCGTCCGGCCGCGGGCGGCGGCGTCGCGCAGTCTCGTGGCCAGCCTGTCCGGAGACGCGGCCGGCGCCGCGACCCGGCGCGCCTCGCCCGGCGGGATACGCGAGCCCGTGACGACGAGTTCGGAGAGGCCGCCATCCATGGCCGGGCTCGGCGCGGCCGCAGCCGGCGGGAGCGCTTCGGGGCGCGCCCGCGCGACCTGCGGAATTGGGAGCGGCGGCGGCGGCGGTGGCGCCGGGGCGGGCGCAGGCGGCGCGGCCGGCTCGCTCGCGGGCGCCTCGAAGACGGGGGCCGGGGCCAAGGGTTGGGCGGCCGGCGCCCGCGATGGACGCGGCGTCGCCTGGGCGGGGGCTTTCGCGGCCGGCGGTGGCGCGGACGGGCTCTCTTCGGCCGTGATCTGAGGGGCGGCCGCGGTCGGCGCCGGCGGGGCAGGCGGCGGCTCGGTCTGGATCGGCGGGCGGACCTGGGTGGCCAGGAGGACGCTCACGCCGGCGACGCTGGCCGCGACCAGCCACCCGCCGCGCGCCCAGGTGCGGCGCGGGGCCGACGGCGCGGCTTCCGGCGCCGCCTGCGCCACCGCGGCGAGCACGCGGGCCCGCCGCGCGGCGCGGTCGGCCTCGTCGCTCAAGACGGCCTCGGCCTGGACATAGGCCTTGTCGATCGGATCGGGCGCGTGATCAGACATGGGCCGACCTCTTGCCAGCTAGCGACTGTCTCAGCTTCGCGCGGGCATAGCGCAAGCGGCTCTTGGCGGTCTCCAGGGCGACGCCGGTGACCTGGGCGATCTCCTCCAGCGACAGCCCCGCCTGGGCGAACATGACGAAGGCGCCGCGCTGCTCCAGGGGCAGGGCTTCGACGGCGTCGACGATCTCCTGGGCCAGCTCGCGCGACTGCACCTGCTCCAGGGGGCTCTGGCCGGGATCGGGGACCATCATCGCCGCATCGTCCTGGGCCGAGGCGAGCACGGCGACCTTCTGGCGGCGGAAGTGATCCCAGACCTTGCGGCGCGCGATGGTGAAGAGCCATGCGGGGAAGCTCGACTTGGCCGGATCGAACGCCGCGGCGTTCCGCGCGATCGCGATCCAGGCCTCCTGATGAAGGTCCTCGGCGGCGTCGGCGTGGGCGGCGCCCAACAGCCGGCGGATGAACTGGAAGCAGGATCGGTCATAGCGGTCGTAGAGGCGTGCGAACGCCTGTGGGTCGCCGGCGCCGTGGGCGCGCAGCAAGGCAGCATCGTCCACAGGGTCCGACTCCATCAGGACCAAGCCTAGCGGTCGCATGGCCGGCTGCGCAAAGACCTAAGGCCTGCCCGGCGGACCCGGGACATGCCCGACCCCTGACGCGGAGCCCATCGCCACTGTGTTCGCCGTCACGCCTGTCTCCTCTGCCCTTTTGCATGACGATCTACGCAGCGGGAGGGCGAAGGGGGTTAGGCGCGGTGAATATTGTTGGACCTAGGCCGGGACGGGCTCCGGTTCGCCCTCGGGTATGACGTCGACCTCGACCTTCAGGGTCTGGTCGCCGGAGGCCAGGATGACCCCGTCGATCGGGGCCACGTCGGCGTAGTCGCGGCCGATGGCCAGGACGAGGTGGTCGTTGCCGGCCAGGATGGCGTTGGTGGGGTCGAAGCCCACCCAGCCGGCCTGGTCGCCGCACCAGACCGCGACCCAAGCGTGGGTGGCGTCGGCGCCTTCCAGTCGGGGCTGGCCGGGCGGTGGGATGGTCCGGAGGTAGCCCGAGACGTACTTCACCGGAAGGCCCAGGCCGCGCAGGCCGCAGATCATGATCTGGGCGAAGTCCTGGCAGACCCCGTGCCGGGCCGCGAACGCCTGGGCGACGGGGGTGGAGACCTCCGTGGCGCCGGGGTCGTACTTGAACTCGCGATAGATGCGGTTGGTGAGCTCGAACGCCGCGGCGATGATCGGGCGGCCGGGGGCGAAGCTGGCGCGCGCGTAGTCGGTGATGGCGGGCACGATGGGCGTGCGCGGCGTCGGGAACAGGTAGGAGGCGGGACCATCCGGACCGAGGTCGGCGGTGTTGAGCGCGCGGCCGCGGATCGCGTCCCAGGGATGGCTGGCCTCCGGGTCGCCGGGCGGCGGCACATGGACGTCGATCCGGGAATTGGCCTCGATGACCAGGGCGGTGTGCGGCCGGTCGACGGTGACCGTCAGGATCTCGGCGCCGAAGGGGCCCAGGCGGACGAGGCGCGCCGAGGGCTCCGGCGTCACGGTGATGGCGCTCTCCAGCACGGTCTGGGTGGCCGACGAGCGGGGCGTCAGGCGCAGGACGCAGCGGGCGAAACCGACGGCCCGCTCGTAGCTGTAGGTCGTTCGGTGGCGCAGGCGGTATCTCAAGCCAGGCCTACCAGCTTCACCGTCGGCACGGCGTTGGCCCCCTGCAGGAAGAAGCGGTCGGCGACGGCGTTCGACAGCCGCATGATGGTGCGCTCGTAGCCCAGCACCTTTTCCGCATGCAGCGAGGCGGCGTCCTGGGTCTCCAGCTCGGCGGCCAGGGGCAGGAGGATGCGCGACGGCGCCTCGGGTATGCCGTCCTCCTGCAGGGTCGGCAGGACGGCCAGGTGGTCCTTAAGCGCCGCCACCTGGAAGGCCACCGAGCGGGTGTTGTACGGGTCCAGCATGACCAGGTCGCGGACCGCGGTCAGGGCCAGGCCCACGAGGTAGCGGGCGCGGTAGGTGATCTGGCTGTCGTTCAGGTCGAGCAACAGGTCCAGGTCGTCGATGGTGGCCTGGTCGTGGGCCAGAGTGCGGGCGAGCTGGCAGGTGTTGGCGCCGCGCTCGATCCGGCGGCCCATGTCCAGGAAGCGCCAGCCGGCGACGCGGTTCATGTTCTCCTGGGCGAGGCCCGAGAGGCCGGCCAGGTGGCGCAGCGCGCGCTCGACCTGTTCCAGCGCCTGGGCCTCGGAATGGATTTCGTTGGCGCCACCCGCGAGGTCGCCTTCCAGGTCCACCAGCAGGCCCCAGAAGTCGGCGGACAGCCGCTCGCGCATGCCAGACGCGGTGCGCTTGGCCGAGCGGACGAGGTAGGTCACCGAACCCCAGGCGCTGGCGTCGTGCAGGGCGTCGCGGGCGGAATCCAGCGCCCGGGCGGGCCGGGTCTCGCCGCTGAGCGCGCCCCAGTCGATCAGCACCGCGCGCAAGGCTTCGAACGTCTCGCCACGTCCGTGCAGGGAGGATTCCGAATCCATCAGGCTTGAGCAAAGGGCCCGGACCAGGCGCACGGTGGCTTCGGTCCGCTCGAGGTAGCGGCCCAGCCAGAACAGGTTGTCGGCGGCGCGGCTGGGCAGGTTGCCCATGATGCGGCGGACCTTCACCTCGTCGCCGGCGGCGATGAGGGTCAGGCGCTCCACCGGCTTGTCGTCCATGACCCAGACGTCGGCGGTGCGCGCGCCCTCGCCCATGGAGATCACCCGGGCGTCGGGCCGGTCGGAGGTGCGGCAGAAGCCGCCGGGCAGGATGCGGATCCCCTCGGGCGTCACGGCGGCGTAGACCCGGAGCGTGAAGGGGGCGGGCTGGAGCTGGCCGTCGCGCAGGACGGGCATGGTGGAGAGCTGGGCGATCTCCTGGCCCACAAAGTCGCCGGGCCGTTCGGCCAGGCGCTGGCGCAGGATCGCCTTGTCTTCGAGCGACATGTCGGCCGCGAGCCGCGGCTCCGCGAACGGTCCGCTGCCGGGGAACGCGGGGGCGATGGCGAGCTGGTCCAGCCGTTCCTCGACCAGGGCCTGTTCGTCTGCCTGGCCGCACCACCAGGTGGCGATGTTGGGCAGCTTCAGCTCTTCCCCCAGCAGGCGGCGGCAGAGGCCGGGCATGAAGCTGAGCAGCGCCCGGCTTTCCAGGACGCCGGAGCCGGGCATGTTCAGCACCGTGACCCCGCCGGCGCGGATCGCTTCCAGCATCCCGGGCGTGCCCAGGCGCGAAGCGGCGTTCAGCTCCAGCGGATCCAGGAAATTGGCGTCGACGCGCCGCAGGATCACGTCGGCCCGCTTCAGGCCAGCGATGGTGCGGACCCAGACCTTGCCGTCGCGCGCCACCAGGTCGTCGCCCTCGACCAGCAGGAAACCCAGGTAGCGGGCGAGGTGGGCCTGTTCGTAATAGGTCTGGCTGAACGGGCCGGGCGTCAGCAGGCAGATGCGCGGCTCGCTGCGGTCGGCGGTGGCCGCCATGCCGCGGCGGAGCGCATCGAAGAAGGGCGCCAGGCGGTGGACGTTCAGCGTGTTGTAGAGGTTGGGATAGGCGCGGGAGACCACCAGCCGGTTCTCCAGCGCGTAGCCCGCCCCGGACGGCGCCTGGGTCCGGTCGTCCAGCACCCACCAGCGCCCGTCAGGCCCGCGGCCCAGGTCGGCGGCATAGAGCTGCAGGTAGCGGCCGGCGGGCGGGGCGACGCCGCGCATGGCGCGCAGGAAGTCCGGGCTGCCGGCCACCACGGCGGCGGGCAGGACGCCCTCCGACACCAGCCGACCCTCGCCGTAGATGTCGCGGAGCACCGCCTCCATCAGCTCGGCGCGCTGGGTGACGCCGGCGGCGATCTGGTCCCATTCGGTCTGGGGGATGATCAGCGGCAGCGGGTCCAGCGGCCAGCTGGTCTCGGTCTCCTCGCCATAGACGCGGTACGAGGCGCCCGAGTCGCGGATATGGCGCGCGGCCATGCCGAAACGGCCGTCGGAATCGGCGTCGGGATAGCCCGCGAACTCGCGCAGGAAACCCAGCCAGTGCTCGCGCGGCTTGCCCGCGGCGTCGAACAGCTCGTCCGGTACGCCGGGCAGGGGACGGTAGCCCGCCAGCCACTGCGACAGCCGGTCGGTGGTCGCGGCGCCCGCCGCGCGCGGCGCGGTCGTGGTGTCAGACGCCACGGGCTGGTCCCGGATCCGGATGGTTCATGGAGGCTCCCTCGCCGAACCGTACCATAGCTGTCCGGCGGGTCACCCGACCTCTCGGCTATGGCCGGCCGGCGATCCGGATAATATGGCGGCGCTGAAGCCGGGGGATTCGATGCTGCGCCTGTTCCTGTCGGTCGACATGGTCGGTTCGACCGAATTCAAGGCCCGGTTCACCGGCCAGGGGTCGGAGGGCTGGCTGGGCATCTTCCAGACCTTCTTCACCAGCTTCCCGCTGATGGCGGCCGGACAGATCGGCTTCGAGTTCCTGGACGACGACCGGACCCCCGCCATCGACGTGTGGAAGGTGATGGGCGACGAGGTGGTGTTCGTGACCACGCCGACCAGCGCGGAGGAAGTGACCTCGATCCTGATCGCGCTCCTGCGGACCATGCAGCTCTACGAGGAGCGCCACTTCCAGGAACTGCCGCTTCGCCTGAAGGGCACGGCCTGGCTGGCAGGGTTCGACGGCCAGAACATCGAGATCGAGATCCCCGAGCTGTCGAGCGGCACGGGCGCGCACCTGGACTTCATCGGGCCGGACATCGACTTGGGGTTCCGGATCAGCAAGTTCGCCCGGCCGGGCAGCATGGTGATTTCGCTGGACGTGCTGGAGGTGGTGCTGGGCGCGGGCAACGCCGACCTGGCGGCCATCTACCTGATGGGCAAGGAGCCGCTGAAGGGGGTGATGTTCGGGCGGCCCTATCCGATCGTCTGGATGCTGGCGGCGGGGAGCGGGTTCGCCTTCCTGCCCTGGGAGATCGAGCAGGACCCGATGATCGCGGCGGCGTCCACGGCCCAGCCCACCCCCGTCGCCGACCTGCGCCGCACCATCGACGACATGCGCCACTACCTGAAGAAGATGCACGGCCGCGACCGGGCGCCGGTGAGGGTGGGGTAGGGCCGCCAAGCCGCCCGGCCGTTCAGCGGGTCGTTTCCTTCTCCCTGGGCGCCGAAACCCGGCGCGTCCTGGCCTGGGCCTTGGGCTTTGGCAGGAGCCGGAAGCGCGACTGGCACCACGCGAAGTCGATGCCCACGTCGAGCAAGGCGTCGGAGCGTCCGCAGGGGCAGGCGAAGTCCATTACCCCCATGACACGGTAGGTCTCTCCGGCCTGGAGCGGCACGGGCCTTCCCGTGGCGTGGTTGGGGGCCGCGTTGACGCACAGAACAAGATCGCCAGGGCCGACGGCGTCGCTCATAGCTTTCACCCATTGCGCAAGCCGAGAGTAGACCCTGGGCCGCAGGGGGCAAAGGGGCGGTTTCGAGCCGTTGTGGACGTTGCAGGTCATCATTCGCCAGCGCTGCGCAGCCACGGCACTTCCTGCATAGCCGCAGCTTCAGCAGCGTCGGAGCTTGGGTAGAGGCCTGAACGATAGACTTCCGACCAATAGAAGTATCCGGCCAGGCCATCACCCGGTGGCATGTACTGCTCACCGTCCTCCACGAAGCGAAACAACCCTTCGCCACCGACTATAGAAACGGCCTTCTTCCCGTCGGCTGACGTAAACTGTCTAACCGTCGCGTCGTTGGCAACCGTTGTCGGTTCACTTCGGGTTGCGTCTTCCATCTGGTGATGGAGCAACAAGCGCCAGGGGAGGTCAACGTCAACAACTCACCCATCTCGGACATCGGGAGCGCTCCTTACCTCCCCCGCGAAGCGGCGGGAGGGGGACCGGCCGCCGAGCGCAGCGAAGAGCGGCGGGTGGAGGGGGCGAGCGGGGAGCTCAGCGGATCGACCGGGCGTCGTTGGCTTCTGTGGCTGGGGCTCGCCCCCTCCACCACGCGCTCTTCGGCCGGCTGGCGCCGGCCTCGGCCCGTGGTCCCCCTCCCGCCGCTTCGCGGGGGAGGTAAAGGACAGGCGCCTAGGTCTGAGGCCCCTCGTAGCGCACCACCAGGATCGCGATGTCGTCGGACTGGGGGGTGGCGCCGACGAAGACGCGGACGTCTTCGGCGAGGCCTTCGGCCAGGCGCCGCGCGGTGTTCTCGGGGCGGGCGGCGGCCAGGGCGGTTTCGATGCGGTCGGTGGTGAAGAGGTCGTCGGCGGCGTTGGCCGCTTCGGAGACGCCGTCGGTGAACAGGATCAGGGCGTCGCCGGGGGCCATCTGGAAGCGCGCGCTGCCATAGGGCACGTCGCCGATCACGCCCAGGGCCATGCCCTTGAGCTTCGGCAGCCGTTCGACGGAGCCGTCGGCGCGGCGGACGAAGGGCGCCTCGTGGCCGCCGTCCGAATACTCCACCGAGCCCGTGCGCAGGTCGAGGATGCCGCTGAAGGCGGTGACGAACATCTCCTGGGCGTTGTCGCGGGCGAGCTCGGTGTTCACGCGGGCCATGATCTCGCCCGTCGACTGCGCGGTGAGCGCGGTGGCTTTGAACAGGGTGGTGGTCATGGCCATGAACAGGGCCGCCGGCACGCCTTTGCCCGAGACGTCGCCGACCACGAAGAACAGCCGGTGCTCGTCGATCAGCGCATAGTCATAGAGGTCGCCGCCCACGTGCTTGGCCGATTCAAGCAGGGCGAAGACGTCCACGTCCTGGCGCTGGGGGAAGGGCGGGAAGGTGCGGGGCAGCATGCCCACCTGGATGTCGCGGGCGGCCGAGAGCTCGCCCTCGACCCGCTCGCGGGCGGCGGTGGCCTGTTCCATCTCGACCAGATAGCGCTGGAGCCGGGCGATCATGGCGGTCATGGCCTCGGCCAGACTGCCGACCTCGTCAGGCCGGCGACGGCTGATGGCGTTCATGGCGGCTAGCTCGCGTTCGTCGGGCTGGAAGTTGCGCTGGCCCATGTTGCGGGTGAACTCGGTCAGCCGGATCAGCGGGCCGACGATCCGGTCCACCAGCAGCCAGCCCAGCGCCATGGACAGCGCGAACATGGCCGCGCCGACGCTGATCGACATCTTCAGCGCCTGGATCAGCCTGCGCTGCACCATGGTCAGGTCGACGTCGGCGCCGATGACATAGGTGCGGGCGTCGACGCCCTGGACCGGCACGTAGATCGACCGGAAGCGGCCGAAGCTGTCGCTGTACTCGTCGAACCGCGGCTGGCCGTCGTCGAACGACTGGTGAAGCGCCTTGGGCGCCGTGTCGTAGAGGGTGAAGAACGGGGTCTGGGCGCGCTTCTCGATCTCGCGCGGGGTGGCGCTGGTGGAGACCGTGCGGATCTCATTGCCGAACCGCATGTAGGTGTAGACGTAGACGAGGTCCGAGCGGGCGGCGAAACGCGACAGGCGGTACTGGAGGCGGTCGTACTCGGCGGTGGGGATCGACTCCGGGCCGATGATCCGGGCGTGGTACTCGTCCGGGACGATCTCGTTCACGGCCAGGGCGGCGGTCTTCAGGCGCCCGTCGATGCCGGCCATGATCTCGGTGCGGTCGATATTGTAGAGCACCACGGAATAGGCCGTGGCCGAGACCAGGCTGAGCGTGAACAGCAGCAGCAGAAGCTGGGTCTTCAGCCCGAATCGCCGACGCGGCGCGGCGATCTCGGATGCGGGCTCGTTCATCGCGGCGGCGGACCTGTCGGCGGGCGTTCGGGGAAGTCGAAGCAGTCTATAGAAAATTAGGCGATGGACGTTAACGCGGTGCGAGCGGCGCCGCCGCGCGAGGGGGAAGCGTGCAGGGGCTGTTGAACCGTCTGTTCCGGGTCGAGCGCGGCGAATGGCCGAAGCTCCTGCAGTTCGGCCTGTTCGGCCTGCTGCTGCAGACCGGCATGGGCGTGGGTTTCGCGGCCGGCGACGCGGCGTTCCTGACCCACGTGGGGCCGGACAAGCTGCCGGTGATCTTCCTGCTGACGCCGGCGGTGATGCTCGTCTACACGGCGATCTTCTCGGTCCTGCTGGTCCGCTTCTCCATCGACCATGTGGTGGACGTGACCCTGGCGGCCCTGATCGGCGGCGGGGCGATCCTGTGGGGGTTGATCCAGCTGGGCCTGCCGGAGCCCTGGGAGACCGGGCTCTACTACGCGCTCAAGCTGTACCTGGCGATGTGGTACATCGCGCTCTACTCGCTGTTCTGGAATTACACCGACGCCTACTTCGACATCCAGGACGCCAAGCGGCTGTTCCCGCTGTTCTCGGCCTTCTGTGCGCTGGGCACCACGATCGGGGCCCTGATCGTCAGCGTCTTCGCGGCCGTCGTGCCCATGCACGGCTTCCTGCTGGTCTGGGCCGCCGTGGCCTTCGCCACCGTGCCCGTGGCCCTGCTGCTGCGCCGGCGCTGGCAACGGATCGCTGACAGCGACACCGACCTCGACGTCGAGACGAAGAGCGTGCTCAGCCAGCTGGGCCAGGTGGGCCGGTCGTTCCGGACCTCGCCCTATGCGGTGACCCTGGTGCTGACGCTGTTCGTCACCCTGCTGATGACCAACCTGGCGGAGTACCAGTACTCCACCGTGCTGCAGGCGGGCCGCAACGAGGCGGAGCTGGCGGCGCTGTTCGGCCAACTCTATGCGGGCGCCAGCATCTTCAACCTGATCGTCTGCCTGTTCGTGTTCAACCGGCTGGTGACGCGGGCGGGGGTGCGCAACGTGGCCCTGATCCTGCCACTGACCTATTTCGCGGTGTTCGCGTACTTCTTCCTGGCGGGCGGGACGATGGCGGCGCTGGCGGCCTTCTTCGCCTACCACGGGGTGCTGACCTCGATCGAGTACAACAACCAGAACCTGCTGTTCAACGCCACGCCGTCGCAGGTGAAGCGGCCGTTCCGGACGGTGGTCGAGGGGCTGTGCGAGCCGCTGGCCAGCCTGCTGGCGGGGGGCTTCCTGCTGCTGGCGGCCAAGAACGCCGACATGCGCGAGCTGTCGGGGATCGGGGTGCTGCTGGGCGCGCTGCTGATCGCCGTAGTCGTGGCGCTGCGCCACTACTATCCGGCCGCCATGGAAGCCAACATGCGCCGGGGCTGGCTGAACTTCGGCGATCCCGAGCTGAACGCCCCGCGCTTCGACGAGACCGCGGAGGCCGTGCTGCGCGAGAAGGCGGCGGAGGCGGACTCCGGCGTGGCCCAGGCGGCGCGGTCGCTGCTGCATCGGCGGAGCGCCAGGCCGGCGGCGCGCGACGCGTTCGAAGCCGACGCCTCCGAAGCCACGGACGCCTTCGCCGCCAAGCTCTCCGATCCCTCGCCCTCGGTGCGCAAGTACGCCCTGCAGGCCCTGGCCAGCGTGGTGGGGCCGGGCGACATCGGCCTGGTGGCGCCGCTGGTGGAGAACCTGCCGCTGATGGACCGCGCCAGCCGCGCGACCATCCTGGAGCTGCTGGGCGCCATCGGCGACGTGGAGGCGATCCCGCAGATCCTGGGCGCCGCCGCGCGCCTCAGCCCGCGCGAGCTGCGCGCCACGGAGGCCATGCTGGTGGGCCTGGGCGACGCGGCGATCCCGCGGCTGATGCGGGTGCTGAGCAACTACCAGGCCCCCTACCGGGCGCGCGCCGTCGCGGCCCGGGCGCTGAGCTCGCTATCTCACGCGCAGTTCGTCTCGCAGCTGGACCGGCTGGTCACCGAGGAACTGGACGAGACAGGCCGCCGGCTGGGCGTCGCCGAGCGCTTCGAGGCGGAGGGCGATCGCTCGCCGGCGCTGCGGCTGCTGGGGAACGCCTACCGGCAGCGGATCGGCGAGTCGGTGGACTTCACTCTCGAACTGCTTGCGCTGGGCGGTCTCCTGCCCGACTTCGACCTGCTGATCGTCTCGCTGCACTCGGCCAATCCGAAGGTGCGCGGCAACGCGGTGGAGGCGGTGGCCAGCGGGGTGGGCCACGACACCTGGAGGCGGCTGGAGCCGCTGATCAACCGCAAGGCCACGGACCGGGCGACGGCCACCGGCGACCTGGTCGAGCTGCTGAAATCCACGGTGGAGAGCGCGCACGAATTCGAGGCGGCTGCGGCGGCCCAGGCGCTGCGCGACGAGCTTGCGCCGGGCGAGCTGGGGGCGGCGCTGCGGCGGGGCCTGAAGCCCGGCATGGCGCCGATCTTCCGCGACAGCTTCACCAGCCTGCTGGGCCTGGACGCCGACGCCCGGCCCACGGTCGTCGACCTGGTTGAGGCGGTTCGCGGCGTGCCCGATCTGGCCAACGCCTCCATCGACGCCCAGGTGGCGCTGGCCGAGCGGGCTACCGCCGAGCCTGCCGCGCGCCGTCCGGTCGAACTGAAGTTGGAGGGCCGTTCGTTCTGGATCACCCGGGCCGATGTCGACGAGGTGGCCGCCCGCTACGCCGACCTGGCGCTGACCATGCTCAAGGCCAGGGACGACCGCTCGTATGCCGCCTGACGGGACCCCGATCAAAAGCCTGCTGTGGCGCACCTTCACGCCGGCCATCCTGGTGCTGGCGGTGGTGCTGGGCGCGCTGGTCTACAACCGGCTGTACGACACGATCCTGGACGGCTTCTCGCGCAAGCTGATCGCAACCAGCGTGCTGACCGGCGCCCTGATCGATCCCGCCGACCACGACTTCCTGATCCGCGCCGCCCAGGTGCGGGCGCCGGCCGAGGCGGTGGAGGCGATGCCGCAGTACCTGCGCAACGTGGAGCCGATGCGGCGGATCCGGCGCGAGCTGGGCCTGACCTATCTCTATTCCCAGGTGCTGGGCGGGACCCAGGACGTGATCTACGTGCTGGATTCCACCGAGGGCGAGGAGCACTCGACCATCGGGTCGGAGGACGAGCTGACGCCGGAGACCCGCACCGGCCTGCGCCGCACGACCACCGAGGGGGCGATCTATGTGTCGCCCATCGAATTCCAGGAACAGTGGGGGCTGCTGAAGACCGCCGCCGCGCCGATCCGGGCGAAGGACGGGCGGATCGTGGCCACCGCCGGCGCCGACGTGAACATCTCGGTGATCGAGGTGGCGACCCAGAACGCCCTGTTCGCCAGCGCGCTGATCGGCGTCGCCTCGCTGGCGGCCTCGGCCCTGGTCACCTTCCTCATCGTGCGCTGGGTGGCGCTGCCCATCGAGGGGCTGAAGGCCGACGCGCTCCGGATCGCCGCGGGCGACCGGGCCCCGCCCGCCCGGATGGCCGGGCCCCGCGAGGTGTCGCGGCTGCGCGACGCCCTCACCGACCTGGCCACCCACCTGATCGCCTCGATGCGCCAGGCCTGGAGCGACACGCTTTCGCTGGACCGGTCGCGCAATGCGAGCGCGCTGGAGGCGGCGCTGCCGCCGACCGGCCCCGTGACCCTGGTCGACGGCGTGGTCTGGACCCCTCGAGACGACAGCCTGGAGGCGCGGCTGGAACACCGGGCGATGATCCGGCTCGCCGCCCACCTCGCCGCCGACCCGAAGCTGGCTACAGCCTGGCGCGACCTGGCGAAGCCGATCCACGGCGACGTGCGGGAGGTCCGGGCATGATCGGCGCCGAGGTCGTCCGGCGGCTGTTCGCGCTCCGCGCCGCCGGGCCCTTCCAGCGGCTGGAGGACGGCGAGCTGCTGCTCATCGCCCGCCACGCCCGCCCGCGCGCCTTTACGGCCGGCAAGGTCGTGATCCCGGCGGGCGCGGTGGCCGACGCCCTGTTCGTGGTGCTGAGCGGCGCCGCCGAGGTCGAGGGCCGCGCCGCGCCGGTGGTGTTCGACGCGCCAGGCCTGCTGTTCGGGCTGGGCGCGCGCGCCGACCATGTGGCCGGGCCGGAGGGGCTGGAGACGCTGGTCATTGCCAAGCCGCACGTGTTCACCATCGCGCGCGAGTGCCCCGAGTTCGTGGTGGGCCTGCGCGACCTGGCGGACGGAGGGCGGGCATGAGCATCCGCCGCACCTTCCTGCTGCTGATCGTGCCCCTGTTCCTGCTGCTGGCCGGGGTGAACGGCGCGCTGCTCTACTTCTGGGAACGCGCCGAAGCCGAGCGCGGCCTGGCCGGGCAGGCGATCGCCGCGGCGGTGACCACGGCGGCCTTCGCGGACGCCTCCGACGATCTGGCCCACGCGCTGTCCGATCCCGTCCGGGCGAGGGCGTTGCGCGAGGCCGCGGGGCGGGTGGAGGGGCTGCACGGCCTCTACCTCGTGACCCCGGGCGGCGAGACGGTGCGGATCGCGGGCGAGCCCTCGACGTTCTGGCCGGGGCGTTTCGAGGCTCCGCGCGCGCCGGTCGCGGCGCCGTTCCGGTCCGATCCGACCGGCAAACAGATGGCCACGGGCCTGGCCCCGGTCGCCGGCGGCGGCTTCGTCATCGCCCAGATCGACGCCGATCCCCTGTTCGCCCAGGTGGCGGGACTGCAGCGGCTGATCGCCGGCCTGGTGGTCGCCGCGGGCCTTGTGGGCCTGGTGCTGGCGCTGCTGATCGCCCGCGTCATCGTGCGCGAACTGGCCCGCAACAGCGACACCATCGCCGCACTCCGCGCGGACGCGCCGGCGGGCGAGGTCGAGGGCTTCGCGATCCGAGAGACCCGCGACCTGGCGCTGGCCGTACGCCTGATGCGCGCCAGCGTATCGGGCCGGCTGGCCCGCGGCCGCCACGAGCTGGCCCGCCGCGACCGCGAGCGGGACGAGGCCCGCAGCGTCGCCGCCTATCGCGAGACCGCCTTCCCGCCGCTGGCGGCGACGGCGTCGGGCGCGGCGGTGGCGGTGCGGATGCTGGGCGAGGCCCCGGCTGGAAGCTTCTACGCCCTGTGCAATGGGGGCGAGCGGTCGGCGCTGGTGCTGGGCGAGTGCGTGGGTGAGACGCCATCCGCGGCGTTGGCGAGCGCCCTGGCGGCGCGGCGGTTCTTCGAGGCCGGGGCGAGCGAGGCCCGTGTCGCCCAGGGCCGGGCCGCCTTCGAGATCACCCGCGTCGCCTGGCTGGAATGGTCCGCCGCCGCCCCGCCCGCGGCCCAGGTCCTGGCGCTGCTGGACGGCGACAATGCTGAGCGCGCGGCGGCCTATATGGCGCGGTCGGAGGGCCTGGAGCCCGCAGCGGTCCTCGACGACCTGGCGACCCTGCTAAGGGCCAACGGCGTGGCGGCCGTGGTGCGACCCGGTTCAGCCCAAACTGGCGAGGGCTGAGTCCACGTCGGCTTCGATGGCGAAGATGCTGGTGAAGCCGCTGATGTCGAACACCTCGTGGACGGTGGGGGCGAGGCCAGTCAGCACCAGCTTGTGGCCCTTGGCGCGGGCGGCCTTGGCGCCGATCAGCATCACCCGCAGGCCGGCGGAACTGACGTAGGGCACATCGGTCAGGTCCAGCACGACCTTGTCATGGGTCTGCACCCGGGGCGGAAGCACGGCTTCCAGCACGCTCGACGATCCGGAATCCAGCCGGCCGGCGGCGACGATCACCAGGACGCCGCCGCGGGTTTCTTCCTTGATCTGCATCTGGACGCCTCGCGATCCCGCCGTCGCCGCGGCCGTTGTGATAATTCGCCGGGCGACTAGACTGACAACCGTGAGTCACCGCAAGGCCCCAGAGGGGGCGAGCGATATGGAACCCGATTTCTCCCATACGCTCCGCGACGGGGCTTCGGGCCTTTCGGTGCTGCTCGACACTCTGGAAGAGGAACTGGCCAACCGGGGCGTGCCTATGGCCGCGGTCGGTTCCGTGCTGATCGCGGCCGATGAGGTGATCAGCAACGCCCTGAGCCACGGCGGCGGGCCGTCCGTCGAGGTCGCGGGCAAGGTTGAGGGCGGCCAGGTGACGATCCGCATCATCGACGACGGAGTCGCCTTCGATCCCCTCGCGGCGGCCGCCCCCGACACCAAGCTCGAACTCGAGGACCGCGAGATCGGCGGCCTTGGCATCCATCTGGTGCGCAAGATGATGGACCACGTCGCCTATGAGCGGCGCGGAAAGCATAACCGTTTGCTGTTTTCCAAGAGCTTCGCGCCAACGTCGGCTTCTCGACAGGCCGCCGGCGAGGCAACCTAGAGGCGACATGTCAGCCAGTAACGAATCGTCCCCGGCCGCCGGCTCCCAGCCGGACGCGTCTCTCGAAGTCTGCGACACGGACTCCGAATACGGCCTCGGCGTCCGCACCCTGACCGCGCGGCGCAAGGACGAGGTGATCCACCACTTTACCGGCGTGCTGACCCCGGAGCTGCTGCAGCACAGCCTGCAGGTGAGCCCGGGCGTGCACATCTCCCAGACGGCGATCATCGGTTTCCTGTCGCACAGCTGCGCGCCGGACTGCCGGCTGGACATGCAGCGGTCCGAGCTGGTGGCGTTGCGCGACATCCGGCCGGGCGACCTGCTGACCATCGACTACGCCGAGACCGAGGACGTGCTCTACCGGCAGTTCGCCTGCCACTGCGGCGCCGCCACCTGTCGCCACTGGATCACCGGCCGCCACGAGACGCCGAACGCCGAGGGGCGCGCCTACCTGGCGACCCTGACGCCATGAGCGTGGCGCGGGCCGCCGGGCCTGACGCCGGATTCTGGTGGGCGCGCGACGACCTGGGCTTCCGCGACGGCCGGCTGCATCTGGCGGGCCAGGACGTGGCCGCCCTGGCCGCGACGGTCGAAGGCCCGCTGCATCTCTACAGCGCCGCCCGGATCTCGGCGAACCTCGGCCGGGTGCAGGCCGCGCTCGGCGGCACGGGCAGCCCGTGGCGGACCTACTACGCCATGAAGGCCAACCGCTTCGAGCCGGTGCTGCGGCATCTGGCGAAGGGCGGCGGTTGCGGGATCGATATCTGTTCGCCCGATGAGCTGGACCGGGCGCTCGCCTGCGGGTTCTCGGCCAAGGACATCAGCTTCACCGGCACGGGAGTCTCGAACCGCGACCTGGAGCGGCTGCTGGCTCATCCGGAGCTGACGATCAACTGCGACGGGATTGGGATGATCCGCCGGATCGGCGAGCGCAGCCCCGGCCGGGCGATCGGCGTGCGGGTCAATCCGGAACGCGGGACCGGTTACGCGGGCGCCGAGAAGCTGACCTACGCCGGCGACGCGGTGACCAAGTTCGGGATCTATCGCGAGCAGTGGCGGGAGGCGCTGGCGACGGCGCGCGCCCACGGCCTGACGATCACCAGCCTGCATTTCCACGTGGGCTGTGGCTATCTCACCCGCGAGCTGGAGGCTTGGGACGCGGCGGTGGGCGCGGGACTGGCGTTCCTGGACGACCTGCCGGACGTGAAGGTCGTGAACGTCGGCGGCGGCCTGGGCCTGCCGCATCGCGAGGCGGACCGGCCGCTGGACCTGGACCGCTGGGCCGGGCTGCTGGCGCGGCGGTTCGCGGGGCGGGGGGTGACCGTCGCCTGCGAGCCCGGCGACTACATCGTCAAGGACGCCGGCATGTTGCTGCTGGGCGTCACCGACGTGGAGCGCAAACGCGACGTGACGTTCGTGAGCGTCGACGGCGGCTTCAACCTGGCGCCGGAGCCGGCCTACTACGAGTTGCCGTGCGAGCCGGTGGCGTGCGCGCCGCGCAGCTTCGACGCGGCGGCGTGGCAGCCGGTGACGATCGCCGGCAACATCAACGAGGCCCTGGACATCTGGGCGCGTGACAAGCCGATGCCGGAGCTGCGCGAGGGCGATCGGATCGCGTTCCTCAACGCCGGCGGGTACGGGGCGTCGATGAGCTCCAATCACTGCATGCGCGGCGCCTTCACCGAGATGCTGCTTCCGGCCTGACGCCAAGGTCCCGTTAAGTGAATCGCGTGCTGATAGGCCTCCCGACGTTCCAAGGATCCGGCATGACCTTCCGCCTCGCGCTCTGCGCCGCCGCCGCGCTCGCCATCTGCGGTCCCGCCGCGGCCCAGGAGGCCATGAGCTTCGAGTTCAACCTGGGCGTCGCCAGCGACTACGTCTTCCGGGGCGTCAGCCAGACGGACGAGGATCCGCAGGTGTTCGGTGGCGCCGACGTTTCCGCCGGCCAGTTCTATGCGGGGGTGTGGGGCTCCAACGTCGACTTCGGCGACAGCACCGACGCCGAGTTCGACCTCTACGCCGGTTTCACGCCCACGCTGGGCCTGGTCTCGCTGGACCTGGGCGTCCTCTACTACGGCTACATCGACCAGCCGTCGGGCGCGGACCTGGATTATTTCGAGCTGAAGGCGGCGGGCTCGATCCCGCTGGGTCCGGCCACCCTGGGCGCCCAGGCGTACTATTCGCCCAACTACTACGCGGGCGTCGATAACGCCTTCTACTACGAGATCAACGGCTCGTTCTCGCCGACCGTGAAGCTGTCGTTCAGCGGCGCGCTGGGCCGGCAGGAGGTCTCCGGGGCCGGGGACTACACCACCTGGAACGTCGGCGCGGGCTATGCCCTGACCGACCACCTGAGCCTGGATCTGCGCTATCACGACACCGACGAGCACAGCCTGGGCAAGATCTACGGCAGCCGCGCCGTGGTGAGCCTGAAGGCCAGCTTCTAGCCCCGAAGGTCTCCGCCCCATGTCGACCGAAAGCCTGGCCCAGATCGTCGCCGCGGTGGGCAAGGAGGTCGCCGACGCGCACCGGGGCGAGGGCAAGGTCGCCGACTACATCCCCGCGCTGGCCCGGGTGGACGCCAACCGCTTCGGCCTGGCGGTGATCACCTGCGAGGGCGAGCTGGCCGAATATGGCGACGCCTGGATGCCGTTCTCGATCCAGAGCATCTCCAAGGTCTTCACCCTGACCATGGCGCTGGAGCGGATGGGCGAGAATCTGTGGGCGCGGGTGGGGCGCGAGCCGTCGGGATCGCGGTTCAACTCCATCGTCCAGCTGGAGGCCGAGAAGGGGGTGCCGCGGAACCCCTTCATCAACGCCGGGGCCATCGTGGTCACCGACGCCGTCCTGGCCGGCCGAACGTCGGGCGAGGCGGTCACCGACATCCGCGACACCATCCGCCGCCTGGCCGACAACGACACGATCGACGTCGACAAGGAGGTCGCGACGTCCGAGGCGGCCACGGGCTTCCGCAACTACGCCCTCGCAAATTTCATGCGCGGCTTCGACAACCTGAACAGTCCGGTCGAGGACGTGCTGCAGACCTATTTCCACCAGTGCTCGCTCAGGATCACCTGCCGCCAGCTGGCCCGGGCGGGCCTGTTCCTGGCCAACGAGGGGACCGATCCCCTGACGGGCGACGTGATCATCAGCCGCGAGCACGCGCGGCGGATCAACGCGATCATGATGACCTGCGGCCACTACGACGCCTCGGGCGAGTTCGCCTTCCAGGTGGGCCTGCCGGGCAAGAGCGGCGTGGGCGGTGGCATCCTGACCGTCGTGCCGGACGTGGGCGCGGTGGCGGTCTGGTCGCCGGGCCTCAACGAGGTCGGCAACTCCCAGGTCGGCACGCTCGCCCTCGAACGGCTGGCGTCGCGGATGGGCTGGTCGGTGTTCTGACTACCGCCCGGTGAACACCGGCTCGCGCTTCTCCACGAAGGCCTTGGCGGCTTCCTTGTGGTCGGCGGTCTGGCCTGTGTGGACATGGTGGGTGGCCTCCAGGTCGAGGCAGTCGTCCCACTCGCCGGTCATGGCGCGGTTCAGGTTCTCCTTCATGTAGCGGTAGGCGATGGTCGGGCCGTTCGCGAGCCGGCGCGCGATCTCCTGGGTCTTGGCCTGTAGCTCGTCGAAGTCGCAGACCCAGTTGACCAGGCCCAGCCTGAGCGCCTCGTCGGCGGGGATGCGGTCGGAGAGGTAGTAGAGCTCCCGCGCCTTGGCGGACCCGACCAGCTGGGTCAGGAAATAGGTGCCGCCGTAGTCGCCGGAGAAGCCGACCTTGGCGAAGGCGGTGGTCATGATGGCGCTGGACGCCATGATCCGCAGGTCGCAGGCCAGCGCCAGCGAGAAGCCCGCTCCGGCCGCCGCGCCGGGCAGGGCGGCGAGCGTCGGCTTGGGCATCTTGAACAGCTTGCCGGCGGTGGCCCGCTGGTTGACCCGCTGGCTGTGGATGGCCGCGTCGATGCCGCCCCCGCCGCCGCCCTCGTTGCGGCTGTTCATGCCCTTAACGTCGCCGCCGGCGCAGAAGCCCTTGCCCGCCCCGGTGAGCACCACGACCTTCACCGAGCCTTCCAGCTCCGCCCAGGCGAGCTGCTGGCCGAGCGCGGCGTTCATCTCGGCCGACATGGCGTTGCGCGCCTCGGGGCGGTTCATGGTGAGCGTCAGCACCCCGCCATCCAGAGTCGCGAGCAGGTCGGTCGTGCCGGTGTCGATATCGGCCATGGGGGCTCCCTCCGTTTGGTTGTTGGCGGGACGATAGGCCCTCGCCGCTTGACCGTCATCCGGCCGCCTCCTCTAGTTCGCGCAAACAAGAGACCGGGAGGAAGACGATGCGGCTTCGACAGATCGCCCTGGTGGGCCAGGACCTGGAGGCCGCACGCGACGAGATCGTGGACGTGCTGGGCCTGGGCGCCGCCTACGCCGACCCGGGCGTGGAGAAGTACGGACTGCACAACGCCGTCTGGCCGGTGGGCGACACCTTCCTCGAAGTGGTCTCGCCGACGAAGGAGGGCACGACCGCCGGCCGCCTGCTGGAGAAGCGGCAGGGCGACGGCGGCTACATGGTGATCCTGCAGACCGACGACCTGGAGGGCGCGCGGGCCCGCGTCGCCGAGAAGGGCGTGCGGGTCGCCGACCAGTTCGACGGCGACGGCGTTCACTTCACCCACCTGCATCCCAAGGACGTGGGCGGGGCCATCGTCTCGATCGACCACATGGTCCCTCGCGAGCGCTGGCAGTGGGGCGGGCCGGACTGGGAGAAGAATGTCGTCACCGAGACCTCGCTGGAGATCGTGGGCGCCGAGATCCAGGCGGACGACCCCGCGGCGATGGCGAAGCGCTGGGGCGAGGTGCTGGGCCTGGAGGCGCGCGGGGACGGGCTTCGCCTGGCGCTGGAGGGCGGAGAGATCCGCTTCGTTCAGGCCTTCGACGGCCGGGGCGACGGCCTGCGGGCGTTCGACGTGAAGGTTCGCGACCCCGCCGCCGTGCAGGCCCGGGCCGAGGCGCGAGGGAATGTGGACGCGCACGGCCAGGTGACGCTGTGCGGCACGCAGGTGAGGCTGGTGAAGGGGTAGCGGTCACCGCCTCCGTTCCATCGCCATACGCCATCTCGATGACGAGCAAGAGAAGGGAGCGTGCTTTCCCTTCATCCCCGAATGTGTAGAGTTCTAAGTAAAATAGGGGGAAACATGACCGACACGCTGAAGGCCCGGCCGTTGTGCACGGTCGACATCCGGCTGGAGGACGACGCGCCCCTGGCCCTGGGCAAGTCGCCGTTCCGCAACCGGCGGGTCAGCTACATCGCGGGCGGCACGGTCGAGGGCGAGCGGCTGCGGGGCGAGGTCATGGCCGGCGGCGGCGACTGGTCCGAGCTGGGGCAGGGCGCGGACGGCGCGGCGCTGACGCTGGTGGACGTGCGGTCGCTGTGGAAGACCCACGACGGAGCCATGATCTACGTCACCTATTCCGGCCGGCTGGTGATTCCGCAGGCGGTGCTGGGCGACTTCCGCGACCCGGCCAAGGTCGAGGCGCTCAGCGAGGACGACTACTACTTCCGCATCCAGCCCATCTTCGAGACGGCGGACGAGCGATACGGCTGGCTGAACGCCCTGGTGGCGGTGGGCTACGGCAAGCGCACGGCCAAGGGCGTCCGCTACCGGATCTTCGGCCTTGAATAGCGAGACGCGGTCGGGCGCGTACGCCTGGTACGTCGTGGCGGTCCTGCTGCTGGCCTACACGCTCTCGTTCATCGACCGGATGATCCTCAGCCTGCTCGTGGGGCCGATCCGGGCGGACCTGGGCATCTCCGACACCCAGATGAGCCTCTTGATGGGGTTCGCCTTCGCCATCTTCTACAGCGTGCTGGGCATCCCGCTGGGCTGGCTGGCCGACCGGGGCAGCCGGCGCGGGCTGATCGTGGCGGGCGTGGCGGCCTGGAGCCTGATGACCGCGATCTGCGGCCTGACCCGCAGCTATGTGGGCCTGTTCCTGGCGCGGATCGGCGTGGGGGTGGGCGAGGCGACCCTGTCGCCGGCGGCCTATTCCATGCTGGGCGACTACTTTCCCCGCGAGAAGCTGGGCCGGGCGATGGCGGTCTATTCCATCGGCGTGCCGTTGGGCTCGGGCATCGCCCTGGTGGCGGGCGCCCTGGTGGTGAAGCTCGTGACCGAGGGACCGCCCCTGATCGTGCCCATGCTGGGCGCCATGGAGCCGTGGCGGCTGACCTTCGTGGTGGTGGGCCTGCCGGGGCTGCTGGTCGCCCTGCTGATCGCGCTCACGGTCCGCGAGCCGGCGCGCAAGGGTGGCGCGGTGGGGCTGGTGAAGGGCGAGTTCGTGGCCTTCTTGAAGGCTCACCCGGCGGCGATCGCGGCGCACTTCGGCGGCATGTCGCTGCTGGCGCTGGTGATGTACGGGGCCATGGCCTGGATCCCGCAGTTCCTCCACCGGACCTATGGCATGCCGGTGCCCGAGGCCGGGCTATGGTTCGGCGGCGCCACGGCGATCTGCGGCGCCTGCGGCCTGATGCTGGGCGGCTGGATGGCCGACGGGCTATATCGGCGCGGCTATCGCGACGCCCACTTGCGGGTGCTGCTGCTGAACGTCGTGCTGCTCCTGCCGCTGTTCGTGGGCATGGCGCTGGCGCCGACGGCCCAGATCGCGGTGGGGCTGATGATCGTGTCGATGCTGGCCGGCACGCTGCACGGCGGTGTGGCGGGTGCGGCGCTGCAGATGGTGACGCCCAATCGCCTGCGGGCGCGGATGGTGGCGTTCTACTTCCTGGTGGCCAACCTGGTCGGCCTGGGCTGCGGGCCCACGGCCATGGCGCTGGTGACCGACCTGGTGTTCCACGACGACGCGGCCCTGCGCTACGGCATCGCCATCGTCACCGCCGTGGCCCTGCCGATCTCCGCCCTGATCCTCACGCTGGGGTTGAGGCCTTTCGCGCGGGCCGTGGAGGCGTCCGAACAGGCGGCATAAATACTTAGCATTCTATCCAATCTGATGTAGCGTCCTCCCAACGGACTCGCCTTGAGACGAGCCGATTAGGGGAGGTCGCGATGTTGAAATCACTGAGCTATGGCGTCTCGTGGGCCGCGTTCGGCGCGGTGCTGATGGCCGGCGGGCAGGCCGCCGCGCAGGCCCAGCCTCGAGCCAACGATGTCGAGGAGGTCGTGGTCACGGCCCAACGCGTCGAGGAGAACATCCAGCAGGTCCCGATCGCGGTCAGCGCCTATTCCAGCGCCATGCTGGAGCGGCAGTCGATCGAGACCATTCAGGACATCGCGATCCGCACCCCGGGCTTCAGCGCGGGCGCGGTGGACCCGATCCAGTCGAACTTCGCCATCCGCGGCATCGGCTCGGCCTTTGGGATCAGCCAGAACGCAGGCGGCGACGCCTCGGTGGTGGTGTTCGTGGACGGGGTCTACGCCGGTCGCGGCGGCACCCCCGACATCGATGCGCTGAACCTGGAGCGGGTGGAGGTGCTGCGCGGGCCGCAGGGCACGCTGTTCGGCAAGAACACCGTGGGCGGCCTGATCCAGTATGTGACCCGCAAGCCGTCGGCGACGCCGTCGTTCCGGATCGAGGGCCAGTACGGCAACTACGACCGCCGCCAGCTCAACGCCCGCGGCAACCTGCCGATCAACGACAAGCTGTTCGTGTCCCTGGGCGGCTCGATCAAGCTGCGCGACGGCTACGAGTTCAACCAGACCACCGGCAACGACGTCAACGACCAGGACCTGCGGACCGCGACTGTCGCGGTGCGTTTCCTGCCCACCGACGACCTGGACATCGTGCTGGCCGCCGACTTCACCGACCAGGACCAGCGGGGCAATCCGCGCGACAACATCTGCGACGCCACCTTGCGGGGCGGCGTCCACTGCGTGGGGATCAACCCCGACCCCCGCGTCGTGAACGCCTACACCGACGGTTACCTGCGCCGCTGGCTGCGCACCTATCGGGGCGAGGTGAACTGGACGACGCCGTTCGGGACGGTGACGTCGATCACCGCGCTGCGGGACGTGACGCTCAACTTCCGCACGCCGTTCTTCGCCAATCCGGTGAACCCGCCGAACCAGATCGAGTCCACCGAGACCGACCACGAGAACAACAGCCAGTTCAGCCAGGAGCTGCGCCTCTCCTTCGACGCCATGGAGGGCCGGCTGAAGGGGCAGGTGGGCGCCTACTACCTGCACGAGGACAACCAGCGGATCGAGGATCTGCAGCAGGACTTCCCGGCGCCGGCCCAGACGGGCGTCGCCACCTATCCGCAGGAGGTGACCGGCAAGAGCTACGCCCTGTTCGGCCAGTTCAGCTATGCGATCACCGACCAGCTCACCGCCACCGCGGGCCTGCGACAGACCTGGGAGAAGAAGTCGGGCCACTTCATCGGCCTGAAGGTGTCGGGCCCCGGCCTGCCGCCGCCGCTGGCCGCCAACTACGACGTCCGCGCGTCGAAGAAATGGAACGCGCTCACGCCACGCTTCGCCCTGGACTACCAGATGACGCCGGATGCGCTGGTCTATGCCTCGGCCACCCGGGGCTTCAAGAGCGGCGGCTTCCAGGGCCTGGCCGGCTCGGCGCTCAGCCAGTCGACGCCCTACGATCCGGAATACGCCTGGAGCTACGAGACCGGCTTCAAGACCCAGTGGTGGGAACGCCGCCTGCGCCTGAACGGCTCGATCTTCCAGACCAACTACAAGGACCTGCAGGTCTCGCAGCTGGTGCCGCTGTGCTGCGTGGTGGTGGGCAACGCCGCCACCGCCAAGATCAAGGGCGCCGAGTTCGAGTTCATGCTCCAGCCGGTGGCCGGCCTGCAGATCGACGGCAGCTACGCCCGCCTGGCCGCCGAGTTCACCAGCTTCGCCAACGGCGCCACGGCCAACTTCACCGGCAACGACCTGCCCCGATCGCCCAAGGACAAGTTCCACCTGGGCGTCCAGTACATCGCCGACCTGCAGGGCTGGGAGGCGCTGGCCCGGCTCGACTACACCAACCAGAGCCACATGTACTTCGAGGCCTCGAACATCCCGACCCAGAAGCAGGAGGGCTACATCAACGTGGACGCCCGCGTGTCGCTGACCTCGCCCGACAAGCGCTGGCAGGTGGCGGTCTGGGGCAAGAACCTGACCGACGAGCTGGTGGCCACCTACGTCACGGCGTTCGCGCCCTACCGCCAGGTGCTGGTGCCCTACGCGCCGCCCAAGACCTACGGCGTGACGCTGGTCTGGAAGATGTAGGAGCGGCTACCGCCGGCCAAACCGGACCGTCATCGCGACGGCGATCCGGTCGCCGGCGGTGACGCCGGCCTTGCGGCGCACGGCGTCCTTGAGCGGCAGCAGATAGGTCCCGTCGCGGGGGAAGAGCGAGGTGGTGAAGGTCGTCTCGCCGATCGTCGCCTCCACCGGGATCACGCCCCAGCCGTAGCTGGCCGCCCGCGCGACCCGCCGGATCTCGTCGGCGTCGGCCGAGGGGACCGGCGCGAAGAAGTAGGGCGACGGGCCGCGCCAAACGATGACCTCGGCCGCGAAGCTGAGGTCGAGCAGAGGATCGGCGTCGGCGGACATCAGGTCACCCTTGGATGGGCGGGCAACCTAGCGCCGGCGCCGGGCGCCGCCTATCGCCGCTGCGGCGTGCTCAGGAAGTCCTGGGCGTTGAAGCCTTCGGGGGCGGCGACCTCGGTGACGCGCTCCGGCACGTTGTCGAACTCCATGCGCAGCGCCCGCGTGATGACGGCGTGCATGGAATAGAGGGTGGTGATGTAGGTGAACTCGAAGATCTCCTCGTCGCCCCAGAAGGTGCGGAGCTTGTCGAACACCTCGAGCGGCGTGCGCCCGTCGCCGGCGGTCAGGCAGTCGGCATAGGCCAGCACCGCGCGCTCCTGCTCGTTGAACACGTCCGAGACCGTCCAGTGCGGGATGGCGGCGATCTTCTCGTCGGACACGCCCAGGGCGCGCAGCGACTTGCAGTGCTGGGAGAACACGAACTGGCTTTCCTTCACCCAGCCGGCGCGGGTCTGGCCCAGCTCGCGCAGCACCGGGTCCAGCTTGCGGTCGGGATGGCGGTAGACCGCGAAGCCGTCGACGGCGTGCTTGAAGATGTCGGGGGCGATGGCGAACACCGTCCACCAGTCGCCGGGCGTGCCGGTGGCGGTGCCGGGGCTGGCCACCGGGTCGCGGTCGGGGCCGAAGAGGCGGTCGTAATAGGCGGTGACGACCTCGGAGGTGACCTCGGAGCGCGGGATCTGTTTCAGGACGGGCATGGGGTTTCCTCGGAAGGTCAGGCGAACTTGCGGAACTCGGCCACGCGGGCGGAGTCGAAATACTCGTCGAGACGGGTGATCTTGCCGTCCTTCACGGCGCAGACGATGCAGGCCGGAAGCGCCACGCGGACGCCGTCGTGGCTGCGGGTTCCGCGCAGGACGTGCTGCTGCACGAAGCCGCCGGCGAACACCTCGACGCGGCGGTCGTCGTACACGCGGTCGAGGATGCGGGTGACCATGCCGGCCAGGGTCTTGCGGTTGTCCTCCGGCCCCTGGATCTGCTCATCGGTGTTGTGCCAGATCTGGGCGTCGGGGGCGTAGCAGGCCACCAGCCCGTCGATGTCGCCCTGCTCCACACAGTCGAAGAAGCGCTTGGCCAGAGCCCGCATCGCGGCGTCGTCGGACATGGGGATCTCCTCTTGAAAGGTCGGCGCAGGCCTAGCGGCCCACCGCCACGTTCATGCGCCGGGCGCCGTTGGCGGCGATCAGGCCGTCTATGTCGTCGCCCGGGTAGCCGGGGTCGGCGGACTCTCCGAAGGCGTCCAGGATCTCGGCGAACTGGGCCTCGGCCATCCCCTTCCACTCCGGGTGGGTGAAGACGAAGAACTCCTCGGCCTCGATGGCGCGGACGACCCGCTCGCCGATCCTGGCTGGCGACATGCCGGACGCCAGGACGCCGCTCATGTTCTCGGCGGTCTGGGCCGCGGCGCCCTGTTCGCCC
>Ga0255338_1000973_pt1 | contig 64587 bp, 64 predicted proteins | sample MeOH1_35cm_T4_19_FD_203715 | JGI IMG/M metagenome (GOLD analysis project Ga0255338, IMG submission 203715) | Sandy soil microbial communities from University of British Columbia, Vancouver, Canada - MeOH1_35cm_T4_195 | ecosystem: Engineered > Artificial ecosystem > Sand microcosm > Unclassified ... | reverse complement strand
CTCGGGTGCGCGGCCCTTCAGGTGATAGGCGACGGCATTGTCGAAATTGAGCACACAGGTCGCGTTGCCCTTGATGCCCATTTTCTTCTCGACCGCGCCGACCGACACGCCGTTGCGCCCCGTGATCTCGCCCGTCGCCGGATCGACCAGCATCTTCGGCACCATGAAGAAGTTCACGGTCGAAAGATCGTCGACATATTTGCCTTCTTCGTTCGGCAGCTTCGCGATCACCATGTGGATGATGTTGTCCGTCATGTCGTGATCGCCGCCCGAGATGAAGATCTTCGTGCCGGAGAGGCGGAAGGTGCCGTCTTCCTGCTGCACGGCGCGGGTCTTCATCAGCTTGAGGTCGGTGCCGCAATGGGGCTCGGTGAGGCACATGGTGCCGGCCCAGTCGCCATCCGCCATGCGCTTCGCCACATGCTCGCGCATCCAGTCCTCGCCCGTCGCCCAGAGCGCGCCGAGCGCCGCGCCCGTGAGGCCCGGATACATCGAGAAGGCCTGGTTCGCCGAGGAGCCCAGTTCCGCGAAGGCGAAGGTGATGACGGAAGGCAGATTCGCGCCGCCCAGTTCCTCGGCCACGCCGAGCTTGTTCCAGCCGCCGTCTGCATAGGCGCGGAAGGCTTCCTTGAAGCCCTTGGGCGTGCGCACGACGCCGTTTTCGAGGTGGCAGCCTTCCTCGTCGCCCGACTGGTTCAGCGGCTGCAGAACTTCCTCGCAGAACTTCGCGCCGCCTTCCAGAATCGCGCCCGTCATGTCGGGCGTCAGCTCCGCAAAGCCCGGCAGATCGGTCCGCTTCTCGATTTCGAGAAGCTCATGGAAAAGAAAGAGAAAATCCTCGACCGGTGCCTTGTAGCTCGGCATATCGCGCGCTCCGTTCCGTTGCTTTCAATGATGTCAGTAAGCGGCGCGGATATTGCAGGAGGACGCTGCGGAAGGCAAGGGGGGAGGGTACGGAGCGTTCAGGATTGAAATCTGCGCGATGTGGAATAGGCGGGTGTCATAGTCATCGGAATATTAAGTTTTCCAGAATGCTGTTGCGGAGAGTCTAGTCTCGCTGTCATCTTGACTTGGGAATAATTGAATTAGCGAATCCTTATGTCGGCTGAAAAAAAGCTCAAAGAAGTGTTCCGTACCCAAAGGGTCAGGGATCCGATACATGGACTGATTGTCTTTCGAAAGGGAAATGCGGTTGATGAGTTGGCTTGGAAGCTTATCAATACGCCAGAATTTCAAAGGCTTCGGCGGATTAAGCAACTAGGCGTTTCGGAATTTGTCTTTCCTGGTGCTACGCATACTAGGTTCGCCCATTGCATAGGCGTATTTCATACCGCTCGAATGTTGATTGGGGTTATCCGTCGCGAGATCGAATCGATTAATCAAGAGTTCGACGAGGACAAAGCTGAAGTCGCTCAGATCGCTGCGCTGCTTCATGACCTCGGGCACGGCCCCTTTAGCCATACTTTCGAGGAAGTGCGGAAGTCGCAAAACATAAAAAAGCGGCACGAAGAGTGGACTGCGGAAATCATTCTTAATCCAAAAGGCGGCATCAAGCCGTTGCTTAGGAATTTTAGACCCGGCAAGAAGTTTTGTGATGAGGTGGCCGCATTGCTCGGATCTGAGGATCCGAAAGATATCTATCATGCGGTTGTTTCGAGCTCATTTGATGCTGACCGTCTAGATTATTTGCGTCGTGATCGGTTGATGACCGGAACGGGGGCTGGGGCCATTGATATGGATTGGCTCGTCGAGCATGTCCGAGTGGCTGAAGTCAACCTTGAAGCGGCGGATATTGATCCAGAGGCGGATAATGATGGTAACGAGAGCCCTCGTGCGCCGACGTTCTGTATAGACGTAAAGGCGTTGCCAGCTGCGGAGCAGTTCTTGCTCGCGCGATATACGCTCCACCAACAAGTTTACTTTCACAAGACAACTAGGTGTGTGGAGCAAATGATTGCCGCTTTGCTCCGTAAGGTGGCCGAGCAAGCGAAAAAGGCGTCTGCTTCGAAATTCACGGGACTTGAAAAGAGCAATCCCCTTTTGCGTTTTTTTGCAAAGGATGGTGCCACTTTGGAGAATTACTTGGCTCTTGACGATGCGGTCGTCTTGAGCGCGTTTGAGAGAATGATGTATGCGAAAGATGAAGTCATTGCGCAGTTAGCTCGACGCTTGAGGGAGCGGTCTCTCTATAAGACGCTGGATGTAGCCGCGTTTGGTTCTGATCCCGGGAAGCAGCGGGCCAAGGCGCGTCAAATTGACAAGAAGGTTTTGGAAGGGGTGTTTTCTGGAACTGTTCTAAAAGATGAGGGCGCGTCTCTGAGCATATTGAGCATATATAGCCAAGTCGGTGGCGATGATGAGAAAGCCCATAAAAAGCTCAGGATTCTAGACGCTGACGGCAAGCCGATCGAGATTTCGCGTCTCTCACAAATTATTGAGCAGCTTGCATCCAAGCGACAGCTAACGAGGTACTATTTCTCAAACGAATCAGATCGCATCAAAGCGCGAAATTAATTCAGGGAAGCTGGCCATGGATCGCGAAGATATCGTCAGTGCAGTAATTGCTGCAGCTGGCGGAGAAGTGACAGGTCGTGTACGGCTACAAAAAATAGTTTATTTGCTCGATCAACTCGGACTAAAGAGCGGGTTTGAGTATGAGTACTATCATTATGGGCCATATTCTTCGGATCTCACGGCGGCGACCGAGGATGCGAAGGCATTTGATTTAGTCGAAGAGCAGATCGATTATCGTCGAAGCGATGGGGCGCAATTCAGCAAATTCAGCTTCACCGGGGCGCAGCCTATTAAAAAGGAAGCGTATGGAAAGTTAGGTGAGCAACAGGTTCGGGAATTGCTCAGCCCAATGATGCGGCGTAGCGCTACGGTATTGGAATTAGCCGCGACGGTCGATTGGCTGCGTCGCTATGAACGGGTCTCGGATTGGAGGGCTGAGATAAAAAAGCGAAAGGGCGTTAAGACCGAGGGGGGGCGGTTGGAGCAGGCCGTCGAACTCCTTAATGAGTTGGGGCTTCAGCCTAAGTAAAGCGCACTACCCTCTCGTCTCCTTCATCTTGACGGTCAGCGATCCCACCGGCATTCCCGCGTTGTGAAGATTTTCGGGCTGGCCTTCCAGAATGAAGTATCCCGTCATTTGCTTTGAATGAAAAACTAATCCCCGTCCCATCATCCGCACCCATATTACCTCCATCGCCTTCGCGAAGGGACGTACCGGACCGTCCGATGCGTGGGAGGCGAGCGGCATCCGGGACTCGCGAGGGTAACGGACTCGTGGGACCGGCCAATCAGTCGGTATTGGCGGGTAGTACGGCGATCGGAACACGAAGAAGTCGAAAAAATGCCGCGCGCGGGGCCGGGCGTTTTCGCCCCTGCACATGCCACATGTCACATGCAGGACATGTGCGAATGACGTTCCCGCCCCGCGCCCCTTCACCGGCGCGCCGCGTGCCACACCCCCGGAGGCGGAGCCTCGCGGGGCTAGACGCGCATCAGCCTCATGGCGTGGGGTGGGGCGTAACGGGCCGTCATGCCGGACTTGATCCGGCATCCATCTTTTTCTCGTGGCGTGTGTGGTGAAGGTGGACCCCGGGTCGAGCCCGGGGTGACGGGTGTGTTGGGCGGGGGCGGCGTGCCTGATGAGCGTCATGCCGGACCTGATCCGGCATCCATCTTTCTCGCGCCGCATGTGGTGAAGCTGGACCCCGGATCAGGTCCGGGGTGACGGGCGGGGATATGCCTCGTGTCCGCTCAGCCTTGCGAAGCCTTCTGCCATTCCTTCATCGCCCTGGCGAAGTGATCGACAAAGAGTTTCGCCTTGGGCGTCGTCAGCCGGTTGGTGGGATAGACCGCATAGATGCCGCGCTCGGGGCCTTTCCAGTCGTCGAACACCATGACGAGTTTCTTCTCGCCAAGTTCCTTCGTGACCATCCAGCTCGGCAGGGCGGTGAGGCCGAGCCCTTCCACGGCGGCGGCGCGCATGGCCGCGCCCGTCGAGGTCGTGAAGGACGGCGTGATGGGCACGGCGATGGACTCGTCGCCCTTCTGCAGCGGCCATTCGCTCGCCCATCGCTGATGGCCGAAGGCGATGATGCGGTGGCCGGCAATGTCATGCGGGTGCTTCGGTCTGCCCGCCGCTTTCAGATAGGCGGGCGAGGCCACGACGACGACCTGCGATGTGCCGATGCGGCGCACGACGAGATTGGGCGCGGGCTCCGGCGCGATGCGGATGGCGAGGTCGAGCCCTTCCTCGACGAGGCTCACATAGCGCGGGCTCTCGACGAGTTCGATCTGGATCTTCGGATAGAGCGCGAAAAAGCTTTTGAGCGCCGGCACGATGGCGAGGTCTGAAAACGTGTCCGGTGCGCCGATGCGGAGCGGCCCCGAAGGTTCGCTGCGCAGCGCCTCGACCTCTGCGCGGGCGGCGGCGGCTTCCTCCACCGCGCGGGCGGCGCGGGCGAGGAACAGGTGGCCCGCCTCCGTCGGCGTCACCTTGCGCGTCGTGCGCTCAAGCAGGCGCACGCCGAGCCGGGTTTCGAGTTCGCGTACCGTTTCGCTGACCGTCGATTTCGAAAGGCGCAGCTTTTCGGCCGCCCGGGTAAAGCTCCCGGTCTCCGCCACGGCCACGAAAATCTCCATCCCCTGAAACAGCTCCATGCCGAATTGTTCGCCGATCCCGAACATTATGTCCAGCTTCGGGCGGCTTATCGGGCGGCCGGGTGCGGGGTAATCAGGGGGCGTTCCGGTCACGGAGCAACGGATTTACCGGCTCGGAGGAGGTTACCCCATGAATGCGTTATCCATCGATGTAAGAACGCTCACCAGCGGCGGCGGCGAAGTGCTCGACATTCTGGGCGCGGATATCACGGTCAAGGCGACGGGCGAGCGGGGCGGCGCCTTCCTCGCGGACCATCCGGTGCCGGTCGGCTATTTCGTGCCGCCCCATTCCCACGCGGTCGAGGAAGAGATGTTCTTCGTGACCGAGGGCGAAGTCACCTTCGACACTGACGAAGGCATAAAGGTCGCCGGTCCCGGCGATTTCATTCATGCGCCGCAGGGCTCGCGCCACGGTTTCAGCAATCCGGGGCCGAAGCCCGCCCATATGATCGTCGTTGCCTCGCCCGGCGCGGGCTTCACGGAATTCTTCCGCTCCCTCGACCGCAAGGCCAAGGCGAGCGGCATCACGCCTGCCGACGTTCAGGAAATCGCCGCCGAATACGGCATCGCCATCGGCTGAATCCCTCGGGAGGGGTGCCTCAGCATCCCTTTCTCAACCCCTCGGCCGCAATCCCCCGCCGGTCGAGGGGAATGAGGTCCGCCTTCGCCGCGCCCCGCGCGATCATGGCGAGGTCGGTCGCCACGTCCTGCGCGTGGTCTTCCAGATCGCCCGCGCGCCAGACGATGCAGCGCGCATAGGGCGTCTCGTCCTTCGCGCGGAGCCCCGGCCTGTCGGGGATAGAGGCCTCCGTCAGCGTCGCGCGGAGCCATGCGAGGCGCTCGTCGGCGCGGGCCGCGAGCGGGCGCGCCTCGTCCGGCGTCAGCCCGGCTTCGATCCTGTCCGCAAGTGTCAGCAGCTCGGTCTGAAGTTTCGCAATGTCGCCAAGCGTCGCCGCATAGCGCGCGCGGTCGTAGGTTTCCGCATGGGCCGTGGTCATGATCGCCAACACAAGAAACGTCATGGCCCGGCTCGTCCGGGCCATCCACGTCTTTCCTTGTTCGCCGCGAAAGGCGTGGATGCCCCGCATGAAGCGGGGCATGACGGAACGGGTGGCGGGAAAAAGCCGCATCATCACGCCGCCAACTGCCGCTGCATCGACGCGCTATCCCTTGCGCCCCAGCGCCGCGCGATCTTGCCGTCACGCATTTCGAACCATTCCATGGCAACGAGTTCATATGACTTGCCGGTCGGCTCCGTGCCACGGAAGGGCGCGCGGAACGTGCCGCGCTCCGTATAGCGCACGGCCACCTTGTCGCCCTCGGCCACCATGTCCTCGATGATGAGCTGGAGCCCATAGGCCGCATGGAAATCGCGCCAGACGGGCATGGCGACCTCGTCGATATTGCCCCAGCCGAGGACGCCTTGGATCACGGCGTCTTCGGTGAAGAGCGGGCGCAGCGTTTCGAAGTCGCCCGCGCTGAAGGCGGCCGCATAGCGGCGGATGATGTCCTTATGGGCTTCGCTCATGATTCCCCCTGTCTGTCAGCGGGCGCATGATAAGCGGGCCGGGCGCTTGCGGAAAGCGTCAGGCGGCTCTGGCGAGGAGGGCGCCGATATCCGGCAGGCCGAAGCCAAGGTCTATCAGCGTCGCGTCTTCGACCATGGTGGCCGTTTCCTCGATGCCGAAAGGCGCATAGCCGTCGTACCGTTCGCGGCATACCAGGGCCATGACGCGAGGTGGCTGGTCTTCGGGCGCTGCAAGCGGAAGCATCAGCATTTCGATGCGGCCGGGCCTGCCACCCTCATAGATATGGCTGTAATGCGAAAGGATGCCGATGCGGGCTTGCGCGACGGTGGTGAAGGCAAGACCGACCTGTCCGCGAAGGGCGGGCGGCGTCAGCTCGATCATATTCATGCCGCGCGGCTCGAAGCCCATGCGTTTGACGGCGAGCGTTCCGGCAAGGCGAAAGCGGATCGTCGCGGCGTCGATGACGTCGTAGATCAGCAGTTCCGGCAGGAGCGTCTTCATCGCGCCGAGGTCGAGCTCGTCGGCGCGCGGCAATTCATTCGCCCGGCGATGGCTCTGCCAGCACTGAAGGAATTTGCCGGTGCTTTCGAATTCGAATGACGCGGTTTCGGCGTCAGGGCAAAGCGCGATGGGGGGAAGGGAGGGATCTACTGGAAACATCGAATCTTCAACTCTCGGTACTGCCGCGATTCTAGCCGTTGAAGGTTAACGCTTCCCGCCTGTTTCCGAAGATCCCTCCTTGCGTCGTGGTTAGCTATTGGTAAAGACCGGCTTGCGTTTTTGAAGGAATGCGGCGACGCCTTCCTTCATGTCGTTGGTCTGGGCGCAAAGGATCTGGTTGCGGTCTTCCATCGCGATGGCCGCTTCGAGGCTCCCCGCATCGACCGACATGTTGAGGCATTCCTTGGTGAGGCGGAGCCCGATGGGCGAGGTCGTCAGCATCTCGTCGATATAGGGTTGCGCCGCTTCTTCGAGCTTGTCGTCCGGCACCACTTCGGAGACGAGGCCGACGCGCTCGGCGCGGGCCGCGTTGATGAAACGGCCGGTCATCATCAGTTCGGACGCGACCGAAACGCCGACAAGGCGCGGCAGGAAATAGGACACGCCGATATCGCAGGCCGAAAGCCCGATGCGGATGAAGGCGGCATTCATGCGCGCGCTTGTTCCCGCGATGCGGATGTCGGACGCAAGCGCGAAGGCGAAGCCGCCGCCGCAGGCCGGGCCATGGATCAGGCTGATGATCGCCTGCGGGCAGCGCCGCATGCGCATGACGATCTCGCTGATGGCGCGCTGGGTTTTCAGACCCTCCACGACGCCGCCGCGCGCATTGTCGCCCGTGTCGGTCCGTGTGATGGAGCTCGCCTTGAGGTCGAGCCCGGCGCAGAAGGCGCGGCCCGCGCCCTTCAGCACGACGATGCGGACGGACTGGTCGGTATAGAGCTTGAGGAAATAATCCTGCAGCTCGGAGATCATCTTCGGATTGAGCGAATTGAGCGCGTCGGGGCGGTTCAGCGTCACCCAGTCGACGGCGCCTTCCTTGCGGATGATCAGTGTTTCGTAAGTTGCCGTTGTGTCAGCCATGTTTTCTCTCCCTGTCGTTCCGGTTCTTGTTGGGAGAAGGCTACAGACTCGCGGCGCGAAAGTGCAGGGGGTGAATCTATTGCTGCTCGGTTTCCATGCGGAGCAGCACGCGCTCGGGAATATCGAGCCATTTGAGCGCTAGAACGCCGCCCGGCTCGACGCGCGTCACCTCGGCGGCGAAGGACTGCCCGGGCGCCGCCGGCTTCCAGCGCAGAGTGCCGCTCACAATGTCGCCGACGGCGGCCATGCTGGTGTAATTGCCGATACAGGCACCGCCCGTCGACCAGTTGCGGGCCCGATGGTCGATCCCGCCAATGGCGATGATGAGAACAGGGTCGTCCGCGCGCGCGGCTGCGCGATGCTCCGGCATCTCCAGCCTTACGCGCCAGTTTTCGACCAGACGAGAAATCAACGACATGCCGCCCCCGCGATGCATGGCAAGATAGGCGAGCATTGTGACAGCTTGAGCCGCGATGCCAAGGTGAAAAGCCGGTTTCGTGAGCGTCCGTTACGGGGCTTTCGGTGGTCCCGGAGCTTCGCTATAAGGATTCAACGTCCAATGAGTGGAGCAATCCCATGCCGCAGGCCGGAAAGCCCGCCCCCATCCTGATCGAGGTGGGACCTGGCGAGCTCGTCGACAAGATCACCATTCTGGCCATTAAGTCGGAGCGTATGAGCGATCCCGACAAGCTTCGGAATGTGCGCTATGAACTTGACGTGCTCGACCGCGCCCGGCGTTCGCATGTGCCCGATACGCCGGAGCTTCGCGTGCTCGAGGCGGAACTCAAGGCCGTGAACGAGGCGCTCTGGGTGATCGAGGACGATATCCGTCAATGCGAAGCCGACAAGGATTTTGGCTCCAAGTTCATCGAGCTCGCCCGCGCGGTCTATAAGCAGAATGACAAGCGTGCGATGTTGAAGAAGGACATCAACCGGATCACCGGTTCGGCGATCGTCGAGGAAAAGTCCTACACCGAATTCAACTGAGCTTTTCGGCGGGCTGGGGCAGCTTGGCGCGCAGATAGATCTCGTCGAGCACGCGCTCGATGGGAAGCGCCGAGAGATGCGCGACTTCGATTGCCGCGAAATTCTCGCGCTCGATTCCCGTCCGTTCCGCCGACATGTGCGGGCCGAAAAGCGCAAGACCCGGCGCGCCGATATGGGCGGCGAGATGCGTCGGCCCTGTATCATTGCCGACGACGAAGGCCGCGCCCTTCAGCACGCCCGCGAATTCGAACCAGTTGATGAAGCCGCGCGGCCCATAGAGCTTGGTGCCCGGGATTTCTTTCGCGAGTTCCAGCTCGTCGGGGCCCGGCGCGATGACGACTTCCTGCCCGTCCTCGATCAGGCGCTTGGCGAGCGCGGCATAATAGGGCCAGCGCTTTTGCGGGTGGCGGGCGGACGAGCCGGGGATCAGCACGATATAGGGACGTGTGACGCCTGCTTCTGCAAGAAGCGCCGTCACGTCCTCGGCGAGCCAGGAGACGTTCGGGTGCCGCGTGTGGCGCACGGGAACGCCCGCGTCCTTCAACTGCCCTGCGAGGCGGTCGAGCGTGCGGATTTTCTTCGGATGCTTCGCGCGGTGCGGATGGCTGCATCCCGGCGCGGTGCCGGACCAGTTCGTGTCCTGGAAGAACCAGCGGAAGTAGCTTGCCGTGCGCGGTGAGTTCTGAAGGTCATAGACCATGTCGAACTTCTCGGCCTTCAGCCGCTTGCCGAGTTGCCACATGAGATCGAGGCGCCAGCGTGGCGCGCGCTCGTCGATCATGACGCTGTCGACCCAGGGGCAGCGCTCGAAGATGCGGCGATAGGGCGGCGTCGTCAGAACGACGATCTCATCGTCTTTGTGGTGTTCGCGGATATCCCTGAGCGCGCCGTCGCATTGAATGACGTCGCCGAAGGCTCCATGTTTGATGATCAGAATACGGCCCATGCCAAGCTCGGTCTCGCATTTTTCCCGTGGCAACGGCTCTTGGTCCGGGGCCCTGTCCAGAATGTCACAGCGCCCCCAATGGCGCGAGGGCTATTGCGCAGAAAATGCACCTCCTAGACTATGCGCGCGTGACCGGCAGCATGGAGGAGCGACGGAAAAACGGTGCCTTTCCGTTGGAGTCACCGCTGGCTTGTTGGCCCGTTCCCGATTTGAGTGACCGATTTGAGTGATCGACAGGAGAGCCCTTTACGGGCAGCCGATATGAGCCAGCCGAAAGAAGATGCGCTGAAGAGCCTCGGGCTCATTTCCGGAGCCGGGGGCAAGGGGTTCAAGGACTGGGTCTTGCGGCGTCCATGGATCGCTGGCGGCATTGCAATTGTCGTTCTGCTTGTGCTCGCGCGGCTCATTTTCTTCGGCGGGAATGGCGCGGTCGAATATGTGACCGACAAGGTGGTGCGTGGCGATCTCAAGGTCACGGTGACCGCGACCGGCACGGTTGAGCCGGTAACGACGGTGACGGTGGGCAGCGAAGTCTCCGGCCGTCTCGAAAAGGTTCTCGTCGATTACAACGATCAGGTGAAGCGGGGACAGGTTCTCGCCGAGTTGGACACGGCCACGCTCGAAATGACGGTGGCGAAGTCCAAGGCAAATCTGGACGACGCGCGGGCGACCGTCCTGCAATACGAGGCGACGCTGATCGAGACGACGGCGAAGTGGAAGCGCTATCGCGATCTTTCCCGGCAGAATGCGATTTCAAAACTCGATTTCGATACGTCCTACGCCGATCTGAAGCGCGCCGAGGCGAACCTTGCCAGCGCCAGGGCGAAGGTCAAATCCTACGAAGCGCAGCTCTCGGCAGATGAAACGTCGCTCTCCAAGGCCACCATCAAGTCGCCCATCGACGGCGTTGTTATCGAGCGCGATGTCGAGCCGGGACAGACGGTCGCCGCGACCTTCGAGACGCCGACGCTTTTCACGCTTGCGGACGATCTGCGCCACATGGAATTGCAGGTCAAGGTGGACGAGGCCGATGTGGGTGAAGTGCGCATCGGACAGAAGGCGACTTTCACCGTCGACGCTTATCCGAACCGTATCTTCGAAGCAGCGATTGAAAAAGTCCGGTATGCGTCGACGACGACGAACAATGTCGTTTCCTATGTCGCCGTTCTGACCGTCAATAACTCCGAGCTTCTGCTTCGTCCGGGCATGACCGCAACGGCGGAAATCGTCACGGCGGAAAAGAAGGATGCGCTGCTCGTTCCCAACGGCGCGACGCGGTTCACCCCGCCCGATGCGAAAGCGCCTGAAGCACGTGTATCGGAAAAGGGCATTGTCGAGAAATATGTATGGGTGTTGAAGGACGGCGAACCGACCGCCGTGCCCTTGCAGCTCGGGCTTACGAATGGCCAGAAGACCGAAGTTCTCGCCGGCGATGTCGCGCCTGACACGGTCGTCATCACCGATATCAAGACGAAGGGGAAATAGCCGTGGCGGTTTCTGCGGTCTCCCCGGCATTGATCGAGTTTCGCCAGGTCGCCAAGGTCTACGGGCATGGCGAGAATGCCGTGCACGCGCTCGATAGTGTCGATCTCGTCATCAATGACGGCGAGTTCGTCGCCATCATGGGGCCGAGCGGATCTGGCAAATCGACCTGCATGAACATCATCGGCTGCCTCGATACGCCGACTTCCGGCCAGTATCTCTTTCGTGGCGTCGATGTCGGATCGCTCAGCCGCGATCAGCGGGCGCTTCTGCGCCGTAATCATCTCGGCTTCGTCTTTCAGGGCTTCAATCTTCTGAAGCGCACCACGGCGCTGGAGAATGTGGAGCTTCCGCTCATCTATCGCGGCGTTCCCCGCGCCGCGCGTCATGCGCGCGCGCGTGAAGCGCTGGAGGCGGTCGGCCTTGGCGATCGCGGCGGCCACACGGCGTCGGAGCTTTCCGGCGGGCAGCAGCAGCGCGTCGCCATCGCCCGCGCCATCGCCAGCGATCCCGCGGTCATTCTTGCCGACGAGCCCACCGGCAATCTCGATTCGCATCGCTCGCGGGAGATCATGGAATTGCTCGCGAGTCTCAACCGGGAGCGCGGCATCACCGTCGTCATGGTGACGCATGAGCCGGACATGGCTCTTTATGCGCGGCGGGCGGTGAGCTTTCTCGATGGCCGGATCTCCACCGACCAGGCGCAATCCGGTCACGCGCCGGCGGGCGGGGCGTAATCATGTTCCTCGAAACGCTGCTTCTCGCCTTCCGCGAAATCCGCCGCAACGTTATGCGTTCGGCGCTCACCATGCTTGGTATCATGATCGGCGTCGCGGCGGTCATCGCCATGGTGACGCTGGGCGGCGGGGCCAAGCAAAAAGTCTCGAACGATATTTCGAGCCTTGGCAAGAACCTGCTCATGATCATGCCCGGAACTCATCAGACAGGTCCGTCCAGCGGCGGTGCGCCGTTCAAGAACGAGGACGTGCAGGCGATCAAACGCAGCATCGACGGGGTCCAGGCCGTCGCGCCCATGTCGACGTCTTCGGTCCGCGCTGTCTATGGCAATACGAACTGGACGACGACCGTGTCGGGTACGACGAATGCCTATTTCGGAGCGCGGCAATGGGCGGTGGACAAAGGACGTTTCTTCGACGAGGCGGAAGAGCGCTCCGGCCGCACTGTGTGTCTTATCGGCGCGACGGTTCACAAAAATCTCTTCGGTCAGCAGGATCCGATCGGTGCCCGCATTCGCCTTGGCACGGGCTCATGCGAGGTGATCGGTCTTCTGCAGAGTAAGGGCTCGTCAGGCTTTGGCAGCGATCAGGATGACACTGTCATCATGCCGCTTTTCGCCTTCCAGCGGCGGATTTCGGGTGTCGACGATGTTTCGATGATTTTCATCTCGGCGCGCAGCGAAGGTTCGATCGACAAGGTGAAGGCGGCGACCGAAGCTCTGCTCCGGCAGCGTCGCCACATCGTCGGCGGCAAGGAAGACGATTTTCAGGTGCAGGACATGCGCGAGATCGCAAGCCTCGTCGAAAGCACGACGACGTTGCTGACCGCCTTTCTCGGCGCGGTCGCCGCGATCAGCCTTCTCGTCGGCGGCATCGGCATCATGAACATCATGCTCGTCTCGGTGACGGAGCGAACGCGCGAGATCGGCATTCGCCTCGCCATAGGCGCCTATGAGCGCGAGGTGCTTCTGCAGTTTCTCGTCGAAGCGGGATCGCTTTCGCTTGCCGGCGGCATCGTCGGCATCCTCATCGGCCTGGCGATCTCCGCCTTTGTCGCGCCGATGGTCGGCATTCCCTTCGTGCTCAATCTCTGGATCATCGGCGTCGCCTTCGTCTTCTCGGCGGCGGTCGGCGTCGTCTTCGGCTATTTCCCGGCCCGCAACGCGGCGCGCCTCGATCCGATCGAGGCGCTGCGTTACGAGTGATCAGCCGGGAAGGATCGGCAGCGAGATGAAGGAGCCGCCTTCGCCGCCGCTGACGACCGTGAGCGTCGTGACGCGGCAATCGATGAGCCTCGTGTCGAGAGGTGCGTCGCCCGTTCCCGGATTGACGCCGAAGGCGGGATAGTTCGCGGCCGCGAGCGAAAGACGAAGCGCGTCGCCCGGCTGGAGCGTCGCGCAGGTGGCGCGCATGGCGACCTTCACGAGCCCGTCCTGAACGCTCTCCACCCGCGCATGGCCTTGTGTGAGATTGAAGACCTGTCCGCCGGGCGTCACGCGCGAAAGAATGGCGCTGACGTCGTAGCTCGGCTGGTCGGCGGAGATGGCGAGCGAGACGCTCACCTCGCCCGCAAGGGCAAGCGGCGCGTCGAGTGGCGCGGAAGTATAGGTCGCTATATCGGTGCGGTCGTCGAGCGCGGTGCGGTTCTGCATGCCGCCGGGATAGGCGTTGTGGCCGCCGAGCGAAGGCGCGGGCCGCCACGGATCGTGCACGATGCGGTCGGGAACGGCGTCGCTTGCGGGTTCTTCGGTGACGGAGCCCGATGCCGTCGTCGTTGAGAGCCCCTTGCTTGCGAGGAAGCGAGGCGCCGCCGTTTCAGGCCATGCGTCGAATCCGCGCCATTCTCTCGCGACGAGATCGAAGAGTTCGACATCGGGCGCCGATGGCGCCGCGGCGCCCTTCAGAATATGGTCGAACCATTCGATCTGGCGCTCGTCGATGGTGCTGACGGCGCTGGCGCCCATGTCGACGCCGCCGATCATGCGGCCCCAGGGAATATGCGTCCAGGGGCCGATGACGAGCTTCTGCAATGCGGTCGTGCGCTTCGCGGCATCCTTCCAGAAGCCGAGCGTGCCCATCAGGAAGCCGTCATACCAGCCGCCGATATGCAGCATGGGAATGTTGATGGGTTTGTCGGCCAACGCGTTGCGCGGCGCGCGCTTCTGCCAATATTCGTCGCGGTCAGGATGCGCCACCCAGTCAGGATAATGCGCGTAAGAGCCAAATTCCTCGACGACCTGGGGCATATAGGGGCGCGCTTCATTGAGCGGCGGATTGCGAGAGGCGGAGAGGAGCGCGATATAGGCTTTCTCGTCGCCCGCGATGCGCGCCTGCTCCGCCGCCATTTGCAGGCCCCAGCCGAGGCCGCCCGAAAAGCAGAAGGCGCCGCCCTCATAAGCCCAGTCGCCATGAATGTCATAGCCGCACATGGCAGGGCAGATGGTGGCCAGCGCTGGCGCGCCCGATGCCAGCGCGAGAAGCTGCGTTACGCCCTGATAGGAGAACCCATACATGCCGACCTTGCCGGTCGAGCCCGGCAGTCCTGCGGCCCAGGCGACCGTCTCGCCGCCGTCACGCACATCGTCGACGAAGAGCCGGTACTTGCCGTCCGATGTCCCGCGTCCGCGCACGTCCTGAATAACGACGATATAGCCATGTGCCGCATACCAGGACGGATGGGCGTAGACGACGGTAGCCGCGATCTTGCGGCCATAGGGCTGGCGCATAAGCAGAACGGGAAAATTTCCTGTGCCCCGCGGGCGATAGATATCGGCGTCGAGCCGCACGCCATCCGACGTGATCATCGATTGCGTGACAGGTCCATCGACTTCGTAAGGCAGGCGCATAGCATCATCCACTCATGAGAACTCGGACCTGACATTACAAGATTCGTACCACCTCCATCCGCGATGTCGCGGCTGGCATGGCGCTTGCTCCTGTTGCGAGGAAAACGGAGTACCCCCATGTTGCCTATCAAGAAATCCATCGCCGATTATCCCTGCTACCGCATCAGCCCCGACGACACGAATTACTTCGCGCTGGTCATGGACCCGGTCGCCGACAACGTGTCCTTCGTCACAGTCGTCGAGGTGTTCGAGAAGGGCGGAAAGACGCCGCCCAATTCGCATGACGCGGCTTATGAAATGTTTTTCGTCCTGAAGGGCGAGGGCAAGGCCTGGTGCGACGGCAATGAGACGACGCTGAAAGCGGGAGACGTTCTCGTTCTGCCGCCGAAGTCCGAGCATGTCGTCGAGAATACGGGCGAGGGTAAGCTCTATTGCCTGACGACGATGATGCCGAACGAGGGTTTTGCGGAACTCATTCGCAAGGGCATTCCCGTCACGCTCGACGCCGAAGACATCGCCGTTTTCGGAGGAATGTGAGATGGCCGTGACGAAGAAGCCGCGCTACTGGCACGAACTCACGACCTTCGACTTCGATGCGCTGGACAAGGACAAGGTGGTCGCCGTCTTGCCTGTGGGCGCAACGGAACAGCATGGACCGCATCTGCCCGTTCTGGTCGATGCGGGGCTCAACAAAGCCATTGTCGAAAGGGCAATTTCGCTTCTGCCGCAGGAACTTGACGTTCTAGTGCTGCCGGCGCAAACCATCGGCAAGAGCGACGAGCACGCCGCCTTTCCCGGAACGCTCACGCTGTCGACCGAAACGCTGATCCGCGTCTGGACCGAGATCGGCGAATGCGTCGCGCGGGCGGGCATCCGCCGCTTGCTCATCTTCAATTCGCATGGCGGCCAACCGCAGGTGGCGGACATCGTCGCGCGCGATCTGCGCGTTCGCCTCGGCATGTTCGCGGTCACGACGGCGTGGTGGCAGCTCGATCAGCAGCCGGGGTTTTTCCCCGACGCGGAGATGAAGCATGGCATTCATGGAGGTGCCGTCGAGACATCCATGATGCTGCATCTCTATCCCGAGCTCGTGCGGATGGACAAGGCGCAGAACTTCGTCTCGCTCTCCGCGCTCATGGAGAACGAGTACCGTCTGCTGACACCTGAAGGTGGCGTCGGCTTCGGCTGGCAGGCGCAGGATCTCAATGTGCTCGGTGCTTGCGGAGACGCGACGCTGGCGGATGCGGCGAAGGGCAAGCAGCTCGTCGATGGCGCCGCAGCGGGGCTCGTCGAACTCCTCGGCGAGATCGCGCGCTACCCTCTGGAGAACATCAGGCAGCGCGAGGTTCTGCCTAAACGGTGAGCGCGTCCGGTCAATATGTATGCAAAATCATAGCGGGCCGTGCCGCCGTCCCGCGCTTTGTCAGGCCCCATGCGTGGCATGGTCTTTGCGGATCGCATGGCAGTGTTCTTTAGCGAGGTACTGCCATGCGTGATCTTTCGGCCTTCACAAGCGAACTCGGCGATATTCCAACTTTCGCCGATCCGACGCGGATTAAGCAGCGCAGCCGAGACTTCTATTGGTATAGCCCTCGCCTCAAGCCGATCTTTGACGAGGTGCTTGCCGATCTCGTTGTGCTGCCCCGGACCGAGGAAGAGGCGCTCACGGCGATCAAGCTCTGCTTCAAGCATAATGTGCCGCTCACCGTGCGCGGTACCGGCACCGGCAATTACGGCCAGGCCATGCCCATGAAGGGCGGCGTCGTTCTCGATATGTCGGATATCACCGGCATCGTCTGGATGAAGCCGGGCTCGGTGCGCGTGAAAGCGGGCACGAAGATCCACGATCTGGAAGCTGCCGCAAATGCGCAGGGGCAGGAAATGCGTATCTTCCCGTCCACGCGGCGGGCAGCCACCATCGGTGGGTTCATCGCTGGCGGTTCGGGCGGTGTCGGCGCCGCGAATTGGGGCCTGCTCCGCGATCGCGGCAATATCCTTGCGGCTCGCGTTCTGACCATGGAGGAAAATCCGCGCATCCTCGAATTGCGCGGCGACGAGATCCAGAAGGTCAATCACGCCTACGGCACGAACGGCATCATCACCGAAGTCGAGATACCGCTGGCGCCTGCCTATGACTGGATCGACACGGTCATAACCTTCGATGATTTCGGCGCGGCCGCGCGCTTCGGCCAGGCCTTGGTCGAAAGCCCCGGCATTCTGAAGAAGACTTGCGCTTTGCTGCCGTCACCCATTCCGCAGAGCTATTTCAAATCCCTCAAGCCCTATATCGGCGAAGGGAAGCATTCGATTTTCTCGCTGGTCGCGCCCCATTCCTTCGAGGCATTGCTCGAACTCGTGGCGGACCACAGCGGCGAGGTCGTCTATCGCAAGTCGCAGTCCGAGGTGGAAGTGGAGAAGGGCATCCCTCTCTATGAGTACACATGGAACCACACCACCATGTGGGCGCTGAAGCATGACAAGTCGATCACCTATCTTCAGACCTTCTTCCCGGCGGGACAGAATGTCGAACTCGTGCAGAAGATGAATGAGCATTTCGGTGACGAGGTGATGCACCACCTCGAATTCGTCCGCGCTGGCGGCGGCTTCACCTGCTTCGGCATTCAGCTGGTGCGCTACACGACCGACGAACGGCTTGACGAGATCATGGCCTTCTACGAGGAACATGGCTGCGCGCAGTTCAACCCGCATGCCTTCACGCTCGAAGAGGGCGGCATGAAGGAAGTCGATCTTGTGCAGCTCGACTTCAAGCGCGAGTCCGATCCGAAGGGCCTGCTCAATCCCGGCAAGATGCTTGCCTGGGAAGACCCGAGCTGGACCGCGGCGAAGGACAAGACCTATCTCTATGCAGCGGGCTGAGCTGCTTTGTATGCAAACGCAGTCGCATTGCTCAAAGTTTCGTCATCGAGTGGCGCGGCTGCGGGCGATCGACAGCGTCGCGACGATAAGGGCCGCAGCAATCCGGCAAATTCGCATGGCATATGGCTTGCAGCCGTAGGCTGACAATGCGTGGCTACGACCATGTGTATTGAGTGTTTTTATAAACGGGGTGAGAGCAGATGACATCGAGACTGTTCACGTCTTTCGGGCGTGCGGCTTTGATCGGCGCCGTGACGATAGCGGCGGGCCTTTTCGGCGGCGAGGCGCAGGCGCTCGACAAGGTGAAGTTCGGCACGGACTGGATTGCTGAGGCCGAGCACGGCGGCTTCTATCAGGCAAAGGCGCTCGGCATTTACGAGAAATACGGCCTCGACGTCGAAATCGTTCCCGGCGGCCCGCAGGTCAACAATCCGCAGCTCGTCGCAACCGGCGCGCTCGACCTCGCCAGCCTTTCCTCGGCCTATCTGCCGATCATCTACACGAAGGAAGGCATCCCGGTCATCGCCGTCGCGGCCTTCTATCAGAAGAACCCGACCATTCTGATGGCGCATAAGGAAGCCGGCCTCAAGTCGCTCGCCGACATGAAGGGCAAGGCGATCATGGTGTCCTCCTATGCGCAGGACTCCTACTGGCCGTGGCTGCGCACCAAGTTCGGTTTTACCGACGATCAGATGCGCCCCTACACTTTCAATCAGGGCCCGTACCTTGCCGACAAGAATGCGATCGAGCAGGGCTATGTGAGCTCGGAGCCCTACACTGTCGAGCTTGAAGGCGCCCATCCGCAGGTGTTCCTGCTCGCCGACAACGGCTTCAACGATTACGCGTCGATCCTCTCGGCGCGCAAGGACATGATCGAAAAGAAGCCCGACGTGATCGAGCGCTTTATCAAGGCGTCGATCGAAGGCTGGATCAGCTTCCTGACCCAGGATCCGAGCAAGGCTTTTGCGCTTATCCAGAAAGACAACCCCGACATGAAGCTCGAGGTGATGAAGAAGGCGCGCGAGCTGATGATCCAGTACGGCATTGTCGACTCGGGCGATACGAAGAAGCTCGGCATCGGCGCCATGACGGATGAGAAGTGGGCCGCCGTGTTCAAGCAGATGCAGACCTCCGGTCTTGCCAAGGACGGCATGGATCCCAAGTCCGCCTACACTCTGCAGTTCGTGAACAAGGGCTTTGGCGTAAAGTAATCGTGACATGACGAGCGCCGGACGGGATCTCTCGTCCGGCGTCCTTTCAGAAAGAGTACTGGCGTGTTTCCCTCCATCCCCCAAGGCTCCTATCGATTGGTCAATGGCCGCGTGCCGGCTTGCGCCCTTGAGAGGGACGACACGGACGTGTTGGTGAAAGCCGATATTGTCGTCGTCGACGGCAAGATCGCAGCGATCGGCGCGAGCGAGGCGCATGGCGCTCTCCCTGTGGTCGATCTCGATGGCGGCATGATCTGGCCGACCTGCATCGAGCTTCACACGCATCTCGACAAGGGGCACACGTTAGGGCGTACGAGCAATGCCACCGGCACACATGACGACGCGTTGGCCGCTGTCACCGCCGACCGCGGACTTTGGTCGGCCGAGGATGTCGCGGCGCGCATGGAGTTCTCGCTGCGCTGCGCCTATGCCTATGGTACGTCGGCGATCCGCACGCATATCGACTCGTTCCCGCCGCAGGGCGAAATCAGCTGGCCCGTCTTCAGCGAGCTGAAGCGCAAATGGGCCGGGCGCGTCGAGTTGCAGGGTTCCTGCCTTGTGCATCTTCCTTTCTTCGATACGCCGGAGGCGGCCAGGCTCGCCGATCTCGTCGCCGACCATGGCGGCATTCTGGGCGTGGCCGCGAAAAGCATGCCTGGCATGGAGAAAACTTTCGACCGCTTTTTCGAGCTTGCCGTCGACCGCAATCTCGACATCGACGTCCATGCCGACGAAACAGCGGACCCGCTCTCCAACAATCTGGAAGATCTTGCCGACGCGACGATGCGCCATGGCTGGGAGGGCCGTGTCGTCGCGGGCCATTGTTGCAGTCTCGCGCAGCGAACCGACGAAGAGGCTGCGCGCACCATCGCGAAGGTGCGCGACGCGGGCATCACCATCGTCGCGCTGCCCATGTGCAATATGTATCTGCAGGGCCGTAGCGAAGGCCGCACACCGCGCTGGCGCGGCGTGACGCTGATGCAGGAACTCGCCGCTGCGGGCGTTCCCGTCGCCATGGCGAGCGACAATACGCGCGATCCCTTCTATGCCTATGGCGATCTCGATCCCGTCGAGGTCTTCACGCAAGCCGTGCGCATCGCGCATCTCGACCTGCCGGCCGATCCTTGGCTGGCGGGCATCACCTCGACGCCTGCGAATGCGATGGGTCTGAAGGGTGCGGGAAAGATCGCGGTGGGGCTTCCCGCCGATCTCATTCTCTTCCGCGTTCGTGACTGGACCGAGCTTCTCGCGCGGCCGCGTGCGGCGCGGCTTGTCATTCGCGGGGGCGCCGTGCTTAACGCCGAAGTGCCGGACTACCGCGAACTAGACGCGCTCTTCGTCCGCACGGCCTAAAGGCGGCTGAGCCGCGCCTTCACGCGGGCGAGGTAGGACTTCCGGCTTTCGGGCGTGGATGAATCCATGCGGTAATGCGCCATCCACAGCGTCTTGCAGCGCGGATGGCACGAGCCCCTGATGCCGCGCAGCAATGTGCGGCGATGAGGCTCGCCCACGATCTTCATCCACCACCACGGCGAGCCGCAGGTCGTGATGCCGCCGACCAGCTTTACATTGGTCAGCGCCGGCATGATCGGCATTTGTCCCTTCGGCATGGTGAAGGAGACGCCGGGCACGAAGACGCGATCGAGCCAGCCCTTCAGCATGGCAGGCAACCCGTACCACCAAGTCGGAAAAACGAAGATGAGAGCCTCCGCCCACTGGATATTGGCGATGTGCTCGGGAACATAGATGAGGTTCTTGCCTTCGGTGTGATAGTCGCGCCGCTCCTGACAGCCGAGACGCGGATCGAAATCCTCGGCATAGAGATCGGTGAGACGCACCTCATGCCCCTTTGCGCCAAGCGTCTCGACGACGGTGTCGCGCAGCGCGGCGCAGAAGCTCTCCGGAACGGGATGCGAATAGACGACGAGAACTTTCATGGGGCGGTCAATCGATGGCGGCGATAATGTCCGTGGCGGTCGCTGTGAAGCCGAAGCATTGTTTCACGTTATAGATCGTTGCATCGGTGCAGAAGGCAGGCGATGTCGTCGCCGAGCAATCCGTCAGCAACACGCAATCATAGCCGAGACAGTTCGCGTCCAGAAGCGTGCCGAAGACGCACTGGTCGAGGTTCACGCCCGCGAAGAGCAGCGTCGTTACGCCGAGATTGCGCAGGATGCTGTCGAGGGCCGTGTCCCAGAAGCCGCTCATGCGATATTTGTCGACATGTATGTCGCCGGGCGCGACCGTGAGTTCATCGACGATGGCGGCCGCCCAGCTATCCTTTTCGAGCACATGCGCGCCGTTGCTCGCCAATGGGTCGCCAATGCCGATGCCGCGGCCATCTGGTTTGTAGACATGCAGTACCGAGGGGCTGAGGTTGAGCTTGTCCGGCCTGTTGCCCCAGTTGACCCAGATCACCGGAACGCCCGCCTTGCGAAAGGCTGGAAGTGTCTTCGCCAGCGGCGCAATCGGTGCGCGGGCGGGCGTGACGTCGACGCCTATCCCCGAGAGCCAGCCATCCGGGTGGCAGAAGTCGTTCTGCATGTCGATGACGATGATGGCGGTGCATGCGAGGTCGATGGAAAGGTTCTGCGGTTCGGCTGCAAAGCGAACGGGGCGCGGGGCGGCACCTTTACGTGTCAGGTCGCATTCAGTTTCGTTCACGCGCCATTGATTGGCGCCGGCGCTGCCAAGCGCGACGAGATCGGACGAAGACATGAGATCAGCCTCTCTGGATCATCTTGCGCAGCGACACAGGCGCATCGCCGCGCGCTTCTTCCTCGCCATGAGCGTCGAGCATCGCCTTCATCTTCTGACGCATGACGATGCCCGGCCGGTCGGAGCGCATGTGGATTTCCTCGCGCGTTCCAATTTCCAGCGGCACGTCGCCTTCGGTGCTTTCGAGGATGTCCTTGTCCTCGTTTGTCACCATGCGATCGAAAGCGATGATGTCATCGGCGGGGGCATCCGCTTCCGTATCGTTGCGCACGACGAACTGGCAGACCATCGAGCGTTCATCGTCGATGGGCGTCGCCGCCGTGAAGATCATGTGGAAGAGGCCGTTGGGATAGGTGATGCGGAGCGCGCGGGCAAAGGGCAGGAACCAGTTGCTGTCCATGTAGCGCACGGTCCAGTCGTCATCCATGCCGAGGTTCTTCTTCTGAACCTCAGGATTGCGCACCGGCACCTCGGTGAGCATGCGGAAGCCTGTCGGCGTGTCCATGATCTCCAGCTTGGCGGGTTCGGGATGGCCCTGATCGCCGAAGCTCGCGCGGTGGACGAAGCTGAAATGCGCGTTGTCGAAGGAGTTCTCCATCAGGCGGAGTCCTGCACATTCCCACACTTCGTAGAATTCATGGACCTGGCGATAGCCGGGCTTCTCCGCCTCGTTGAGGTCCGGGATGCCGGCCAGCGGCTCCTCGGAAAGCGTGACCCAGACGTAGTCGTATTTCTCCTGCACCTTGAAGCCCGGTGTACGCGCGCCGGGCATCGTCTCGCGATCCGTCATCTGCGGAATGCGGACGCATTGACCCGTGCCGTCATACTCCCAGCCATGATAGCCGCAGACGATGCGACCATCCTGCACCCAGCCCTTCGAGAGTTTCGCCGACCTATGGCAGCAGCGATCGAGAATGCACTGCGCTTTGCCTTCCGCGTCGCGCCAGAGAACGATGTTCTCTCCCAGCAGCGTGAAGGGGAAAGGTTTGTCGGAGAGCTGCGCCGCCGGCACGATGGGATACCAGAAGCGGCGCAGGACGGGTTGCCGGGTTGCGAGCATTTGTTTGCCTCAAGGACTTGGCGGCGGTCAGCGGTCGCCCATGGCGCTTTCATGCCAGTGGCGAAGGACGAAACGCGAAAGCAGGGACAGAACGAAGAAGATGAGAATGCCGGTCGCCGAAATCAGAAAGAGCGCGGCGAACATGCGCGGGATCTGCAGACGGTATCCCGCTTCGAGGATGCGATAGGCGAGGCCCGATTGCGTGCCGCCCGTACCGGCGACGAATTCCGCGACGACCGCGCCGATCAGCGCGAGGCCGCCGGAAATGCGAAGACCGGCGAGGAAATAGGGCATGGCGGAGGGAAGCTTCAGCAGCCACATGGCTTGCGGCTTGGTGGCGCCATAAAGCTGGAAGAGGTTGATGAGGTTGCGGTCGGTGCTGTTGAGACCGACCGCTGCGTTGGACACCACCGGGAAGAAGGCCACGAGCCAGGCGCAGATGAGAAGCGCAACCTGCGTGTCCTTGGCCCAGATGATGATCAGCGGCGCGATGGCGACGACGGGCGTGACCTGAAGCACGACTGCATAGGGAAAGAGGCAGCGCTCGATCCAGCGGGAGCTGGTGAAGAGCATCCCGAGCAGCAGCCCGCCAACGGCCGCGATCAGGAAAGCTTCGATGGTGATGCGCGAAGTGATGACGAGGCTTGGCCAGAGCGAGCCGAAATCCGTGTAGAGCGTCCTGGCGATCAGGATCGGCCCCGGCAACAGGTAGACCGGCACGTCGTTGACGCGAACCATGATCTCCCAGAAGGCGAGCATGAAGAAGCCGAAGATGAAGGGAGCGAGTTGCAGCAGCGTCTTTTCGGCGATGCGGCGGGCGGTGCTCTTCGCGCCGGGTGTACCCGCGACGGTGGATGTCTGGATTTTGTTCATGGCGTTCATCAGTGTTCATCCTCCACACCGGCCATGGCCTGCTTCAGCCAGCCGGACACGTCGCGGCAATGCTCGTTGTAGAGCGACGAGGTTCTGAATTGTTCGGTGCGGGGGTAGGGCGCATCGATGGAAAGATCGGCGAGGATGCGGCCGGGCCGAGCGGCCATCACGACGATGCGGTCGGAGAGATAGACGGACTCGAAGACGCTGTGCGTGACGAAGATGACCGTCAGGTTCTGCTTTTCCCAAAGCGCAAGTAGGTCGTTGTTGAGCTTCAGGCGCGTGATTTCGTCGAGCGCGGCGAAAGGCTCGTCCATGAGCAGCACTTTCGGCTTCGTCACCAGCGCGCGCGCGATGGAGACGCGCATCTTCATGCCGCCGGAAAGTTCGCGCGGATAGCTCTTGGCGAATTTCTCAAGGCCCACCATGCGCAGCGAGTCCATGACCTGGTCATGGACTTTGGCGCGCTTCTGGCGCTTCAACCGCAGGGGCAGATAGACATTGTCGAAGACGGTGGCCCAGGGCATCAGCGTCGGCTCCTGGAAGACGAAGCCGATTTCGGCGAGCGGGCGGCCCTTGTAGTCATAGGCCGTCGTCGGCCATTCGATCTCGCCACCTGTATGATGATCGAGGCCCGAAATCATGCGCAGCAGCGTGCTCTTTCCGCAGCCGGATGGCCCCAGCAGGCTCACGAATTGCGGCTTTCCGGGAATTTCGAGGCTGACATTGCGCAGCGCCTCGGTTCCGTTCGGATAAATCTTGTCGACGGATCTGATCGATATGAGCGGGCGGGAGCTTGCATGTTCTGTCGCCGCTGCCACGGAGGCGTCGTTGTCTTCTTGTATAGCGGTACTCACCGAGCTCATGCACAGATCCCTCTCATGCGGCGGGACATCGTTTCCGTGTTGTCCGGCTGAGCAGGCGACGCATGACGAAGCTGGTCCGGAACGCGCAGACTGGCGAACTGCGCCAGCCGCATCGGAGAACTGCTCCTCACTTCTTCACCCCTTTGCTGGCTGCCCGATAAGCAGGCAGGCACACGGAAAAATGTATACAAGAAGGGGTTTTGCAATTCGTGTGCCGCATCGCGGCATTGGGTGCGGCCGCGCCACCGCGTCAGGAAGGCAAGGAATCCTTGATGAAATCGGCAGAGCGGCGTCAAAATCACTGCGCAACGAGTTGCCTGTTTTTCAAGCGCATCGGGCGAATTGCACATGGATCGTGCATCGAGTATCACGGCATGCCGATGGTGATCTATGCATTCAACCGAACGCGCGAAACGAGCTGATTGATGCGTGAGTTTGTTTTTCTGGCCGGCGCGCAATCAAGCCATTTCGGCTCCGTTTATCTGCGGGCAATCCAGCTCGAAGAACTCGTCCGCGAAGGATTGCACCAACGCGGCTTCAAATCCTCGGTCGCCCGCGGATTGCCGCAGTATGTAGACGCCACGTATTTCGTAACCAAGAGCTTCGCGCTCGACTTCGGCATCGCCGGCTTTGAGGCGATTGTGGCGGCGGGAGGTAAGATTATTTTCGACCCGCTCGACATGAGGACCGACCAGGGCTTTCGGGAGTTGGCGCTTCGTTCGACTTGCCTCGTCGCAAGTTCGCTGACCCAGCTCGGCTATTTCTCCGATGTGTTCGGCGGGGAGGTGCGGGTCGCCTTCATCCCGCATCATGTCGATATGCGGATGCCGGAAGTGCTATGCCAGAACGATGATTTCCGCATCGCCTATTTCGGCGCGCCGTCCAATGCGCTTTTGCCGCGCAAGAGGAAATGGTTCAATCTCATCGACTGGCGAAGGCGCTTCGCGAATATCTGCGACGTCATCGACGCTTCGAACTACGATGAGCCCGGCTGGATGCGGCAGCTTGCTTATTATAACTGCCACTATCTCTTTCGGCAGAGGCAGGGCTTCGATGGCTTCAAGCCATTTCTGAAGGGCTATGTCGCGGCGCGTTGCGGCGCGGTGGTAATGGCGCAACGCGACGATGCGGAGGCGGTCGCGAATCTCGGCGCCGATTACCCTTATTTGTTCGATATAAAAAGGGGACGCGATATCGTCGACAGCATCGCGTTCGTATCGGCATCCTTCGGCTCACAAAACTGGAATATCGCTCACGAGAAGGTGGCGCATCTTCAGGAGCAGTGCCGCGAGAACAGGGTGATCGAGGCCTTTCTCAAGGCGATCCCGCGCGACGCGGGAGCAGCATGACGCATGGCTTACCTCAATTGCTTCTGGCACGGGCCGCGCCTCGGCGATATCGAAACGATCAGCCTGCTTTCCATGTTGCGGCAGGGCGAAAAGGTTCGACTGTTCTCTTACGAGCGGCTCGCCTCCGTTCCGGAGGGCGTTGAGGAGGTCGATGCGCGCGAAGTCATGCCTTTCGAGGACATGATTTTCCATCACGCCACGGGAAGCGCCGCGCTGGGTTCAAACAGATTTCGTTATTTTCTGATGAGGGCGGGGCTGGGGCTCTGGCTCGATCTGGACGTGATTCAGTTGCAGCCCTTCGCCTGCGAGGAGGGCGACCATATTTTCGGGCTTGAGGAGCCGGGCAGGGTCAATGGAGCTGTGCTTCACCTGCCGCGCGAATCCGGGGTTGTGGATGCGCTTTGCCGCTTCGCGATGAAGCGATATCCGATCCCGCCCTTCTATCCCTTGCGCCGCCGCCTCCGATTGACGAGGCGCTTTCTCACCGCAAGGCCGGTCCCGGTCGATAGACTTCCATGGGGCGTATTGGGACCTGACGCGCTCAGCCATTTCATCGGGAAATCGGACATGCTGGCGCTGGCTAAACCGGCTCATGTCTTCTATCCGGTTCACCATGCGAAGGCCCACACGCTTGTTTCGGCGCGGCATGAAATCGAGCCGCTGCTTCGGTCCGACACGTTGGCCATTCATCTCTGGAACGAAGCGCTTCGCAGGCCCTCCGCCATCCGACCGAACAATCCACTCGGGAAACTGTTCGTCGAGCGCGAGAGTTTCGTCGATCGCTTCGCGCGGCGCGAACTGGCCTACAGGATCGAGAATCTGGTTGGGTGAAATGTGCCGTTGTTCAGCCTTGGCGCGCCTGCTCCAGATATTCGACGATGTCCTCGACGAAATGATCGATCATGTGCATGCCCTCATGCCGCATCACGACGTCATGAGCGAGCTTTCCGCCGAGACGCGCATCCTCATTCGGCGCGAGGCCCCATTTCTCCATGACCTTGTCGCCGGGGCGCCGAAAGTAGACGGTATTCGAGAACTCGTTCTTCCAGGCCGGGTGGCCGATTTCGTCGAGCCGCTGTTTGAGATAGGCCGCATTTTTCAGGATCAGTTCCGCCTGGTGCCTGTATCCCTCTAATCCGGTCTTGTGGATCTGCCACCAGAACTTCAGCGGGCCGAGCGCGGATCTCGAGCAGGTGATGGTGGGGACCGCGTCGTTCAGATAGGCGACATGAAACGGATTTTGCGTGTTCAGCACTTCGTTGGTCGTGATGAAAAGACCCAGCGGCTCGTCGAAGCCAAAAAACTTGTGTCCGCTGACGGCGATGGAATCGAACTTGCGCATGCGGCGATCGACCAGATGGGCATGTTCGGTGAAGGGCAGATAGCCGCCGAAGAGTGCCGCGTCGACGTGGCGGTATAGCGCGACGGGTTTCTTTCTGGTCAGAACGGCGTCTATCGCTTCCTGATCGTCGATACCGCCTTTGAAGGTCGAGCCCATGGCGATAACGACCAGGGCGGGCCGGCTCGGGTCCAGCGCCTGCTCGAACGCTTCGACCTCCATTTCACCCCTGACATTGGCCGGGACCAGCTGCATATCGAGGTCCTGCAGGTCGCCGAGTTTCTTGATCGAATAGTGGGCTTCCTCGGAGACATAGAGGATGGGCCTGAGCTTGCTCCGCGCGCGCAACACATTGACGCCGAAATAGATGCCGTGATTGTTGCCGTCGGTGCCGCCATTCGTCACGATGCCCCAGGTTTCGCCTTCCTGAAAACCGTAGAGCGGCGTGAAGAAGTCGATAACCTCGTTCTCGAACTCATGCGTGTTGAGCGAATAGAGGCTCGGCTTTCGTGGATTGCCCACATTGTTCATCGCGACGTCCGCAAGCCCGGAGACCGCATACCAGTGGTAGAAATCGGCCAGCTTGACGTTCTGATTGCAGGGAAAGCCGACTGCAGTCTTCTTGCCTTCCACCATTTGTCGCGCGAAGGCGTTGAGGCGATCGATGTCGAGTTTCGGGGTCGTCATGATGCCTCCACCGGTCTTTGTTGCGAGTGGAGCGAGTCTACCTTCACATTCCCGGTCGATGCGACTTAGGGAAATCCGCTATCGGTCTGTGGCGTTGGCTAGGTGGTGACCCCGACAGGATTCGAACCTGTGACCCCCAGATTAGGAATCTGGTGCTCTATCCAGCTGAGCTACGGGGCCCCGGAAGGGGTCTTGCGCCTGCCGAAGCGGCAGCGTGGCCGCACCCTACGTCAGGCTTTTGCGCGCCGCAACAGGCTCTCCTTTTGACGCGAAGCGAGCGATGCCAGGACGGGCGAACGTGCCGCTGAGGTGCCGCCACGGGCGATTTTGTCACGAATCGGCACAGATTTCGCGGCCTTCTTATTGCGTATGGCCTATGGAGGCGAGGTACCCAGCCGGTTCATGTAGACCGATACGCGAGGTCCCTCATCGAAGGGTCTTCTCCATGCGATCAGATTTTCAGCCGTCCGCTCTTTACCCGAAATCGAAACTGGGCCAAAACCGATGGCGTACACGCCTAAAGGTTGTCGCCAGTTGTGTGCGTCAGGGTGCGCACGCTTTGGTTGAGCCGATCGATTTGGGCTCTGCGCCGATGCGCGGAGGTCGGCACGCAGAGGGGGAGCGTACGCGATGAAGGTTCTGATACTCGGAACGCAGCCGGTCTATTGTGAGGGACTGGGCGCGATTGTCGGCCGCCTCGAAGCGCAGCCGGAAGTCACTGTCTCGACGGGGCCTCGGGCGCTCGTCGAAGCGGATACGAACGGTTACGACCTCGTTCTGGTCGAGTTGAATGCCGGCTCAGCCGGCGTCGAGGCTCTGGCCACCCTTGAGCGGGTTGCGAGCCTGCCTCTTGCCCGGCTGGTCGTTTTCAGCGATCGCGACACGCCGAACTTCGTGCGTGAAATCATGGAATTCGGCGTCAAGGGATTCATCCCGAAGAGCCTGCCGACCAATCTCGTGCTGAGCGCGCTGAAGCTCGTTGAGATGGGCGGGCGCTATGTTCCAGACAGCGTGCTCAGCTCGAAGCCGGAAGGTTTCGCCGAGGCGCCGGAGGCCTTTCTTGGCACCAACGCCGACAAGCTCACGCCGCGCCAGCGCGAGGTTCTGCGCGAGATCGGCAAGGGGCGCTCCAATCAGGAAATTGCGCAGGTGCTCGGCATTTCGGTCGCAACCGTGAAGCTGCACGTCAATGCGATCCTTCAGGCGCTCGGCGTGCGCAATCGCACCGAGGCCGCGATCATCGCGCTGCATTCCAGGGCGCCCGCCGCCAGCGCATGAGGCACGCTCGCCTCCGGGGTCTGTCCCTTCTCGCGGTAAGTCTCGCCTGCGTCTTTGCGGGCGAGGCGGCGGCCTGCGATCTCAAGCCTGTCGATATGCTGACGCCACGCGAGTTTGTCGATGGACAGCATCTCATTCTTGCCGATGGGCGCGAGGCAGTTCTCGCGAATATCGAAGTGCCGAAGCCGGATGAGGGCCACGGACGATATGCGCAAGAGGCGCGAGGGCTTGCCGCGGAACTTCTGCGAAGCGGCGCGCGCATCGCTTATGGCAAGACGCGCGAAGATCGCTATGGCCGTCTGATGGTTTTTCCGCTGCTCGCCGATGAACAGACGGCGCAAGCCCGCCTCATCGAGGCGGGTCTCGCCCGTGTCATGGGCGCGCCCGACAATCGCACCTGCATTGAAGAATTCCTTGGGCTCGAGGCTGAAGCGCGCGCGGCGCGGCGCGGGCTCTGGCGCGATCCATCCTTTGCCGTCATCGCTGCGACGGATCTTACGAGGCTTCATCGCGCCGAAGGAGACTTCGCAATTGTCGAAGGCGTTGTCGCCGACGCGGCATCCATTCGAGGACGGCTATATGTGAATTTCGGCGAGGACCATCGCGCTGACTTCACGGTGACAGTCGCGCCTGCCGCAGCTAAGCTTTTCAGCGCTGGCGTCTGGGCATCGATTCCCGGTAATCCGACCATGCTTGTGGGCCGGACAATGCGTGTGCGCGGTTTCGTCGGCAACTTCAACGGACCCGAGATCGCGGTGAGGTATCCTGAACAGATCGAGTTTCCGGAGCATGGCAAGGAAGCGGCGAGTAGTGGCGGACGAACCGGCGAGACGGCGGGGAGGCCGGGGCGCAGGCCGCGTGATTGAGCCGATGCGCCGCCTGTTTCATGTCTCGATATCCGTTGTGCTGCTGACGGTGCTCGCTGGCTGCGCGACGAATCCCGCCACCGGCAAGGTGCAACTCGCGCCCCTCATGTCGGCCGAAGACGAAGCACGTGAGGGTGCCGAGGCTCATCCGAAAATCGTCGAGGCCTATGGCGGCGTTTATGACGACCCGCGCGTTGGCGCCTATGTGGCCGAGGTTACGGCGCGGATCGCGAAGAGCGCGGGCGGGAACGGCGTTACATATCGCGTCACCATCCTGAACAGTCCGATCGTCAATGCCTTCGCCCTGCCGGGAGGTTATGTCTATGTGACGCGCGGCCTTCTCGCGCTGATCGATGACGAGGCGGAACTCGCTGGTGTCATCGGCCATGAAATCGGTCATGTGATCGCGCGGCACGGCGCGCAGCGCCAGACCGCCGCGCTCGGCGCCTCGGTGGTGGGCGCGGTGCTTGGCGCCGTCGTCGGCTCGTCTGCTGTCGGTCAGGCAGCGGGTCTCGGCGGCGAGGGGCTTCTTGCGGGTTATTCGCGCGATCAGGAATATGAGGCCGATGCGCTGGGCGTGCGCTATCTCGCGCAAGCCGGCTACGACCCGCAAGCGGAAGCCGACTTCCTCCAGGCCATGGCGGATGAGCAGGCGCTCAATGACCGCATCAAGAACCGCAAGCGCGACACGTCCACGGCGGACTGGCTGGCGAGCCATCCGGCCACGCCCGACCGTGTGAAGGCGGCGCGCGAACATGCCGAGGAAACCGGCATGGCGGCTGGAGCCGGCGAGCGCAATCGCGACGCGCTTTTCCGCGCCGTGGACGGGTTGATCTATGGCGACGCGCCGGAGCAGGGAATGGTGCGCGGGCGGCGCTTCGTGCATCCGGGATGGCGCATCGCCTTCACGGCGCCACCGAATTACACCGTGACCAATGCGGCAAAGGCGGTGATCGTGCAGGGGCCGGACGAGGCCATCGTGAAGTTCGACACGGCCAGAAAGGATTCCGCGGTCGAGATCGGCGCCTATCTCGGTTCCGTCTGGGCTGCGGGTGTCGAGCTTTCGAAGATCGACCGGTATCAGCTCAACGGCATGCCGGCGGCGGAAGCGACGACGAAGGCGGGCAAATACAATGTGCGGCTCGTCGCGGTCGAGGCGCTGCCGGATAAGGTCTATCGCTTCCTGATGGGCGTGCCGCCATCGGTCGGAACGCGGCAGGACGGCGCCCTGCGCGAACTGGTCCAGAGCTTTCATCGCCTTTCCGAGGCTGAGGCGCGGGCCGCAAAGCCGCTGCGCTTGCGCATCGTTACTGTCGCTCGCGGCGAGACGGCGGAGACGCTCGGCACACGGATGGAGTTTGCCGATTTCAGGACCGAGCGTTTCCGCGCATTGAACGGGCTTCGCGCCGGCGAGCAGCCCAGGCCCGGCACGAAGGTCAAGATCGTCAGCGAGTGATTGTCCGACCCAAGAAAAAAGCCCGGCGAAAGCCGGGCTTTTTCCATTTCGCTATCGAAGCGCGTTTCAGGCGGCTTCGTTCTCGTCGTCGTCGGATTCGGTCTCGACGGCGGCCTTTGCTGCCTTTTCGCCGCGGCCGGAACCGCCCTGCAGAGCCGCTTCGACGCGCTGGATCGCCGCGTCTTCGCCGATCCGCTCGACGACGGCCACTTCGCGCGCCATGCGGTCGAGCGCGGCTTCATAGAGCTGGCGTTCCGAATACGACTGCTCGGGCTGGCGCTCGGAACGATAAAGATCGCGCACGACCTCCGCGATGGAGATCAGGTCGCCCGAATTGATCTTGGCTTCATATTCCTGGGCGCGGCGGCTCCACATGGTGCGCTTGATACGGGCGCGGCCACGCAGCGTCTCGATGGCGTTGTCGACGACAGCGGCGTCGGAGAGCTTGCGCATGCCGACAGCCTGCGCCTTGTTGGTCGGAACGCGCAGCGTCATCTTCTCCTTGTCGAAGTTGATGACGAAGAGCTCAAGCTTGTGGCCGGCGACCTCCTGCTCCTCGATGTCGAGGATCTGACCGACGCCATGCGCCGGATAAACAACGAATTCTTTCGCCTTGAACGCAGGCTTGGTCACTGGCTTTTTCTCTTCCTTACGGGGTTCAGTCTTCTCGGCGGCTTTTTCCGCAGATTTTTCGGCCGCCTTCTCAGGGGCCTTTGGCGCCGCCTTGGCGGCAGGCGCAGGCGTTTCCACCTTGTGCGGCTTCGCAGCCTCAACCTTCGGCGCGGCAGCGGGCTTCTGCGCCTTGGCGGCGGGCGCGGCGGCAGTCAGCTTCGCGGCGGGAGCGGGCTTCTTTTCGGCAGGCTTCGCCGCGGCCTTGCTCACGGCAGGCTTGGCGGGCGCGGCTTTTGCGGCCGGTTTCGCCGCCTTGGCAGCGGGCTTCGCAACCGATTTTGCGGCCGGCTTCGCGGCCGGCTTGGTAACGGCGGGTTTGGCAGCTGCGGGTTTGGAGGCGGGTTTTGCGGCTTTCGCTGCAGCCTTGGCCGGCGCGGCTTTGGGGGCGGCGGCCTTGGTGGGCTTCGCCTTGGCGGCGGGAGACTTGGCCTTCGCTGCTGTCGACTTGGGAGTCGTCTTCGCTTTGGTCGTCATAGGTTTTTCCTAACCCAACGAGCCGTCCGGATAGCCCGGCCGGTGTGGTCCCGTTCACGACACAGAGATCATGGACCTTCGAGAAAACCAACTTCGCGTCCCTCGCGCCGTCATGGACGCCACAAGGAACCTGACCGTCCTGCGACCCTCTTGCATAAAGTGCCGATGCGCCGGGACTTGTAGCCGGGGCGGAACGCGGCCCGCCGCCGTCAGTAGGTCATTCTGATCTCGAAACGATCAGGATATCGACCCGGAACACTGGTCAGCCAGAATACTGGTCAGAACGTCGGTTTGCGGATGGGCTCGTCGGTTCGCGCTCTGTCTCGCGAAATTTCATTTTCATGAGACAAAATATCATAAAACTCCCCTCAAGGGAAGGCGAACGTCACAAAAGCCATGCATAAACAGGGGGATAGGTTACGACCATCCGGCCACCCCCTTTACAACCCAAAGCTGTAGATCCCCGGCTGGCGCGCGTGAAGCATCCAGCCGTTTCAATGCGGGATCAGTCGCCCTCGCCGGGCTCGGTGCTGAAGAACTTCTCGAACTTGCCTTCAACGCCCTGAAAATCGTCGGCATCGGCGGGCGCTTCGCGCTTCACGGTAATGTTCGGCCACTTCGCGGCGTATTCGGCGTTCACATCCAGCCACTGCTCAAGGCCCGGCTCAGTGTCCGGCTTGATGGCTTCCGCGGGGCATTCCGGCTCGCAGACGCCACAGTCGATGCACTCGTCGGGATGGATGACCAGCATGTTGCTGCCTTCGTAGAAGCAGTCGACGGGGCAAACCTCCACGCAATCCATGTATTTGCAGCGGATGCAGGCATCGGTCACAACATAGGTCATCACATTCTCCATGACGTCGCGCGGTTCCCGCGACGTATGCGCTTCAGTTGCCTCAGGCCTGGCTCAGCGCCGAGGCTCGATCCCGAGCCGGGCCATCACGCGCTGACGCGCCTGCCCGGATTCACGATCGGGAACGTATATCAGCCCCGCGACGCGCCGCAACAGGTTGGCTTCAAAGTCATCGAGGATGCCGTCGGCATAGACGACCTCCCACATCTTCTCGATCAGCGCGATGCGTTCCCGTTCGTCATAATCGCGCTTGATGGCCTGTGTCCAGCGGAAGAGATCCATGTGCCGAGCCTCTTCATGCTCCGCGGTCTCGATAAGCCGCTCGATTGTGGCCGGCTCCAGCTTGAAGGTCGATGCGAGTATGCGGCGAATGGCATCGCGCTCCGGCTCGTTGAAATCCTCATGCGTAGTCGCAGCGCGCACCAGAAGGGCGGCGACGGCCACTTCGAGGTCATGGAAGCGGCGGCCCGCAATCGCTTGGGGGGCGCCCAGAAATGCCTTCAGCCGATCAAGCATGATGTTTGTTCATTCGTCGTACTCGCCTTTCAGGGCTTCCGTCTGGCGGCGTTCCTTCTTGGTCGGGCGTCCGCTGCCTGCCTCGCGCACCGGGCCGGATTTCGGCTCGTCGGATGCGTCACGAGGCCGGGGCGGGTCCATATCCTCGTAGAGCGTTTGAGCCTCGGGCGCAGGCCCGCGCCGCGTTCCCGGCTTCAGCACCTTGATCACGCGAATATGCGGCCCGAGCGGAAAAGTCAGCACGTCATTCGGTCGCACAAGGCGGCTGGCCTTGGCGGTCCGTTCGCCATTGAGGCGCAGCTTGCCCGAGGTGACGAGCGTGGCGGCGAGGGTGCGGCTTTTCAGAAGCCGCGTATACCAGAGCCAGCGGTCGATGCGTTGACCGCCGCCTGCGACGTCGCCCTCATCCGCCATCGTCGAGGATCAGTTGCCGCGCACGCGCTCTTTGAGCACGGCGAGCGCGGCGAAGGGTGAATCCGGATCGATCTCGCGTTCGCGGCGCGGGGGCTTGGAGGAATATTCGCGCCTCTCGCTGCCCTTGCCGCTGCGTTCATCGCGATCCTTGCCACCATGACGCGGCTTGCCACCCTTGCGCTCGCCGCCGCCTTTGCGCTCACCCTCCTTGCGATCGCCAGGGCGTTCGTTGCGCTTGCCGCCGGCATCGGCGCGCTTCTCGCCATCGCGTTCGCGATTGGGGCCCTTGTAGCGTTCGCGGCGCGATTGAGCGTCCGGCGCGGCGGCGCCTTCCGCGCCTTCGGCCTTGCGCTCGCGGCGCGGGCGCTGCTCGGGCTTGTGGCGGCGGACGGGGCGCCAGATCTCGAGTTCGACGAGTTCGTCCTCGGCGGCAGGCGTTGTTTCAGCGGCTGCGGTTTCAGCCGTCTCGGCCGGGGCTGCTTCCTCGGAAGCGGCTTCCTGCGCCACGGCTTCCTCATGCGCCGCCGCCTCGGCGGCGACAGTTTCTTCCGCAGCGGCGATTTCGGCTTCGACCTGCTCCGCTTCCGGCACAATGGCTTCCGGGGCTTCCGGGGCTTCCGGGGCTTCCGGGGCAACGGTCTCGGCCCCTTCAACCTTCGCGTCCGATCCCGAATTTTTCACCACGACGATCAGAGGCGTGGTCGGCGCGATGGGCTTTTCGGCGGCGGGCTTCGGCGGCTTCACCTTTTCGAGGCGCTGGCGATAGCCGAGGCCCTTCAGGAGATTGGCGAATTCCTCGCCCGAGCAGCCGACAAGCGACATCATGGCGGGCGTTACGACGAAGCCGCCATTGTAGCTGCGGTCGGCGATGACGGGCCGGATGAGATCGGCGATGCGCTCCAGCATGTCGAGCCGCACGGCGCGGCCGCCGCAGAGGCGGAAGCCGAGTGCTTCATAGAAGCCTGCGGGCGCATTGGTGTCGCCCGGCACCGAGGTCAGGCCCGGCGTCGGCGGCTGCGGCAGGTCGGCGAAGGGATCGGCCGCGTCCTTGCGCGTGAGCGCCCAGAGCGTCAGCAGAAGGCGCGCAGGCGCCGGTTTCAGCAGCGCAGGCATAAAGATTGAGTAGCTGCCAAAGCGCACGCCATATTTGCGGAGCTGGCCGCGCGCCGCCTGATCGAGGGCGCGCACATCTTCGGCCACCTTTTCGCGACGGAGCGAGCCGAAATTTTCAACGAGGCGGAATGCGATGCCGCGGGCAAGACCTACCACGTCTTCCGCGTCCCGAAGCGCAACGAGCGGCGCGAGAACGCTTGCGACATGGGCCTTGAGCCAGGCATCGAGCCTTTCCGCCACGGCTTCTCGCGACGGTCCGCTGAGTTCGTCGCCGGCAAGAATCTCGATGCGCGGGACGAGCGGATTGTCGCTCGCCTTGAGTTCCGCCACCGGGCTTCCGTCCCAGATCAGCCGCCCGTGCTCCGACAGGTGGATGTCGAGATCCGGTGCCGCAGCGAGCCTTGCCGCGCGGGCCGCAATCTCGAGCGCGATCACGGGTTCGGAGGCTGCACGCAACACGTTGCCATGCACGCCTTCGGCCTTCAGATCGGGCACGAATACAAATCCCTGGAGGCGGCCTACATACTCGCCTTCCACCAGAACTTCACCGTCGCTATTTACCGCCGCCATAAGATCCTCGTTCTGGCGCAGACGCTTCATCAGGACGCTGGTGCGGCGGTCTATGAACCGCTGCGTCAGGCGCTCATGCAAAGCGTCGGAGAGCTTATCCTCTATCTCACGCGTGCGCTCCTGCCAATGAGCAGGATTCTGAAGCCAGTCGGCACGGTTGGATACGTAGGTCCAGGTCCGGACATGGGCGATGCGGCTTGCAAGCGTATCTATGTCGCCATCCGTGCGATCGACACGCGCCAATTGCCCCGCCAGCCAGTCCTCGGAAATCTTACCGGAATCCCGCATCAAAAAGAGATAAATCCGCGTCAAAAGGCTCGCATGTTCGCTTGCAAGCGTCTTTCTGAAGTCCGGAATCTGCGCCACTTCCCACAAGCGCCGGATTGCCGCAGGGGAACGTGCGATGCGCGCTACATCCTCGTCGCGCATCATCCGCTGGAGCGCTTCGCCGTCGTCGCCGCTCTGCGCGCGGGTCAATCCGGGCCTGTCGGGGGAGCGTTCGAGGCTTTTGATCAGGGCCTGAACGCTGCCGAATTCCAGATGCGGGTTGCGCCATTGCAACACATGCTCGGCGTCGAAGAGGTGGTTTTCGATGCGTTCGATCGTGTCCTGGGCCAGCGGCGCGGCCTCGCCGGTCACGCCGAAAGTGCCGTTATTCATGTGGCGGCCGGCTCGCCCGGCGATCTGGGCGAGTTCGGAAACGCGCAAGGGGCGGTGGTGAAGCCCGTCGAATTTCGATGTCGAGGCAAAGGCCACATGGTCGACATCCATGTTGAGGCCCATGCCGATGGCGTCGGTGGCGACGAGGAAATCGACATCGCCCGACTGGTAGAGCGCGACCTGCGCGTTGCGGGTCCGCGGGCTGAGCGCGCCCATGACCACGGCGGCGCCGCCGCGCTGACGGCGGATGAGTTCCGCGATCGCATAGACCTGATCGGCGGAAAAGGCGACGACGGCCGAGCGGCGCGGCAGGCGCGTCAGCTTTTTCGAGCCCGTCCACGACAATTCCGAGAAACGTGGGCGGCTCACGAAGATCGTGTCCGGCAATAGCTTCTGGATGAGGCCGTGAACCGTTTCCGAGCCCAGCATCATGGTTTCGGAAAGGCCGCGAGCGCGCAGCAGCCGGTCCGTGAATGTGTGGCCGCGTTCGCGGTCGGCGGCGAGCTGGATCTCGTCGATGGCGAGGAACTCGACCTCGCGTTCGAGCGGCATCGCCTCAACGGTGCAGATGAAATAACGCGCATGGGCGGGAAGTATCTTTTCCTCGCCCGTGATGAGCGCCACGACGCCCGCGCCCTTCACCTTCACGACACGGTCATAAACCTCGCGGGCGAGCAGCCTGAGGGGCAGGCCGATCATGCCCGTCTCATGCGCCATCATCCGCTCGATGGCGAGATGCGTCTTGCCGGTATTCGTCGGGCCGAGAACGGCCGTGATGCGGCGGGCTCGCGCGAGGCCGTCTGACACTGCTCCGGGGTGGGTGATGCTCATCTCAGCTACATGCTCCGCCGGAACAATCGGCGCAAGGGAGGCGCCGCGCAAGCCTTCCGCGCGCCGCAGGGGCAATTAACACCTGTTACCGCATGTTCCGGAATATTGCGCGAACGAAGCATGTCCGAATCGATGACCGCTTCGTTTTCCGGCTTCGTTCACGGCTAAATCTTGTGGTCGGACAACGAGTTAGGCGGACGAAGCGTTAACGTAGGGGCAAGTGTCGGCGGGCTTTCGTCCGCTATTCCGAAGTCTATAGTGGGCGCATTCCTATTCCAGAACAGAACCGATAACGGGAGGACTAACCATGGATTTCACCATTCCCAAGGAGATCGCCGACTATCTCGCGGTGCTCGACGCCTTCATCGAAAAGGAAATCAAGCCGCTTCAGGCGCAGGACGACAATGAGCGGTTCTTCGATCACCGCCGCGAGCACGCCCGCACCGATTGGGACAATCAGGGCTTGCCCCGCCACGAGTGGGAAGAACTGCTCGGCAGGATGCGCAAGCTCGCCGACAAGGCCGGCCATCTGCGCTATGCGCTGCCGAAGGAATATGGCGGGCAGAACGGCACCAATCTCGGCATGGCCGTCATCCGCGAACATCTCGCCGCCAAGGGTCTCGGCCTTCACAACGATCTGCAGAATGAAAGCTCGATCGTCGGCAATTTTCCGACCGTGCTGATGTTCCGCGATTTCGGCACCGAAGAGCAGAAGAAGACCTTCATTCCTGGTTCGCTCGACGGTTCGATCCGCGTGGCCTTCGGCTTGACCGAACCCGATCACGGTTCGGATGCGACATGGATGGAGACGGTCGCTCGTCCCGAGAAGCGCGACGGCAAGGATGGCTGGCTCATCAACGGCCGCAAGATGTGGAACACCGGCGTCCATGTAGCCACGCATGACTTCGTGTTCGCGCGCACCAGCGGCAAGGATGGCGATGCGCTGGGCATCACCTGCTTCATCGTTCCGATGGATGCGCCGGGCGTGGAGATCGAGGAATATCTCTGGACCTTCAACATGCCGACGGACCATCCGCGCGTCGCGTTCAAGAATGTCTGGGTGCCGGAGGGCGACTATCTCGGCGGCTTCGAGCGTGGCCTCGAACTCGCGCAGCATTTCGTGCATGAAAACCGCATCCGTCAGGCGGCTTCATCTGTCGGCGCGGCGCAGTTCTGCATCAACGAGAGCGTGAAATATGCCAAGCAGCGCAAGCCTTTCGGCAAGCCGCTTGCGGTGAACCAGGCGATCCAGTTCCCGCTGGTCGAATTCCACACCGAAGCCGAAATGATCCGCACCCTGATCCTCAAGACTGCCTGGCAGATGGATCAGATGCCGAAGCCCGACGTCGCGAAATATCTCTCCGACAAGGTTTCGATGTGCAATTACCGCGCGAACCGTCTCGTCTGCGAGGCGGCGGACTTCGCCATGCAGGTTCACGGCGGCATGGGCTATTCGCGCCATATGCCTTTCGAGCACATCTACCGCCACCATCGCCGCTACCGCATCACGGAGGGCTCCGAGCAGATCCAGATGCGCAAGGTGGGCGGCCATCTTTTCGGCATGATCGGCGGCAAGGGTGCGCAGAAGAAGGCTGCCGAATAAGGCTTGAGCCCTTTGGGAAAAATGAGAGCGGCGGTGACATTCACCGCCGCTCTTTTTCTTGCAGGAAGCCTTAGTAGGTGTCGCCACCATTGTTCGACTTGAGCATCGAATTGACGGCATCCATGTCCGGGCCTTTGGATTTCATCCGCACCCGGCATGTCGCGGCAGTCTCCGCGGAGAGCTTGTCGCTGGGCTGCCAGTATTTCGGCGCCCAGACGCTGACGCGGCGATCTGCGGCGGCGCGATCCTCCGTGCTCAGCAAGGCGCGAAGCTCCTCGGTCACATTGCCTTCGGGACGAACGCCGAGCGAAAGAAGCGAAGGGTTGCGTACATAGAGCGCATTCCAGGTCGCCGCCTCCACATTGTCCTGTGTTGCGATCTTGCCCTCGAGATAGATATGGGCGAGCGCTTTCTGCGCGTCGGGCCAGCCGGCGTCGGCCGCGCGCTTCAGCCAAAGGATGCCGACTTCATTCTTCTTGTCGCGCAGGAGGCATTGGCCGAGCGATGTCTGGGCGCCTTCATAGCCGTGGCCCCGATAAGCGAAGCAGGTCAGCGTGTTCAATGTATCGGACGAACAGTCGCCGCCATCGGCCTTGGCGAGGGTATTCGCGTAAAGCGTACCCGCCGGATCACGCTCCTCGAGCGTGGGGACCAGATTGCCGTCGGTATCCCGCCGGAGTGCCCCTCCGGTGGGGTTGCTGCAGGAGGCGAGCGCCAGGGCGCCGAGGCAGATGGATGCCAGGGTGATCGTCCTGAACGCGGGTCGAGCGAACTTCATGAGCTTCCCTTCCGGTGGCGGCAAATGCGCGCCGGGCCTGATTTTCTGATGTTTCACCAACGGGGCTGGCCCCTCGTCTCCGTCGATGGCCGCTGGGGCGGCGCCATGGTGCCCGCGAAAGGGGCCAAGCCGCAAGTGAAGTTCGGGCAAGCCTTCCGGCCCGGGCTGACGTAGCGATGTCGGGGCTTTGAGCCTGCCTCGTGTTCCGGGTTTGACCCCCGGCGCCGCTTCTCCGATACTCCGCCCGCCTTTAGGGGGCAGGGCCCTCATGATAAAGTGGCAACACAGAAATTCTGAAGAGAGTGAAGACGATGTCCGGCAAAAAGACCGTCAAGGATTGGGAAACATCGGTCGAAAAGCAGCTCAAGGGCGCGGGGCTTGCCTCGCTGACCTGGCACACGCCGGAAGGCATCGACGTGAAGCCGCTCTATACGGCCGAGGATCTCGAGCGCATTGCCGCCGAGGGTTATGACGCGAACACGCTGCCGGGCTTCGCGCCATTCACGCGCGGGCCGCAATCGACCATGTATGCGGGCCGTCCATGGACGATCCGCCAATATGCCGGTTTCTCGACCGCCGAGGAGTCCAACGCCTTCTATCGCCGCAACCTCGCCGCCGGTCAGAAGGGCCTTTCGGTCGCCTTCGACCTCGCGACCCATCGCGGCTATGACAGTGACCATCCGCGTGTCGTCGGCGACGTCGGCAAGGCGGGCGTCGCGATCGACTCGATCGAGGACATGAAGATCCTCTTCGACCAGATTCCGCTCGACGAAATGTCCGTCTCCATGACGATGAACGGCGCGGTGATCCCGATCCTCGCCAACTACATCGTCGCCGCCGAGGAGCAGGGCGTCTCCCAGGACAAGCTCTCGGGTACGATCCAGAACGACATTCTCAAGGAGTTCATGGTCCGCAACACATATATCTATCCGCCCGAGCCTTCGATGCGGATCATCGCGGACATCATCGGCTATTGCTCGAAGCACATGCCGAAGTTCAACACGATCTCGATTTCCGGCTATCACATGCAGGAAGCCGGCGCGACGCAGCTTCAGGAGCTTGCCTTCACGCTCGCCGACGGCCGCGAATATGTGCGCGCCGCGCTCAAGGCCGGCCTCGACGTCGACGAGTTCGCACCGCGCCTTTCCTTCTTCTTCGCCATCGGCATGAACTTCTTTATGGAAGTGGCGAAGCTCCGCGCCGCGCGCCTTCTCTGGTCGCGCATCATGTCGGAGTTTGGCGCGAAAGACCCGAAGTCGCTGATGCTGCGTACGCATTGCCAGACGTCTGGCGTCTCGCTCACCGAGCAGGACCCCTACAACAACGTCATCCGCACAACCATCGAGGCGCTGGCCGCGGTGCTCGGCGGCACGCAGTCGCTGCACACCAATGCGCTTGATGAGGCGATCGCGCTGCCGACCGATTTCTCGGCCCGCATTGCGCGCAACACGCAGCTCGTCATTCAGCATGAGACGGGCATCACCAATGTCATCGACCCGCTGGGCGGCTCCTACTACATCGAGAGCCTGACCCATGCGCTGGCGAGCGAAGCCTGGAAGCTCATCGAGGAAGTGGAAGAGCTCGGCGGCATGACGAAGGCCGTCGGCACCGGCATGCCGAAGCTCAAGATCGAGGAAGCGGCGGCCCGCAAGCAGGCCCGTATCGACCGCGCCGAGGAAGTCATCGTCGGCGTCAACAAGTACAAGCCGGCGAAGGAAGACCCGATCGAAATCCGCGACATCGACAATGCGGAAGTGCGCGAGGCGCAGATCGCGCGTCTGAAGAAGATCCGCGCGACGCGCGATGAGGCGAAGTGCCAGGCCGCGCTCGACGCGCTGACCGAAGGCGCGAAGGGCAACGCCAATCTCCTCGCGCTTGCCGTCGATGCGGCCCGCGCCCGTGCGACGGTCGGCGAAATCTCCGACGCCATGGAAAAGGTCTTCGGCCGCCACCGCGCCGAGATCAAGTCGATCTCCGGCGTCTATGGTCAGGCCTATGAGGGAGACGAGGGTTTCATGCGCATCACGAAGGAAATCGAAGCCTTCGCGGAAGAGGAAGGACGCCGTCCCCGCATGCTGGTCGTGAAGATGGGGCAGGATGGCCATGACCGCGGCGCCAAGGTGATCGCGACGGCCTTCGCCGATCTCGGTTTCGACGTTGACGTGGGGCCGCTCTTCCAGACGCCGGAAGAAGCCGCGCGCGATGCCATCGAGAACGACGTGCATGTCGTCGGCATTTCGAGTCAGGCGGCGGGCCACAAGACGCTGGTGCCCGCGCTCGTCGATGCGCTTCGCAAGGAAGGCGCGGACCATATCCTCGTCGTCGTCGGCGGCGTGATCCCGCAGCAGGACTATGAGTTCCTGAAGAAGGCGGGCGCTTCCGCGATCTTCGGCCCCGGCACGAATATCCCCGCTGCCGCCGCCGAAATTCTCACGCTCATTCGTGAGCAGGCGAAGCAGACGGCGTAACGTTTCGGCATTGCCCGAAAAGAGATCGATGTCACGGCCCGCCTGAAAATCAGGCGGGCCGTGCGTCATAAGAACGCGCCAATCGCTTCTCCGGTTGTGCGCATGTCTCACGCCATCTAAATCGCCGGCAACGTCGTGTCATGAGCGCGACAGGTTTGGGCACGGGCGCGCTCAATGGTCTCCGGGCAGCGCTTGAGTCCCGCCAACAAAAGGCGCCATCCGGGAGTTTGGGTCCTGGGTCAGCGCGGCTGTCGCACAGACAGAAGAGCAAGCGAGATCTGGTCGGGATGCTTTCGGCATCTGGAGACGCATGCCCGCAGGGCCTGCGCGAGGAATCGATTTTGAAGAGTGAGAGCGCGAAGCCCAAGGCGGGTCCCGACTACTACAGGCTTCTGGCAGAGCGTCTCGAGGCGCTGCTCGACGATCTCGAGCGATTGGGGACCGCTGCCGAAGACGATCTGGTGCGCCGCCTCAGGTCGCTTCTCGACGAGGCGCGGGCTCAAATCTAGGGCCGGGGCAGGGGCAGCCGGTATGAAGCCGCTTCCTCGGCAGGTCGCGCGGCGATCCGTTCGCTGACATTTGCAAGTTCCATCACTGCGCCGCCCAGCGGGGTGCGGAGCTGCAGCCTGACCGGCATATAGACGCGGCCGCCGTCGAAGGGCGCGAGCCAGACCGTCATGCCGTCATTTTTGCTCAGCATTTCGGTGAATTTTCGTCTTTCGATCGGTGCCACCGGCACGTAACGGATATTGCAGGCGATAGCCTTCAACGGCTTGCTGAAGCCGCGCGGCGTCATCGCGACCTCTTTGGAGAAGGTGAGTTTCAGGTCGTAGCGCCTGCGGCCGTCGAAAACGGGTATGGAGCGTTCGCATGGATTGGCGCTTGCCACGACCGGTACCAGAAGGGCGCTGACCGGGTCCTGCGTGTCGCGCTGCTGATAGGGCATGACGTCGGAGAGGTCGCCCGGCTTGTAGGGCGGTGTCGCGGTCAGATGAGGCATGCCGTCGCCATCATAGGCCAGCACCACCTTGCGGGCGCTATGCGTGTCCCAGCTATCCGACACGTAGCTGTGCGGGCGCACCTGCGCGGCGGCCAGTTCGCCTTCGCTGGCGAGTTTGAACTCGGCCTCGTAAAAGGCGCGGGGAAGCCCCGCCGTCGAAAGGAGCGCTTTCAGCCGGTACTGGTTGCCGTCGAGCCGCGCCCCGACGTTTCCAGTCGCGAAGAGGAAGCCGCCCAGATAGATCGTGAATTGGGCCTCGATGTCGCTGGCTGGCGCGGGCTCATCCGTGGAGGGCGAGGCCGCCAGATTTCTGGCAAAGCCTGCGAGCCCCAAAGCGAGCGTCAAGGCGGCCATTGCGGTCCATTTGCCGAATTTTTTCATCTCAGCGTCCCGGAGCCTGCCCCGAAAAGTGGGGTGTTTTCGACAATATAGGCATTTTTCGGCGGGATTGAGGCCGTGGCGTCTTCCCAAAGGGGCGCCGGGCCGAGTATGCAGCTTGGGAGGCCGCCGATTGCGGAGATGGGAAGAACACTGCCGATGAAGAGAAAAGAAGCCGATCCGGTTGAGCTTGCAGATCGAATCCGCAAGGGAGAGCGGACGGCGCTTGCGCGCGGGATCACGCTGGTCGAATCCTCCCGCGCCGATCATCAGGCGCAGGCGCAGGCGCTCCTTTCTGAACTTCTGCCCGATACGGGCAAGGCGGTCCGCGTCGGTCTCTCCGGCGCGCCGGGCGTCGGCAAGTCGACTTTCACGGAAGCCTTCGGATCGTTCCTCACGGCTCGCGGTCACAAGGTCGCCGTGCTGGCCATCGACCCGTCGTCGGCCCGCAGCGGCGGCTCCATCCTGGGCGACAAGACGCGCATGGAGCAGCTTGCGCGCGATCCCAATGCCTTTATCCGTCCTTCGCCCGCAGGCCGCACGCTGGGCGGTGTGGCGCGGCGCACGCGCGAGGCCATGCTGCTCGTCGAGGCGGCGGGCTTCGACGTGGTGCTGATCGAAACGGTCGGCGTCGGTCAGTCGGAAACATCGGTCGCCGACATGGTCGATATGTTCCTGCTGCTGCTCTCGCCCGGCGGTGGAGACGAGTTGCAGGGCATCAAGCGCGGCATCATGGAGCTTGCGGACCTCATCGTGGTCAACAAGGCCGATGGCGGCCTCATCCCGGCGGCGAAACGCGCGGCGATGGAGTACAGGGGCGCCCTCCACCTCATGCGGCCCAAGAACCCCTATTGGACGCCGGACGTGAAGCTCGTCTCCGCGCTCAAGGGCGAGGGGCTGGAGGCGGTCTGGGCGGCCGTCGAGGCGCACAAGGCGGCGCTGGAGGCAGGAGGCGAGATCGAGCGGGTGAGGGCGACGCAGGCCCGCGCCTGGATGTGGACGGAGATCCGAGAGGGGCTTTTCGCCGCCCTCAAGGCCAATCAGGAGGCCGCGCATCTCATCCCGCTGCTCGAGGCCGAGGTGGAATCGGGCCTGACCACGCCGACCACGGCGGCAAGGCGACTGCTCAGGCTGGTTCTGGGTCCGGAATCGGCCTGAACCGGCAGATTCTTGGGCTTTCAGAGGTCTTTTCGGGACCTTTGGGGGCTTTCGGGCAGGCCGCCCCTTGACGGGTCGGGGTGGGCCTTTTATACGTGCCCGCCTGCGGTTGCGCGTTCTTCGCGGCATCGCACGAAATTCGTTAAACCCTGAGGGATCGGGTCTGTCCGGCGAAACTCGCTACGGGCCGTTCTCTCTCTGAACCGCAAGGAATGGTCCAATGTCGCGCGTTTGCGAACTCACCGGCAAGGCCGTGATGTCCGGCAACAATGTGAGCCACGCGAACCGCAAGACGCGGCGCCGGTTCCTCCCCAACCTTTGCAACGTCTCGCTCATCAGCGACGTGCTGGGCCGCCAGTATTCGCTGCGCATCTCGGCGCATGCGCTTCGCTCGGTGGAGCACAATGGCGGTCTCGACTCGTTCCTGCTGAAGGCGCGTCCGACCGAACTCTCGACCCGCGCCCTGAAGCTGAAGCGCGACATCGAGAAGGCGAAGGCCGCCACCGTGCAGGCCTGATAGAAATTTCTCGATAAGAGAGTTAACGGGCAGCCTTGGCTGCCCGTTTTGCTTTTCAGCATCCCGTCGGTGCCGTTAAACTGATCGCACTTCCGGGGGGAAGCTTGATGATGCTGGATAGTGGGGTCGACCGGCGCCCGCCGCCTGCGCGTGCGGGGCTTGTTTCACGAATGATCGCTGTGATCGGGCAACTCGTCCTGCCCGTGCTTTTCTGCGCCGCCGCGCTGGCGCTCGCATGGTCATGCCGCGGCGAAGCTGCCACCGATTTTCGGTTCCTGAAGGACCTGCATCCCTCGCTCGATCCGGCGGCGGATGGCTGGCTGACATGGGGCACACTGCTGCTGCCCGTCATTTTCTTCGTGCTCAATCTGACCAACCGCCGTTACGGCCCCGCATTGGCGCTGGGCGCTGCGCTGCTCGCATGGGTCTTCATCGCAGGCGGCATCGTCTGGTCTCTGCGCGAGGGGCTCATTCACTCAGCCAGCGAGATCGCGCCGCCTGGCCGAGCGGGCGCCTTTTTCGGCGCCATGCTTCTCGGCCAGATCGTGAATGTCTGCCTCTTCGACTGGTTCAGGGGCATCCCCTGGTGGAAGGCGCCCTTTGTGGCGGCGCTGTTCGGCGGGCTCACCTTCACGGTGGTCTTCCATGTGGCGACGGGCGGCGGCCTCGACGAGGAAGCCCTGCCGCGCCTTGCCGCGCTCGTCGGTCTTCAGCTTATTTGGGCTTGCTTTCAGCTGGTACCGACAAGGTTTTTGCGCCGAGCGATCCGTCCTTGCCCGGGGTATGGAGGGGCGTGAGCGCTTCCGGCTTCAGCCGGAACATCACCAGAAGCGTCCGCTGCAGCGGATTGAAATTGTCGTCCGAGATCGCATAGACCCAGACGTTGCCCTTCTCGTCCTGACGGACGGCGAGGCCTTCCATATTGTCGATCGAGCGGCGCTGGCCGACATCGAGCAGCACATTTCCGTCCGCCACCGCGCCGGGACGCACCGCGTCTTCGCGGATCAGCCGCAACTGCATGCCTGCGCCTGCGAGCAGCGAGAAGCGGCGTTCAAGCAGCAGGAAATCGCCATTGGGGAGGCGCGCGACATCGGTCGGGTGATAGGGGTCGTGCAGGCGGAAGGAGAGACGCTTGAGCTTGTTTCCTTCGGCGATGAAGGCGCGCACATTGCCGCGCGCATCGCGCGAATTCTCGGAGACGAGGAGAAGCCGGGTTTCCTTGACGCCGGGTTTCGGCTTCAGGATCGTCAACGCTTCGAGGCCGGCATTGGTGTTGAGCTTGCCGAGCTGACGTTCGGCGAGAATCTGCTCCGGCTTTGCCTCGAACCCGTCCTTGCCGAGATCGTAGCGCAAGACGCGGTGCTGGCGTTCGAAGCTCACATAGGCATTCGACTTCAGCGGGTCGGCGCCGTCGACGGCAAGGCCTTCTGCGTCGGCAAGAAATTTACCGGTGAGCGGCTTGCCGTTCGCGCCGAGAACGGGTGCGATCTTTGCGTCGCCCATGCCCGAGAGGCGGCCCTTTTCATCGTAGAGAAGCTGGCCCGAAAGCCACATGCCTTCGTCGGAGATGGCGAGGAGCGTCGCACCGTCGGCGCTGATGGCGAGGCCAGACCAGCCGCCGAAGCGCTTGTGCGTCGAACTGAGTTCGATCTCACCCGCCCATTCGAGTTCGCCGGCGGAAATGTCGCTCCGGCTCTCAGGGTTCCAATGGACGGGGTGAGTGGAAAGGTCGATCTTTTCGGGTTGGGCCCAGGCCGGAGACAGGAGCGCCGCCGTCGCAAGCAGAGCGGCGAATAAACGTCGCATGGCGCCGTTCCGCAAAATACGCTTAGGCCACTGCATAGTCCCACATCCCTCAAATCCACCACGCCTCGGCCCCCACTATTGGCCGAATGCGCCGCGCATCATATCGGGGCCGGTGCGATGCACAAGCACCGGGCCGTGGCATAAAAGCAATCGATGGAAGCAAAGAGCGCCGCGCACACCGCGTCAGCGAATGGCGCGGGCGCCGCGCGCAGCGATGGGGCCGCTGTGGCTCTGTATCTTGGAGGCCGACCTGCCGCCGCGCTTCGTCGCGGATTCGTCATCGAAGAGCTCGGCGAGCTTTTCCGTCATCACGCCGCCAAGCTGCTCCGCATCGACGATAGTCACCGCGCGACGGTAATAGCGCGTCACGTCATGCCCGATGCCGATGGCGATGAGTTCGACGGGCGAGCGCAGTTCGATCTGCTCGATGACGCTGCGGAGATGGCGTTCGAGATAGTTGCCCGCATTGACCGAAAGCGTCGAGTCGTCGACCGGCGCGCCGTCCGAAATCACCATCAGGATGCGGCGTTGCTCGGGCCGGGCGAGAAGGCGGTTATAGGCCCAGATCAGGGCTTCGCCGTCGATGTTTTCCTTGAGGAGACCCTCGCGCATCATCAGGCCGAGATTGCGCCGGGCGCGACGCCAGGGCGTGTCCGCGGCCTTGTAGATGATATGCCTGAGATCGTTGAGGCGGCCCGGCATGGCGGGCTTGCCGTCGGCGAGCCACCGTTCACGCGCTTGCCCGCCCTTCCAGGCGCGCGTCGTGAAGCCGAGGATCTCGACCTTGACGCCGCAGCGCTCGAGCGTGCGGGCCAGAATGTCCGCGCACATGGCCGCGACCGTGATCGGCCGGCCGCGCATCGAGCCTGAATTGTCGAGAAGCAGCGTCACCACCGTGTCGCGGAAATTCGTGTCGTGCTCGACCTTGAAGGAGAGCGCGTGCAGCGGATCGATGACGACGCGGGTCAGGCGTGCTGCATCGAGCAGGCCTTCCTCGAGATCGAATTCCCAAGTGCGGTTCTGCTTGGCGAGCAGGCGACGCTGGAGCCGGTTCGCCAGCCGTGAGACGACGCCCTGCATCTGCTGGAGCTGCGTGTCGAGATATTGGCGCAGGCGGCCCAGCTCTTCGGTGTCGCAAAGGTCTTCCGCCGCGATTACCTCGTCATATTGCGAGGTGAAAATCTTGTAGCTCGGCTCGCGGTTGCGGTCGTCGCCCTGTCCATTGGGACGCCAGGGCTGGTTACCCTCGCTTGTCTCGTCGGTTTCGCCGTCGCTCGGAACTTCGTCGGACTCAACCTCGACGGTCTGCTCCTCGCCTTCCTCGCCTTCGCCCTCGCTATATTCCACCTTGTCGGCAGAGGCGCCTTCGGGCTGTTCGGCTTCGCCGGACTGGCTTTCCTCGGACGACTGATCGGAATCGCCTTCCTGATCCTCATTGTCCTCGGACTGCTGGTCCTGCGCCTGGCCGAGTTCGTCGGCCATGTCGAGATCGGCGAGAATGTCCCGCGTCGCGCGGGCGAATGCCGTCTGGTTCTCGATGATCTCGTTGAGACGCTTCAGGTCCTTGCCGGCTTTTTCCTCGATCCAGGGGCGCCAGAGATCGACGAGTGTCCGCGCCGAGGGCGGCGGCGCCTCGCCGGTCAGCTGCTCGCGCACGATCATGGCCACGGCTTCTGAGAGCGGCGCTTCCTCGCGGGTCTTGATGCGGCCATAGCCGCGCGACTGGCAGCGCTGTTCGAGCGCGGCGGTGAGGTTCTGCGCCATGCCCGCCATCTGGTTTGCGCCGATAGCTTCGCATCGCGCCTGCTCCACCGCCTCGAAGACGGCAAGCGCGTTGCCGCCTTCCGGCTGCAGGCGGGAGTTGATCTTCTCGTCGTGATGGGCAAGGCGAAGCGCGTAGGAATCGGAGACGCCGCGCACCTGCGCGACTTCTTCCGGCGGGAGCGTGCGGCTCGGCAGGGGCAGGCGCGCGCGAAGGCCGCGCAGTCCCGGCGGCTCGGTGCCGAAGGTGACTGCGAGCTCAGCGTTCTCCGCAATCGTGCGCATGGTTGTCGTCAGCGCGCGCTTGAAGGGTTCGACTGGGCCTTCTTTGCTTTTCATTGTCCCGATGCTCTTTGCCGGTCCTGGTGTTCAGGTCTGGTCGTTCAGTTCAGGCGACCATGACCTTCGCGGCCGAGTCCGGCAGATCCTCGCCGAAGCAGCGCTGATAGAACTCGGCAACGGTCGCCCGTTCCAGTTCGTCGCACTTGTTGAGGAAGGTGACGCGGAAGGCAAAGCCGATATCGCCGCCGAAGATCTGCGCGTTCTCGGCCCAGGTGAGCACGGTGCGCGGGCTCATCACGGTCGAGATGTCGCCATTGATGAAGGCCGAGCGCGTGAGATCGGCGACGCGGACCATGGCCGAGAGCTTCTTCTTGCCCTCTTCGGTCTGATAGGCCTTCGACTTCGCCACCATGATGGCGACTTCGGCGTCATGCGGCAGATAGTTCAGCGTCGTCACGATGTTCCAGCGGTCCATCTGGCCCTGGTTGATCTGCTGTGTGCCGTGATAGAGGCCCGACGTGTCGCCGAGGCCGACCGTGTTCGCGGTCGAGAAAAGGCGGAAGGCCGGATGCGGGCGGATGACGCGGTTCTGGTCGAGCAGCGTCAGCTTGCCCGCGACTTCGAGCACGCGCTGGATGACGAACATCACGTCCGGGCGGCCGGCATCATATTCGTCGAACACCAGAGCGACGGGGTGCTGCAACGCCCAGGGCAGGATGCCTTCGCGGAATTCGGTCACCTGCTTGCCGTCGCGCAGAACGATCGCGTCCTTGCCGACGAGGTCGATGCGGCTGATATGGCTGTCGAGGTTGATGCGGATGCAGGGCCAGTTGAGGCGGGCGGCGACCTGCTCGATATGGGTCGACTTGCCCGTGCCGTGATAGCCCTGAACCATCACGCGGCGGTTGTAGGCAAAGCCCGCGAGAATGGCGAGCGTGGTGTCGCGGTCGAAGAGATAGTCCGGATCGAGGTCCGGCACATATTCATTCGACTGCGAAAACGCGGGGACCTGCAGATCGATGTCGATCTTGAAAACGTCGCGGACGGAAACGGTCTTGTCCGGGCCGTTCTGGGACATGCTGCCTGTGACTTCTACGCTCATCTTCTCTGCTTCCCAAATCCTGTATGCGGCCGGCGCGGCCCAGTACTCAAGCAACTAACGAAATCGATGAAGTGCCGAACGCCTGCTCCACTCATTATGCAGCCCCGCGCAAGGCCGGGGGGCATCAAACTTGCCCTCTCGCCGTCAAAACCGCTTCGTTTCAGCAGAAGCCGCTCTTTCGGAGGTAATCATAGGCCTGGATTACCTTGCGCAGACGCTCTTCGGCCGATCTGTCGCCGCCATTTGCGTCCGGATGGTGCTTTTTAACAAGTTCCTTATACCGGGACTTGATCTCGTTCAAGGTTGCCGCCTCGTCAAGCCCGAGAGTTTCCAAGGCCTGCCGCTCCAGGGTCCGGGGCTTGCGGCGGCCCGGCTTCGGCTCTTCCCGCTTGGCCCCGGGGATCTCCCCGCCGAAGAAGCCGAAGGCATCGTGAAACGGAGCGCCGCGGTGGAGATGCGGCCCCGCGCCCCGCGCATAGCCGGGGGCGGCGTTGACGCCGAGGCCCCATGTGGGCCGGTGGCCGGTCAGGGCATCGCGCTGGAATGCCGCAATATCGGCGTCGCTCATGCCCTGGAAATAGTCGTAGTTCTGGTTGAACTCGCGAATGTGGTCGGCGCAGAACCAGCGATACTGGTTGCGCGCTTCCTCGCCTTGGCGCGCTGTGTTGCCGGGCGCCCGGTGGAGGCCGACGGCGCCGCAGCCGGCCCATTCGCAGCGCCGCACCGTCGTCTTGTTCTTGACGTCGGCGCGCGCGGCAGGGCCGCCTTCACGTCCGCTTTGTTTGCGCGGGGCGATGCGGATGCTGTCGAAATATGTCGAGTTCAGTTTCACGATTGAATTATGAGTTGGCGCGGGCCGCAAAACAAGGAAGCATGGCGGCCGCTGATGAGGAGTTTAACGAGGTGTTGCGTGTCGGTCGCTGAAAAGATCCGCCAGAAGCTGGAAACGGCTTTCGAGCCGTCGGTGTTGGAGATTGTGGACGATTCCGCAAGGCACAAGGGGCATGCGGGACACCAGCCGGGCGGCGAGACGCATTTCAATGTGACCATTGTCTCGGCGGCTTTCAATGGCCGTTCGCGCGTCGAGCGTCACAGGCTCGTGACGGCGGCTCTCCGCGAAGAGATCGGCAATCCGATCCATGCGCTTGCGCTCAAGACGCTGACGCCCGACGAGGCGCGCTAGGACGCCGCGTTCTGGCTGGCGCGGACCGGCGTGATCCGCAGCACGGCGAGCTGATTGCGCTGGCGGCGCAGAATTTCGAACTTGAAGCCGTAGAAAGTGAAGGCCTGGCCCACTTCGGGAATGGCGCGCGCTTCATGTATGACGAGGCCCGCAATGGTCGTCGCCTCGTCGTCGGGCAGGTGCCAGTCGAGCTTGCGGTTGAGATCGCGGATCGGCACCGTACCGGTGACGATCACCGAGCCGTCTTCCTGCAGCCTGACGCGCGTGCGCTCGATATCGTGCTCGTCGGAAATATCGCCGACGATCTCCTCGAGAATATCCTCAAGCGTGATGAGGCCCATCAACCCGCCATATTCATCGACGACGAGGGCAAAATGCGCCTTGGCGCGCAGGAATGCATTGAGCTGGTTTATGAGTGGCGTCGTGTCCGGCACGAACCATGGCTTGGTCGCGATGTCGAGAATGCGAACGGCCTCAGGGTCCCAGTCGACGCTGGCCATGGCGCGCAGCAGATCCTTCGCATGGAGCACGCCGACGATGTTTTCCGGATCTTCCAGCCAGAGGGGGATGCGCGTGTGCGGGCTGCCGAGAACCTGGGCGATGACTATGGCGTTGGATTCCGAGGCGTCGATCATGGTCATGTTCTTGCGATGAACCATGATGTCGACGACTTCGAGGTCGGAAAGGTCGAGGATGCCGCCCAGCATGTCGCGGTCGCGCTTGACCACGCCGCCTTCCAGATGGTGCAGGTTGATGGCGCCGCGCAGTTCCTCGTGCGCCGAGAGCACCTTGGCCGTTTCGCTGACGTCTATGCCGAAGATCCCCAGCGCTCCGCGAACGATGAAGCGGACGGCGACAGTGACGGGCGCGAAGACCCAGAGAACGATGCGCACCAGTGGCGCGACCGCGAGGGCGAAGCGGTCGGTATTGGTGATCGCATAGGTCTTGGGCATGACCTCGGCGAAGATGACGACGAGGGCCGTCATTGTGGCGGTGGCATAGAGCACGCCCGCATCGCCGAAAATCGTGATGAAAACGCTCGTCGCCAGCGCCGAGGCGAGAATGTTGACGAGGTTGTTGCCAAGGAGGAGTGCGCCGATCAGCCGTTCTAGATCCTCGGTCAGCGTCAGAACGAGCTTGGCGCGCTTGTTCTTTTCCTCGGCCATCCGGTTCATTCGCGCGCGCGACGCGGCTGTGAGCGCGGTTTCGGAGCCCGAGAAAAAGCCGGACATGCCGAGCAGAGCTACGATGGCAGCCATGGTGAGACCGAGGCCGAGTGAGCTCATCAGGCTGTCTCTCTCTCCTCGAGAAGGGCGCGCAGGGCGGTTGCGTCCACATCGCGCGTGATGAAAGCCTCGCCGATGCCGCGGGCGAGGATGAAGGTGAGCTTGCCGTCGACGACTTTCTTGTCCTGGCCCATCAGCTCGATGAGGCCTTCGGCGTCCGGCAGTTTGCCCGGCACGTCAGCGAGGCGGCAGGGAAGACCTGCGCGTTCGAGATGCTTGCGGACGCGGACGGCATCCTGACCGGAGCAAAGGCCGAGGCGGACGGAGAGATCGAAGGCGAGCGCCATGCCGACGGCCACGCCTTCGCCATGGACGAGGCGGTTGGAAAAGCCCGTCGCCGCCTCCAGCGCATGGCCGAAAGTGTGGCCGAGATTGAGCAGCGCACGGACGTTGCTCTCGCGCTCGTCTGCGGCGACGATCGCCGCCTTCGATTCGCAGCTTTTGACGATCGCATAGGTGCGCGCCGCAACATCGCCGGAGACGATCGCATCGAGATTGGCTTCGAGCCAGTCGAAGAAAGGCCGGTCGTTGATGAGGCCGTATTTCACAACTTCGGCATAGCCCGCCATGAGTTCGCGCATGGGCAGCGTTTCGAGCGCGCTCGTATCCGCGAGCACGATGCGCGGCTGGTAGAAGGCGCCGACGAGGTTTTTTCCCTGCGGCGTATTGATGCCGGTCTTACCGCCCACGGAACTATCGACCTGCGAGAGCAGCGTGGTGGGGATCTGCGCGAAGTCGACGCCGCGGCGCACGATCGAGGCGGCGAAGCCCGTGAGATCGCCGATGACGCCACCGCCCAATGCGATGACGAGGTCGCCGCGCTCGACGCCCGTTTCGAGCAGCCATTCGCTCAGGCGCTGGAGTTCGGCAAAGCATTTTGTGCTTTCGCCTGCAGGCATTCTGATTGCGTCGTGGCGGATACCCACCGCGTCGAGGCTCTTTTCGAGCGTCTGCAAATGGAGCGCGGCCACGTTCTCGTCGGTGACGATGACGACGCGGGCGCGCCGCAGCAGAGGTTTCAGATATTGGCCGGCATTGGCGATCAGATCCGGCCCGACCTTGATTTCATAGGACCGGTCGCCGAGCGCTACCTGTACTGTCTTTACGTCGGCGCTCATCCGATTGCCTCTTTCGCCTGGTCTCTGAATGTCTCGATCCGCGCGATCACGTCATCGACCACGCTGTCATGCGGGCCTTCGACGCTTTCGACGGTGAGGTCGGCCTGCGCATAGACCGGGTAGCGTTGCGCCATCAGTCGCTCCATGACGGTGCGCGGGTCGTCGGCCTTCAGCAGCGGCCGGTTGGAACGGCGGCCGACACGCTTCATCAGCACGTCGAGATCGGCCTTGAGCCAGACCGAAATGCCGCGCGCCGCGATATTGGCGCGGGTGGTCTCGTCCATGAAGGCGCCGCCGCCCGTGGCCAGCACCTGGGGCCCGCGCTCCAGCAGGCGGGCGATCACGCGGCGCTCGCCGTCGCGAAATGCCGCCTCGCCGTGGCGTTCGAAAATCTCCGGGATCGTTTCACCGGCCGCGCGCTCGATTTCGGCATCGGCATCGACAAAGGGAAGGCCGAGACGCTGGGCGAGTCGGCGGCCGACGGTGGTCTTGCCCGCGCCCATCAGGCCGACCAGGACGACTGAGCGCTCGGCAAGCGGCACCGGCGCGAGCCGCGCCTGCGAGGCGTCATGGTCGATCGTTGTGCCTGGGTCAGGCGGTGTTTCTGGTCTGGTCTCGGTCGTCATCGTCGTTCGATCTAATGTATTCGTTCCAGCCGGCAAAAACCCGTCGCCGACCGCCTTTTTAACGGCCTGAAAGCCTTCAGCGACGTATTGTCACCGCTGCCGCGCCTCGGGACGCCGGGTGTGGGTGCCCCGGCAGCCTCATCCGGCCCGGGAGTGGACCCTTATCCATAGGGCAGATATAGCATTCGAGCCGGTTTCGCGCCCAAATTTTGCCGCAAGCCGGACATAAAAGGGAAACTTACGGTCCGTTCGGCGCTATGCTGGGGCCAGCCAGAAGGTCAAATTGATGAACAGCGCCATTCGCCTGCTCGTAGTCATCGCCGTTATCGTAGCCGCGATCCTGGGCGGTCTTGTCTATCTCGGTCAATCCGTGGAGCCCTCGGTTCAGCCCGTCGAAAAGGTCCTGCCCGATGGCCAGTTCCCGCGTTGAGGGTGAGGGCGTGACGCGGCGCACCTCCGAATTGCGTGCGGGGCTCGGCGTGGCCGGGCTCGCCGCGCTGCTGATGGCCTCTGCGCCCACCCTTGCGGATACGCTGGGGACGCTGCCTGCTTCGGAAGTGCCCGCAACTCAAAACGCGGCGCCGCAAGGCACGGCACCTCAGAGCATAGTGCCGCCCGGTTTCGGCGCGACGAATCCGACCTCGGGGGCTGCGAGTTTCCCGGGTGGCGTCGAACCCGACGCAGGAGCCGTTCCGCAGACCGTGAAAAGTGTGCCCGGCAGCGCTGGCTCGGGCATCACCGTTTCCACGCTGGGCGGCGTCGACGCCTCCGCGGCAGGCCTGCTCGACGAGAAGAATGGCGGGCTCGGTGCGGATATGTGGCGCGGTGCGACGCGCAGCGAGGTTGAGCGCTACCTCGCGCAAATGCCCGTGGTGACGGGTTCGCCCGTGATGAACGATCTGGCGCGCCGCCTTTTGCTGACGACCGCGCAGCCGCCGGAGGGTGCGCAGGGTGGCGCCTCGCTTCTCGCGATCCGGCTGGAGCGGCTGACGCTGGCGGGCCATGCCGATCTCGCGGTCGAACTGGCCAAGACCGCTCAGGCGGACAAGTCGCCCGCCGTGGCGCTCGCCCGCGCCCGCGCGGCGCTTGCCGCAGGCGCGCATGACGAGGCCTGCGCCGCGCTTGCCGATATTCCCACGGGCACCGATCCCGCCCATGACGCGACAGCGGCTTTCAGCCTCAAGCTTTCAGCCTTCTGTCAGGTGCTTGCAGGCAAGAAGACAGAAGCCAATCTCACGCTCGATCTCGCGCGCGAGGAAGGGCTCGACGATCCGATGTTCTATTCGCTTGTCGCGGAAGCGACGGACGGGCTGAAGCTCAAAGCCGACGATCCCAAGCAGCTCGATATTCTCGATGTCGCGCTTTACCGCCTCGCACATCGTGAATTGCCGAAGAATGCCGGCGAGATCGCGACCGTGCCCGTGGTGCAGACGCTGGCGCGGGACGGGAGTCTGCCGCCCGAAACGCGGATACTGGCCGGCGAACGCGCCGCCATGCTCGGCCTTATCGAGGCGGATGAGCTGGCGAAGCTCTACAATCTTCAGCCTTTCACGCAGGTCGATTTCGACGGGTTGAAGGCTGCGACCTTCCCGCCCGAGCCCGCGTTCCGTCGCGCACTGCTCTATCAGGCGATCAATGCCGAGGTTCTGCCGACCGATCGCGCGGAACTCATCAAGCTCATGCTTTCGACCGGCGAGAGCGCCGGGCTCTATCTCTCGACGGTCGAAGTTCTGTTGCCCGTTCTTACGCAGTTGACGCCGTCCTCGACACTGCGCACTCTTGCGCCATCTGCCGTGCGCGCCTTCCTGCTGGTTGGCGATCAGGCCCATGCCGCTCAGTGGTACGCTCTTGTCGCACCGCAGGGCCAGGGTATCGGGCGCGACGCGCGCGAGCTTGGCGCGCTGATGCGTATCAGCGACCCGCAGGGTCCGGGCGGCAATGGCGAGCAGATTGCGGCCGATCTCCGCGCCGATCTGCGTTCGGGTGTGTCGGCCACGCGTATGTTCGCGGCCAAGGAAGCCCTTTTGTTGCAGGCATTGGGCTATCCCGTGCCGCAAGACATCATCTCCGCCGCGGCAACTGCGGCGCCGACCGATCTGATGAATCAGTTGCAGAATGCCAGCCGCAAGAATGCCATTGGCGAAGTTGTGTTGCTTTCTCTCGTGAGTATCGGGCCTGGGGGGCCGGATGGCGCAGTTCCGCAAGTGACTGCGCAAGCCGTTTCAAGTCTCAGAGCAGTCAATCTCGGTGCCGAAGCCCGGCGTCTCGCCACCGAAGCTCTAATGGGACGCAGTCATGCCGCACCCGGGTAAGTTCCATGTCCAACGACCCTATCGCGACCGAAAAAGGCGGAAGGCATCACATCGACGCCTTCCTTGAAATGCTGAGCGCCGAGCGAGGCGCTGCGCGCAATACGCTCGACGCTTACGCGAGAGATCTGAAAGATTTCGCGACCTTCCTCGCCGCGCGAAATCGCGATGTCGCAGAAGCCCGGACGCTCGATGTGCGGGATTATCTCGAAGGCTTGTCGGCTCAGGGACTTTCGGCTTCGACGGCGGCGCGACGGCTTTCCGCGATCCGCCAGTTCCATGGATTCCTCTATGCCGACGGGGTCAGGCCCGACGATCCCTGTGGCGCGATTGAAGGTCCGCGCCGCGCGCGTCCGCTGCCGAAAACGCTCACCGTCGAGGAAGTCGATGCGTTGCTCCGCGCTGCGCGGCTCGCCGAGGACGGACGTTCGCATGAAGAGGCGGTGCGGGCCTACAAACGCGCGCGTCTCGTCTGCTTGATGGAAGTTCTCTATGCGACGGGCTTGCGCGTATCCGAACTTGTCGGCCTGCCGCTTTCGGCCGCCAAGGGCGACAGCCGTTTTCTCGCCGTCTCCGGCAAGGGCGGGCGCGAAAGGCTAGTGCCCCTATCGGAGGCTGCGCGGCTTGCCATCGACGAATATCTGCCGCTGCGCGTGGTCCGGCTCGGCGATTCCATGTCGCCCTGGCTCTTTCCCTCGCGCGGGCGGCAGGGGCATCTGACGCGGCATCGTTTCGCGCAACTCCTGAAGGATCTCGCCATCGCGGCAAAGCTAGATCCCAATCGGGTCTCGCCGCATACGCTGCGTCACGCCTTTGCGAGCCATCTGCTCGCCAATGGCGCCGATCTCCGCGCCGTGCAGCAGATGCTGGGCCATGCGGATATTTCCACGACGCAGATCTATACGCATGTGCTCGACGGACGGCTGAAGAAACTCGTGGAAGAGCACCATCCGCTGGCGAAGAAGGAAACCGGCTCCTGAGGCTGGAACCGAATTTTCTTCACGAGGCCATCCGCGTCGCCTATATCGTCCGCCAGATCGAAATTGCTGGTGGACGGTTATGAGTGACGTGATTGATATCGACCCGCGGATGAGCCATGTCGCCGATCTGGCGAAGGCGCTCGGGTTTCAACGTATCGTCAGGTTCGAGGAGGGCGTGGGCCGGGTGGCGATCGAATATCGCGTCGGCCCGCATATGTGCCACACGAACGGCACCATCGCGCAGGGCGGCTTCGTGACCGGCTGGATCGATCAGGCGATGGGGTTCTGCGTCATCGCCGCGACCAGCAGGACCATGTCGCCGCTCTCGCTTGAGATCAAGGTCAGCTTCCTCAAGTCCGTTCCGCCGGGTCTCGTCGTCGCGGAAGGCTGGGTCGAGATGCTCGGACGCAAGACGGGTTTTCTCGAAGGCCGGCTTCTCGACTCGTCCGGCGCAGTGCTCGCCAAGGGAACCTCGACGGTGAAGCTCGTAAAGCTCGGAGCCTAGGCCCCGAGCAGCGGACGCCCGAGCGCCTGCGCCGCCCGCGCGATCTTGTCCGGATTTCGCATGATGTAGACTTCAGCGATGAGCCCGTCGCGAATGTCGAAGCTTACGATCGAACTGATCTGGCGTCCGAGGCTTAGCGTGAAGCCGGGCCTTCCATTGATGCGAATGCCGTCTATGGCATAGGGCTCGGGGAACTTCCTCGTTATGCCGAAGAAGAAGCGTGTGATCCGGTCTGCGCCGTAGATCGGATTGAGCGCCGCCGTCACGCGGCCGCCGCCATCGGTATAGAGGATCGCGTCTTCGCGCAGCGATGCGAGAAGCGATTGCGGATCTTCCTTTGTCAGCGCGGCCGCGAAGGCGGAGGCAAGCCGCGCGTGGTCGGCGGCGCTCGCCTCGAAGCGCGGTCTTTCCTCCGAGACGCGACGGCGCGCGCGGCTGAGGATCTGGCGGCAGGCGGCCTGCGATTTGCCGAGAATCGTTGCGAGGTCCGCATAGTCGTAGTCGAAGGCTTCATGCAGCAGGAAGGCGGTCCGCTCTTCCGGAGCGAGACGTTCCAGCATGTGCAGCAGTGCAATCGACACATCGTCGGCGAGGGCGAGGCGGTCCTCGGGCGTCGGAGCCGGCTCCGCATTCGCAGGCTCGACGATAGGCTCCGGCAGCCACGGGCCGACATAGGACTCACGCCTCGCCCGCAGGCGCCGCAGATGGTCGATGCCGAGGCGGCTCGCCGTGGTGACGAGCCATGCCTCGGGCGACCTCACATCGCCTGTGTCGATGCCGTTCCAGCGCAGCCAGGTTTCCTGCACGACGTCTTCGGCGTCGCTCACCGTGCCGACGAGACGGTAGGCGACGGCAAAGATGCGCGCGCGATGGCGCGTGAAGGTCGCTTCCTGTGTTTCACTGTCCGGCATCATGGCTTCATCCTAACCGATCAGGCTGCCTGCGGCTTCGCCAGATCGGCGCGTATCGTCTCCTGACCGATGGTCACGCGCGAACAGGACTGACCATAGCCCATGACGCGCTTCACGGTCGGAAAGACGCGGGTGCTGGCGATGGCGAGCGCGAGATCCGCGATGGCTGCCTTTCCCCACCAGTTTTCGATCAGGGGCCGGAGCTCCTCGCTGCGGATATCGCGGTGGACGATGGCCTCGGCGAATTCGAAAACGGTTCGCGTGCGCTCGTCCATGGCGGAAAGATTGCGGGTAACGGCGGCACGAAGTGTCTGTGGCGCAACGCCCGCCTTGGTCATCAGGTTCACCACCGTCTGGAGGCATGGGCCGCAATCTTCCGCGTGAACGGCGGCAATGCGGGCCACCGCCTGTGCTTCCAGCGGCAGGCTCTTGCGGAAGCGGCTCATGGGCAGGAAACAGACGAAGCGCCATAGCGCGCCGGGCGCCGCGGAATGAAGGTCGCGCAGGTAATCCACGGATTCGCCGGTCACCTCTTCCTGCCTGCGCAGGGTTCTTTCGATGAATGCCTTGAGCATCATTATCTCCTCTCCTTGAACGGCCAGATGTCGTGGTCCCGGCGCACCCACAAGGCGAGCGCGGCCATGGCGAAGACGGGGAGGAAAACGCCAGGCGCGTCGATCAGCAGGTGGCCGGGTTCGAGGCGGCCTGCGGCGATATCCCAGAGATGGAGAAGAGCGTGCAGGCCGAGATAGAGGGCGACAGTGCAGAGAAGCGGCCAGGCGAGCCGTAACCAGCGGGCGGCGGCGGCCGTTGTCAGCGCGGTTGTGAGGAAGGAGACACCGATGTCGCGGACGAAATGGGGGTTGAAGGGGCCGGTATCGGGCACGCCCTTGACGGCGTCGTACCAGCCGAGCGGGTCGGCCAGCATATAGAGCGCGTTGGCGAACAGGCCGGCCGCCGCAAGCGCGATCAGGAATCGCTTCAGTCCGGCTCGACTGATTTGGCCTGTATGGGCGGTAAATTGACTGGCCGACATCGAATTTCCCCGGTTTCATTGCGGTCTCAAGCTGACCCAGCGTCAGTTTGGGTTCCGCCACGCCACCAAGACGGATGGCGCCGCCGGTTTGTGACAGGGGGAGCGGCGGCGTTTACCAAAGGGGCGGGGAGGAGGGGCGAAGAGGGCCCTGGCGGTTGACAAGGGGCCTCTCCCGAGCCAGTGTGCCGCGCAAATCCTGACAAAAGGATCGTTGCCTAAGGGGTGCTGCCCGGGCGTTTTCAGGGCAGACAAGCGGGACTTCCGGAGCGCGATGCACACATATCTCGACTTCGAGAAGCCGATTGCGGAACTGGAGGGCAAGGTCCAGGAGCTTCGGCTTTTGGCCCATGAAGACCCTTCGGTGAGCATCACCGACGAGGTGGCCAAGCTTGAGCAGAAGGCCGCCCAGCTTCTCCAGGACACTTATTCCTCTTTGACGCCGTGGCAGAAGCTGCAGGTCGCGCGCCATCCGCGCCGTCCGCACTTCGTCGATTATGTCGAGCGTCTGGTTGAGGATTTTACGCCTCTGGCCGGCGACCGCCTTTTCGGCGAGGACGCGGCCATCATGGGTGGCATCGGTCGTTTCCGGGGCCGCTCCGTGGTCGTGATCGGCCATGAAAAGGGCTCGGATACGCAGAGCCGCATGAAGCACAATTTTGGTCTCGCGCGGCCCGAGGGCTACCGCAAGGCGATTCGCCTGATGGACCTCGCCGAGCGTTTCGGCATTCCCGTCATCACGCTGGTCGATACGCAGGGTGCCTATCCGGGTTCGGACAGCGAAGAGCGCGGCGTTGCGGAAGCCATCGCCCGGTCGACCGACCGCTGCCTGTCGCTCAAGGTGCCTCTCGTCTCGGTCATCATCGGCGAGGGCGGCTCGGGTGGTGCGGTGGCGCTCGCCTGCGGCAACCGCATCCTGATGCTCGAGCATTCCGTCTATAGCGTCATCTCGCCGGAAGGTGCGGCGTCGATCCTGTGGCGTGATTCGGCCAAGGCGAAGGATGCCGCCACCGCGATGAAGATCACCGCGCAGAACCTGCATCAGCTCGGCGTCATCGATCGCGTGCTCCCCGAGCCCATCGGCGGTGCGCACCGCGAACGCCACCAGATGATCAAGGAAGCGGGCGACGGCATCGAGGAAGAGCTTCGCGGCCTCGAAAAGCTCGACGGCGCCACGCTGAAGCGTCTTCGCCGCGAGAAGTTCCTCGCCATGGGCCGCGTCGGCGTCGTCTGACCGGTGCGAGACGGGGCTAGAGCCCCATCTCGCGGAAGGCGTCGCGAACATCGTCCGCGAAAAGCTCCGGCTCCTCCATGGCGGCGAAGTGGCCGCCTTTTTCCATGATCCGCCAGCGGACGATATTGTAGCTGCGCTCGGCCCATGAGCGCGGCGTGATTGGCAGCGTGTCGATCGGATATTCCGAATAGGCGGTGGGAACCGTCACCATTTCGCCCGGCTTGAGCGAGGCCGAGCCTTCGGCCGGACCCGCCTTGTAGAGCGTATTCGCCGAATTGATCGTGCCTGTGAACCAGTAGATCGAAAGCTGGGTCAGGATCGTGTCGAAGGGAAAGCGCGCGATCATGCCTTCCATCGTGTCCGTTTTGTCGGTGTCGCCGAGGCGATAATATTTGTCGGCAAGCCAGCCCGCGAGACCGGCAGGGCTGTCCATCAGCGCAAAGGCGAGCGCCATGGGCTTGGTCGACTGGATCGAACGATAGCCTTCTTCCTGACGCCACCACCCTTGCATTTCCTTGATCCAGCGTCCCTCTTCCTCGTTCACCGGCGGCTGTGAGGCATGCTTCAGGCTAGGGCGGAGCGGCAGCATGGTGAGGTGGATGCCGAGAAGGCTTTCGCCATGCTGAAGCGCAAGGCGCGAGGTGACAAAGCTGCCCCAGTCTCCCGCCTGCGCGGCATACTTGTCGTAGCCGAGCACCTCGGTCATCAGCCGGTGCCAGAGATCGGCAATGGCGGCGGGGCCGATGGGAATGCGGGGCTTCGAGGAAAAACCGTAGCCGATGAGCGAGGGCGCGATCACGTCGAAGGCCGGACCTTCGCGCCCGTATTTTTCGGGATGCGCCAGCGGATCGACCACATCGAGGAACTCGCGGAAGGTCGAGGGCCAGCCATGCGTGAGGATCAGCGGCACGGGATTTTCGCCCGAGCCGCGCTCATAGATGAAATGGATCTCGTGATCCTCGCCATCCTCGTCAGTCAGCGTAGCGCGATATTGCGGGAAGCGGTTCAGCGCCTCTTCCTGCTTTCGCCAGTCGAAATCGTCGCGCCAGACTTCGACGAGCCGCTCCATGTAGGGAAGGCTCGTGCCATAGGCCCAATGCTCGTTGCCCAGGGGCTCATTCGGAAAGCGGGTGCGTTGAAGGCGGCGCTTCAGATCCTGAACTTCTTCTTCCGGCACAAGCACCTTGAAGGGATCGGCGGGAACGATGCGATGGCTCATTGTCCGGCCTTCACTTGCTTGACGAAGGCACGTACCTCATCGGCGAAGACGGACTTCGTTTCCATGGCCGCGAAATGGCCGCCATGCTCGAAGCTCGACCAGCGCGCCACATTGAAGCTCTTCTCGACCATGCTGCGCGGCGGGAAGGGCATGAACTCCTTCGGGAAATTGGCGATGCCCGTCGGCACCTCAACTTTCTCGCCCGCGGGTATGTTCGTGCCGGCTTCCTCGAACATGCCACGATAGAACCAGGTCGCGGTGTTGAAGGTGCGGGTGACGAGATAGATCATCACATTGGTGAGAAGCTGGTCCTTGGTGAAGGCGTTCTCGATGTGCTCGCTTCCATCTGGCCCGCGCCGGTCCGACCAGGAGTTGAACTTTTCGACGATCCAGGCGGCGGCACCCACGGGGCTGTCCATCATGCCGTAGGAAAGCGTCTGCGGCTTCGTCATCTGCAGGCGCAGATAGGCGCCTTCAAGCTCGAAGTTGAGCGCGGCGGCGGCGGCCCACTGGTTTTCCTCCGGCGTTTCCGGCGCGAAGGCGCCACGGATGCCGAACATGTTGAGATGGATGGCCTTCGCACCGCCGCCCTTCGCCTGCGAATGGTTGAGGCCGATATAGCCCGTCACCACCGAGCCCCAGTCGCCGCCCTGGGCGATATAGTCCTTGTAGCCGAGCACATCGCGCATCAGCTTGTCCCAGAGCGCGGCGGTTCCCTTCGGACCGATCGGCTTTTTCGGCTTGCCGGAGAAGGCATAGCCGGGCAGCGACGGCACGACGAGGTTCACGCCGTCTTCCGCATTGCCACCAAATTTTTCGGGATGTGTGAGTGGCTCGATCACGTCCCAGAATTCGAAGACCGATCCCGGCCAGCCATGGGTCAGCAGCACGGTCTCCGGATTGGTGCCCGATCCTTTCACATGAATGAAGTGGATTTCCTGACCGTCGACGGTCGCCTTGAACTGGGGGAAGTGGTTGAGCGTGACTTCCGCCTTTCGCCAGTCGAAGGCGCTCGTCCAGTAGGCGCAAAGCTCCTTCATGTATTCCATGTCGGTGCCGTAGGCCCAGCGATCAGCGCCCGGCGCGATCTCGGGCATCTCGTGCCATTCATAGGCGCGGACCTTGGCGAGAATGGCGTCGATCGCGGATTGCGGGATGTCGATCTTGAAAGGGACGGGCGCACCCATGCTCGAGGTTCCTCCATGCGGTGTTCTTGTTCAGAGCATTATGGCAGGCGCGGGCAACGCCGCAATGACGCTTGCGATTGCCGGGCCTGGCTCCCGTCTCTAAGGTGGCTGAAAACGATAAATGAATTGGGGAGATGCATGGCTCAGGAGATCGCGGAAGATCTGCGTCCGCCGCAAGGCGAGGCCGGGGAGTTGGACAAGAGGAGCGTCTTTCGGCGCCATTACGCACTCATCGTTCTGACGCTGGCCTATACGTCGAGCCATGTCGATCGCGGCATCGTCAATATCGTGATGCAGCCGATCAAGAACGAGTTCCACGTCAACGACACGCTGCTCGGCCTCATGTCTGGCCTTGCCTTCGCGATCTTCTATGCAACGCTCGGCGTTCCCATTGCCATGTGGGCGGATCGGGGCAACAGGCGAAACATCATCGCTCTGGCGGTCACCGTCTGGAGCGGCATGACGGCCGCCTGCGGACTCGCCAGCAATTTCACGCATCTCTTGCTGGCGCGTATCGGCGTCGGCGTTGGCGAGGCGGGGTCGAGCCCGCCTTCGCATTCGATGATTGCCGATCTCTATCCGAAGGAGAGCCGCTCCACCGCCATGGCCATTTATTCGGTCGGCGTTTATGCGGGCGCGATGATCGGCCTCGTTCTCGGTGGCTATATCGTCCAGCATTAC